>Ga0114932_10000223_pt1 | contig 67625 bp, 51 predicted proteins | sample 2SBtaG_2_FD_87286 | JGI IMG/M metagenome (GOLD analysis project Ga0114932, IMG submission 87286) | Deep subsurface microbial communities from Kolumbo volcano to uncover new lineages of life (NeLLi) - 2SBTROV12_ACTIVE470 metaG | ecosystem: Environmental > Aquatic > Marine > Volcanic ...
CAGATCTGGGTGAGGTTGTAGTCCTGGCAGCCCACCGCCAGCAGCAGAAGCGTCATGGGGGCCACTCTACCCCCGGGCGCCCCGTCGCTGGCGCTCGATCGCAGCCCGCTCGTCAGGCCGGATGGGCACCGGGTAGCGGCCGGTGAAGCAGGCCGCACAGGTCGCCGGACCGGTCACCTGGGCCAGGCCCTCGACCGACAGGTAGGTGAGCGTGTCGGCCCCGAAGGCCTCCGCGATGGCGTCGACGTCGTGGTGGGCGGCGATGAGCTCGTCCTTGGAGGGCATGTCGATGCCGTAGTAGCAGGGGTGCTTGACCGGCGGAGCAAAGGACGCCAGGTGGAGCTCGGCCGGGCCCAGGGACCGGACCAGCCGCACGATGCGGCGCATGGTGCTGCCACGCACGATGGAGTCGTCGACCAGGAGCACCCGCTGGCCGGCGAAGATCTCGCGGATCGGGTTGAGCTTGAGCCGCAGGGCGGCGTCGCGGCTGGCCTGGTCCGGCATGATGAACGTGCGGCCCGAGTAGCGGTTCTTGATGAAGCCCTCGCGGTTCTTGATGCCCAGCTCTTCGGCCATGGCCATCGCAGCAGGACGACTGGTGTCGGGCACGGCCACCACCACGTCGGCCGAGAGCCCGCGCTGGCCCCACTCCCGGGCGAGCTGGCGGCCCATGCGCCAGCGGGTTCGGTTCACGCGGCCGTCCTCCATCAGGCTGTCCGGCCGGGCGAAGTAGATGCGCTCGAAGACACAGGGCCGGGCGTCTGGGGGGGTCAGCGACAGCTCGATGGGCTCGCGGCCGGCCCGCAGCAGCAGCGCCCCGCCGACGGGAAGGTCCCCGCGCTTGTCGATGCCCAGCACGTCAAGTGCCACGCTCTCGCTGGCGACCACCCAGGCCCCGTCGGGCCCCTGTCCGTAGACACCCGGGCGGATGCCGTGCTTGTCCCGAAACGCGATCAGGGTCGGCTCGCCGTCCACCTCCAGGATCGTGACGACCGAGTAGCCCCCCTCGACCCGCTCCAGCACCCGGGCCAGCGCGGTCTGGACATCGGCGGTGGTGAAGCCCGCCGGCCGGAGCTTGGTCAGCTCCTCGGCCAGGGTGAGCAGGATGGGCTCGGCGTCGCACTCGCTCAGCGCGGTGAGCCCCTGGAGCTGAAGCGCTGCCCGCAGCCCCTGCTCATTGGTCAGGTTGCCGTTGTGGGCGAGCATCATGGCCGGGCGCCGGGTCCAGAAGGGCTGGGCGTCCTCGACCGACGTGCGGGTGCCAGCGGTCGGATAGCGCACGTGGGCGATGCCCGCGGCCCCGGTGAGACCGGTCAGGTCCGGGATGGCCTGGATGATCTGCCCCATGCCCTTGCGCAGGTGGATGCGGCCGCTGTCCCAGGTGGCGATGCCCGCGGCGTCCTGGCCCCGGTGCTGGATGGCCTGCAGGCCGAGCAACAGGGGCTCCGCCACATTGCCGGTCCCGATGCGTCCGACGAACCCGCACATGGGGCCTCCTTGCTGGAGGGGCCGTGTACCGGGGCCCACCGGGTCCCGCCTGCGACGACTCGGCGACGATGGCGCCGGACCCTCAGCGCTCGCGGCGCCCGAACACCGCCAGGAGTGCCGGCAGCACGAAGAGATCGCTCAGCATCGCGACCGCGATCACCACCGCGCCGAGCTTGCCCATCACCACCATGGTGGGAAAGGACGACGCCACGTTGGCGCCAAAGCCCGCCACCAGGATCACGCTCGTGATCACCACCGGTCGCCCCACGTGGCGCACGGCCCGGCGGATGGCGTCCCGGTGGGGCACTCCGCGCCGGCCCTCCTCCCGGTACCGGGCCATCAGGTGGATCGTGTCGTCCACCGCGATGCCGAGGGCGATGGTGAACACGACGGCCGGCGTGGGGTCCAGCAGCCAGCCCTGCCAGCCCATCACGCCGTAGCCGACCACCAGCGGCAACAGGTTCGGCACCACGCACAACAGCGCCAGGCGCAGATCCCGCAGCAGGACCAGGATGGTGAGGGTGACGAAGCAGAACGCCACGGCCAGGCTGTTCCGCAGGTCGTAGGTGATGCCGTTGATGCCCCGGTAGGCCACCCAGGGCGTGCCGGTGAGGGTCAGGTGGACCCCGTCGACCCCAGCCAGGTGCCCCTGGTAGACGGACCGCACCCGCTCGGCCAGGGCGACAAAGCCGTTGGCCCCCAGGTCCTGCACCCGGACCACCGTGCGTGCCTGGGACCAGTCGTCGGTGTCGAGCACTGCGCTGGCGACCTGGGACCCGTCCACCAGGGACAGGAACTGGACCACGGCGTCGTCGGCCTGGGGCACCGCTCGCTCGCCGGTCGCGGCCTGGTGCAGGGTCGCGACCAGAGTCGCGGGGCCGCTCACCGCCCGCACCTCGGGCCATGCCAGGACCTCGTCTCCGGCGGCGAGCAGCGACTGGAGCAGCTCCGGGTCCAGCAGGGCGTCCGTGCCCCCGGACAGGCCCAGCTCAATGCCCAGCATCCCCCCCAGGTCGCGATCCACGACCGCGCTGGCCCGGGTCGTCTCGTGGGACTGGGGCAGCATGCCGGTCAGGTAGTTGTCCACCTGGACCTGGGTCCCGAAGCCGACGCTCAGCGCCAGGACGCCCGCGGTGACCCCGAGCACCGTCCAGCTGCGGTGCAGGGCCTGGTCGGCACACCAGTCGAGCATCCGGGCCGCTCGGCCGGAGTCCGGCGCAGGCGGGATCACGCCCCGGGCCCGGCTGAGCACCAGCGGGATGATCAGGAGCACGGTGCCATAGGCGAACAGGATGCCCACAGCAGCGAACAGGCCGAAGGTGTGGAGGATGGGCATCTTGGCCGCCAGGAGCGACACGAAGCCCACGCTGGTGGTCAGGCTGGTCAACAGACAGGCCAGCCCGATGCTGGCCACGGCCCGATGCACGGCGGCCCTGCGGATCTCTGGCGACAGGGGCTGACCCGGCGCCAGCTTGCGCACCTCTTCGTGGAAGCGACTGATCATGTGGATCGCGTCGGCGACAGCGATGACCGGCAACAGCGTGAAGTAGCTCTGGGTCATGATGCCCAGCGGCTCGCCGGCGAAGCCCATGGTCCCGAACACCATCAGAGGGGGCACCAGCGCGGCGAAGCCGGCCGCCACGACCGCGTGGAAGCGCCGGAACAGGACGAAGAGCATCGTGCCCATCAGGCCCGCGACCATCGGAACCATGACCTGTTGATCCCGGAAGATCACCTCGAAGAAGTCCGCCCGAATCGCCGGGATGCCGGCGGTGCTCACCACGACCCCAGCCGGCGCCGGCAGCTGGGCCAGGGCAGCGCGGATGGCGTCGACCCGGGGCTTGAGCTCACGGGGGTCGTCTGGATCGCCGGTGATCTCCACAGCCAGCGCCGTCACGCCGCCGTCGGCGGACAACAGACCCGGGACCAGCGTGGCACTGCCCAGGACCGACGCCCGCCAGCGGCCCAGGGCTTCGGGGTCGCTCCAGGGCGCGGCGTCCAGCGGGGGGTCCAGGGCCAACAAGCCCGGCGTCTCGCCCACCACGGGCGGCACCGTGGCCAGCGAAGCCACCTGCTCCACCGCGTCGGTCTGGGCCTGCAGGCGCTCCGTGAGCGCAGAGACCCAGGCCATGCGCGGCTCGGTGAGCAGGTCACCGTCGGTGGCCTGGGCCACGATCAGGACCGCAGCGACGTCCTCGCCCCACGTGGCCTTGTGGGCATCCAGGGCGAGCTTCTCCGCGTCCCCGGCGCTGAAGAACCCGATGATGCTGAAGTCCGCGGTCAGGCGAGACGCGCCAGCGGCCGTGCACAGGACGATGCCCAGGAGCAACAGCGCCGCGAGGCGCTGGTGACCGAGCAACAGGCGGGCGAGACGATCGAACACCGTGCGCCTGGCTAACGCGGGGCTTCGTGCGCGCTGGACGGCGACCGTCACCGGTGGACGCCCGGGGGGGCCGGCAGCACCCACAGATCCGCCCAGGGCCTCCACTCACCCCGGCGGCACGGCGGTTGCAGCCCCGTCTTCCGAGTCACCCCGGAGCCACCATGCGCCCCCTGTCCCTCTGGATGCTGCCCGCCCTGCTGGCCGGCTGTGGCACCGCGCCGATCCACACGGTCGCCGACACGACCCCCGCCGAACCCCTGCTCCTGAACGCCACGGCGCCGCTGCCCGCCCGAGGCCGCGTCGCCGTGCCCGATGCCGAGACCCGCCAGAACTTCCTGATCATCGTCGCCGACGACCTGGGGGTCGACAAGGTCGGCGCCTACGCCGCCGACGTGGACCCGGACTACGCCGCCACGGCCCTCAACCTGCCCCTGACCCCGGTCCTGGACGACCTCGCGGCATCCGGCGTGCGCTTTCGAGACGCGTGGGCCAATCCCTCCTGTTCCCCCACCCGGGCCAGCCTGCTGACCGGTCAGGTGCCCGCTCGCCACGGTGTCGGGGACCCTGTGGGGGTTGGCGGAACCCCGCCCCTGTCCCCCGACGCCCAGACCTATGCCCAGCTGGCCCAGCTTCACGACTACAGCACCGGTCTGTTCGGCAAGTGGCACCTGGGGGACGGCATCCCCGAGGACTGGTCTGCCGAGGAGACGTGGGACGACCACGTGGACGAGGTGCTGTCGGTGGGCTTCCCGCCGACGCTGTTGGGGTTCTCGGCCTTTGCCGGCACCGTGGCCGATCTGGATCTGCTGGATCGCGAGGGGTACTACGACTGGCTGCGGGTGACCGCGTCGCGCGTCGAGGACCCCGTGACCCGACCGACCGGCGAGTCGGTCTACGCCACCCTTCAGACCACCCAGGACGCCCTGGACTGGATCGCTCGCCAGAAGCGCGGCTGGGTCGCCACCGTCAGCTACCACGCCCCCCACACCCCCTTCGAGGCGCCGCCGGAGACCTGTGGCTACGGCGCCCTGAGCGCCGGCGAGCGGGCGCCCGACCCCAAGCTGCACAGGGCGATGGTCGAGTGCATGGATGTTGAGATCGGGGTGCTCCTGGACGGGATCGACGAGCTGGCCCACACCACCATCGTGTTCCTGGGAGACAACGGGACCGAGCCCCGGGTCGCCGAGGGGGTGTTCGACGACGGCCGCGGCAAGGGCACGGTCTACGAGACCGGCGTTCGGGTCCCGCTGATCGTCGCCGACGGCGCCGACTTCCTGGCCTGGATGGGTCGCGCCGATCCCCACGACGCCGGGCACGTGGTCCATCCCGGACGCACCAGCGACGCCCTGGTTCACGTCCAGGACCTCTACGCCACCCTGGCCGACTGGATCGGCGCCGAGCCCCCGGGGGCCCACGACAGCGTCAGCCTGCAGACGCTGCTGGCCGACGAGCCCGGACCACGGCGCCAGGTGGTCACCAGCGAGCGCTTCACGGACACCGAGGGGGTGATGGCCCTGCGACAGGGCGACGCCAAGCTCATCGTCTGGGGCCTGCGGACCGACCCGGGACAACCCGGCTGCATCAACGACGTCTCGGTGCACGACCTGGGCACCGACCGGCTGGAGGAGGTCGACCTGAGCGGCGTCGACACGGCCCTGCGAGACGAGCTCCTGGATGCCCTGCAGCAGGCGCTGGCGGACCAACCGGACCCCTGGCTGGGCACCTGGGGCTGCTGAGGTCGTCGGCCACACGCGGTCAGGATCCGATCAACCCAGATGACGGATCAGTCCGTGAGCACGGCCTGGAGACCGTCGAGCTCATTGGCCTGGGCCGTGAGTCGCCCGACGAGCCGGTCTTGTTCGGCGCGGGCCTGTTCGGCCTGGCCAGCAGCCAGGGCCGCGCGGACCAGGCCGAAGCCGTACTCGGTGCCGACGGCGGCCTGACGGCCCAGGCGGGACCGGATCAAGCGCTCCAGCTCGGGCTCGAAGCTGTGGGTGTAGACGGCCTCGCACAGCGCGGCCGCGGCGTCGGCGTCCCCCTGGGCCAGCCGTCCCTGGGCCTCGTCGAGTCCAGCCACCACGGTCAGCACCCGCTCCCCCCACATGCCCTGGCTGTAGACCGCGGCGGCCAGGGGCTCGGCAGGCACCTCGGCGTCGACCGATCCCGGCGTTCCACACCCCAGCCACAAGAGCGTCCACATCACCCCGGGTGACTATCACCCGCCGTCCAGAGATCACTCGAGGCACACCTGGGCCCCGGCCAGCGCCTGGGCCTCCACCCCGTCGACCGCGGCCTCCAGCTCGGCCAGCAGCGCCGGATCGGCGTCCCAAGTGCCGTACACGTCGACGGCCTCCCCGGGGTCGCTCCGAGCGTCGTAGAGCCGACGGGTCCCGTCCACGTCGCCGACCAGCCGCACGCCACCGCTGTGCAGGGCCCACGCCTGCTGACCGGCGTGCAGGGGGCTGATGTGCTCGCCCTGGGCGCACTGGAAGCCCGTCGTGATGCGCGGTGCCCCGTCCAGGGCAGCAAGGCCCGACGCGCTGTCCTCGGTCACGCCCAGCATCCCGTAGAGCAGGCTCGCCAGGTCCCGGTGGGTGGTCTGGCCCTCGTAGACGCCCACGGGTCCGCCGGGGGCCCGCAGCCACGCCAGGGCCGCGGTCTCCTCGGCAAAGGCGGACCGGGCGTGGGTCAGGTGCCCGCGCTCGAACAGCTGCTCCCCGTGGTCGGTGGCCACCATCACCACCGCCTGGTCCAGGTCGACGCCAAGGGCCTGGAGTCCGTCGAACAGGGCCGGCAGCTCGCGGTCCAGGAAGCGCACCTCGGCCGCATAGATCGCCGCCAGGTAGCGGACCAGCAGGGTGCGCTCGTCGTCGTCGTACTCGGGCCAGCGCAGCTCGAGCTCGGCATAGGCGCCCCGATCGGTGTCCAGTTCGTAGGTCTTGCCCCACAGGGTCAGCGGCTCGAGCACCTCGCCGTACAGGTCCAGCATGACCTCCTCGACCAGCTCCTGGGGCGCCCGGTAGGCATCGTGGGGGTCCAGGAAGTGGGTGTGGATCAGGGCCGGCGCCGTGCGCTGGGCCAGGTCCGCATAGGTGTTCTCCAGGCACCAGGACACGTGCTCGTCGGCCCGGGCGTCCTCGCTCCAGCCGCCCAGGTGGTCGTAGTCTCGGGTCAGCTGGGCGTCGCCCAGCACGCCGTTGGTGGTGCAGGCCCAGGTCTCGTAGCCCTGCTCCCCCAGGACCTGGCCCACCAGCCGCAGCGCGTCGGGCACGACGCTCAGCCGGGTCGGGAAGTAGCCGACCTCCAAGGGATCCTGTCCCGCCAGGATTGCGGTCATGGTCGGTGAGGTCCAGTTGGACGAAGCCTGGTGTCGGGTCAGGGTGAGACCACTGGCGAACAGCGCCGCCAGACCCGGCGTGTGGCCCGAGCCAAGCATGTCGGCGCGAAGGGTGTCCAGGGTCACCCAGACCACGTCGGGCTGGCCCTGGAGCGTCGGAAGCCCCACCGGTTCGGCCCACCCGCGGAGGTCCGGCAGAGGGCCCGTGTCCACGGGCGAGTCCGTGGGCGAGTCCACGGCCGAGTCCCCGGGGGCGGTGCCAAAGCCGGTGTCGGTGGGACTGCAGGAGATCAGCAACCAGGGCAAGGACCACACCCCGCCACCATCGCACGGTCTGGCCGTCGTGGCGCAGGTGCCTATGACGCGACCAACCTGCGACAATCCCCGCCACGGAGTCATCGAATGGCGTACGAGAAATTCACCGTGAAGGCCGTCGAGGCCATCGCCGAGTCCCAGCGCATCGCCGGACGCCTGGGCAATCCCGAGGTCCGCCCGGGCCACCTCTTGCTCGCCCTGCTGGACCAGGACAAGGGCATCGTGCCCAACCTGATCCGCCGCATCGGCGCCGATCCCGACGTGATCAAGGCCGACGCCGCCCGGGTGGTCGACGGCTACTCCAAGGTGCACGGCGGGGCAAAGGCGGGTGTGAGTCGCCAGCTCCAGTCCGCCCTGGACCACGCCGAGAAGGTGAGCCGCCGGCTCAAGGACACCCACGTGGCCTCGGAGCTGTTGCTGGTCGGCGTGGAGAAGGCCAAGGACAAGACCCGGGACACCCTGCACACCCACGGCATCACCGCCGACCGCCTGATGTCCGCCATCGAGGCCATGCGCGGCGGCCGCAACGTCCAGGGCGAGGACGCCGAGGGCAACTACGAGGCCCTGGACAAGTACACCAAAGACCTGACCCAGGTGGCGTCCGAGGGCAAGATGGACCCGGTCGTGGGGCGCGACGAGGAGATCCGCCGCTGCCTCCAGGTGCTGTCCCGCCGCACCAAGAACAACCCCTGCCTCATCGGCGAGCCCGGGGTCGGCAAGACCGCCATCGTCGAGGGCATCGCCCAGCGCATCGCGGTCGACGACGTGCCCGAGAGCCTGCAGGGCAAGCGTGTCCTGAGCCTGGACCTGGCGGCGCTCATCGCCGGCGCCAAGTTCCGCGGTGAGTTCGAGGAGCGCCTGAAGGGCGTGCTGACCGAGATCGAGGGCTCAGACGGCCAGATCATCCTGTTCATCGACGAGATCCACACCATGGTCGGTGCCGGCAAGACCGAGGGCTCGATGGACGCCGGCAACATGCTCAAGCCGGCCCTGGCCCGGGGCGAGCTGCGCTGCATGGGGGCCACGACCCTGGACGAGTTCCGCAAGCACATGGAAAAGGACAAGGCCCTGGAACGTCGCTTCCAGCCGATCTACGTCGAGGAGCCCAGCGTTGATGACACCGTGCGCATCCTGCGGGGCATCAAGGAGAAGTACGAGGTCCACCACGGCATCCGGATCATGGACGACGCCATCCTGGCCGCCGCCCAGCTGTCGGCTCGGTACATCTCGGACCGCTTCCTGCCGGACAAGGCCATCGACCTGATCGACGAGGCCGCCAGCCGCCTCAAGATGGAGATCGAGTCGCTGCCCCAGCCCATCGACCTGCTCCAGCGCCAGATCGCCGGGCTCAAGGTCGAGGTGCACGCCCTGTCCCGCGAGACCGACAAGGCCGCTCTGGAGCGCAAGGCCAAGCTCGAGGAGGAGATCGCCAACTTCGAGGAGGAGGAGCGGGAGCTCTCCACCCGCTGGCGGGCCGAGCGCGAGCGCCTCGAGGCCATCGGCGTCCACAAGGAGCGCCTGGAGGAGCTGCGCTTCAAGGCCGAGAGCGCCCAACGGGGGGGCGACTTCGACGCCGCCAGCCGGCTCACCTATGGCGACATCCCCGAGGCAGAGGCCGCTCTGGCCCAGGCCCAGCAAGAGCTCGCGGCCATCCACGCCGAGGGCAGCATCCTGCGGGAAGAGGTCAACGGCGAGGACATCGCCCTGGTCGTCTCCAAGTGGACCGGCATCCCGGTGACCAAGCTCGGCCAGTCCGAGATGGAGCGCCTGCTGAACATGGAGGAGAACCTGCACGGTCGGGTGGTCGGCCAGCACGAGGCGGTGGTCGCCATCGCAGACGCCGTGCGCCGGTCCCGGGCCGGCCTCCAGGACCCCAACCGGCCCATCGGCTCGTTCATCTTCCTGGGACCGACCGGCGTGGGCAAGACCGAGCTCGCCAAGGCCCTGGCCGAGTTCATGTTCGACGACGAAGACGCCATCGTGCGCGTCGACATGTCCGAGTACATGGAGAAGCACGCGGTCGCCCGGCTCATCGGCGCCCCTCCGGGGTACATCGGCTACGACGAGGGCGGCCAGCTGACCGAAGCCGTGCGGCGCCGGCCCTACTCGGTGGTCCTGTTGGACGAGATCGAGAAGGCCCACCCCGACGTCTTCAACATCCTGCTCCAGGTGCTCGACGACGGCCGCCTGACCGACAGCAAGGGCCGGGTGGTCGACATGAAGAACTGCGTGGTCATCATGACCAGCAACGTGGGCAGCCGGCACCTGCTCGAGGCCGCAGGCGACGTGAAGAGCGCCGAGCCCAAGGTCCTGGGCGAGCTGCGCAAGGCCTTCCGGCCGGAGTTCCTGAACCGGATCGACGACACCATCGTGTTCGAGCCCCTGTCCCGGGAGCACATGGACGGCATCCTGGAGATCCAGCTGCGGCGGGTGCACAAGCTCCTGGCGGCCCGAGAGCTCGAGATCGACCTGACCGACGCCGTCAAGAAGGAGCTCGCCGACGCGGGCTACGACCCGGTGTTCGGTGCCCGGCCGCTCAAGCGCTCGATCCAGCAGTACCTGCTCAACCCCATGTCGCGCGCGATCGTGGGCGGGGGGTACGGGCCCGGGGACACCATCGCCGTGTCCCTGGACGGGGACCAGTTCAAGTACACCCGCATCCCGGCGCCCGAGGAAGCCTGAGACAAGGGTCCGCGCTCTCCAAGGCCACGGCTGTGGCCCCCACACGCAGTCCCGTCAGCTCGGCCACCGACGGGAGAGCCGTGCCAGTGCACGCCGGGAAGCCCGGCGCGTGACCCGGGCAGCGTCCGGCCCGCCGATCACGACCGCGGCGCCCAGCAGCACCCAGGACAGTCCGTAGACCCCCGGGGCACCGTAGAGCGCGAGCTCCGCGTTGGCGGTCCAGGCCGCGCTGGACCCGATGAGCGCGACCGCAGGCCACCCCAGCAACATCTGCAGGACCATCAGCACCACGCCGACGGAGAGCCGCCAGGTCCAGGTGACGGGCGGCTCGACGGGGTCGGTGAGGTCTGTCGGACGGCCAGGGGTCATGGACTCCCCAGGGGACCTCAAGACCATAGCCGGGCCCCGCGCTGCTCCACTCCTCTAGACACCGGCTCAGCCACGCTCCGCGGCCTGACTCTCGCGAATCTGCACATTCGACCCCAGAAACGCGGGACAGTTTGTGCAGATTCGGCGCGCTTGACCCCGTGCGGTCTTGCATCATGGCCGACACCGGACCGACCGCGCCGGCCCGGGAAAGGCGAGCCCATGGTCTTCAACCTGTCCTTGCTCCTCTCCCCAGCCTTCGGCTGCCCCACCATCGCCACGGGCACCACGTCGGCGCTCCGGTTCGACGTGGCCCAGGTCGCCATCGTGCGACAGGACGAGCGCACGACCTTCTCCGTGTCGGTGAACCCGTCGGGCACCGCCCAGGAGTTCGCCCTGGTCATGCCGGTGCCCGAGGTGCTCGAGCAGGACGAGGTGCGCACCCTCGACTCTTCCCTGTTCGCCACCCTGGATGGCTACACCGCACCTCGCCACGTCGATGACGCCGGTTGCGGCGGGGGCGACGGCGACGTGGACGCCGACGCCGACACGGACACGGACACCGACGCGGACGGGGAGCCAGGCGCCGACGTGGACGTCGAGGCGTTCTACCTGGTCGGCGAGTACGCGGTCACGATCCTGAGCGCCGAGGAGTCGTCGGCCCTGTTCACCTGGCTCGACGACCACGGCTACTCGCTCCCAGACGGCGCGGAAGAGCGGCTGGGCGAGTACATCGAGGCCGGCAGCTTCTTCCTGGCGGCCAAGGTCGCCGACACCGCAGCGCTGGCCGACGGCACCCCGCTCTCCCCGCTCCAGGTCGCCTACGACAGCCCGGTCTTCACCATCCCCATCCGACTGGCGACGCTCAACTCGCCCGGCCAACAGGACATGGTGGTCTACGCCATCGTCGACCACGACGATGGGCGGGTCGGCATCGCCAACTACCCAGAGGTCTTCATCGAGGACACCTGCGTGTGGGGCAACACCGGCGACGACTTCGCGGCCTTCTACGAGGACCACTACAGCGCCGCCTGGGGGGTGGCCGAGAACGCGGCCTGGGGCGTGGAGTTCTCGGGGGGCCTCAACGACTGCAACCCCTGCACCAACACGTTCCCGAGCGGGCCCCAGCTCGATGAGCTCGGCTTCCAAGGCGACCCCGACGACCACTACATGACCCGCCTGCACGTGCGCTACACCACCGAGCAGGCGACCCAGGACCTGTCGCTGTACAGCTCCGGCATCTCCAGCGCCCTGACGACGTCGTTCGCCGACGACAACTGGCGCAACAAGACCTGCATCGAGTATTTCTGCGACGGCCGGTCGACGTCGGGGGGAGAGCCGGACGCCGACACCGACACCGACCTGGACACCGACACGGACACGGACTGGGACAGCGGCTGGGTCACCGACACGGACACGGACACCGACACCGCCCCGGACGCAGACGCGGACACCGACTCGAATGCCCAGGCCGACGGGGGCGGCGGCTCCGCGACCGCCTGTGGGTGCCAGACCGGCGGCTCCAGCGGATGGGCGCTGCTGCTGGCCGCGTTGGCGGCGCTCGGTGTGCGGCGGCGCTCAGCCCGCGCCTGAGGCCGGGAATCGGGTCACGGCAGATCACAGCGCGATAGCGTGGCCCCGCCCGGAGCCCTCCCGATGACCGAGCTGCGACCCAAGCGAACCTCCTTCCTCTTCGACCGGGTCTCGCGCGCCGCAGTGGCAGCCACCGCGCTCGCCGTGGTGCTCGCTGCGGCCGGGGCCGGGACCGGCCTGTGGGCCCTCTTGCCAGCCGCCCTCCTGGTCTGGCTCCTGCTGGTCGGACTGTCCCTGTGGACCGGCAACGCGGCCTGGACCAAGGAGCGCTACGAGGTCCACCCGGGCCACCTGGTGGCCCACGGGGGCGGGGTCACGTCGGACTGGACCCTGGAGCTGGATCTCAAGAACGTCACCCACGTCAAGCAGCACCTGGCGTGGATCCGCTACCGCTTCTTCGACGTGGGCGACGTGATCGTGCAGTCCGCTGGCGCCAGCAGCGCCGAGGTGGTCTTTCGCTCGGTCCGTGAGCCCGACGAGCTCGTGGCCCAGCTCCGCGCGGCCCTTCGGGACAATGGCTTCTCGCTCCAGGGCGGCGAGCTGCGCATCTCTGAGACCCCGAGCACGCTGGGGGCGGTGGTGGAGTGCGCGTCCATCGCCATTGGGCTGCTGGCCGCCGGGGCCTGGGCGGCAGGCGGGGGCTTGACGGCGGCGATCGCCGGTGGCGAGGCCTGGATGATCGGCCTTGCCCTGGGCGCGGGCGCCTTGATCTCGGCTGGGGCCGCCCTGTTCCTGGTCCTGCACTTCTTCGACCTGGTGCGCCGGACCTATGAGGTCTATGACGACGTGGTCGAGTACCGGGAGGGCTTCCTGTCCCGGACCAATGCCTTCATCCCCTTCGAGAACATCGCCGACGCGGCCACCAAGCAGACCTTCCTGGACCAGATCCTGGGGCTCTACGATGTCAAGGTGAGCTGCCAGGGCAGCGGCTCCGAGGTCGGCTTCCGCCGCCTGGCCCGGGGCCCGGCGATGCAGGAAGCCGTGCGCGGCCTGGTCGACACCGCCCAGACCCAGCGGGAGCTCGCCCAACAAGCCGCGATCCAGGCCACGCCAGACGGCCCCAAGGCCGCGTCTCAGGCAGAGCGCCCCCCTGCCCAGGCCGTGCCCGCAGACCAGGCCTGGACCGCCGAGCTCCGCATGGTCACCGCCCGCGCTCTGTTCGGCGCCGGCATCCTCAAGGCCATCGGCACCCAGTACACGGTGGGCGCGTCGTCGGTCGCCAGCCGCTACCAGCTCATCGGCCAGCAGCAGCTGGAGTTCGCCTACGACAAGGTCACCGGCGTCCAGGTGCGCACGTCGCCGCTGGACCGGGTCTTCGGCACCACCACCGTGAGGATCTGGAGCATCGGCTCGGCCCTGCCCCTGGACCTGCGCCACGTGAGGGTCGGTGCGCTGGACCTGCCGGCGTTGCTGCGCCAGGCCGGCATCCCCGGCGGCGACGCCCAGCTCGCCCTGCCCGCCCAGCTGGGGCTGACCCTGTGGCTGAGGGCTCGGGTCGGCACCGCCGTGTTGGTCGGGCTGGCGACCCTTGCAGGACTGGCGGGACTGGTGCTGAGTGGGCCCGGCGGCCTGATAGCCTTTGCTGTGCCGCTGGTCTGGGTCCTGGCGTTCCTGGTGGCCCGGGTCCGCACGACCCGGCAGCACCTGAGCCTGCACGAACACCACCTGGAGCACCGCTCGGGCATCTTCTGGCGCCAGCACGTCTATGCCCGGTACGACGACATCAAGAAGATCGAGGTCCGGCGCTACGCCGGCACGGCCGCCGGCCGCCTCACGGCGTTCGTGGCCGGCGAGACCGCGCTGCAGACCAAGAAGGGCCAGGCCACCGGGGTCGTGCAGAACCGAATCACGACCCACTTCCTGCCCGACGTGCGCGCCCTCAGCGCGACCCTGGACCCGCTGCTGCTGGGCCGCCTGGGTCCGTCCGACATCCTGACGCCGCCCCCCGCGTCGGACCCGGGCCAGAGCCACATCCCCGCGGTCGCCAACGCCCTGGCCATGCTGGCGCTGATCCCCCCGGCCTGGCCCTTGTTGCCTTGGGTCTGGCTGTCCGTGAAGCGCCGGTCCTACCGGGTCGAACAGGACCGCGCAGTGATCGAGTCCGGGGTGCTCTACCGGACCCACACCAGCGTGCTCTTCGACCGCATCGACTCGCTGAACCAGGGCCAGGGGCTGCTGGGCAAGGTCTTCGAGAACGGCAGCGTGACGCTCATGACCGCTGGCAGCAGCCGGCCGGATCTCGTGCTCAGCGACACCGCCGGGTACCAGGAACTCTACGGGGCGATCCGGGCGCGCTACGGGCGCTGACGCGAACTGCAGCCGCGGCCTGCGCTACCGTGGCCGTCCGTGTCTGCACCTGACCCAGCCGCGACGATGCACGCGGTCCGTCTCCACCCGGACGGCCCCCGTCACGAGCAGATCCCCATCCCGGCGCCGGGGCCCGGCCAGGTGCTGGTCCGGATGCACGCCAGCCCCATCAACCCCAACGACCTGTTGTTCCTGGGCGGGGACTACGAGGTGGTCAAGCCTCTGCCCGTGGTGGCCGGCTTCGAGGGCAGTGGCGTGGTGGTCGGCGCAGGCCAGGGACTGCTCCCGCGCCTGCTCGTCGGGCGGCGGGTCGCGGTGGTCGCCGGTCCCGGAGACGGCACCTGGGCCGAGTACACCTGTGCCCCAGCGGACGGCTGCGTGCCCCTGCGGACCCGGGTGGACCTGGACCAGGCCGCCATGCTGTTGACGAACCCGCTCACCGCCCAGGTGCTCTACGCCAAGGCGACACGGGGGCGCCGCCGGCCCTTCGTGCAGAACGCGGCAGCGGGGTCTCTGGGCCGCATGATCACCCGGCTCGCCGTCCGAGACGGTGTGCCTGCGGTGCACGTGGTCCGCCGGCCCGCCGAAGCCGAGTCCCTGCTGGCCCTGGGCGCTGAGCACGCTCTGGCGACCCAGGATCCCGACTTCGACACCACCCTCGCCGAGACCTGCACCCGCTTGGGAATCGACTATGCCCTGGACCCGGTGGCCGGCGACGACACCGGGCGGCTGCTGGCCGCGCTTGTGCCGGGGGGCACGGTCGTGGTGTACGGCAAGCTCTCCGGACGGCCCTGCGTCGTCGACGGCGACGACCTGATCTTCCGGAACAAGCGGGTCGAAGGCTTCACCATGTACACCTGGGTCGCCGAGACGTCCAAGCTGGGCCAGCTGCGCATGGTGTTCACGGCCCAGGGTGCCCTGGACGGCGACCTGGGCAGCGAGATCCGGGCTCGGATCCCGCTGGCGCGCTTCGAAGAGGCCCTGGCGTCGCTCCGCGCGGAGTCAGGCGGCGGCAAGATTCTGCTGGTCCCGACCGAGAACGAAGTCTCTTCGGAGCCCGGTGCTCCGTAGGAAGGAGTGCGTGCCGCTGGAACCGGCCCCCGGCCAGGGCAAGAAATCCAAGAAACACCGATTCTCCTCCTTTTCAAGACAACCCAAATAGTTGTAGGATGAAAGGAGACCGGGGGGTTCGACCCAATGACTGGGTGGGAGATGCCATGAAGGCTGGGACAACACTGCTCGCGATCGCCACAGGCCTGCTGCTCATGGGCTGCCAGGCCCAGCACCACAGCATCGGCGAAGCCAAGGTCGAGGCCCAGAAGCACCAGAAGGTGCGGGTGCGCGTCAACGCCCGGGTGATGGCCGTCGACAAGACCGTTGCCGCCATCGAAGACCCCCTGGCGCCCCAGACCGTGACCCTGTCCGACGGCACTGGCTCGGTGCGGGTGGACTTTTTGGCCCGGGACCTGGCCCGACCCCTCGAGGCCGGCGACCGCGTGTCCGCGGACATCGAGCTGACCGCCCCGTGGTTCCTGGCCAATGACCGGACCCGGCATCGCTCCCCGGCCACCGCAGTCCAGGTCTGGTCGATCACCGAGGGCTGATAGCGCCGACCCGACGCTGGCGACGCCCCCACGCCCGCGGCAGCAATAGCAGCGCCGACGACCCTCGGGTCCCGCTGCCACGGCAGCACGGACCCAGCCCTCAGAGGTAGAACGCCGACGTGGCCCCCGTCGCAGTCGCTGCCCTGATCCACCTATCGCTCCTGGCCAGCTCGGCCCAGGCCGCGGACCACGTGGTGCCCCTGGGCCACACCGCTTCCTCGATCGCCATCGACGGTTTCCTGCAGGAGCCGGCCTGGCAGACCGTGGAGCCGGTCACGGACTTTGTCCAGTACCGGCCGAATGCCGGCGGGCCCGCCCCCGGACTCACCGAGGTCCGCTTCCTCCAGGACGACCGCAACCTGTACGTGGGCATCCGGGTCAGCCAGGCCGACTACCAGGTCCGCGCCCGGGTCTCTCCCCGGGAGTCCATCAACGAAGACGACCAGATCGGCGTCTACCTGGACACCTTTGGCGACGGCCGCCAGGGCTTCATCTTCTACTTCAACGCCCTGGGCATCCAGCAGGACATGCGCATGTCCGATGGCCACTGGAGCCAGGAGTGGGACACGGTGCTGTACTCCCGCGGCCAGGTCACCGAAGACGGGTACACGCTGGAGATCGCCATCCCCTTCCGGTCCCTGCGCTTCCCGGCCGGCGGCTCGGCCCAGGACTGGGGCGTGATCCTGACCCGCAAGACCCCGGCGCTGGGCACCAAGTACAGCCACCCGGTGCTGGAGCCCGGCCACCCACGCTTCTTCACCCAGGCCTGCACGCTGGGCGGGGTCGTCACGCCTCGAAACGGCTCCGGCATCGAGCTCATGCCCGTGCTGGCGGTGCGCCAGAGCGCCACCCGGGATGACGGCGCCGACCCGTTCCAGTGGTCCGGCAGCGACCCCCTCCTGGACCTGGTGCGACCCGGCATCGACGCCCGCTTCGGCATCACACCGGACACCGGCGTCGCGGCCACGGTGCTCCCGGACTTCTCCCAGGTCGAAGGTGACGTCGCCCAGATCGAGCTGAACCAGCGCTTCGCCCTGTACTACCCCGAGCAGAGGCCCTTCTTCCTGGACGGCGTCGAGGCCTTCCAGGACCCCCAGGGCATCCTGTACACCCGGTCCATCGTGGACCCGGTCTACGGGGTCAAGATCAGTGGGCGCGAGGACGCCTGGGCCTTTGGCGTGCTCAATGCCCTGGACGCCGATCCCGGCGGGTCGGTGCACGAGTACGGCACCCCGGGCTTCGACGACGACGACGTCGACAGCGCGTGGGCCGAGAACACCTATGCGAGGCTCAGCAGGACCACGGGCGACAGCGGCTCGGTGGGCGTGACGGCAGCGGACAAGTGGATCCTGGGCTCGGACGGTGCCCGGAACACGGTGGCCGGCGCCGACGCCAACGTGCTGTTGGACGATCGCTTGTCGGCGTCGGGCAACATCTCGGGCAGCGTGGTCACCGGCCCGGGCGCCGATCCGCTCATCGGGTGGAGTGGCTCGGCGAAGATCCACAAGGCCAGCGGGGTGGGCACCGGCTGGCGGCTCGGCGCTGGCGGCTCCAGCCCCGACTACCGCCGGGAGATGGGCTTCGTCACCCAGTCCGGCAACGCCTGGGTCAATGGCTTCGTCGACCACACCCTCAATCCGGACGCGCCGGGTGTGGACCAGGTGACCCTGCTGGCTGCCGGTTCGGTCAACAGCGCCTTCGACGGCGACCTGAACCGCGGCGGGACGCTGCACGCCAGCTTCGACTTGATCCGGAACCACGGCGCCTACGCCAGCGTGGCGGGAGGCACGGTCCGGGTCAGCGAGGTCGAGGTGCCCTGGGCCCGGCTGAGCCTGGGCTACGACGGTACCTGGAGCCAGAAGACCCGGGGCAGCGTGAGTGTGAGCGCGGGTCAGGAGATGGACTACAGCCTGCTGGTGCCCGCCCGCGGCCTCCGGGCCAGCGCGTGGGGCCAGTGGCGGCCCACCACGGGAACGCGGCTCGACCTGTCGGCGAGCACCCAGCTGCTGATCCCGGAAGGCGCCGAGCCAGAGACCGCCGCGACCGCTCGCCTGCGGGCCACCTGGCAGCTGTCCCAGCAGCTCGGGGTCCGGGTCATCGGACAGACCGTGAGCAAGAACACCACCAGCGAGACGGACCTGGACCTGTCGGCCCTGCTCACGTGGCTCCGCACCCCTGGCACCGAGGCCTACCTGGGCACGACCCAGGCCCTGGTGGCCGATGGCGACGTCACGCTGCTGGAGCAGTTCTACTTCTTCAAGATCAGCTGGCTCTTCCGACCCTAAGAGGGTGGAGGGGGATCGGGGCGGCGAGGCCGGCAGGGTGGCAATTGGCCGGGACTGTGCGCCACCTGGGGCTGACACTTACGTGGTCGATGGCGTCTCATCCCGCCCGTAGGTGCGCCGGGTGCACACCTACGTGGTCGATGGCGTCTCATCCCGCCCGTTTGTGCGCCGGGTGCACACTTACGCCGTCGATGGTCTGCCATCCCGCCCGTTTGTGTGCCGGGTGCACACTACCGTGGTCGATGGTCTGCCACCCGCCCGGTTGTGCGCCGGGCCGCTACAATTCGGCCCTCACTCGGTGCGGCCCGAGTCCGCCAGCGGTCCCAGATCCGGGTCGACCTCGACCAGGTTGCCCAGCATCGCCCGGTTGTCCGAGTCGTCCAGGTACCCCCGGTCGTCGAACCAGGAGAAGTCCCCCATCACAACCAGTTCGCCGGCATCTCCCACCTGTTCCGCCGTGACGACCACGTCGCGATCGTCGGCGAACAGGACCGTCGCGCCGTTGCTCTCGACCCAACAGGACTCCAGGAATCGGATCTCGTCGATGCCGTTGGTGATCTGGTGGGCCCGGGACGGCACCGCCAGGGTGACCTTGGCGGTGTTGGCCCCGGTCCCCGTGTAGCGGGCGTCGACACCCAGGTCCTCGAACAGTTGGTTGAAGGTCGTGCCGGCACAGTTCTCGGGGGACACGACCGTCACCACCCGCACGCCCGCAGCCAGGGCCGTCTCGAGCTCGAACACGCTCTCGGACCCGTAGACCGAGTCGCCCTTGAGACCGGAGTCGACCAGCACCATGACCCGGTACTGGAGCGGATCCGCCAGCTCGGTGCGGTCGGAGACGTTCCAGCCATAGGTGTCCTTGATCCACTCGCTGGCGTCGTCGAACTTGCCGGCCCCGCTGTTGTTGCCGTCCTCGCCGTTGTGGCCCGTGTAGAGCAGGATCCGCTCGCCGGAAGGGTAGATCGGCTCCGGGACGGTGTCGGTGGTGCTGTCCGCGGTGTCGTCCGTGGCGTCATCGGTGCAGGCGATGAGCAGGGCCAAGGCGATCATGGGGCGTCCTCCGGCGGGGGTTCGAGCATAACGCCGGGTCGAACCCAGGCCCGCAGCGCCTTGTGATCGGCGCCCGGGAGCCTCAGCGTGCGAACGCCGTCGACCTGGACCTGGCCCGCGAGCAGGTGGTCCAGGCGCATCACGGGAAGGTCCGGCCAGCCGCCCCCCGCTGGCCACGTGCCCGCCCAGATGCCCTGGGGCTGCACCACGTCGGTCAGTCCACGGCTGAGCAGCAGCCGATGGGGCCCACTGCCCGGCACAGCGTTCAGGTCCCCAGCGACCAGCGCCGGATCGCCGACACGGCAAGGCCCCCACGCCCGGGCCAGCCGACCCCGGTCCAGAGCCTCCGCGAGCCGCGCCATGTACGGGGCCAGCCCAGAGGCATCCAGGGGCACCGGCGGTGGTCCGTGCACGCCCAGCACACAGACCCCGTCCAGGCGGATCAGGGCCAGGGGCATCCGCGACGTGTCGGAACCGAATTCGTCCGTGACCACCGCCTCACAGGCCAGACCCTCTCGGCAGAACACCGCGGTGCCGTGGGAGTCCCGGGACAGCTCCCGGTCATAGTTGTCGGCCACCCGCGTCATGCCCGGGATCTGCAGTGCGCGCTTCTCGAGGGTCAGGACCACGTCGGCCTGGAGCCCGCCCAGGGCCTGTTCGAGCCCGTGGTGGGTCTCGGCGAACGCCTGCACATTGGCGCTCACCAACAGAAAGCCCTCCCCCGTCGATGGCCCCGGCGGCAAGCCGGCCAGGGCCAGCCCGGCCACCGTCAGCAGCATGGGCGCCCCGAAGCGTCGGTGGCGGAGCAAGAGTCCCAGGGCACCCAGGGGCCACAGCAGGAGACACCAGCGTGGCGCCGTGAGCAACAGGGCCTGGGCCGCATTGGTCCAGATGCGATCCGCTGGCAGCGCCCATGCTGCGCAGTGACAGGCCAGCCCGAGCAGCAGCGGCAGCACCACGACCTGGGCCACGTGGGCCCGGCGACGGGTGTCGGCGTCCAGGCGGGGGGAGCGCCGCCGCCCGGAGCGGGTGGCGCGACGGGCCACGACGCCTTGCTCCATCAGGGGATCGCGGGTGCCTGGACCACGTTGTAGACCGCACGGGCCTTGCCGATGGTCGCCCGGGGCACGCCCTGCCACACCTCGCAGTCCGCCACCGCGACCCGGTTGCCGAGCCGGAGGACCTGGGCGGTGCACCACAGGTCTTCGTCCGGCCGTCCGGGCCTCAGGAAGTCCATCCTCAGGTCCACCGTGCTGGTGCGGTCCTGCGGGCCCAGCTTGGTGAACACGGCCAGGCCCCCTGCGGCGTCGGCCAGGGCGGTCGCGACCCCGCCGTGCAGGGCCGGCCGGATGGGGTCGCCGACCATCTCGGGCCGAAAGGGCACCCGGACCAGGCAGCGCCCAGGCTCCAGCTCTTCGACCCGGAAGCCCAGCCAGACGTGGAGGGGAATGCCCTGCTCGAAGAACGCGATCAGGGCTTGTCGTCGCTGGCCTTCAGACATCTGCTCACAATCCGATGACCGGGATTAGCACGGTGCCGCACTGACGCGACCGCGGACCAGGGTAGAGTCGCCAACGAGGAGACGGAATGGGTGCACCGAGGGCAGGACTCCAGAGGCTGCGAGGCACCTTTGCCGAGCAGCTCCAGAGTCAGGTCACCGAGCTCTCGCTCCTGCTTCGCGACGCGGCCGAAGACGACGAGCTGATGGACGTGCTCGAGGTCAGCCTGGGCAGCATCGCCAGCACCGCCAAGTCCCTGGAGCTCACCGTCGTGGCCGATGCCGCAGGACGGGCCCGGGACGCCTGCCGCGACGAAGGCGCTGCCAAGGCGGTCGACGACCTGGCGACGCTCTGCAAGCGCCTCCAGGGCCACCGATCCCTGTTCCGCCCCGTGCTGATCCTGGCCGACGAAGAGGATCTGGAGCGACTGCGGGATCGGCTGGGCAGCGCGCCTGTGCCCATTCGACTGTGCGCGTCGGTCGACAGCCTGCTGCGGGAGACCGGCCCCGAGCCGCCGAGCGCGGTGATCGTGCCCATGGAGTCCTTCAGCTCAGTGCTGACGGAGCTTCGCTGGCAAGAGGGCCTGGCCGAGATCCCCGTGTTCGTCTACGACAAGCGGGCCCGCAGCGACGTCCAGGATCTGCACGAGCGCACCCGCGCTGCCCGGGAAGGCGCCGCCGGGTATCTGCACCCGGGCCTGGCCATTCCCGACGTGGTCGCTGCGGTCTGGGAGTCCCTCTACAACGACGAGTCCATGCCCCACCGGGTGCTGGTCTCGATCTTCGACCACAACGCTGTGGAGCTGGTGCGGCAGTCCCTGCGCTGCCCGGAGATCCTGCTCCGCCACCAGCCGGCGCCCACTCGCCTGCTCCCGGACATCGCGGCCTTCCAGCCGGACATGGTCATCCTGGACCTGGATCCCGACAGCACGGCCGGGCCGGACCTGTGCCGGGTCTTGCGCCAGCACGAGATCTGGCGCGACGTGTTGATCACCTTCCTGGCACCCAACCCCGGGCTGGTCCGCTTCGGAATGCGTGCCGGGGCCGACGACGTGTTGGTCCGGGGTCTCCGTCGGGACGAATTCCGCGGCCGCATCATGGGCCAGCTGACCCGCCGGCGCAGACGCCTGCGCAGCGAACAGCGGGACCCCCTCACCAGCACGCTCAACCCGGGGCCCCTGCTGCGTCGCGCAAGCGAAGAGATCGGCCGCGCCCAGCGCTCGGGGCGGCCCCTGGCGGTCGGCCTGATCGACGTCGACGGCCTGCGGCTGATCAACGAGCGCAACGGCATGGGGGCCGGCGACACGGTGCTCCGCCTTGCCGCAAAGGCCTTCCGCACCACCCTTCGGGACACCGACGTGATCGGCCGGGTCGGCCCCGACGAGCTCGCCGTCCTGTTGTGGAACTGCACCAGCGCCCAGGCCCAGGGCCGCATCGAGGACGCTCTGGCCCTGTTCAATCACCTGGCTCGCGGGAACCCCAAGCTGGGCGACGTACGCCTGAGCGCCGGCGTCGCCGACACCACCCAGGGCCAGGGCAAGACCCTGTCCCGCGCCGAGAGCGCGATGCTGGAAGCGCGCTACCGGGGAGACGGCCTGGTGGGTTCGGCTGTATAGACCTAGATCTCGATGAATTCGAAGGCGCGGACCTTGGCGCTCTCGCTGATCAGCTGGGCGCAGCAGCCCAGGCGCAGGTCTTCGGAGAAGCCGTTCTCCTTGAGGGTCGCGCGCTCGCGCGCTTCCTGAGCGCTCAGGTTGTCCTCGCCGTCCAGGACCTCGACCCGGCAGGTACCGCAGGTGGCGTCGGAACAGCCGGTGCCGATGGGCTTGTGCATGTTGCCCGAGATGTAGACCAGGGTGTCGGTCGCCGAGCCCTGGACCGACTGCTCCATGCCGTCGCCGTCGAGCACGATCAGGCTGACCTTGGGGCGCTCCTTGCGAGCGGGGGCCTGGGGACGGCGACCGTCGCCATCGCCGCTGCCCAGTCCGAGCAGGCTCTTGATCTTCTTGCGAATGCCGAACGGCGTCATCGGGGGCTCCAGGAGGGCGTCCGCCCCGCCCTTAGCGACAGCTGCCGGGCGCCGCAAGGCCCGACGGGGTAGACTGCGGCGCTTCTTCAGGTGGTCCCCGGAGCTGTGACAATGACCGCGCTCGTCTGGACACTGCTGACTGCGCAGGCCCTGGCCCAGGACACGGGCGACGTCTTCGTCACCCTGGTCGACGGCAACGCCGGCACGATCTTCCTGGACGGCAACGACACCGGCCTGAAGACCCCGGCCACCCTCAAGGGCGTCACCATCGGTCAGCACCAGATCCAGGTCCGCGGCGACTGCATGGTCGCCAACGCCACGGTCGACGTCGCCATGGGCCGCATCGCCCGGACCGAGATGCAGATGTCCTCGGTCGGTGGCTTCCTGATGATGGAGATCACCCCAGCCGAAGCCACCGTGTTCCTGGACGGGGTCAAGGTCGGCAACGGTCCCACCCTGGGCATCGAAGCCGACTGCGGCGACCACGTGATCGAAGCCACCGCCGACGGCCTGGCCCCGGAAAAACGCACCATCCGCGTCGAGATGGGCAGCGCCACCCAGCTGCGCTTCGACCTGGGCGAAGCGGGCTTCGGCACCCTGTCCCTGATGGTCGAGCCGGTCACCGCCGAGCTCTTCCTGGACGGCAAGTCCGTGGCCGTCGGCCCGGTCGAGGTCGAAGACGTCGCCAAGGGCGATCACACCGTCGGCGCCATCCTCGACGGCTACGAGCCTCTGGAACAGCGGGTGAGCGTCAAGGCCGGGGACGTGACGCGCCTGGACCTGACCCTGACCCCCGCCGCCGGCGGCGACGGCGCAGACTCATCGACCGACGGCGACAAGCAGGACGACCCCGACCAGGCCGCCGCAGACGAGCCCAAGCCCGCCAAGGCGCCTCGGGAGAGCAAGGGTCGTGGCAAGAAGATCCTGCTGACGGGCGCGTCGGTGGTCGCAGCGGGCATCGGCACAGGCTTTGTGCTGACGGCGTACAACAACTACACCGTGAACTACGTCCCGGGCATCTCGCGCTGCGGCTCCGAAGACGCCGAGTGCCAGGACAAGTGGAACGAGTACCACCGGCTGGGCATCCGCCGGTATCAGTACATCGGCTATGGCCTCATCGGTGCCGGCGCGGTCGGCCTGGGCACCACCGGCCTGATGATCATCCTGTCCGAGGACGGCACGCCGATCGTCGGCCTCACCGGGCGCTGGTAGCCCTGGCCTCGACGTCCGCTCAGTCCCGGGTGTAGGCCCCGGCGTGGGTGAAGAGTCCTGAGAGCCAGGTGATGTCCGCGCCGTCCGGCAGGGTCACAGCGGCCCGATACAGCTCGCCGCTGGTCACCTCGATGTACCCGTAGTCCCAGAAGTGGTCCGGCCAGGCCGTCCAGCCGGCGGTGCCCATGGCGAAGGTCCCGGAATTCTGCACCAGGCAGCGCCGGGACTCGCGCAGGCTGTAGGAGGACTCCCACCAGTCCCGCCAGTACAGGTTCATGTGCAGGTACATCCACTCGCCACCCCGGGGGGTCCACTCAAAGGTCTCCGACGCGCTGATCGTGGGCTCGCCAGAACCGAGCACCGGCGTGGTGAACGACGTGGCGCTGCCGGCGGTGAAGGCATCGTGCAGCGTGAACGCCGGCCAGATGCCCTGGGCCAGGGCGACGTCCCAGTCCGCGCCGGCCCCGTACTCCTGGGTGCTCTCGAGCACGTGGGAGAAGCCTCCATCGCTCTCGAGGGCCAGCTGGACGACCCCACCGTCCGAGCTGGCCAGCCCGATGGCTTCGACCCCCAGGTCGGTGAGGGTCAGGACCGGCCCCGACGGGTTCTGGTCCAGGCAGTCGTCGACGGGGCCGATGTAGTCGTGCACGTCAAAAACCGGGAAGCCATCGAAGAGCCAGACGTCGGAGCTCCCATAGTCGCCGTCGCCGGCCTCGTACCCGGTGGAGCGCGTGTAGACGTGGATGCCGAGTCCGCCGTCGACCCCGGTTCGATCCGGCAGGAAGGTGAAGGCGTCCTCGCGGGTGCCGGTGATGCCGGGCCCGGACACGGTCACGGACACCAGGCCCTCGCGCAGGGTCTCCGGCGTCTCGACGGACACCGTGCCTGCGGTGGTGCCGAGCACGATCGCGTCGCTGGTGCCGAACAGGACCCGGTCCACCCCGATCAGATCGTCGCCGCTGATCACCACCTCCTGGCCACCGCCATTGGTGCCCAGGTCCGGGCTGACGCCGGTGACTGCGACCTCGACCGGCACTGTGTCCGTGTCGCTGTCGGCGTCCGTGTCCGAATCGGTGTCCGAGTCGGTGTCGGTGTCGGTGTCCGCGTCGGCGTCCAGGTCCCCGGACTGGGGGTCGTCCACGTCGACGACCGGGGTGCAGGCCAGAGCCATCAGCAGCAAGGGGGACACCAACATCGTGCGGCAATCTACCCCGGGAAGTCTTACTCAGCGCCCATGGCGCCCCCCGCCCCGCCCTTCTCGGTCGTGACGGACCCTCAGGTCCTGGCTGGCTACCTGACCGACGCGAGCAACCTCCAGGGCCACGCCGACGGCCTGATCCGACCCCGCTCGCCGGACCAGGTCGCCCAGGTCCTGGGCTGGTGTCAGGCTCACCAGCAGCCTCTGACGGTGACCGCCCAGCGCACCAGCACGACGGGCGCCCCCGTGCCCCAGGGGGGCTGGTTGCTGTCCATGGAGCACCTGGATGCGATCGAAGGGATCGGCCACGACAGCGCCCGGGCCCAAGGCGGCGTGCTCCTGGGCGAGCTCCAGGACCAGATCGAGGCCACGGGCCGGTACTTTCCCCCGGACCCCACCAGCCGCCACGAGTGCACCCTGGGCGCCGCCATCGCGTGCAATGCCTCGGGTGCCAGGTCCTACCGCTACGGCCCCATCCGCCCCTGGGTCACCGCACTCCAGGTCGCCCTGCCCACCGGCGAGCTCTGGGAGGTCACGCGCGACGATGCGGTGCCCGACCACTGGCCGGTGCCCACGTGGACCCCGCCTTCGGTCAAGTCCGCCGCTGGCTACGCCCCTGCCGACAACCTGCTCGATCTCTTCATCGGGCAAGAGGGCACCCTGGGCGTCATCACCGCGGCGACCCTGCGGCTCACGGACCTGGCCGACCAGGTCTTCGGTGTGCTCGTGTTCCTCCCTTCGGTCGCCGACGGCCTGGCGCTGGTGCGCAGGGTGCGTGACGGGGCCGACGGGGTCGCTCCGCGCTGCATCGAGTGGTACGACGCGGCGAGCCTGGAGCTGGTCCGAGCGCGGGAGCCGGGCATCCCCGTCGGCGCCCAGGCGGCGGTCTGGTGTGAGCAGGAGACCACCCACGCCAGCGTGGAGCAGGACCTGGAGGCCTGGTGGTCTGTGCTCCAGGACAGCGGTGCGCTGGTCGATGACACGGTCTTCGCCGACGACCCGGCCGGCCATGCCCGCCTGGCGGCGATCCGGCACGCGGTCCCGGCCGGCGTCAACGAGCGGGTCGTGGCCAACGGCATGCGCAAGATCGGCACGGACTGCGCGGTGCCTGACCACGCCTTGGCAGAGCTCATGGCGGCCTACGCCGCGGCGCCGGTCGAGAGCGTGCTGTTCGGCCACATCGGCGACAATCACCTGCACCTGAACATGCTGCCCAAGACCGCGGCCCAGGCAGCCCAGGCCCATGACTACTACCGACAATTGTGCCGACTGGCCGTCGCGCGGGGTGGCACCGTGTCCGCCGAACACGGCATCGGCAAGCTCAAGCGGGCACACCTGGCCGACATGCTCGGCCCGGACCTGCTGGCCGACTTCCGGGCGCTGAAGCGGGCTGTGGATCCGGCTTGGATCCTGGGCCGCGGCACGCTCTTGGCCCCGCCAGAGGCCCCGTCCACGAACTGACGTGTAAGGATGGCGCCGGACCTTCGTTGTCAGGGCGGAGGTGACGGAGCGCACACACCCTTGACCCTGCCAGACCGGGCTCTCGCCGCGGGTGGCCTGGCGTCGCTGGACAGCGAGCGCGAGGTGGTCGAAGCCCTGCGCGGCGGGGACCAACAGGCCCTGGCCACGCTCTATGGCTGGTACGGCGATCGGCTTTACCGCCAGGCCATCCTGCCCCGGCTGCCCATCGTCGAGCTGGCCGAAGACGTGCTCCGCGACACCTTTCGCCTGGCCCTGGAACGCATCGATCAATTCAACCTGGAGGACCGCAGCATCTTCTTCTGGCTCCGCCGGATCGCCATCAACCGCGCCCTCGATACCCACCGGGCCCACGCCCGGGCCCAGCGCCTCGAGGACAAGCTGGTGGCCGAACCGGAGTCTGCGCCCGTCGGCGTCGCGCCCCCCGCCCCCGATCGCAAGGTCGAGGTCGAGGAGACGGCGGCGCTGGTGGCCGAGGCGCTGGCGCTCATCAACCCCCGCTACGCCGAGGCTCTGCGACTCCGCTTGTTGGAAGAGATGAGCCGAGAGGACTGTGCCAAGGCCTTGGGCGTCAACGTCAACAACTTCGACGTCATCTTGCACCGGGCCACCAAGGCCTTCCGCAAGATCTACCCACCCCGCTAGACCCTGATGACCGAGCTCAACGAACCCCGTCTGCTGGCCGAATGGCTGGACGCCAACCCCGGCGAAGCCCCTCCCGAGGGGGTCGAGGCCGAGGTGATCGAGGCCGTCTACGCCTTGCGGCCGGACCTGGCACCGGCGCCGCGGGTGAGCCTGGACGACATCCTGGCCGGGGTCGCGACGGGGCCCTTCGCCCGGTCAGGGCCCCCCGTCCAGGACCAGCCGGACGCAGCTGCGCCGGCGTTCGGGGGGGCGCTCGGGTCCGCCTGGGGAGAGGATCTGGGGTTCCAGCTGACGGCGACCTACGGCCAGCGGGAAGACGAGCAGGATGCCGAGCAGGCCGCTGAGCCGATCGAGTTGCAGCACGATCAGGCCGAGCCCACCGGGGAGCTGCCTCTGGGCGACCTGGACGAAGTCTCGCCACCCGTGGCCGACCCCATGGAGCTGGAGGCCACCCCGGTCCTGGGTGTCACTGGGACCGATCCGCTGGGAGAGCCCATCGAAGAGGCCACCGATCCCGGCCTGGCCCCCATCGCCGACAGCCTGGAGGGCGAGAGCACGAACCCGTCTGGTCGGGCCCCCGCGTTCGGCGTGGTCGACGCGCCCCGCCCGCCGGAGCTGGCGCCGGCCGAGCCGCCGCCGTCCCTGCGCAACCGGGCCGTGACGGGACCACCCCAGGACGTGGGGCCCCTCTCGAGCGCGGGCATGCCCACGAACCCGCCGCCCTTGGTGCTGGAGACGTCGGGCCGGACCGACGCCGTACAGGCCGACACCGACCCCGGGTCCGCCGAAGACCCGGAGACCACCGGCGACGTGGTCGACCTGACCGCGCACCCTCGCTGGGGCGGACGGCGCTGGTGGGGCCTGGCGGGCAGCGCTGCGGCGGCGGCCCTGGTGCTGTTCGTGGTGGTCCCCAGCAGCACGCTCCAGGATCAGGCCCAGGCCCCGGGTCGCATGGCGCCGGCCGCGGTCCCGATGGCGGAGCAGGCCTCGGCCGAAGAGCCGGTCGAAGAAACGTCGGGCGACCTGCTGCAGAAGCGCGTGGCCGAAGGCTTCCAGCCCAACCAGAGACTCGACGCGCCCACCCGGGCATCATCGGGCTCGGCTGGTGCACCGCCGCCGCCGCCGGCCCCCTTGGAGAGCAAGGCCAAGGACAGCGACACCCGCAGCGCCAAGGCCGCCGGGGGACCGTCCCCCGCGACGGCGTCACCCGCGGCCCCGCTGTCCCTGGCAGAGCCCGAGCCCGAGCCCCAGGCCGAGCCGATGGCCTTCGGTGGCGCCAGCACCGCGGCCCTCCAGGCGCCCGACCAATCCCCTGTCGCGGCAGCCGACGACGACTGGGACGACGTGCCCGCAGACGCCTTCCACGACGTCGCCGACGAGGAAGACGCGATGCCCTACGCGCTCGAGCGAGACGAGGCCCCGCCACAGCTCGCTGCCGACGAACCCAGCAGCGGGGACTGGGGTGTCGCCGCGTCCCGCAGCGCGCCCAGCAACCGCGAGCGCCGCAAGAGCGAGCGCTCCGAGTCCATGTCGACCGTCGAAGGCATCGAGCTCGAAGGGGGCTTGGGCACGCTCAAGGAGTCGAACCCCGGAACCGGTCCAGAGGCCCCGCCGCCTCACGAGATGGACGCCCTGCGCCGCGACGCCAGGCCGCCGGACTACCGCTCGGACTGGTACCTGATGGGTGCCGGCCTGAGCGACGCCACCCTGGAGCAGATCCGCAAGAACCTCCAGGAGGCCGACGCCGACGCCCGGGCCGACGACAACGCCAGGGCAGCAGCCGTGGTCGCTCGCTTGATCGACCACCGAGACACCCGCGTGGGCCAGGACTTCGCGGGTCGCGCGGCCGCCTACTACCTCGAGGCCGGTGACCCGGCGGCGGCGATCACCGTGATCGGCCTGGGCAAGGCCCGGGGCAGCGCCAACACCGCCCAGCTCGCGCGCCTGCACTACCTGGAGGGCAAGGCGCTCGAGGCCCAGCGCAAGGACGGCTGGGCCGCCGAGAGCTACCGGGCTGCGAAGCACCTGAACGACGCTCGCTGATCAGGCCCGCCGGTTACCGGCTCTCATGCCCTTCCCGCCAGCCGTCGCCTGGTCCCTCGCCCGGCGAATGCTCTCCGAGGAGGACCTGGAGCGGGCGCGCCAGGTCAAGATCGCCGACGCCGGCCACGGCTACGATCCCTTCGGGCTACACCGGGCGTTCGTGGCGCTGGGGCTCGGCATCGCGTCCCCGCTCTACCGCCGCTACTTCCGCGTGCTGAGCTACGGCGCCGACAAGGTGCCGGCCGACGGCGCCGCGGTGCTGGCGTGCAACCACTCCGGCACGGTGCCGGTCGACGGCATGATGCTCTGGGTCGACGTGGTGCTGAACACCGGCCGGGTCCCGCGTCCAATCGCCGACCACTTCGTGCCGACCCTGCCCTGGATCGGCACGCTGTTCGCCCGCTCGGGCATGGTCGGGGGCTCGCGCGGCAACGCCAAGAGCCTGCTCAAGGCCGGTCAGGTCCTGATGATCTTCCCCGAAGGCGTGCCTGGCATCGGCAAGCCCTTCGCCGAGCGCTACCAGCTCCAGAAGTGGCGGGTCGGGCACTGCGAGCTGGCCATCCGCCATGGCGCACCCGTGGTGCCCGTCGGCATCGTGGGGGCCGAAGAGCAGATGCCTCAGATCGGCCGGATCGACATCCCCGCCTTTGGTCTCCCGTACATCCCTGTGCCCGCGACCCCGCTGCCCATGCCCGTCCGCTACCACGTGCACTACGGCGAACCCATCCCGGTCCACCGCGACTACACCCCCGACCAGGCCGACGACCCCGAAGTCGTGCTGGAAGCCGCAGCCCGGGTCAAGGCCGCGGTCCAGGACCTGCTCGACCGGGGCCTGGAGCAGCGCGGCGGGGTGTTCGAGTGACCGCCGGCCCCAGCCCGCGCGGCGTCCTGGTGACCGGGGCCACCACCCCCGTGGGCGAGCGCCTGTGCCGGTCGCTGCTGGCGGACTCCAGCATCGAGCACGTGCTGGCCGTGGGGATCGAGCCGCCCGAGCACGCCCTGCCTTTCTCACACGGCGATCGGCTGGTCTACCGGTCGGTGGATCTGAGCCGCTCCCGCCGGGTGCGGAACCTGTTGTTCGGGGTGGTCCGGGACCTGGGCATCGAGTGCGTGGTCCACCTGAGCATGCACCGCTCGGCGGCCCAGAGCGGCGGCCGCGTGCACGCCCAGAACGTCGACGCGCTGCGCTCACTGCTGGAGCTGAGCGAGCGCCACCCCACCATCCGCCGCTTCGTGTTCCGGTCCTTTGCCGAGGTCTACAACGTCTCCCACGACCTGCCGATCCTGGTCACCGAGGACCATCCGCTGAACATGGGCGTGGGCGCACCCCAGTGGATCCGCGACCGGGTCGAGGCCGACCTGACCGCCTGTGCCCGCATGGGGCTGTCCAAGCTCGAGATCCTGGTGCTGCGCTGCGCCGAGGTCCTGGGGCCCGGCACAGGCTCCCAGCTGTTCGACTTCCTGGATGCCCCGGTGTGCCTGCGGCCCGCTGGCTTCAACCCGATGATGAACCTGCTGTCCATGGCCGACGCCGTGCACGCGCTGGAGCTCGCGACCCGCGTCAAGCGCGGAACCATCGGGGTCTTCAACGTGCCGGGCAAGGACACGCTGCCGCTGGCCGAGAGCATTCGCAAGTGGGGCAAGCCCCAGATCCCTACCCCGGGCATGGTGCTGACCCCGATCTACCGGGTCCGCCGGCGCTTGCGGGGACATGACTTCTCCTACGGCATGAACCGCCGACGCTTCCACTACGCTTCGGTGCTGGAGGGTTCCCGGGCCCACGAGGTCCTGGGCTACCTTCCCGAGCACCCGATCGACTGGCCTGCAGCCTGAGGGCACCCCGATGACCCCCTTGATCCTCCTGAGCGCACTGGCCTGTACGGGCGACACCACCACGACCGACACCGTGGTCACCGAGCCGGAGCCGACCCACCCCAACGTGCCCGAGGGCTACGAGTACAAGTGGTCCACCGACACCTGCACCCAGGGCGACGGTTCCGAGGGCTCCAACGTCTACATGCTGGCCGAGGGCTTCGCGGCCGACGACGGCACCGCCGAGGTCCGAGAGACCTGGTACTGGTTCTTCGGCGGCGAGTGGGAGGACGACTGCATCGACGAGTGGACCTATGACGGCGAGATCGCCGGCCGCTCGCCGGCCAGCTTTGGCGCCAGCGAGGCCGAGGCGATGCTCGAGACCACCATGGCCCTGCCGGATCCCCAGTGCGGCATCCTGTACAACGGCATCTTCGACCAGGACGACACCGCCTACGAAGAGCAGGCGTGGAAGACCTGGGTGATCCTGGAGTACCTGTCCAGCTGGGGCAACCCCAACGAACACATGCAGGTCTTCATGGTCTACGGCGAGAACGCCGACCGGGTGGACTACAGCTATGCCAACGGCGTGTTCACCCCCGACGACCCGGACATCTACGACCTGCCAGCCCACTTCACGTGGGAGGCCCACGCCTGCATCGGGAGCGGCTGAAGGCCCAACGCCCTGGCCCGCACACCCGCCGATCCACACGGTTCTTGAATCCGGGCCGCCCCGGCATACACTCCCGCCGCCACCCTGCCCCACAGGAGTCCGCCGCCGATGCTCGCGGTCCTGAGCCTGATCGCGGTGACCGTCATCGCCTGGGTAGGTGCCCACGTGGTGTTGGTCCGTGTCCAACGACGCTGGGCCATCACCACCGGGGGCGAGTACCTGCTCATCGGAGTGCTGGTGGGCCCGGCGTTCCCCGCCCTGATCGGGCGCCCCGAGGGCACGCTGATCACCGAAGCCGTGCTGAGCGACCTGGCACCGCTGATGGCCCTGGCCATCGGCTGGCTCGGGCTGCTCTACGGCACCCAGCTCAACGTGCGCAAGGGCCTCCAGAACGCCGAGGGGCGCTGGGATCTGCGGCCCTTCCAGCTGGCGACGGTGGAGTCCACCTTCAGCTTCCTGCTGGTGGGCCTGGTCAGCTGGGCGGCCCTCACCCAGCTGGGCATCCCGGGGACCGAGGACCTGGGCCAGCCCGACGTGCTGCTGGCGTCTGCGGTGCTGGCGGTCGTGGCCAGCGTGGGCTCGACCCAGGTCCTGGCGGTGGTCCAGGACCGCTTCCGGGCCGAAGGACCCACGACCCACCTGCTCCAGGGCGCACACCGGTTCGAAGAGCCCGTCTCGGTCGCCGCCTTTGGCCTGATCTTCTGCATCTTCAACCCGTCGAACCCGGCGCTGACCCGAGACCCGGTGGCCCTGGAGTGGCTGGCCATCTCGGTGGGCATCGGCGCGGCGTTGGGGGTCCTGTTCCGGGTGTTCCTGGGCGACGAGACCGAGAGCGACAAGGTCTTCCTGGCCCTGGTCGGCATCATCGTCTTCGCCAGCGGGGTCGCCTACTACCTGCACCTGTCGCCGCTGCTGGTGAACCTGGTGCTGGGGGTCGTGCTGGTCAACGTCGCCACCCGCGAGATCGCCGAGAGCATCCGCGAGGTCCTGGCCCGGACCCGGCGGCCGATGTTCCTGATGCTGCTGATCTTCGCCGGCCTGCTGTGGACCCCCGTGCCGTGGTTCGTGAGCCTGTGCGCGGTGGTCTACGTCGGGGTGCGACTGGCCAGCAAGCGCCTGGGCGGCGCTCTGGCAGCACGGCTGATGGGCCCGGGTGCCCGGTCCGACCTGGGCCGCGGACTGTTGGGTCACGGGGATCTCGCCGTGGCGATGGCCCTGAATTTCCGTCTGGTCCCGGAGTGGCCCCTGAGTGACCTGGTCTTCACCACCATCCTGGTGTCTGTGGTGCTCTCCGAGTTGTGGGCGACCCGGTCCCTACGCCAGCTGCTGATCGACACCGGGGACATCCGCGACGACGACCGCGACCGGGGGCTGGCATGAGGGTGGTCCTGGTCGGCCTGGGCCAGGTGGGCCAGCACGTGGTGGGCGTGCTGGAACAGGAGGGCCACGAGGTCCTGGCCGTGGACCGGAGCCACGAGGTCCTGGCGGAGCTCGAGGAGCACCGGGACGTCGGGGTGCTGCAGGGCCACGGGGCCAGCCGCAAGGTCCTGGAAGAGGCCGGCTGCGCCGACGCCGATCTGGTCGTCACGGTCACCGACGACGACCAGGTCAACCTGGTCGGGGCGCTGATCGCCCGTGACCTGGGGGCTCGCCGGACCATCGCCCGGGTCCAGGCGGCCCACAACAGCGCGCCGGGCTGGGGCATCCAGCGCGGCTTGCTGGGGCTCGACGTCGCCATCAACCCCCGGGTGCTGGTGGCCGAGGAGATGGCCCGGATCGCCCGCAGCCACGGCGCCCTGGACGTGCTCGGGCTGGTGGGCGAGCGGGTCGAGCTGGTGGCGGTCGAGCTGCCCGGGGACAGCCGCGTGCTGCACAAGCCCCTGGCCCAGCTGAACCTGCCGGCCCAGACCCTGGTGGCCGCCGTGGTGCGGGATCGGGAGCTGTTCGTGCCCGGCGGCGCCGACGTGCTGCTGCCCGGCGACCGCTGCTGGCTCATGGGGCGGGCAGGCAAGCTGGAGCCCGTCCAGGATCTCTTCTGCGGGGGGCGCGAGGCCGCCCGGGTCGCCGTGGTCGGCGGCGGGGTCATCGGCACGCTGCTGGCCCGCTCCCTGGCCCACTCGGGCATCGACTGCCTGCTCATGGAACGGGACCGGCAGCGGGCAGAGCAGCTGGCGGCCGACCTCGCAGACACGGTGGTGCTCCACGGCGACGGCACCGACGCCGCGCTGCTGGAAGAAGAGCACGTGGCAGAACACGACCTGTTCTGCGCCGTGACCGAGCTGGACGAGGTCAACCTGATGGCCGCTCTGATGGCCAAGCGCCTGGGCGTGCCCCGCACGGTGAGCCTGGTCCACCGCCCCGACTACCTGGACATCTACCGGAACCTGGGCATCGACGTGGCGCTGTCGCCGCGGCTCGCGGCCAGCGACCACATCCTGCGTCACGTGCGGCGGGGCCAGCTCAAGTCACTGACCGAGCTGGAAGAGGGCCAGGCCCAGGTCCTGGAATTCGTCGCCGTCGAAGGCAGCCGGGTGGCCGGAATGGCGCTCCAGCGGCTCAACCTGCCCCGGGGTTGCATCATCGGCGCCATCGTCAAGGACGACCAGGTCATCGTGCCCCGAGGCGCCGACGTGATCGCGCCCGGGGACAGCGTGGTCGTGCTGACCACCGGGGCCGCCCGCTCGGCGGTGGAGCGCCTGTTCCGGAAGCGCTCCCTGTGAAGGCCCGCGCGTCGACAGGGCCGGCGGGCTCGGGCTTCTGGCCCGAGAGCGGTGCGAATTTCCGCAAGTTCATCACGGTGCTGATGCTCTTCGGGCTCATGGCGGCGCTGCCGCTGCTCCACAGCCCGATCGAAGGGCCGGTCAACCCCGAGACCATGGCGACCTTCGGCTTCATCGTGCTCGCGGCCTACGGGCTCGGCGAGCTGATGGAGACGTGGCACCTGCCGCACATCACCGGGTACCTGCTCGCAGGCGCCCTGTGCGGGCCCTCGGCGCTCAAGCTGTTGACCTATGGGGTCGTCGAGGACCTCCAGCTCTTCAACAGCCTGGCCGTGGCCCTGATCGGCCTGTCCGCTGGGGCGGCCCTGGAGTGGGGCGGGCTGAAGAAGAACGCGCGCCTGCTGGGGTCGTTGATCGGCGTCCAATTCCTGGTGCTCCTGCCCCTGCTGGGCGGGCTGGTCCTGCTGCTGTCGGGGCCCATCCCGGGGCTGGCGCTGCCCTTCCTGGCCGAGCAGCCCCTCGCGGTCAAGGGCGCTGCGGCCATCTGCATCGCCCTGATCGGCTCGGCCATGTCCCCGGCCGCGACCGTGGCCATCCTCCACGAGACCGGGTCCGAGGGCCCGGTCTCCGACGCCACCATGGGGGTGTCGGTCCTGAACAACATCGTCGTGGTGGTGTTGTTCGCGGTGGGGCTGGGGCTGGCGCTCAGCCTGGTGCCGGCGGCTACAGAGCGGCACGGCGAGACCCAACTGTTCCAGTCGGTCGTGCTCGAGCTGACGGGCGCCCTGTTCCTGGGCGTGGTGCTCGGCGCCGGGCTGGCCCTGTATGTGCGCTGGTTCAACGAGGAGCTGCTGCTCATCCTGGCGGCGCTGTGCTTCACCATCACCTACCTGGCCCTGGAGTGGAACATCCAGCCGGCCCTGCCCTTCATCGTGGCCGGCTTCGTGGTCCGCAACGCCTTCCCCGCCGAGGAGCCCGAGTTCACGCGGGTCGTGAACAGGCTCTCGCTGCCGGTCTACGTGGTGTTCTTCTTCGTGGCCGGGGCGGGGCTGCACCTGGACGCCGTGGTCGAGATGGCGGCCTTTGCCCTGATCCTCTTCGGCGGGCGGCTCGCCGGGCTGTACCTGGGGACCAACCTGGGCAACCGCCTGGGGGCGGGACCACGGGCCATCACCGTGCACGGCTGGTACGGCTTCGTGGCCCAGGCCGGCATCGCGCTCTACATGGCCCAGGTCGTCGCGCACAGCCTGGGGGACATCGGCCACAGCGTCGAGACCCTGGCAGTGGCTGGCATCGCCCTGAATGAGCTCACCGGGCCCATCCTGCTCAAGGTCGCCGTGACCCGGGCGGGCGAGGTGCCCAAGCCCCAGGCCCCCTCTGACGAGCCGCAGCCGGACGCTTCGGCCCCCCCACCGGAGCCCGGCGAGCGCCCCCGGCTGTCCGAGTGGGCCCCCGACGCCCGCCCAGCGGACTTCGATGCCTGGCGAGGCACCGTGCCCGAAGGCGCCTTGGGGGCCGTGGCCCACAGTCTCCGCGGGGAGCTCCAGGCCCTGATCGTCGATCTGAGGCAGGGACCGGTGGCCGCCCGTCGTGCCTCGGGCCACAGCTTCCTGAGGGGCCTGCGCCGGGAGTACCTGCGCCACCACCGCCACTGCCTGGTGATCGCCCGTGACCCCCAGCGCGGCGGTCACGCCCTGAAGATCGCCCTGCGCGGCGAGCGGGCCGAGCTCGCTCGTCGCTGGGAGAACCAGATCCTGGACCGCGCCGCAGTGGCGGACTTTCGCGCCGAGGCCGACGCCATCGATCGCTTGGTGGCCGCCACCGACCGCCTGAGCGCCGAAGTCCCGGTCGCGCTCGAGGTTCCTCTGGAGCCGGGCCACACCCAGATCCAGGGCGTGCACAGCCCCATGGCTCGACTCCGGGTCCGGGTCCTGCAGCTGCGGAAGTCCCTGGGTCGTGGTGCCCGGCTGGTCGAAGTGAGGCCCATCACGCGCTTCGCCCTGGCCGGCGGCGTGCCCCCCAGGCTGGTGGCCTTGGCCGGCCTGATGGCCATGGCAGAGCGCCACCTGCTCCTGCGGGCCCGCAACCTGTACGAGGTGCACCACCACGCCCTGGACGCCGTCCTGCAAGGCGCCGGCAGCAAGGCCGAGCGGCTGACACGGGCCCTCGAGGCGCTGCGGGTGGAGATGGAGGACGAGTTCCAGCTCGCCCGGCGCGAACTGGACCGGCTGGCCGACGAGACCGTGCGGGTGGCCGAGTCCGCCCTGGGCCAGGCCTGGCGCGAGTGGCTCGACCTGACGGCCGACGCCGGCACCCCGGCCGTGACCCGGCGGAGCTACCGGTTCTCCCGCGTCTACGAAGCACGGCAGCGGGCCTTGACGTCGATCACCGAAGGCCTGGCGGCATCTCGGGCGCTCACCCGGGGACTGGCCAGCAGCCACGCCATGGAGCTGGAGTTCGTCCGGCTCGAGGAGCGCCTGACCCTGGGCATCGACGCCCGTGGAGAGGCGATGGCTCGAGACCTTCGAGGGCGGGTCGTGGCGCCCGCGGGCCGCGCGGTGGACGCTCTGAGCGCCGGTGTCGAGCAGCTCCGTCCGGCGCTGGAGAGCTCGGAGACCACGGTGGTTGAGCTGGCCGCCCTGCTCCAGCGGGCCCTCGCCCCGGTGGATCCCACCCTGGAAGAGGCGCTGGGCATCGCCGAAGGCTTCCGCTCGGCGCTCAAGACCGAAGCCGAGCTCGAGCCACTGGTGGCCGACCTGCACACCCAGATCGACGACCTGACGGACCGCTTCGAGATCACCGAGCAGAGGGGCACGACCATCGGGCGTGGACTGCCCGAGACCGCGGTGAGCGAGGACATCCACTTCCGGGACCTGGTGCGCCAGTACATGGACGTCCAGGTCGGACGGGACCTGTCCGAGTGGAGCGCATCGCTCCAGGAGTCGGTCGACGCGGTCTACTCTGCGATGGAGGAGATCCAGAGGAGCCTGGGCTTCAACATGGAGCTGGCTCTGACCGAGGTGGCGATCCTGCCCGAGGGGCCGCTGCCGCCCAAGACCGTCGAGCTCCTGGACGAGCTGCTCCTGCGGGCTCTGGAGCGCCAGGCTGCCCTGCTTGCCCAAGCGGCTGCCGCTGCCGAGGTCGCCGGCAACACCGTCCGGGTCGAGCTCTCCGCCCTGGTCCTGGACCACGCCCGCGAGCTCCAGACGCTCCTGGTCGAGGGCCGCTGGGCCGAGGTGCGGACGCGCCTGGTCCGGGGCCAGCTCACCCGCCGGCGGCAGCTCCTGACCCAGGGAGACACCCCGCTCACGGCCCTGCGGCAGCTGGCCGGCGAGACTGCGGCCCACTGGCTCGGGCCGGAGCTGAGCGAGTCCTTGCGGGTCGGCCTGGGGCTACCGGACCGGCGCGTGGCGGTCCCCCTTGGGCCCGCGTGCTTCGCCCCCCCACGGCCCAGGGTGGAGCTTCCGGCTGTCTACCGCCGCTTGTTCAGCGACCCGGCGCTCGAGGCCGGCGATCTGCTGCTCGGCCGCGAGCTGCAGGTCGAGCGGGTCCGCCGCACCCTCCTGGGTCAAGGAGCCGGGGTGAGCCGGGCGGTGGGACTGCTGGGCACCGGCAGCGCCGGACAGGCGTCGGTGGGCAACGCCATCATGCGGGGCCTGGACCCGGACCGGGTGTCCCGCCACACCCTGAGCGCCCCCGTGACCGAGGACCAGGTCGCCTTCCTGGTCTCCCAGGCCACTGGCGACGCCGTGATGATCATCGAAGGCCTGCACTGGCTGGTGTCCCCGGACCGCGAGGGCCTGGCCCCCCTGCGCCGGCTCCTCGGGGCGGTCGTCGCGGACCAGGGGCGCAACGGCTGGCTGCTGTCGGCCCGGCGGCCCGTCTGGCAGTCCCTCCAGCCCGTCGTGGCGCTGACCGACGTCTTCCCCGAGGTGCTCGACCTGGCGCCACTGGGACTGCCGGAGCTCCAGCGGGCGCTGCTGAATCGCCAGGCCATGAGTGGCTTCGGGCTGGCGTTCTCCCCCATGGTGCCGACCCTGGCCGAACGGGCCCGGGCCTTGGGCACCCCCGACGACCGGGACGGCCCGGAGCAGGAGTCCTTCTTCCGTCAGCTCCACCGGCGCTGTGGCGGGGTGCTCGACGAGGCCGAGCGTCTGTGGATGGCGTCGGTCGACAGCCTGGATCAGCGCCGGAGTCTGGTCACCCTGGGCGCCGTGCCCGACGGTCCGGACGAGCACATCGTGCGCCTCCCCGACGAGGACCTGCTCACCCTCCGCCTGGTCGCCCGCACCGGACGAGTCACCGCCGAGCAGCACGCCCGCTGGCTCCGCTGGGCCGACACCAGCAGCGAGGCCCACCTGTCCCGCCTGCACCACTGGGGGCTTCTGGCCCGTTCCCCGTCGGGCTTCGGGCTGGCCCCGGCCATGGCGGGACCGGTGGCTCGCACCCTGCAGCGCAAGGGGTGGCTGCCGTGATGCTGTGGACCACGTGCACGCTTGCCGCCCTCTGGGCCCAGGAGCCAGTTCCCCCGCCGGCCGAGCCTGTGTCAGCCGCACCGGCCACCGAGGCTCCGGCGTCGCCCATCGCGCCCGAACCGGCCCCGTGGCAGCCCCCGGGCGATCCGTCCCTGCGCCAGGCGGACGGCCTGCCCCTGCTGGGGCCCTGGCCCGACGGCCACCTGCCTAACGGGCCTGTGCACCGGGCCTGGCCGCTGGTCGACGTGGTCAGCGGCGAGGTCCTCCAGGCCGGGCTGCCGTACGGCCAGGCCGAAGGAACTCTGGGGCCGCGCCCGGCGCCGGTCATCACCTTCGAGCGCGACCCCTCTCCTCTCGCCGAGATCCCGTCGATGGCACCGCCGACACCCGTCGAGGCGGAGGCGGCCCCACCGGCGGAGCCCCCTGCGGCGCCTGGTCTGCTCCCCCAGCCCCCGGCCAGCAACCCTGCCCTCGCCGGCCTGTGGCTGCTGATCGCGCTGCTCACCACGGCCTTCGCCCGCACGGCGCCCCGGTGGGTCTCGACCCTACGGGGCGCAGGCTTGCTGCCTGCGCTCCTGCGCACCGGGGGGCTCACGGCGCGGGTCGTCGCCGCGGTGGCTTGGGGCCTGACCGTGGTCTACGGGCTGCCCCAGGGTGCCCGGCCGCTGGTCTCCTGGATCGCTGTGGGCCTGGCGCTGGCCCTCGGCTTTGCCAGCTGGGCTCTGTTCCGGGACGTCCTGGCCTTGGGCGTGCTCCGCCTCGAGGGCCGGCTGGTCCAGGGCCGCCACGTGCAGGTGGGTACGCTGTCCGGCCAGGTGGTCTCCCAGAGTCCCCGTGCCGTGACGCTCCAGACCGCTGACGGGGCCGAGATCACCGTGCCGAACTGGCGCTTCCTGAGCGACGCGGTGCACCTGGACGACGACCCGCGGGCTCGGGTGGCGTTCCGTCTGCGGGTGCCGGCCGAGGCCCCCCGGGAGCGGGTCCACAGGGTGCTCGAGGAGCTCGTCCTGCTCTCACCCTACGCCGTGACCAGCGGCAGGCCAGGGGTGCGGCCGGACCCGGACGACCCCAGCGCATGGTGGGTCGACGCCCGCTTGCTGGACGCCCGCTGGGCCCAGGCCTTCGAGCGCACCCTGGTCGAGCTGGCTGTAGAGCGGCTGCAAACCTGAATGCAGGCTCACAGAGCAGGGGTTTCATCCGTTATACCTGGGGGATGCTGACGCTCACCCTCACCGCGCTCTTGGGCCTGGGCTGCTCCGACGACACCACCTCGGGCGCGGACAGCGGCACCACCCCCACCGCCTCGGACGCCGACACGGACACCGACGCGGACACGGACACCGACTCGGACGCCGACTCGGACGCGGACACCGACACCGACACCGACACCGACACCGACACCGACGCCGACGCCGACTCGGACGCCGATGCTGACACCGACGCCGACACGGACACCGACACGTCGGCCGAGCCCTCGGTCGTGCGCTTCGTGGCCATGGGCGACGGCGGCGAAGGCAACGACGACCAGTACGCCAACGCCGCCGCGGTCAAGGCCCTCTGTGCCTCCAAGGACGACGACAAGCCCGGCTGCGACTTCGTGCTCTACTTGGGCGACAACTTCTACAACGACGGCGTCGAAGACGTCACCGACGACCAGTTCCAGGACAAGTTCGAGCTGCCCTATGCCGACCTGGACCTGCCGTTCATGGTCGTGCTGGGCAACCACGACTACGGCGAGACCAGCCTGTCCTGGTGGAAGGCCGACCCCCAGGTCGAGTACAGCCTGTACTCGGACAAGTGGAACATGCCCGACACCTACTACACCTTCGACCATGGGCCGGCGAGCTTCTACGGGCTGGACACCAACAGCATCATGCTGGACTGGGACGCCGCCGGTCAGCAGAGCTGGCTCCAGGGCGAGCTGGCCAGCAGCATGAGCACGTGGAAGATCGTCTACGGCCACCACCCCTACATCTCCGACGGCCAGCACGGCAACGCCGGCAACTACGAGGACCTGTGGTGGCTGCCGATCGTGAACGGCGACTCGGTCAAGTCCTTCATGGAGGGCGCGGTCTGCGGCCAGGCCGACGTCTACCTGTGTGGCCACGATCACAACCGCCAGTGGCTCTCGCCCACCTGTGGCACCGAATTCATCGTGAGCGGCTCCGCGGCCAAGACCACCGACCTGGTCGGGCGCGACGGCAACGCCACGCTCTACTCCGACGACACGATCGAAGGCTTCGTCTGGATCGAGCTCGCCGACAACGTCCTGACCGGGGAGTTCTACACGATGGATGGCGGAGCCCCCGCCTTCACGCGCACACTGACCAAGTAGTCATGTCCCGCGTCATCGCCCTGATCCCCGTCGCCGCCCTCGCCCTGACGGGCTGCTACAGCGGTGCCCTCAAGGGCGACGACGGCAGCAAGCTGCGCTTGGTCGGCGGCGTCATGGTCGTCTGCGAGACCATGGAGGGCACGCTGGCCGGGTTTGGCGTGGCGGCCAGCTACGAGACCTGCCCCCACGACCTGGACCCGCCCCCTCCGGACTCCGACACGGCCCCAGACACCGCGGATCCCGTGGACACCAGCGCCCAGGACACCGGCACGGTCGAGGCGCCCGAGGACAACGACGGCTCCTCCGAAGAAGGCGGCATCTGCGGCTTCTACACCGAGATCTTCGACAACCCGGCGTTCTGCCAGCCCTGGCGAGTCCAGGCCAACAGCCCGGCCAACGCCCACACCCTGAACGTCTGGTTTGACGGCATCGAGGACCGCGGCGACCTGACGGGGGCCGTGGCGCCAGAGGCGATCCTCGCCCACTGCCCGGATCCCAACGGCATCGAGCCCACCACCGCCACGGCCTTGGAGGGCTCGATCGAGGTCACACGCGACAACGGTCGAAAGGCGACGGTCAAGCTGGACACCAACCGGGGCAGCGGGAAGCTGAAGTTCCAGGTCTGCCGGTAGACCATCGCGGCTTCCACTGGGCCGGGATGGCGATCACCTCTCGGGCGTTGTTGAAGACCGTCCCGCTGTTGGGGCCTGAGCGACCCGGAGCGCACTCGCTTGGGCGGGCGGCAACCGGGAACCGGCCAGCGGTGGTGGCGGGCTGCCGATGGCGTCTGAGCCGGCGAGGGCGGCTGGGCGGGCGCGGAAACAGGAGGGAGAAACAGGGGTCAGGAACCTTTTGTTAAGCATTAGTCCGGCGAGCTTCGATCCCACTGTCTCTTCATTCGGACTATAGGGCATGACCACGGCTTGGTCTGTCAGGAACCATCCTGAGACCATCCACCAGCCGGCGCCCACCACCAGGACCGTCCAGGTGAGCACCGCGTGGGTCGCCAGGCTGGCCACGATGCGGGACGGCCGACCGCCGTGCCGCCCCCGGTGAACGGCTGTGGAGTCGTGGCCAGGTGCTCCGGTAACCTTGGCCCCGCCACCGACCGGCCCCCCCCACCTGTCCATGTCTCCACAGGCCGCCCCGCCACCCTGATCCGCAGAGCCGGGCGCCGGAGATGGCGTCTCACCCGCCCGAGAGCGCGCGTCGGCGACACCTTCGGCGCCGATGGCCTGCCACCCCGCCCGAAAGTGCGCGTCAGCGACACCTTCGCCGCCGATGGCGTCTCATCCCGCGCGAAAGTGCGCGTCAGCGACACCTTCGCCGCCGATGGCCAGCCACCCCGCCCGAAAGTGCGCGTCAGCGTCACCTTGGCCGCCGATGACTCGCAGTGGGCCAGGGACAAGCGGGACAGCTCCGGCGCGACACCTAACCAAGAGTCATGCCCTTGAGTCAGAACGTTCAATCATAGGGATCCAAGTCCTGATCTCTATGTATTAACAAAAGGTTCCTGACCCCGGTTGCCCGGTTTGCCCGATTGCCCCAGTTGCCGACCCCAGTGGCCGAACAGCTGGGGTACCCCCAACAGCACGTCGCGGAAGCCGTCTCCGTCGAGGTCGGTGATCGAGCTCACGCGCGAGCCGCTGCGTCTGGTGACCCGCTCGTCCCAAACCACGGCGGCCGCTTCGGAGGCGAGGTGGCCTCGTCGAGGCGCTGCGTCGCGCGGTGTTGAGCGCACCCACGCAGGACGGCGCCCAGCCAGCGACCGAGTCAGCCGTCCACTGAGGTTCTGGTCACGGCGCAAGGCCCCGGGCCGGTGCCCAGGACGATGGACCAGTCCACGGCCATGCGCAGCTCGTCGGCCGAGTGCGCCAGGCTGGGCTGTACGTGCAGCTCGTCGTCGCGGCCGACCCGGCGCACCTCGCCCAGCGTGACCGACACGCCGTCGAGGGTGGCGACCAGGACGGCGTCGGGATCCACGGCCCGGATGCGGGCCCACGCGGCCTGGCCCGGGCGCAGGATGACCGACGCCCGGCCCATGTAGGACATGGACAGCCGGGTCTCGGCCAGGTCCGCGCCGCTGGCCAGGGTCTGCCCGTCTTCGAGGTGCAGGCTCAGGACACCGGGGGCGGTCAGCAGCGCTGGCACGCTCTGTCGGTCGTCGTCGTTGCCCGGCAGTGTGGCCGTGAGAGTGACCGTGTCCCCGGCAACGCTCAGGCTCGGCTCTCCCAGGCCGATGGCGTCGGCCCTCGCCGCGAGCTGACGCTCCCAGTCGGACGCACAGCTGGACCGCACGGCGATCGAGACCCGCTCGCCGGTCGCTGGCCTGCCGATCCAGCCGGCGACCACGAGTCCGCCGGCGGACAGCAGCAGGGCCAGGGCCAACAGCGCCGGCAGGGCGATCATCAGCAGTCGGCTGCGCGTGGGGGAGGAGCTCACGGGCCGGCTCCTAACGACCCCTGGCGGGATCCGGGCGTCCGGTTACCCGCGGCGCGACAGGAGGTCACTTGCGCACACGCGTCACGCTCATTCCCGGTGACGGCATCGGTCCAGAGGTCACCGCGGCCACCACGGCCGTGCTCGAGGCAGCCGGGGCGCCCCTGGAGTGGGAGACGGTCCAGGCCGGCGCCGCAGCGGTGGACGCCGTCGGCGTGCCGGTCCCCGACGCCGTGTTCGCCAGCCTGCGCAAGAACCGTGTTGGGCTCAAGGGACCGCTCTCGACCCCCAAGGGCCGAGGCTGGCGCTCGGCCAACGTCACCATCCGGCAAGAGCTCGAGCTCTACGTGGGCCTGCGCCCGGTCAAGAGCCTGCCGGGCATCGTGACCCCCTACAGCGGCGTGGACCTGGTGGTCTTGCGAGAGAACACCGAGGACCTGTACGCGGGCATCGAGCACGAGATCAAGCCGGGCACGGTCATCTCGCTCAAGGTGTCCACCCGGGCCGCGGGAGAGCGCATCGCCAAGTGGGCCTTCGAGTTTATGCGCTACCAGGGGCGGCGGCGCATCACCTGCTGCCACAAGACCCCGGTCTCGCCCTTGGCCGACGGGGCCTTCCTGGACAGCTTCGAGGCCATCGGCCACGACTACCCCTTCATCCGCCAGGACGACCGGCTCATCGACAACCTGGCGATGGACCTGGCCAAAGACCCGAACCCCTATGACGTGCTGCTGCTCCAGAACCTGTACGGGGACATCCTGAGCGACCTGTGCGCGGGCCTGGTCGGGGGCCTGGGGGTGGTGCCCGGCGCGAACATCGGGGACCGCATCGCCGTGTTCGAGGCCGTGCACGGCACAGCGCCAGACATCGCTGGCCAGGGCAAGGCCAACCCCCTGGCGGTGCTGATGAGCGGCGTCATGATGCTGGAGTACATCGGGGAGCACCGGGTCGCCGAGCGCGTCAACCGGGCCATCTGGGATGTCCTGGAGGAGGGCCGCCACCTGACCGGCGATCTGGGCGGCCCCGAGGGCACGGCCGGGTTCACCGCTGCGCTGATCGACAAGCTCTGAGGACCAGACCATGACCAGACCCATCACCCTGGTGCCCGGCGACTGGATCGGGCCCGAGATCTGCCAGGTGGTCCAGGAGCTCTTCGTGGCGGTCGATGTCGATGTCGCGTGGGACGAGCACCACCGCATCGACGACGCCATGATGGCGTCCGCCCGGCGCACCGGGGTCGTGCTCAAGGCCCGCATGGCCGGCGAGCGCACGGTCGGGGAGCTGCCGCCGAGCGTGAGGCTTCGCAAGGGCCTGGGGCTCTGGGGCCAGGTGCGGTACGTGCGCAACCTGCCCGGCGTGCCTGCCCGGTTCGACTCCGTCGACATCGGGGTCGTGCGGGAGATCAGCGAGGACATCTACACCGGCCTGGAGCACGAGACCGCGCCCGGCGTGTTCGAACAGGTCAAGCTCACGACAGCCGAAGCCTGCGAGCGCATCGCCCGCTTCGCCTTTCTGGAGGCCAGGCGCTGGGACCGCAAGCGGGTCCACATCGTGCACAAGTCCAACATCATGAAGATGAGCGACGGCCTGTTCCTGCGCACCGCCCAGGCCGTGGCCGCGGAGTACCCGGACATCGCCTGCGAAGAAGTCATCGTGGACGCGCTGTGCATGCGCCTGGTCAAGGACCCGAGCCAGTTCGACGTGCTGTTGTGCGGCAACCTCTTCGGCGACATCGTGGCGGACCTGGTGACCGGCCTGGCCGGCGGCATCGCCACCGCCGGGGCCACCAACTACGGGGACGACGTGGTGGTGTTCGAGAATCCCCACGGCAAGGCCCCAGAGCTCACCGGCACCGGCCGAGCGAACCCGGTGCCGATGATCATCCAGGGCATCAACCTGCTCCACCACATCGGCGAGGGCGACGCGGCCCGGCGGCTGGCCCAGGCCACGATGGACACGCTGGGGAGCGGCCTGAAGACGGCGGACCAGGGCGGGGATGCGGGGTGTGTGGCGGTGCGGGACGCGGTGCTTGGGCGGCTGTGAGGGGCGAGCTCACCGCGCCAGCGACGCCCCCGTCCACCACTCCACATCGCGCCCCAGCGGATCGCCGTCGGGGAAGAACGCCACATACGACATGGCGTCGTAGTGGAGGAAGCTCGGGCGGCCCGGTGTGTGCGTGCCCATCTGGTGCACCGGCTTCCAGGTGCCGGTGTTGAAGTAGGTCGCCTGCCGGCCGTCGAGCACACCCAGAGGGGTCATGCTGGGGAAGTGGCTGTGCCCGTTGATCACGTAGCGCAGGCCCTTGTGCTCGGGCGCCTGGAGCCGCGCCACCGCCTCGGCGGCGAACCGGCCGTCGAGGCTGTGGGCGAAGGCCTTGTACAGATCGGTCATGTGCTTGTCCCGGGTCTTGGGGAGCACCTTGGCCGTGGAGAGCTGCAGCAGGAGCTTGAGCTGCTTGCCCGGATCGAAGCCCTTGACCCGCTTCTGGGCCCGGACCCAGTCCCCCACGAAGGGGTTCGACAGGAACTCCTCGACCAGCTCCCGCCAGGTCGCGAGCAGTGGCCGCACCAGTCCCTTCTTGTGCTGGCCCAGCTGACGGACCCAGGCGGGCACCGCGTAGATGGGGCGCACGTCGTCGATCTCGTCCAGGTGCTCGTCGACGATTCCAAGACGCTCTCGCAGGAGCAGGGGCAGGCGCACCACCAGCTCCAGTGCGATGGCATCGGCGATCGGCGGAAGCCCCTGGGTGGGCAGGCTGAACAGGTCCACCACGTGGCCGTGGTACGCGAGCACGCCGTCGTCGGGAAAGATCAGCTGCTGGGGCAGGGCCACGTCGCGGTCATCGCCGGTCATCGCCGTCCAGAGGCGACGCCGCGCTGCCGGGGCGTGGGCCAGCAGCCGATCGTGGTTGCCCAGCAGGTAGTGCACCCGCAGCTGCTCGGACTGCACCAGCTCGCGCAGAGCCGTGAAGAACGCCGCCTCCCGGGCCAGCACCCCGTCGACGATCCGTCCGACGGTCGCCTGCACCGCCCCGTCAGGCGACTGGTAGGGCCGGGTCATGCCCTCGAACCACAGGGGCGAGCGGATGAGGTCCAGGAAGTCGCCCACGATCACCAGCTCGGCAGGCTCCTCGCCCCGGGCCCCGGCGATGCGCTCCCAGAACCGCCCGAGCACCCGGTCCCAGGGCAGGCGCGTGCCCGCCAGCTGATCGGTCAGGTGAACGTCACTGAAGAAGATGCGGAGGGGCCGGCCTGCCATGGGCGCAGCCTACCGCTGGGTCGCCTCGGCGACGAAGGTCCGTACTTCGGACGTTCGTCCCCCCAACTCCACCCCACGCAACCCCCGCACCGCCGCCAGCTCGTGCGCCAGACTAGGACCGCTATCGCTGGCGGCGCCGCAGGCCCAGAAACGCCAGGATCATCGCCCAGCCTACGGTGGAGCCGCCGGTGACGGTGGCGCAGGCCGGCTGTGCTTCTGTGGCGACGTCGCTCACGTCGGACTCGGGCAGGTCGTTGCGGTCCGTACAACCACACAGGCGGCCACTCTCCACCGGATCGGTGACCACGCCGCCGCCACCGCACTCCGGGTTCTCGGCGCCCTGGGTCGGGGTGCTGCAGATCTTCCAGTCCTCGTCGTTCAGATCCGTGTCGTCCCCGTCGGGGTAACGGGAGATGGACTCGCCGCTGCCCATCTCGGGCGCCAGCGTGAACGCAGGCCCGCCGTTGTCGTCCTCGAGGTCGTCGTCGTTGTTCTCGCCGTAGATGACCGTGTCGACCACCACACCTTCGCAGTCCACCAGCCGGACCCCGTCGCCATTGCTGCCGGCGTTGCCCAGGTCCAGCGAGCTCTCGACGTCGACCGTGCCAGCCAGAGGGCCGCCCACGACCAGGTAGCCCCCGGCCGGAATCTCCAGCTCGGTGGGCAGGGTGGCCTGGACCGACCAGGAGCTCTTGGCGCCTTCGATCACCCACCGGTCCAGCCGGTAGGCGCTGTCGCCGGCATTGTACAGCTCGACCCACTCGGCGTCGGTGTCGGTGCCCTCGGGGTCGGCCACGACCTCGTTCAGGCGGATGTGATCCACGCCGGCCAGGTCGCAGGTGAAGGTCGGGTTGGCGGCCCCCGGGGTGCACTCGTCGGCCGCCGTGACCCAAAAGTCCACCCCGGTCTGGTCGGTGTCGACGCCGTCGTCCTTGCGGGCCAGGCACTGGTTGTCCCCAGGGACCGCGCCCAAGGACGTGGCCAGGCCCCCCAGGTCGTCGGTCCACTGGTCCGTGTTCGGCTCGCCGTAGACCACGGTGTCGGCCACGCCGTCGGCGCACTGGAGCTGGACCGCGTCGCTGCTGGAGCTGGCGTTGCCCAGGCTGACCGCGAGCTCCTGGTCGGTGTCCGGGACCAGCTCGCCGCCGATCAGGAAGTACCCGCCCGCGGGCACGACGCCGACCAGCTCGACCGGTGTCTTGTAGCTGCTGGTGCCCCAGGTGAGCCCCCAGCCGGCCAGGTCGATGTCGGTGTCGCCGCCGTTGTGGAGCTCGACCCACTCCAGGTCCGTGTCCGTGCCCTCGGGGTTGCTCAAGAGCTCGTTGATCCTCAGGGGGTCGGTGCAGCTGGCGATCGGCCCGGTCACGGGCCCGGTGTCGATGCCCGAGTCACCGGTGTCACCGGTGTCGGGCAGCTCGCAGGTGTTGAGCTCGCCAGGGCTCGGCGTGTCGTCCTTGCAGAAGTCCAGCGCGCTGTCGTCGGTGTCGTCGCCGTCGAACACCCGGGCCAGGGAGTCGTCGTCGGTGGGCTTGGGAGCCAGCTGCTTGGCCGACGCCGGGTCGTTGGCGTCGTCGGCCAGGGCGTCGTCGTTGTTGTTGCCGTAGAGCACCGTGTCGATGACCACGCCGTCGCACACCAGCCGCACGCCGTCGGCGTTGGAGCCGGCGTTGCCCATGTTCAGGGTCTCGCCCTTGGCCAGGCGGAGATCGGCTTCGGCGGCCACGTCGGGATCGGCGATCAGGAAGGTGGAACCCGGGTCCACGCGCCCGGTGAGCACTGCCGACTCGGACCAGTCGCCCTTGGCGGCCTCGAGCACGCAGCCCTCGAGCTCGACGTGATGGAAGGCCGTGTTGAAGACCTCGACCCACTCCAGACCCGCGTCGTCGCCCGACGGAGCTGGAAAGATCTCGTTGAGCTTCAGGTAGTCGTAGTCCAGCGCATGGGCGCTCGTGCCGAGGGCGAGGAGACTCAGGAACATGCCAGGTCCAGTGGAGAAGCGCCGTATCTTAGCGGGGGTCAGTCCAGGTCGTCGTAGCTGGGCTTCTTCAAGATCGCGCGGACGACCAGGCCGAACAGGCCCAGCAGCACCAGGATCACCGGGGCGAGCAGCACGGGCCGATACTTGACCACGTGCTCGATGCGGTTGAGGAAGGACACCGGGTGGGGCCCGCCGTCGGGCCCGGTGAAGGTCGTGGACTGGAGCACGTGGCCCAGCGCCGCCTCCATGGCGTCGCCGTCGGCAAGCTTGCCGATGGCATAGGTGATCATCAGGCCGCGCTCATAGGGCGTCACGGCCACGCGCACGGCCAGGCCCGATGTGCCGGACAGCGTGTACATCGGCGACAGCCGCCCGTCGGCCGACGCGGGCAGCGGGCTGGCCGGACCGACCTCCATGCCGCCGAAGAGCAGGGCCTTGATCTCGTCTTGCTTGCCCGCAAAGGAGTCGTCGTCGACCTGGCCGATCCAGGCGCCCTGTTGGCACGACAGCAAGAGCGCCGTCTCGCCCTCGGCGTAGGGCTGGATGGCGACCCAGCAGCGCTCCTTGTCGATCTTGCCCTGGCCCACCTTGGCCCCGAGCTCTCGGACCGGCCCCAGCTCCGCGAGCAGAGGCTTGCGCCAGCCGTCCGGCAGGGTGGACTCGAAGGCGGCCTCGCTCACGAGCGCCCCGCGCGTCTCGGCCAGGTCCTGGGGCGCTTTCTCCAGCTGGACGCCGCCATCCCATGCGGCCAGAGCCTTGCGAACCCGCCCGGCGTTCCGCGTCAGCCCGATGGCCCGCAGGTGGGCGACCTTGCCCCGGATGGTGAACGAGCGCTGGTACAGCACGGCGCTGTCCTTGCCGTTGTGCCGGTAGCGCAGCTCGGCGACAGCGGTGCTGCGGCCGTCCATGTCCTGGACCCCGCTGGACACCACCTGGACGTCGGTGTGGCCGCCGGCCTCGAGATCGGCGACGGCGAGCTTGGCCCAGGCCTGCGCGGCGTCGTCGCTCGGGGCGATCTGGAAGGGCGTCGAGGTGATCTTGACCTGGGTGGTCTTCTTGTCGTCGACCCCATCCAGGTCCCAGTCCGACCAGCGGGGCACCCGGTAGCCCCTGGGAATGGTCACGTTCATGCCCAGGTCGGCCATGTACAGGGGACCGTCGTCCTGGGCGGATGCGGGGGCGAGCCCCAGGGCCAAGGCGAGCATCATGCCGGTCATTCTTCTCCTCCCTCTTCTTGGGGACGGGCCCGATCCCAGCGCACGCTCCGCACCCAGGTGGGCAGCGCACCCGAGCCGGGGGCCGGAGGGGGCACGCCTGGCGGCAGCGGTGGGCCGGGGGGCTGCTCTCCTCGACCCCCGTAGCGACTGCCGGACCAGGGGACGTCGTGCGCGTCGTCGGGCATGTCCCGCGGTCTAACCGGGGCTTGCAGCTGGATTCGTCGAGGACTTGTGAGCCGGGTGCAACCGCTCGCGACGTGTCAGCATCCCAGGAGGACCAGACGGACGACCCACGTGGACATGCCCTTCCTGCTGTTGACCCTTGCCTGCGGCAGCGACCTGCCCGACCCGCCCACGCCGACGACCCAGACGTCGGTCACCGACTCGGCCACCCCTGGCACGACCGACACGGACACCCCGCCCGATCCAGGGGTGCTCGGAGACCACTGTGATCCGCCCCAGGAGCTCGCCGCAGATCCCCTGAGCCTCCTGGGCCAGGTCGAGGTCAACCAGAGCATGGAAGAGCCCTGGCTGATGGAGCTGACCGAGGTCGAGACCGAGCTCGATCGGGGCCTGGTCTGGGGCGGCGGCCAGGGCGGCGTGGTCGCCTTCGACGTGTCGGACCCGGAGAACCCGGCCCTGCTGGGCTACCACCCGGACCCGGCCGAGAACTACCCCTGGGGCCGCTACTACAAGCTCGTGGTCGGCGAAGGCGACCGGATCTACGCCACCAACCGCGACATCGATCTGATCGTGGTCGACACGTCGGACCCGTCGTCGCCCCAGGCGATCTGGTCCCATGACGAGACCGGCATGTCGGGCCTGCGCATCAACGGCGACCTGTTGTACGTGGTGACCCACACCGGCGAGTTCCACACCTGGTCCCTGGAGGATCCCGACGCGCCGCGACGGCTGAACCAGACCGATGGGCTGGCCAGTGCCTGGGACCTGGTGGTCGACGGCGACTGGGCCTATGTCGCCGACAACACCCTGGGCGTGGTCCCGGTGGACCTGACAGACCCGGAGAGGCCCAAGATCGGGTCCGGGGTCGATGCGGGCGGCGGGGTCCAGGACGTGGCGGTCGGCGACGGTGTGGTCTACGCCGCCAGCGGCGCCGACGGGGTGGCGGTCTTGGACATCTCCAATCCGTCGACGCCGGTGCTGTCCGGTTTTGTGGCCTATGGCAACGGCGTGCAGGCCGTGGCCGTCGACGGCACCCTGCTCTACGCCACCACCCAGGAAGACCTGGTGGTGATGGACATCACCGATCCCCTGGACCCCATCCCCCAGGCCACCAAGCAGACCGAGCAGTGGGCCATGCACGTGGTGGGGGACCAGGGCCGCGCCTACGTGGCCGACTGGGGCCGCATGAGCGTCTGGGAGCTGGACCAGGCCGCCAGCGCCCCCGACGTGGACCTGTCCGCCGACGAGGTCTACCTGGCGAGCGCCGACGAGGGCGTGCTGCTCCAGGTGGCCAACCGAGGCGACGCGCCGCTGACCCTGACCGGGGTCACCGTCGACGACGATCGCTTCCAGGTCAAGGCGGACCAGACCGTGGTCGAGGTCGGGGGCTCGGCGGACCTGACCGTGACGTGGTCCGAGGTCGACGAGGCCGAGGCGACGGTGTGCCTGGCGTCCGACGACGCCGATGAACCCCAGGTCCAGGTCGTGCTGCACACCGGCGAGGCCGGCAGCCTGGGCCCCATCGGGGACCCAGCCCCGGACTTCGTGCTGTCGGGCATCGACGGCAACACCTACCGGCTCTCGGAACAGCTGGGCAAGGTGGTGGTGCTCATCTTCTTCTCCCCTGGCTGACCCCAGTGTGCGTCCGAGGTCTCGGACATCGAGAACGACATCTGGCAGGTGTACAAGGACCAGGATGTGGTCGTCTGGGGCATCGGCTGGGACGATCCCGAGCTGCTCGGCGACTTCCAGGAGTGGCTGGGCGTGACCTACCCCTTCCTCCACGACGACGGCAGCGTCAGCGTCGACTACGCCACCGAGATGGCGTTCCCGTCGGCGGCCTTTCCCCAGGACTGGGTCATCGACCGGGACGGCACGTTCGTGTACGGCAACAACTACTACGAGCTCGACGAGATCGTGGCCGCCATCGAGCGGTCCCTGTAGGCGGGCGGACCACCTTGCGCTGGCCGGGCGCTTCGGGCCATCCTCCGGGGGTGACGGCGCTGACACCCCTCGTGCTGTGGACCGGGCTCTGGGCCTGCGGCGACGGCTCTGACGTCCCGCCGCCCCCCCTGGACGACAGCGCCACGCCCGCCGCGGACACCGCCTGTGCGGCGCTGCCCGACGTGACCTGGCAGGGGTGGGGGCGCGGCTTCTTCGCCACCTACTGCGACGGCTGTCACACGGCGGACGCAGAGGACCGTCGCGGCGCCCCCGAGGGCACGGCCTTCGACACCTTGGACCAGGTCCGCAGCCAGGCGGACCGGATCCGGGCCCGCACCCTGGAGGGGCTGGACATGCCCCCCGGCGGCGGCGTGGTCGACGACGACCTGTGGCTGCTGGACGCGTTCCTGGTGTGTGGTCTATGACAGGGCTCCTGCTGCTCGCCGCCTGCACCGGCGACGCGGCCGAGTGCATGGACGGGTACGTGGCTTCGGCCGGCGGCACCTGCGAAGAGGCCCCCGACAGCGCCGCGCCCAGCGACTCCGCCACAGGCCGGTGGGAGCGACCGGAGATCCCAGAGGCGCCGTGGTCCGCCGACGAGCTGGTGGGCGTGATCGACGACCTGCTGGACCACGGACTGCCGGACCAGGTGGCGCTCAAGGACCTGTACCTGGAGATGCTCGACCAGGGTCGCGACGGGTCCTGTCCGAACAGCGACGGCACGACCATCTTCGCGATGCTCACCGACTCCTGCACGTCGGACAAGGGCTACACCTTCTACGGCATCGCGGCCTTCCTCGAGGACACCAAGCAGCCCGACGACCCCCAGCCCGACGCCGCCGACTACGTGTTCAACATGGCGCCGGCCAGCTTCGGCATCACCGATCCCGACGGCGACACCTACTACGCCGGCGGCGCGTTCTACTACGAGGGTCGGTTCGACGACGACGACGTGACCTGGGCCGGCGAGACCAACGGGAGCTTCGGCTATCCCAAGTCAGAGGGTCTGATCGGGGCCGGCTACGCGTCGTCCCTGGACGCCAGCGGGACCTATGGGCCCAGCGGCGACAGCCTGACCGCGATGGGCTCGCTGAACCTGAACGACATCGCCGCCTTCATCGACGAGCTCACCTGGGACACGGCGACCTGTGGCGGCGTGGCCCAGGGCAGCGTCCGGGTGCGCACCGCCGACGGCTACTGGTACCGGGCGAGCTTTGGCGCCGACTGCGAAGCCTGCGGGCCGCTGACCTATGCCGACGAGGCCTTCGGGGAGCTCTGCTACGACTGGGCACCCGCGCTCCAAGCCTTCTCCGACACCATGAGGACCCTGTGAGCGGGCTGATCTGGTTGGCGCTGGCGTGCACCGATGCGGTGGTGCCCGACCCTCCGGCGACGGACTCGGCCACGAGCCCCGACAGCTGGACGGAGCCCGTGCGCTTCGAGCCGCTGCCCGCGCCCCGGCTGCTGAGGCGCATGAGCCTGGACCTGCTGGGCGTGCTGCCCGACCTCGACGACCTGGACCGGGTCGACGCCGACCCCGACGCCCTGGCCCAGGTGCGCGACGACCTGCTCGAGGACCCCCGGCTCGAGGACCGCCTGGTGCAGCTCCTGGCCGATCGCTTCCTGACCCGCATCGACACCTTTCCCTTGAGCCACCGGGACTACGAGCTCGAGGACACCCAGGAGCACCCCTTCGAGCTCGCCGTCGGCGAGGAGCCCCTGCGCCTGATGGCCCACGTGGCGGCCCAGGACTTGCCCTGGACCGACATCGTGACCGCCGACTACACCCTGGCAAACGGGCTGCTGCGCCAGGTCTGGCCGCTCACGTCGACCGACGACACCGACGACTGGGCCGTGTCCACGTGGACCGACGGGCGGCCCGCAGTCGGCATCCTGGCCAGCAATGGGCTGTGGTGGCGCTACGCCACGACCCCCTTCAACTACAACCGGGCCCGAGCCGCCGCCGTGAGCCGCCTGCTCCTGTGCGAGGACTACCTGGCGCGGCCGGTCACCCTGACCAGCAGCCCGACCCTGGCCGACGAGGACGGCACCGAACAGGCGGTGCGCGAAGACCCGGCCTGCCTGGCGTGCCACGTGACGATGGATCCGCTGGCCGCCGCGTTCTTCGGGTTCTGGTGGTTCGACATCTACGACACCCAGGAGCTGACCTACTACCACCCCGAGCGCGAGCCCTACAACGAGGTCTTCCTGGGCATGAAGACCAGCTACTTCGGGCACCCCGTGTCCGGCCTGGCAGAGGTGGGGCTGGCGATCGCTGCCGACACCCGCTTCCGGACCTGTGCCGCAGAGACGGTGGCGGAGAGCCTGTGGCGCCGACCGGTGACCGTCGACGACTTCGACCACGTGCAGCACCTGCGGGCCCTGTTCGAGGACGGCGAGCTGCGCCTCAAGGTGCTCCTGGCCGCGGTCACGGACTCCGGGGAGTACGGTGCCGATGGGCCGCTGGAGGGCGACGACGACCACGGGGCGGTGACCGTCCGACTGATCACCCCGAGCCAGCTGGCCACCGCCCTCGCGGACCTGACCGGGTTCACGTGGACCACCGAAGGCTTCGAGCAGCTGGGCAACGACGACCGGGGCTACCGCACGATGGCCGGCGGGGTCGACGGCGTCAGCGTCACCAGTCCACAGCTGAGCCCCAGCGTGAGCCAGGCGCTGGTGGCCCGCCGTGTGGCCGAGGCCGCCGCCAGCCACGCCGTCCGTCAGGAGCTGCTGGACGACGAGAGCGACGCCCTGTTGCCCGGGGTGGACCTGGACAGCGAGCCCGGCGACGCCGCCTTCGACAGCGCCCTCGACAGCCTGGTGTGGCGCTTGTACGCCGAGCGACAGACCGACGCCGAGCGCGAGGAGCTGAACGCGCTGTGGTCCCACGTCCGCGGCACCGACGGGGCCGACGGGGCCTGGGCGGCGGTGCTCACCTTGCTCTTCCGGGACCCCAGGATGCTCAGCACATGACCTGGACCCGCCGACGCTGGCTCCAGGCCGCAGCAGCTGGGCTGCTGGTGCCGGCACCCCTTTGGGCGGCCGCGGCGCCGACGGACCGCCGCTTCCTGTTCGTGTTCGCCCGGGGCGGGTGGGACCAGTCCTTCTGCTTCGCGCCGGAGATGCTCTCGCTGTCCGGTGTCCAGGCCGACCCCGACGGCGTGGCGGCCGAGCTCAACGGCATCCCCTTCGTCGACAACAGCTTGCGCCCCAACGTGTCGGGCTTCTTCCGCGCCTATGGGGACCGGACCGCGGTGATCAACGGCATCGAGATCCGCTCCATCGCCCACGAGATGTGCACCCGGCTGCTGCTGACCGGCTCCCAGGACCCGGTGGCCGACGACTGGGCCGCCATCCTGGCCGGTCATGGCGACCCGGGCCTGACCCTGCCCCACGTCCAGGTCGTGGGGCCCAGCTTCTCCGACCTGTACACCAGCAAGGTGGTGCGGGTCGGGCTGGCCGGCCAGTTCGCCAGCTTGCTCGACGGCACCGCCCTGTCGGCGAGCGATCTGGCGGTGGCCGCACTGCCCGTCACGGCCGAAGACCCGGTGGCGCTGATGCTGCGGGACCGCACCGCGGCGCTCCAGGCCGGGTCCCGCTCGGGCAGTGACAGCGAGCGCTTCTACCGGGAGTACGGCCAGGCCCTGGACGCCCTGGCCGACGTCCAGGACCAGAGCGACGAGCTCGAGCTCTCGGTCAGCGGAGACCTGGGGGGCCAGATCGAGCTCGTCCTGAGCTGTTTCGAGCGGGGCCTGTCCCGGTGTGGCTTCGTGACCCACGACGGGTGGCAGGACCTGGGCTGGGACACCCACGGGAACAACGCTCTGCAGCACGACAACTACGAGGAGCTGTTCGAAGCCCTCAACGTGCTGATGGCCGAGCTGGACAGCCGCCAGGGACCGTCTGGGGATCCGCTGTCCCAGGAGACGGTGGTGGTCGTGTTCTCGGAGATGGGGCGCACCCCCCGCATCAACCAGTCCGGGGGCAAGGACCACTGGACCTTCACTTCAGCCATGCTCGTGGGCGCCGGCGTGCAGGGGGGTCAGGCGGTCGGCGCCTACGACGACAGCGTGTTCGGTGAGCCGGTGGACCTGGCCTCGGGCGCCATCGACGAGAGCGGCGGCGTGCGCCTGACCGGCGGGCACCTGGGCGCAACGATCCTGGCCCTGGCCGACGTGGATCCAGGCCCCTGGACCGGCGACGAAGGCCCCATCCTGAGCGTGCTCGACTGATCCACCGGTAGGATCCGAGCCGATGTCGCTCCTCAAGAAGCTGCTGTTCGCCGTGGTCGGCACCGTGCTGGGACTGGTCGGCGTGAACCTGGGCGCCGCGGTCTACGAGACCCTGCCCTACGGCGTGCGCAGCGTCGATGGGCAGCCGACGGGGCTCTACGCCGTCGAGGCGGGCGGCGGGCGGCCCCAGCTCAAGCGCGGCGCCCACATCAAGGGCACCCAGTACGAGATCACCATCAACCAGCTGGGGTTCCGCGGCGCCGAGCTGCGGGCGCCCAAGCCGGACAATGGCTTCCGAATCTGGGCCATCGGCGGGTCCACCACCTTTGACATCTACGCCCCGGACGATGGGTCCACGTGGCCGGCGGTCGCCGGCCGCTTGCTCCAGGAGCGCCACCCGGACCGCGTGGTCGAGGTGATCAACGCCGGCATCCCAGGCGAGGTCTTCTGGGGCAATGGCCAGGACCTCGAGCGGCTGTGGCGGACCGTCGAGCCCGACGTGGTGGTCGTCTACCACGGCATCAACGACCTGCGAAAGGCGGCGACCCAGCACCTGCCTCCCGAGGGCCACATGCAGAAGCAGCCGGTGGACCTGGCCATCCTGCGGGTCCTGCGGCGGGCCTTTGCGGCGCCTCGTCCCATCCCGGACAGCTGGTCGGATCGCCGCCTGACGCGCAACCAACTCGGCGAGGTCCGGCGGGAGCTGCTGAATTTCCTGTCCCTGGCGGAGCGGGGTCGGATCCCGGTCCTGTTGGCGACCCACGGGCTGCGCTTGCCTCAGCCGTGGACTGCCAACGACGCCAACCGCGACATCCGGGACCTGGCCTTCATCCTGCAGATGCCCCCACCGGCCGTGGCCGAGGCCGTGGACCTGTACAACGACATGGTCCAGCGCATCGCCCGCGAGCGCCGCCTGCCCGTCGCCGACGTGCGCGCCTCGGTGCCGGGGGACGCGCGCTACTGGGGGGATGGCTGCCACTTCAGTGGCGAGGGCTCGGAGATCGCTGGGAAGGTTGTGGCCGAAGCGCTGGACGGCATGCTCTGATGGCGTCGATGATGCCCGCCCTGTTGTTGCTCTTGGCCTGCACCGACGACACCACGTCGTCCAGGGACAGTGGCATCCCCCACACCACGGACACCCGGACCGACTCGGGCACACCGACGACCGACACGGACACGGGGGTGCCGACGGACTCGGTCCCGGACTCTGGAACCGGCGAGACCGGCGAGACCGGCACCACGGACACGATCGAGACTGGAGACACGGACAGCGGCACGACGGCCGAGACCGGCGACACGGGGCCGTCGCTGTCGCTGCTGGACTACTACACGCCGGCCGGCGACCCCTTCGAGATCGCCGAGATCACGTCGAACCTGTCCGGCATCACCTGGATCCCGGACACCAAGACCTACCTGGCGGTGCTGGACAGCAACCGCCGCCTGTTCGAGCTGGCCGAGGACTTCACGGTGCTCCGGGAGCTGGAGCTCGAGGACGTGAGCCACTCGGACACCGAGGACATCGTGTACCTGGGGCTGCACGAGGGGGAGCCGGAGATCGCGCTGGTGTCCGAGACCAGCGTGATCGTGATCGGCACGGTGCCGGCCGACGCCACGTCGGTCGATGTGTCCAGCTGGCAGGAGCTGACCTTTGCCCCCGAGCCGGAGTCCCGGAACGCGGGTGGAGAGGGGGTGGCCTATGACCCGGTCACCGAGACCTTCTGGGCCTGCTCCGAGAAGAGCCCGCGCATCGTGTGGACGTTCACGAGGCCCGCTCGCGGCAGTGACCTGACCTACGAGGACGGCAGCCTGGTGGTCAACGTGGCCTTCGACGCCGAGGCTCTGCTCGAGGACGACGCCAAGGACATCTCCAGCTGCATGTACGACAGCCGCACGGGTCAGCTGCTGATCCTGAGCCACGAGTCCGGCCAGGTGGTCGACGTGGGGCTGGACGGGACCGTCTACGGCACCCTGCCCGTGGAGCTCGACCTGACCAGCTCGGACAAGGCCGAGGCCCTGACGATGCTGGAGAGCGGGGACCTGGTGGTGGGTGGGGAGCCGAACGAGATGAGGGTGTACAGCTACACGGGGCCGTAGATCATTGATCAGGCTGCTACCCTCAGCCCGTGAACGCCTTCCTCGACCGTCTCGTCCTGCCCGCCGAGCCCCGGAGCGTGCGGGATCTGCCGGGCACCAACACCCGCGGCGGGGTCCTACAAGCGTGGCTCCTGGCCCCGACCCCCCGGCTGCTGGCCCTGAATCTGGCGCTGTTGTTGGTGGCGCGGATCCTGGTGGGAGGCCCGTTGACGGCCGATCAGCTCTGGGTCGTACTCGGCGTGGCCCTGTACTGGCCCTTCCAGGAGTGGGCGGCCCACGTGGTGCTGCTGCACTTCCGCCCGCGCAAGCTCGGCCCGCTGACCCTGGACCCGCTGGCGGCTCGGGTGCATCGCTTTCACCACCAGCAGCCCTGGGCCTTCGAGCCGATCTTCGTACCCTGGCCGATCATCCTGGCCCTGATGCCGATCCACGCGGGGCTGTGGTGGTTCGCCTTGCCGCCGGGCCCTGCGCTCACCGGTGCGGTGTGCTTCGCGGGCGCCGCGCTGCTCTACGAGTGGGTCCACCTGATGGCCCACGCCCCCTGGGTCCCCCAGAACACCTGGCTCCGCCGGGTCCAGGCCCACCACCGGGCCCACCACTTCCGCAACGAGCAGCACTGGTACGCCTTCATGGTCCCGTCGATGGACGACTGGTTCGGCACGGGCGGCGAGCCCCGGGAAGTGCCCAAGAGTGCGACGACACACTCGCTGGGGATCGAGACGGTCTGAGGGCGAGATTGGGGACCAGACCACCCTGGATGTCCGCTTCGGCGGACCAGGTGGGGTTCGGTGTCCGCTCTGGGCCCAGATCCAGGCCTGGGAGCCGCTCTGAGAGCTTCTCCGGCCCCTCCAGGGCGCCAATTCGGGCCCGCGGCGGACACTGAACCCCGTCTGGTCCTGAGAGTCGGACATCCGACCCCATCTGGTCCCTCGGCACAGGCTAGCGGATCGCGACGATGCTCACGTCCCCCAAGCGCGGGACCTCGCCCCCGTCGCCGACCTCCAGCCCGTACAACGCCCGCACCCAGGGGGATCGCACGCTGAGGACCCGCACGTCGCCCGGAAGCATGCTGGCGTCGCCCCCCGGGGCGATCAGGATCCAGTGGCGCCCGTCCGCTGCGTCCTCCAGGCAGACCAGCGCCCCCACGTGCACCCGCTCCCGGGGGCCCAGGCCCGCCTCGTCCAGCAACCGCAGCTCCTCCTCGATGGCTTCGAGGCGGAGCTGGAAGCCCTGGGCCAGGTACCCCTGGGTCGTCACGGCCGCCCGCTCTCCCCGGTTCTCCGGTCGATGCTGTCCATCGACCCGGGTGCCTGCACGGGCGGACTGTTGGGCTTCCGCCAGGGACGCAGCGCGGGCCCCCAGCTCGGCCCGCCAGTGTCGGAGCAAGGCCTGCTTGTCGTGCACCGCTCCCTCCGGCTGCCTCAAGCCCCGAGGGTAGCGTGCCGACCAGAAGGCATGTTCCTCATGATGCTCGCCTGCGCTGGAACCCAGGGAGACCCGACCTTCGGCTCTTCGGGTGACGACGACACCGGCCCCTTGCCCACGGCCACCGAAGGCCAGACCTACTACGTCTCACCGGATGGTGACGACAGTCACTCGGGCTCCGCCGAGCGTCCGCTGCGGACCCTCCAGGCGGCGGCGGACATGGCCCGCCCCGGGGACACCTGGGTGGCGCTGGCCGGCACCTACACCAGCTTCGAGATCACCACCGGCGGCAACGCCGAGGGCCCCATCACCTTTGCCGCAGAGTCCGCGGGCTCGGCCATCATCGATGGTGGCGGCAACGTGGACTACGGCGTCGTGGTCGGCGACGTGAGCCAGGTGGTGATCCAGGGCTTCGAGATCCGGGACTTCCGCTGGACCGGTGTCCTGGTCAACGGCCAGGACGTGGTGGTCGCCTACAACGACATCCACACCATCGGCGACCGTGGCGAGTCGAGCGGCCAGTCGATCCTGGGCGTCCTGGAGACCGACACCGGGCGGCGCAACCAGTACCTGGGCAACGCCATCCACGACGTCGGGCGCAGCCAGTCGTCTCCCGAGGAATTCCACAGGCTGGACCAGGGCATCTGGATCGGCGGCAACGAGGCGACCGTCGCCAACAACCTGTTCGCCGACAACGACACCGGCTGGGCGGTGTACGTCACCAGCGTCCAGGGCGTGGAGAAGCTGACGGTGACGAACAACACCTTCATCGAGGGAGCTCGCCACCTGAAGCTCCAGGGCGCACTGGACACCATCTGGGTCCAGAACAACGTCTTCTACGACCCCCAGGACAGCTACGAGTCCGTCAATTTCGACGTCGACGAAGAGACCCTGAGCGACGTGACCGTGCGCTACAACATCGGCTGGCCCATCGGGGTCGCCGACGCGTGCACGATCTGCACGGTCGAGGACAATCTGGACGGCGAGGACCCCGGTCTGGCCGACGTCGCAGCCCGCAGCCCGTACCTGAGCGCAGCGAGCGTGGCCATCGACGCCGGCGTTCGGGACCGTTCACCGGAGACCGACATCGACGGCGACGCCCGACCCGCAGGCCGCACGGTGGACATCGGGGCCCACGAGGTCCAGTAGGACGGCGGGCCGTCGGAGGGGCTCCAACACCCGCCGCCGGGATCCGATGAGGAGGGCATGTCATCCCGCCCTGTGCCCTGGCTGCCCCTTCGCCGCATCGGCCGCGGGGGCATGGGCGAGGTCTGGGCGGCGCGACACCGGCGCTCCCGGGCCCGGGCCGCCCTGAAGATCATCACCACCCTGCACGCCGACGACGAGTGGGCCAGGGTCTGCCTGCGGAACGAGGTCCGGGCCATGGCTCGGCTGTCCCACCCGGCCATCGTGCGCATCCTGGACCACGGCGTGGTGGGCCCCGGCGGCTCCGACGCCCACGTGGGCCTGCCCTGCATCGTGATGGAGCAGATCGAGGGCCAGAGCCTCATCCCCCACCTGGGCCGGATGCCCTGGCCCCAGATTCGAGCCCTGCTCCTGCGGCTGCTCCGGGCCCTGGCCCATGCCCACGCGAGCGGCCTCATCCACCGGGACTTGAAGCCGGGCAATGTGCTGATTCCCGACGAACCGGGACCTCGGGCCGCGAAGCTGACCGACTTCGGACTCACCCACCCGCTGCACGCGGGGCCGGCCGGGGAGCCGCGCAACGCCCGGGTCGGCACCCCCAGCTACATGGCACCGGAGCAGATCGTGGGCGCCTGGCGCCAGTTCGGGGCCCCCACCGACCTGTACGGCCTGGGCTGCGTGGCCTGGGCCCTGGTCACGGGCCGCCCGCCCTTCGTGGGCCCCCGCGACCAGGTGCTCAAAGACCACCGACTCAAGCCGCCGCCGCTGCTCCAGCCCCAGCGTGGGTGCCCCGCAGGCTTCCAGGACTGGCTCCGCTGGCTCCTGGAGAAGTCACCCGCCGATCGCCCCCAGCACGCCATCGACGCCGCCCGGGCCCTGTGGCAGCTCGACGACGAGACCACCGACCACGTGGGCCGGGGCGTGCCTCGGTCCTGGCCCCAGCCGCCGCCTCGCGAGGGGCCGCCCCTGGAGTCCCTGTTCGCCCTGCGCGCGTTGCCGGTGGTGGGCCGCACCACACTCCAGACCACCCTGTGGACCAAGCTGCGGCGCTGCGTGCTCAAGGGCGGCACCCACACCCTCGTGCTCTCGGGGAGCGCCGGCACTGGCAAGAGCCACCTGGCCCGGTGGCTCTGTGAGGCCGCGGGAGAGACCGGCACTGTGCAGACCCTGCACGTGCCCCACAGCAACCCGGCCGGCGCCCTGGACGGCCTCGCCGCCAGCCTGCGCCGACACCTGGGCACCGCCGGCATGGGCCCGGCCCAGGTCCCCGACCACCTGGCCGAGGTCCTGCCGGCCCGGGTCCTGGGTCGGCCCGCCCAGGCGGACATGCTCGCCCGGGCGCTCACGGATCCAGCGGTCCCGTCCCCCACGCGGTCCCAGGACCCGGGCCTGTCCCGTCAGAGGGACCTGCTCGGCACGCTGGAGTGCCTGGCGACCGAGCGACCGCTGATCATCTGGTTGGACGATCTGCAGTGGGCCGAGGGGTCCGTGGGCTTGCTGCCCCACCTGACCGGGCGCGAGCCTGGCGAGGGTCCCCCGATCCTGATCGTCGGCACGGTCGCCCTGACAGGACGCGACCCCAGCCCATGGGTCCAAGCCGCGCTGCGCACCCTGCCGACCCAGCCCCGCGTGGACGTGTGCCACGTGGGCCCTCTGGGCACCGAAGGCCGCCGTGCCCTGGTTCGGCAGCTGCTCGGCCTGGCGCCGACCCTCTCCGCCCGGGTCGAGGACCGGACCGCAGGCAACCCGCTGTTCGCGGTCCAGCTGATCGGGGACTGGGTCAGTCGCGGCCTGTTGATCCCGTCCAGCGACGGACTCCGTCTCCAGCCAGGTGCCGAGACCCGCCTTCCCGGGACCCTCTACGAGGTCTGGGCCAAGCCGCTGGAGGAGGCCCTGCGCGGTCTTCCCATGACGGCGCGGCTGGGTCTGGAGCTGGCGGCCTTGCAAGGGGTCGACGTCGACACCAGCGAGTGGCAGGACATGTGCGCCGAGGTGGGCGTCCGCGGGGATCTGCAGGCGGTCGAGGCCCTGCTGGACCGGCGGCTCGCGACCACGGGACCCAAGGGACCGGGGCGCCACTGGTCCTTCGTCCACGGCATGCTGCGCGAGGTCCTGGTCCAGCAGGCCTGGGCCGCTGGCCGGGCGGTGCTGTGGCACCTCGCATGCGGCATGTTCCTGGAGCACCGCACGAGCTGCAGGGACCTGACCCGCCGGGCGCGGCACCTGTTGGCGGCGGGGAGTCATGTAGAGGTCCTGCCCGCCCTCCGAGACGCCGCCCAGGCCCAGTGGGAGGGGGGTGATCTCCGCCTGGCCGAAGAGCTGATCGACCAGTGGCGCAAGGGCCTGATCGAGCACAGAGTCCCAGCCGCGGACCTCCAGTGGGGCCAGCAGTCGCTCATGGCGAGCGGCCTCCTGCGGCACCGGGGAGAGTGGAAGGCGGCCGCCCAGATCATGAAGCGGGCCCTGGAGTCCGCCCGCCGCCACCGGTGGCGCCCGCTGATCCCCGAGCTCCTGATGGAGGCCGGTGACGTCGAGCGGCACCGGGGGCGGCTCGAACAGGCCGAGGCCTACCTGGCCCACGCCGAGCAGGCTGCCGTGGCCAACGATGACCCCGTCGGGGGGTCGGTCGCCACCCAGAAGCGGGCGGTGGTCGCCGCCGGCTTTGGGCAGCACCAGCGCTCGCTGGAGCTGGCCCGAGCGTCCAGGGCGGTGCTGCTGTCCGCAGGTCGGCAGGTCGACGCGGCGGTCAGCCTGCTGATCATGGCCCAGGCCCTGTTGCACCTGGGACAGCGCTCACGGGCACGGGCGGGGCTGATTCAGGCCGCAGGGGAGTACGCCCGCCTGGGTTGCCGCTGGGGCGTGGCCGACGTGGCGGTGAGCCTGGCTTGGTTGGACCGGCAGGAGGGCGACCTGGACGAGGCCACCGCGCACGCTGACCAGGCCATCGAGCTCCTGGAGTCGATGTCCAGCGCCACGGTGTACGAGGCCCGCCTGACACGGGCCTTCATTCGGCTGGACCGCCGGGAGTATGACGACGCAGAGCAGGACCTCTCCGCCCTGTGGCGGCACTTCGACGCCGAGGGCTTGGGCCAGCCCAGGGCCCGGGCCCGGGTCGGCCTGATGCTCTGCGACGCGGGCCGGGGCCGCTGGCGGGATCTGGACGAGCAGCTCAGTGCCGCCGAGCGGGAGCTGCGCTTCGACCACAGCGTTGACGAGGCCGTGGCCGAGCTCCTGGCCCGGGCGGCCCGCTGCTGCACCCTGGCCGGCCGGACCGAGCCGGCCGATCGTCTGAGCGCCCTGGAGGGCCCCTTCGCTCGGCCTCCGACTTCCCAGGCGCTGTCGAGCTGATCCCCGTCGCGGCCGCCCCTCGGCCGTGCCAGGATGTCCGGGTCCCGCCCAGAGGTGCCCATCCCCGCCCTGCTGTCGATCCTCGCCCTGGGCCTGAGCGCGGACGCCCAGGCGTGCAGCTGCGCCGACGAGTCCCCTGTGTCCGTGCCCGCCCACGACGCGCTTGGGGTGCCGCTGAATGTGCGCCCGATGTGGCTCTATGAGACCTCGGCGCCTCTCGACGAGGCGCTGGTGGTGCGGGAGGACACAAGCGGCGTCGCCATCGCCAGCACGACCACATGGGCCGAGAGCCGTGGGCGCCAGGGCTATGCCTTCGTGACCCTGTCCGAGCCCCTGGACCCCGAGACCGTCTACACGGTCTCGGACGGCACCGTCGTGCATCGCTTCACCACCGGCTCCGAGCGCGACGACACCGCGCCAGACACCCCTGGCGTCACCAGCCAGCAGACCATCGCGTCCCCCGAGACCTTCGAGGTCGAGTGTGGGGTCTTCCAGACCAGCTCCTGCGGCTCCAGCGTCTTTGCCTGGGTCGACGTGGCCGCGGCCGACGAGGAGGTCCTCTACGAGGTCGAGGTGGTCCCGGACACCGATGAAGGCCTGGTGATGACGGCCTTCAGCCTGACCGACAGCATCTTCGCCGGCGAAGGCGCCTGCCTGTCCAACATGAGCCGGCTGAACCACGAGGACGGCGGCACGCTGCGAATGCGGGCGATCGATCTGGCGGGCAACGCCGGCCCTTGGACCGACGACTGGCACTTCACGCTGGACTGGCCCCAGGCCCCCGAGTGCACCGACGATCAGTCCGCCGCCAGCGAGGGCTGCGGCTGCGCGACCGGTGCGGCAGGGCCGGGAGGCCTGGCGCTCTGGCTCCTGGTGGTGCTGGGGGCGGTCCGCCGACGCGCGATTCCTAGATCTAGCCCCGCGCCCTGGTCAGGAGCTTCTGGGCCTCGGCGTGCCCCGGGTGGTGCTTCAACAGGCGCCTGAGCCGGGCCGCGGCCACGGTGGGCTTGCCCTGCTCCAGCTCCAGCCGAGCCAGGAAGAGCTGGCCTTCGGCCAGGGTGGGGTCGAACTGGTCGGCCAGCTTCAGGTACTCCAAGGCCTCCTTGAAGCGCTGCTCCTTGGGGCGTCGCTTGTCCATGGCCAGGGCCCAGCCCAGCCAGGCCAGCGGCTCGGCTTCGCCGGGGCGCTCGCTTCGGGCCCCGCGGAAGCAGCTCAGGGCCTGGGCCGGCCGACCGGTGCTCAGCGCGGTGCGACCCAGTGCCATCAGCTCGTCGTAGCCGTGCCTTGGCCCCACGCTCGAGACCACGCTCGACGCCGAGTCGGCGTCGGACGCACTGGCCTGGGCGACACGGGCCAGGGCCTGATCGATCCGGGCCAGGATGTCCGTGGCCAGCGCGATCACCTCGGGCGGCTGGCTGTGTGGATCCGTGAAGCGCTCGTAGCGGCGGCGCATGCGCTTGGCGTACCGCTGAGCCCGCCGAGCCGGGGCCTCGAGCGGCATCGCCAGGGCCGCCCGATCCGGCACGGTGCCCAGGATGGTCAGCTCGCGACGCAGGCGCAACACCAGGCTGCGGGGGTCCTGGAGATCCACCCGCCGCTCGTGGGTGCTGCTGGCGGTCCGGGAGTCGCTCTGGGGGTTCGAGACCCCACTCAAGGACCAGGTCGACTGCTCGTCGGGCTCCACGCTGTCCTGGTCCCGCCCCCTGCGGGCTCCGAGCAGTCGCCGGGCCGCGCTGCGCCGGCTGCTGAAGCCGCTGGACGTGCCCCGTGAGCTGCCGGCGTGGCTGCGACTCGTGGCGGTGTGGGACAGCGACCGGATCTGCTGGCCGAAGATCTCGCCGCCATAGACCCGCTCCAGCACCAATGGCCAGTCGCCAGTGGGCACGGGCCGCTCCATGAAGCAGGCCGCCCCGAGCTCCTGCAGGCAGCGGGTCACGAAGGCGTTGCCCGCGCGCAGAAGGGCCGAGGTGACCACGACGGGAGTCTGCTGGTGGCGCATCGAGACCCGCAGCTGTTCCAGCAGCGCGATGCCGGTGTCGCGCCCCAGGTCCAGGTCCAGGAGCACCAGCGACGGTCGACGCTCGGCCAGGAGCTCTCGGGCGGTGTCCAGGCCCTGCCGCACCTTGACCCGGTGCCCGCGGCCCCGGAGGGCCCGGCCGGCGGCTCGGCACAGATCCAGGTCCTTGCTGACCAACAGGACGTTCACGCTTCCCCCCGGGGCGCTCCGCAGGATGGTGCGGCCCTGGCGCCGGCGTCCCTATCCCGGGGATGCCCTGTCAGCGGTTTCGCGTCGGTTTCATGGGCAGAGGTCAAGGTCGCGGTCTGCCTCGCTGCGCCACAATAGGACTCTGCAGTGTCTGCCGAGCCCACCAACCCGGTGTCACAGTCCTGGCCCCAAGGGACTGCCGACGCCACCTGGCAGCCCACCCGTGGGGATCAACGCTCCAGCCACGCTCTGGAGTCCGACGAGATCCTGCGCACCCGTGCCTTCCTCGTGGTCTCTGGGAGCCTGGGTGTCTTGGGGGCTGCCTGTGGCTTCCTGGTCCCGGGAGACGAGCTGGTCCGGCTGGGGTTTCAGGGCTCCGTGGTGGTCATGGTCGCGGTCTACGCCTGGTTCTACTGGCACATCCGGCACCGCGAGAACTACAGCTCGGGCAAGGCCGGGCTCGTGCTGACGGCCTGCAACCTGGCTGGCATCTCGGCGTGCGCCTACTACGGCTTCTTCTCGCCGGCCCCGATGGTCATGATGCTGCCCATCGGGTTCTTCGGCCACAGCCGAGACGCCAGCGCCGCGACCCGCTCCTATGCGGTCGCCGCGGTCATGCTCGC
>Ga0114932_10000224_pt1 | contig 67550 bp, 62 predicted proteins | sample 2SBtaG_2_FD_87286 | JGI IMG/M metagenome (GOLD analysis project Ga0114932, IMG submission 87286) | Deep subsurface microbial communities from Kolumbo volcano to uncover new lineages of life (NeLLi) - 2SBTROV12_ACTIVE470 metaG | ecosystem: Environmental > Aquatic > Marine > Volcanic ...
CTCGACGCGCGGATCCCAGATCACCGCCGGGAGCTCCGGCTGGCCCGTGTAGCCGTCCAGCAGCAAGGTGCCGCGATCGAAGCGGAGGTGAAGCCCCATGGTGCCCTCGTTCGAGCAGGGCTTATGGAAGCCCGCGGAGTTCGCAAGGGGGGCGGACAGAATCTGTCCGGGGGTCGCACGACCCATGTGAGCACCCGGGCGTCCTCGGATACTGGGCCTACGAGCGTGCCCATGATCCCCACGACCGAGTCGCTGACCGTCGGGCCCGCGCGAGCGGCTCGTCGTCCTCGGTCCCCTCGAGCAGAACGGCGGCCTCGACGTTCGTGACCAGCCCGCCGGTGAGGTTCGCCGAGCCGATCAGGACCCGGAGCTCGCCCTTCGCACGCCGACCTGCGTCGTGACCGCCAGGCGAGCCGAGGCCGACGACGACAGCGAACGCTTGAGCAGGTGGACACCCTGCTCGTTGGCGAAGGCGACGCAGCAGAGCGCCTCGTCAGACCCGTCGAGGACGTGTCGGACCGCCGGAAGCAGGGAGCGATCCGTGGTCGTGACCGTGCGAATCACCATCGCGAGATGGTAGCTCGGAGGGATCGTCGACGAGCACCAGCTGCAGCATCACGCACTCGCGACGCCACCGGTCCTCATCGGCGAACAGACCCACGACGAGCCAGTCACGTGGCTCGCCGCCCTCGATCCGGACGCGCACGATCGGGGACCACTCGAAGCGCAGAACGACGCCCTTTCGCTGGGGTGCTTCGACGACGCCCTGCACACCTTCGCCGAACACGCCGACGACGAGGCCCTCGCGTTGGTGCCGGGCCACGCCTACTTTCTCGACCCGCTGTTCTCGGCGACCGCTCCCGCGGCGAGCAGCGAGGGGCGCACCGAGCGGATTGCGGAGCGGCGGCAGCCTCCAACGGCGCGACACCACGCGTCGGAGGCTGCGCTGGGAAGGTCGGGTACAGAGCCTGGGTTCCCTTGAGCCCGACGTGGGTATCGGCTTTCCTGGGCGCATGCTCTGGCTCGACGCCAAGTACAAGTTCCACTTCCAGCAGATGCGTTGGCGAGCCTGGAGCGAGCTGCCCGCATCGTCGCGCGAGTCCCACCGCGCGGACGGGCACCAGGCCCTGGCCTACGCGTCGCTCACTGACGCAGCGACCGTGGACACCGCGCTCATCTACCCGCTCCCCGGTGACGAGGCTGCTCCGAGTGTCTCGGCCGCGTACGTGCCGGCTGGACGTCGAACGGTCCGGCTGCTCCTCGCGGGCCTCCCTTTCGGCTATCGCTCGGAGGCAGAACGCGAGCGGGCTGTCGGAGTGCTCGAAGGCGCCTTCCGCGGAGCTGCTTGACCGAGAAGCGTGTCATCCCGCACCTGCTGCCGGGGAGATTGGCCTCGCGGGCGAGGGCGGTGTGGGCATCCGGGCATCCCCGACGCGCTCGTCGGCTTGGCGCTTCTCGTCGAGCCGGAGCGCCCTACCTGCGTATGCGAAGTCGTGAGCCTGTGAGCACCGAGAACGCACCGCGAAGGCCCTCGCCGTGGGCTCGCAAGGCGCGGGCGACGTGCTCGGCCTGGTCCTGGTACGGCATAGCTCCCAGGCGGAGGAGGAGGACGCCCGCGTGGCGCGCGCCCGTTGCGTAGACCAACTCGCCGAAGTCCAGGTCGTTCGTGATCAGAAGGGACTCCCGCTCCACCGCGAGCGCCAGGACCTCGTCGTCGCTGATGCTGGGTGCCAGGTCACCGATGTGCGCAACGTCGTGGCCTTCCCCCTCCAGCCTCGTCGTGATGGCTCGGTGGACCTTCTCGTCGGCGAGGACGTTCATCCCGCCGCGGAGACGACCCGTTCGGTCCGAAGCGCGTCGATGGCGTAGCGCACTGCGGCCTCGATGCCCTTGCGCGTCAGGCGCGGGTGACCTTCCAGCAGCTCGTCCACGGTGTGCCCGTGCCCGAGTTGGTCGAGGATGTACTCCACCGTGATCCGGGTCCCGGCGACGACCGGCTTTCCGAGCATGATGTTGGGGTTGACGGTGACGAGGTCGGGCACGTTGAGAGTCCTCGATCCCGATCATAGCGTGGGGGACCGCCGCCCGGCACCTGGGGGGATCGAACCCGCCCCCCGAGGCGGGAGGCGGGCTCATCAGCATGGTCGGGGCGGCGGGATTCGAACCCACGGCCTCCTGCCGTACGTCCTTGGCCCGGGCTCGCCCGGACCAAGGCTTTCGCCCATCCGCCCTCCCAGCACGCTGCGCGCGCCAGTCGGTCGTACTCCCGAAGCGGAGGTCCGTAGCAGGCGCCCACGACCCCGAGGCCGCCACCCCGAACAAGAACGCCCAGCCTGTCGGCCGGGCGTTGATGGTCGGGGCGGCGGGATTCGAACCCACGGCCTCCTGCTCCCGAAGCAGGCGCGCTACCAGGCTGCGCTACACCCCGTTCTCGGCCCTCCTCCTAACGCCCGCCCCACAGCCGGCAAGCCGGGCGGGACGCCTGCGCGATGATCGGGGGTGGAGCACGCCATGGCCCTCGCCTGCCGCGTCTGCGGCGCACCCTTCCGACCCGACGACGTCGACCACGAGCGGCAGCTCGCGCGCTGCGCCCACTGCGACACCCTCGCCGACCTCCAGGGCCCCACCCGCGCGCGCCCCACCGTGCCGCTGCCGGAAGCCTTCACCGTCCAACAGGATCCCCTCCGCCTCCAGATCGGCTGGGTGTGGCGCCGCCCGACCCACCTCTTCCTCGCCGTCTTCGCGGTGGCCTGGAACGCCTTCCTCGTGCTCTGGTTCGGCTTCAGCCTGGTGGTGGGACCCTTCGCCATCCTCCTCTGGCTCGCCGCCTCCCTGCACGTCCTCGTCGGCCTCGTCATTACCTGGCGCGCCGCCGCCGGCCTGCTCAACTGCACCACGATCACCGTCGACGCCGCGGAGCTCACCATCCGGCACGGCCCTGTCCCCTGGCGCGGCAACCTGCGCGCCCCCACACAGCAGATCCAGCAGTTCTACGTCAAGCAGCACACCTCCCACAGCAAGCACGGCGCCGTCCGCCACCGCTACGAGCTCCGCGCCATCGTCGACGGGCGCGACACCCCCGTGCTACCAGCATTCGGCGACGCCCTGAACGCGATCTGGCTCGAACAGCAGCTCGAAGGCAGGCTCCGCCTCGTCGACGCCCCCGTCGTCGGCGAACACCACCCGGACCAGGCATGACCCTCCAACAGACCTACGACGCGCTCCTCGACCACGCACTCGCCTACCCGGAAGCCTGGGAGGACAACCCCTGGGGCGAGCGCTGCGCCAAGGTCCGCAAGAAGGTCTTCGTCTTCTCCGGCTGCGACGGCGAGCGCTTCTCCATGTCCACCAAGCTGCCCCAGTCCAAGGAAGACGCCCTCGCCCTGCCCTGGACGAAACCCACCGGCTACGGCCTCGGACGCCACGGCTGGGTCTCCTTCAGCTTCGGCGCCGAAGACGACATCCCCGTCGACATCCTCGAGGCCTGGATCGACGAGAGCTACCGCGCCGTCGCCCCCAAGAAGCTCGTCAAGCTCCTCGACGCCTGACCAGCCCTCACAGCTCCAGCCCCATGCGGTGGCAGTCCACGTACACCCCGTCGATGCGCATGCAACGCGTCTCCGTGCCCTCGTGCACGAAGCCCTTCCGCTCGTAGAGCCGAATCGCCGCAGCGTTGTCCGTGCGCACCGACAGGTTGATCTTCGTCACCCCCGCACCCGGCGCCCACGCGAGCATCGCGTCCATCAGGGCGGCGCCGATCCCCAAGCCCCACCACCCGGCACGCACCGTCATGCCGAAGCTCACCGCATGCACCATGCGCACCCGCTGGGGCCCATGGCAGCTCAAGCTCCCGACGATCTGACCGTCGTGCTCCGCCAGGAAGTACACTTGGTTCGCCGTGGCGAGCACCGACCCCAGGAAGATCCGCTCGCGCTCCACCGAGATGCCGAACTCGCCCGCCCCGAAGCTCAGGTTGTCCGACTCGCCCGCCACCTCCTCGCAGTAGGCGACGATCGCCTCGGCGTCGGCGACCTCGGCCTCGCGCAGGGTGACCACCCGACCATCGTGCAGCACGTGTTCCATCCCGCGAGGATAGGCCAGCGGCGTGCGGTACGAGCTCACCTGGCCTGGCAAGGACGACGCGCGGGCGGCCGCCGACCTGCCCGCCACCGGCGCCCTCGCACCCGACGGGCCGCTGCCCTCGAGCCCCCACGTGTTCATCGAGGGCGACAACCTCGAGGTGATGCGGCTCCTGCTGCCCGCCTACCGAGGCCGGGTGCACCGCGTGCTCATCGACCCGCCCTACAACACCGGGCGCCAGTTCGTCTACGACGACGACTACGCCGAGCCCATGGCCGACTACCTCGCCCGCAGCCAGCAGGACTGGAGCGCCACCTCCGAACGCGCCGGCCGCTTCCACGCGCGCTGGCTCTCGATGATGCTGCCCCGGCTCACCCTCGCGCGCGAGCTCATGCACCCCGAAGGCCTGCTCTTCGTGCACATCGACGAGCACGAGGTGCACAACCTGCTGCACCTGCTCGACGAGGTCTTCGGCGAAGACAACCGCCTGGGCCTGCTCACCTGGCGCGGCCTGCACACCGTGAGGAACTCCGCCCGCGGCTTCAACAAGAACGTGGAGTTCATCGCCTGCTACGCCCGCGACGCCGAGCGCTGCCTGGAACGGGGCCCGATCCGGGTCCCCCGCGACAAGTCCGGCAGCTACCCCCACGACGACGGCGACGGCAAGGGCCCCTACAAGCTCGACCCGCTCCACGCGCGCAACCGCTACACCCCCTACACCCACGCCTTCGACCAGGGCACCACCTGGTCCGCCCCGGCCGGCCGCTTCCCGGCCTACAGCCAGGCCACCCTCCGTCGACTCGAGGCCGAGGGCGAGCTCGACTTTCGAGGCAAGGAGCCGCGCATCAAGCGGTACCTCGCTCGCGTGCAGCAGGGCGTGCCGCCGTCGACCCTGCTCGACCCGGCCGACGTGGGCTTCGCCAAGGACGGCACCAAGGAGCTCGCCGCGCTCTTCGAGGGCGAGAAGGTCTTCGACCAGCCCAAGCCCACCAAGCTCCTGCGCTACCTGATGAGCATCCAGCGCCCGTGCGACGCCGAGCGCGAAGAGCTCGTGCTCGACTGCTTCGGCGGCTCCGGCTCCACCGGCCACGCCGTGGTCGGCACCCGCCACCGCTACCTGCTCATCCAGCTCCCTCCCCTGGCGGCGGTCACCCGAGCACGCCTGCAGAAGCTGGGGCCCGTGCGCTGCTTCCGGCTCGGGACCGACACCACCCTGTGGTCCCAAGCCCTCGCGCTCGGCGTTCCCCTCGACGCCGACCACACCACCGAGACCGTGCACGGCCAACAACTCCACCGCCTCGGCCACCTCGCAGCCGCCTTCCCCGAGCGGATGACAGAGGCTCTGTGGACCGCGCTGCTCGACACCGATGCACCCGTGCTGCTGGTCCCGGCCAGGGCCTTCCCAGACACCCACCTGCTCGACGCCCAGGCCGACGCGCGCGCCCGTGGCCAGGCCCTGCACCTGGCATGAAGCAGCGCTTCGACCCCGCCCAGCCCCACCAGCTCGCCGCCATCGACGCGGTGCTGCAGCGCTTCCCCGATCCGGATCCACAGCTCACGGTCGAGATGGAGACCGGCACCGGCAAGACCTACACCTACCTGCGCACCGCGCTGGAGCTCCACCGCCGCCACGGGCTCGACCGCTTCGTGATCGTGGTGCCGAGCGTGGCCATCCGCGAAGGCGTGCTCCAGCAGATCGAGGCCACGCGCCACCACCTCGAAGCGCTGTACGGACCGCCCTCGTTCGACGCCTGGGTGCACCACGTGACCCGCCTCGCCCGGCTGCGAGGCTTCGCTCGGCCGAGCCCCCAGCCCCAGTTGCTCGTGATCACGCTCGACGCCTTCAACAAGGAGAAGAACCGGATCCGTCGACCGGACGACCGGCTCGGTGGCGCCGCGCCGCTCGAGGCCATCCGAGCCGCCCACCCCGTCGTGCTGCTCGACGAGCCCCAGTCGATGAGCACGCCGAAGGCCCGCGCAGCCATCGCGTCGCTGAACCCGCGGGTGGTGCTGCGGTACTCGGCCACCCACCGCAGCCGCGAGGGCCTGGTGCACCGACTCGGTCCGAGTGAAGCCTTCGCGCAGCGCCTCGTGAAGCGCATCGAGGTCGACAGCGCCGACACGCCCGAAGCCCGGATCCGGCGCACCGTCCGAGCCCACCTCGCCCGCGAGCGCTTCCTCGCCGAGCGCTACCCCACCCGACCCATGAAGGTGCTCAGCCTGTTCTTCCTCGACCGGGTCGACGGCTACGTGGGCGAGGGCCGCTGGCTCCGGACCTTCGAGCAGGCCTGCCGCGACGAGGGCCTCGAGCCGGACGGCCTGCACGCCGGCTACTTCGCCGCGGTGGGTGGCGTGGCCAAGGACACCCGCGGCCAGTCCCGAGCCGACGGCGAGGTCTACGACCTGATCCTGCGCGACAAGGCGCGCCTGCTGAGCCCCGACGAGCCCGTGCGCTTCGTGTGGAGCCACTCCGCGCTGCGCGAGGGCTGGGACAACCCCAACGTGTTCCAGATCTGCACGCTGAACGCCACGAAGAGCACCGTCAAGAAGCGGCAGGAGCTGGGCCGCGGCATTCGGCTGCCGCTCTTCGCCGACGGCGAGCGCTGCCACGACCCCGACGTCAACGTGCTCACGGTCGTCGCGAACGAGGCCTACGACGACTTCGCCCGCGCGCTGCAGGTCGAGACACGCGCCGAGACCGGCAGCGGGCTGCACGAAGGCGCCGTGCTCCCGTGGGACCCCACCCGCGTCACCCTCGACCCTGTGCTCGCGCCCTGGTGGGAGAACGTCCGCGGCCGCCTTCGGCACCGACTCCGAAGCCCTCCGGGTCCCTCTGTGGACGTGACCCTCACCCGGGAGGGCGACACCTGGTGGATGGAACCGCGGCGCGAGCACCTGGGTCGGCTCGTCCCCCTGCCCGACTGGTTCCGAGTGCCCACGCCGCTCGGCGACCTGCGACCGAGCCATGCGGTGATGGCCGAAGACGCGGTGAGCTTCGTGCGTCAGAGGTAGGCGGCGAAGGCCTGCCGACTGGTAGCCACCAGGCGTCCCTCCTCGTCCCAGAGCCGCCCGGCGAAGTCCGAGTAGCCCTCGCCGGCGGAGACCGTGCGGGCATCGTAGAACCACCAGCTCCCCACCAGCTCCTCACGCAGCACGTTGAGCTGCCAGGTCACCGAGCTGCCGGCGGCGGGCCGGGTCAGGGTGGTCCAGATGGGTGGCGGCCACGCGTCGGCGAGCGCGGCCACGAGGGCGACCCCACCGCCCTCGAAGCGCGGCCGGATCCAGCCTTGCACGTGAGGCTCGTCGGCACCGCAGAAGGGCATGGCCCCGTTGGTCCAGCGGTACTCGAAGTGCTGGGTGAAGGCCGGGGTCATGCCCGGTAGGTAGGGCATCTCGCGGCCCTCACCGACCGGCCGATCCGGCATGGGCAAAGCGACCACCTCGGGCGACGGTGAGCGCGTGGTGCCGAAGGCGCCGAGCACCACCGCGCGGACCTCGTCGCCTTGCACCAGCTCCACGTGGAGGTGGGTGAGGGAGCGCCCCGAGCGGAGCACCGTCCCCCGGGCGCGCACCGGACCGACCTTCGTGGGCCCGACGAAGCTGGTCTGCAACGAACGGCAGTGCCGGTCGGGTCCCGCAAGCACCTGCATCACCTCGACCGCACCGGCGACCACCCAGCCACCGAAGGCCGCCCGGCCCTGGCACCAGTCGTCGGTCAGATCAGCCGTCCAGCCATCGCCCTGGCGCACCCAGCTGGTCACAGGTTGCGCAGTGCCCAGACGCCGATCAGCAGGACCAGCAGAGCCAGCAGGGCGAAGCGCACACCGAGCCGTCCCGGCTCGTTCTCGGGCTCGCGCCAGACCGGCGCCAGCGGCTCGAGGAAGTCTTCGGGCAAGCCGAACCACGCCGGCTGGTGAGGCGACGACCGCTCGCTCTCCACCGCCAGCTGCGCGTGCCGGAAGCAGCCCTTCACACCAGGAAGGTTGGGCGAGAGGTGGGCCGCACGCTTGAAGTCCTGCTGGGCTTCGTAGAACAGCCCCTGGCAGTAGAAGGCCTTGCCGCGCTGGTAGAGCGCCGCGGGATCGTGGCGACGCTCGGCCAGCACCGCCGTGAAGGCTTCGACCGCAGCCGGCCACTCCTGCTTTCGGAGCGCCGCCTGCCCGAGCTCGTAGCTGTTCCCGCCCATCGCCTCAGGCGGCCGGCCGCCGCGCGGCGCGCAGACCGGCGATGGCTTCGGCACGGTCCTTCGCGCCGAACACCCCCGACCCGCTGACCAGCGCGTGGGCACCGGCTTCGACGAAGCGCCACGCGTTGTGGTCCTTCACCCCGCCGTCCACCTGGATGACCGTGTCGAGCCCCAGGCTGTCGATGCGCCCGCGGAGGTGCTCGATCTTGGGGAAGACCGACTCGATGAGCTCCTGCCCCCCGAAGCCCGGGTTCACGCTCATCACCAGCACCTGGTCGACCAGGTCCCACACGTACTCGAGGCAGTCCGCCGGGGTGTGGGGGTTGAGCGCCACGCCGGCCTTCGCGCCGAGGTCGCGGATGACCTGCAGCTGACGGTGCAGGTGGTCGCACGCCTCGGCGTGCACGGTGATCCAGTCGGCCCCGGCCTCGCGGAAGTCGGCCAGGTACTTCTCGGGCTCCACGATCATCAGGTGCACGTCGAGGGGCTTCTTCGTGACCCGCCGGCAGGCCTGCACGATCATCGGGCCGATGGTGATGTTGGGCACGAAGCGCCCGTCCATCACGTCGACATGGATCCAGTCCGCGCTCTCCACGCTCGCCAGCTCCGCCCCCAGCTTGGAGAAGTCGGCCGACAGGATCGAGGGGCTGATGATCGGGCTCACGACATCACCTCACCGGCCTGCAGACGCGCCCCGTTCACCAGGTCCCGCGCAGGCTGAGCCTTCCTATTCGGCAGCTGCCCGGAGGTCACCTCCAAGGCACCCTCCCCACAGGCCACCACGAGCCGCTTGCCCGCCTCGACCACCTCACCGGGCCGACCCGCACCCTCGACGACTCGCACGCCCCGCAGCTTGAAGCGCTCCTCCCGAAGCACGCACCAGGCCCCGGGTCGCGGGGTGGTCCCGCGTACACGGGCGGCGATCTCGGGGGCCGGCCGGGTCCAGTCCACCCGCCCGTGCTCACGGTGCAGCGGCTCGGCGTGGGTGATGCCCTCCGTGGGCTGCGGGCTCGGCACCAGCTCGTGGAAGCGGGCCACGGTCTCGACCATGACCTCGGCGGTCAAGAGCGCCAACCGCGAGCGCAGCGCTCCGGCGGTCTCGTCGGCTCCGATGGGGGTCTTCCGGCAGAGCAGGACCGGGCCCGTGTCGAGCCCCTGCTCCATCACCATCGAGCAGACCCCGGTCTCGGCGTCGCCCGACATCACCGCCCACTCGATCGGCGCCGCACCCCGCCAGCGGGGCAAGAGCGAGCCATGGCCGTTGATGGAGCCGAGCCTGGGCGCGGCGAGGATGGCTTCGGGGAGGATGCGACCGTAGGCCACCACCACCGCCAGATCGAGCTCGAGCGCCGGGTAGTTCGCCGCGAACGGACCGCTGCGGATCGCGCGGGGCTGGCGGGTGTCGAGCCCCAGCTCCCGGGCGCGCACCACCGTGGCCGGGGACTGGAGCTTCTTGCCCCGCCCGACCCGTCGATCCGGTTGGGCGACCACGGTCACCACCTCGTGGCCCGCCTCGACGAGGGCGTCGAGCGTGGGCACGGCGTAGGGCGGGGTGCCGAAGAAGGCGAGCTTCATGGCCCGGTCCTAACCGGAGCTACCAGGCCGCTTCCGTCTCCGGGGTCTCCTGGGCCCGCTTCGCCCACTTCTTGACCTTCTGCAGGTAGCGCTTCTTCTTCAGGCGGCTGACCCGGTCGAGCAGGATGGTGCCGTCGAGGTGGTCCATCTCGTGCTGCACGATGATCGACGGGTAGTCCTCGAAGGTGCGCTCCTCGGTGCCGCCCAGGGGGGTGCGGTAGCGCACGGTGACCCGCCGGGGACGCACGAAGTCCTCCCAGAACTCGGGCACCGAGAGGCAGCCCTCCTCCCAGGTGATCTTCTCGTCGGAGCAGGCCACGACCTCGGGGTTCACCACGAACACCACGTCCACGCCCTTCTCGCGGTAGCCGTCCTCGTCTTCGTCGTCGCCCACGTCGGCCACCAGCATGCGCCGCAGGTCGCCCACCTGCACGCCGGCGAGGCCCACGCCCGGGGCGGCGAACATGGTCTCGGACATGTCCTTCATGCGCTGGAGCAGCTCGGGACCGAACTCGTCTTCCCGCACGGGGCGCGAGGTCTGGGACAGCAGGGGATGGGGAACCGTGAGGATCGGGAGGACCATGAACCCTACTCTAACCACGTGGTGGGGGACGTTTCATGCACGGCCCAGTCCCCTGTGGGACCGCCTACGACGACGCGAAGGGTCTGGCCGTCCCAGGCGACGTCTTCGACCAGGGTGGTGGGCAGCACCAGGCAGTCCTCGCCACGGCACACGCGCGCTCGATCGACACCGCCCTCGACCCAGGCCACCACGTCGCCGACCCAGAAGGGCGCCTGGTGCGTGTAGAGCCAGGACGAGGTGGCGACCACCGTGGGGCTGCCCCAGGTGGCGCCACCATCCTCCGACGTGACGGTCACGATGTTGCGCTCGCTCTCGCCGATCCCGAGCACCGCCAGCTCCACCAGCTCGCCTTCCACCCGCAGCCGGGGCATCTCGAAGCGCCAGGTCTCGCCAGCCGGTGCCGCTTCGTCCAGGTCGAGCATCTCGGCGGGGTGGTGACCCACGTCCCAGTCGCCCGCCTGCAGGTAGATGCGGCGCTGCTCGCGGCCCTCGGCACCGGCCGTGGAGCCCGCGTAGGCCAGCAGGTAGCCGTCGCCGACCGGCACCACGTCCGGTTCGGTGGGGTAGCGGACGTAGGGATCGGGGTCGACCATCACGTCCCAGGTGCCGCCGTCGAGCCGCGCGAGCCGCACGCCCACGTCGAGGTCGTTGCCCAGCTCCGCGATGTCGTCGGGGTTGTTGACGTAGACCGCCCAGGCCTGGTCGTCGACGGTGCGCAGGCGCGGCCGCCAGAAGTGGCTCACCTTGCCTTCCGGAGCCTCCAGCTCGCCCACCCCGAGCTCGGCGCAGCGCGCGGTCCAGGGCATGTAGTCCGCGGCCAGGCTGATCTCGCGCCAGCAGGCCACCGCGGAGTCCCCGAGCGAGGTGACCGACGGCGCCTCCGCCGCCCAGACATCGGCCGACGAGAGCCGACCACCCGACCAGCCGATCTCGCTGCGCGCCGAGGCATCGGAGTCGTAGGTGGCGCTCACCACCCAGTCCCCGTCGGCCGCGACCCCTGCGGTGCCCGACCGCACCGCAAAGTCGTGCTCGACCTCCAGCGCTTCCTCGATCACCAGGCCACGAGCCCAAGGGAGCTCGATGCCCATCAAGGCGGCGATGGTCGGCGCCACGTCGTCCAGGCCATAGGGTGCGTCGACCACCTGGCCGGCGGCGACACCTGGACCGACCAGGATGAGGGGCACCTCGCGGTCGGCAGCCTCGTCGTCGCCGTGGTTCCGCCAGGGCTCGTCGGAGGCCAGCCGGTGGCGGCCGTGGTCGGAGGTGATCACGAACACGGTGTTCTGGGGCATGGAGCTGTCCTCCAGCCCCTCCACGAGGTCCCAGAGCTCGACGAGCGGGTCGTCGAGGGCGGCGATGCTCTCCTCGTACTGGCCGGGGTCGCCGTAGTGGCCCTTGCGGTCCACCTCCTTGAGGTTGGCCAGGGTCAGCCGCGGCGAGCCGCCCTCCAGCTTGCGCTCGAGCCCGCTGAGCGCCCGGTGGTCTTCCGGAGCGGGCTGGTCGCTCCCGGGCTCCTCGGCGACGAAGAACCAGTCCCAGGCGAGCTCTTCGCCGTAGCCGGGGGCCAGCGACCACTCCAGGGGCCACACCAGGTCGGCGTTGGCCAGCAGGAGCGTGTCGGCGTCGGGGTCCTGACGCTTGAGCTCCTCGCCGATCGTCGGACGGTCGGGCCGGTAGAGCTTCGGACCGTCGTCGACGCTCATGTTGGCGAGCGGCGTGCGCACCCCGGTGGCGAGGTTGGCGTGGGCGGGAGCCGTGATGGTGGTGCCCATGTTGTAGCCGGGCAGCACCTGGGTGCCCTGGCTGATCAGGCGGTCCCACACGTTCGGCCAGCTGTCCCGCGCGGGGGCGCCGGTGAGGTCGGAGTCGAACTCGGCCACCGTCTCGTCGATCCGCGCGCCGTCCACGACGATCACGACCACGTGGAGGGGCTGGGCGACCCGCTTGCAGGCCAGAGTGAGGGAGAGGAGCGTGAACATGGCCCCCCAAGCTATCCGGTAGCATCGGGCTTCGTTTCCCCGGAGGGTGATGTGTGGTGGCTCCTGTTCTGCGCGTGCGCCGACGAGCCGACCCCGGTCGCAGCCCCCACGTCGGGCACCAACCAGCTGCTGGACGCCCTCGACGACGCGCCGAGCGCCCCCTCGAGCGCCACCACGTCGGCGGAGGAGGCCCCCACCCGGGCCGTGCCCGAGGGCAACACCCCCAGCCCCGAGGTCACCGTGACCGAGGCCACGCCGGCCTGCGCCGCGGCCGAGCAGGCCTACGCCGACGCCGACGCGCGGGTGACCGCGTACCGGGAGCGCACCATCCTGCCGGCCGAAGATCACATGGTCGTCACGGCCGCCGACCTCAGCGACTGCATGCTCTCGCCCGAGTGCCAGGCGCAGAAGGAACGCTTCGGCGCGATCAGCCGCCGGAACGACGATGCGAAGACCGCCTACGAGCGCGCCTACGACCGCCTGCCCGCCATGGAGGCCGAGCTCTTCCCGCTGCGGGAGGCGATGCTGGAAGCCTGCGGCGGCAACCGGCGCTAGCTCGATCTCGGGCCTTCAGAAGCCCCAGCGCTCGTAGATCGGCGCGAGGTCGCGGTGCAGGCGAGCCTCGTCCAGGCCGAACGCCTCCAGGCTGTAGCGGTGCGGCGTGCGGCCCGCGCGGCCGACCTGCTCGATCGGCGCCGGCGCTGGCAAGTCGAAGCGCGCGTGCAGGCGCGCCAGGGTCGACGCCGGGTCGGCCACCAGGTCGGTGTAGGCCACGTCGAGGTCGGCCTGGCCCTCCGCGGCGAGGTAGCAGCGCACCGAGTTGGCGTAGATCCGCTCGACGTGGTGTGGGGAGAGCTCGTCGAAGCCGGCGAAGCGCCGCCGCCAGATCGCGCGGATCAGGCTGAGCCGGCTCGGGATGGCCTCGGCGGGATCCCGGACCAGGCGCACCACCCGCACGCCGGGGAGGGCCGCACGGAGCTCCGGCACCCGGTGGCTCAGGTGCGGGTTCTTGCCGACGTACCGGCCGCCCCGCCGCGCCGCCTTCGCCACCGCCTGGGCGTACACCGCCATCGACACCTCGTCCCCCGCGAGGTCGGGCCAGATCGCGGCCGGCCAGGGTCGATCGAAGGCGTTCATCGCCGAGCGGAACAACACCCAGCCGCAGAACTCGTCCTCCTCGGGCTCGTGCAGACGGATGCGGTGCAGGGGGTCCATGGGCGCGAGCGCGCGCTCCTGGAGCCGGTCGAGCCAGGCGGGTCGGGGCGCCAGGGCAGCGAACAGCCGCTGGGCGCTGTCGGCCGGGAACACCAGCCCGTGGAGCGGCAGCGCCGTGGCGCCCGGCTGGGCGGCGAGCAGGCGGTGCAGCCAGGTGGTGCCGGAGCGCTGGTGGCCGATGATGACGAGGGGGTGCTCGGCGGGCGGCGCGGGACGGTCGAGCGCCCACGACAGCTCCCAGCACAGCCCGAGCCCGGCACGGAACAGGGCCTCCGGCACCGCACGCACCCCCTCGACCCGCCAGAGATCGCCGTAGAAGCGCCGCCAGTTGGACCACGAGAAGGGCACGGGGACGGCTATCGCGGCGCCCGGCGGGTGTAGCATCCCGCCGATGTGGACGAGCCTCCTGTTGGGGTGCGCGAGCGAGCCCGTCAGCGAGCCCGAGCCAGCCCCCCACGCACGCCTGATCGACGGACTGGAGAGCGAACGCGCGTCGCTCACCCACGACGCCATCGCCCACCTGCGCGACGCGGTGCGCCTGGAGGGACCGCTCCCCGTGCAGCTCCCTCCGAACAGCCAGTCCCTCCGCTTCCACGCAGCCGGCGAGGGCAGCCTGACGGTGCTCGGCTCCGAGCCGGAGCTCACGGTCGAGCTGACCCCGACCTGGACCGAGCACGCCATCCCGCTGCCGGTGGGCGCGGCCCAGGTCACCTTCACGCCCAGCGTGCCGGGCGCGCTCCTCGCCACGCCGCGGGTGGAGCCGCTGGAGGAGAGCGATCGCCTGAACGTGCTGCTCATCGGCGTGGACACCCTGCGACCCGATCGCACCAGCGCCTTCGGCTACGCCCGCGACACCACGCCGCACCTGGCCGCGTTGGCCGACGAAGGCACGCGCTTCACCCAGGCCCGCTCCCAGGCCCCGTGGACCCTGCCGAGCTTCTCGTCGATCCTCACCAGCTTGTACCCGTCCCGCCATGGCGCAGGCCGCGGCGGACACGACCAGTGGACGGGCATCGACCCGACCACCCTGGCGCTCTCGGAGGTCCTCGCCGAGCACGGCTACGAGACCCAGGCGATGATCGCGAACCTGCTCATCGGCCCGAAGTACGGCCTGGACCAGGGCTTCGAGGGCTTCCGCTCCCACTGGGGCGGCGAGGCGGTGCTCGACGACGCCGCGTGGGTCGCGGACTGGGTCGCAGGGCACGAGCGCACGCCCTGGTTCTTCTTCTGGCACATCATGGAGACCCACCTCCCCTACGAGAGCGCGCCCGAGGTGCGGGACCGCTTCGTCGATCCCAACTACGAGGGCCGCTACGACCCCGACGCCAGCCCCGCGGTGCCCTTCCGCACCCTCGACCCGCGCCCCGGCCGGCGCTGGTTCGTGCACGAGGGTCCGCCGCCGCCGCCCGACCTGTCCGACGCCGACCGCCAGTTCGTGCACGACAGCTACGACGCCGAGCTGGCGGAGATGGACGCTGCGCTGGGCGAGGTCTTCGAGCGCCTGAAGCGCAGCGGCCAGTGGGAACGCACCGTGGTGGCCGTCGTGGCCGACCACGGCGAGGGGCTGGGCGACCACGACCACTACCACCACGGCTACACCCTGTTCGACGACCAGGTCCGCATCCCCATGCTCGTCCGCGTGCCCGGGCAAGAACCCGGCAGCGTGGACCGTCCCGTGGCGGGCATCGACCTCGCACCCACCGTGCTCGGACGGCTGGGCATCGACGTGCCCGAGGTGTTCCAGGGCGTCGACCGCCTGGCCGCCGACGCGCCCACCGACGACCCCTACGTGATCGAGTACCCGAGCTACGACAGCTCGGCGCAGAAGGCGCTGGTGAGCGGGCGCTTCAAGTACCTGCACGATCCGTGGTTCGGCACCGAGGCGCTCTACGACCTGGAGTCGGACCCGGCCGAGCGCACCGACATCGCCGCGCTGAACCCGGACGTGGTGGCGACCGCCCGGGCCACCCTCGACGCCTTCCGCCTCCGGGAGCTCGACCGGGGTCGCTACCACCTGGTCATCCCGGGTGGCTCGCTGAGCATCACGACCGACGGGCTCTTCGACGCCAACTTCATCACGCAGCCAGCGATCGATCGCAGCGCCTGGGAGCTCGACCTCGACCGTCAGGAGCTCACGATCGCGAGCGAGGGCCCGCTCGAGCTGGCCTTCTGGCTGCGCGGCGAGACCATGACCTGGACGCTGGACGGCGAAGCCCACGAGGTGGATCTGGGCGCGGTCACCGAGTCCGAGGGACAGCCGGAGGGCCACCCGCTCTGGCTCGAGGCCGGCGCGGCGCCCGCCGAGCCGGTGGTGCTCGACGAGGACGCGCTCGAGATGCTCAGGACGCTGGGGTACGTGGACTAAGCGCGGGCGCGGTCGTGATCGTGACTTCAGCCCACTTAGACCCATGCCGCAAGGTCGAAAACGGACCGAAGCGGCACCCGCTGGGTACTGGACCCAGTCCTGCACGCCTTCGTCGCGGCGGGGTCAGGAGCATGGGCCGGCCTGTGGCCTATCCACCTCCCGGCGCAGTGCCTGGCAGCTGCTACACTGGCGACATGCCCATGGGCTTGCTGGTGCTTGCGGCGATGGCCGACCCTGGCGACTCACTCTCGGGGGTCGTCGTCGGCTCTCCCCCGCCAGCGCTGCTCTCCACCGACACGTTTGACGCGGCACTTGCGGCGAAGGTGAACGTGGCTGGCCTCGATGGCCGCGTCATGGCGACGCTGTGTGGTGAGATGGTCCATGAGGTGACCTTCTCTGCCGTGTTCGTGCACATGACGGCCGCAGCGGAACTCGGGCCAGCGCTACCCCCGTTCGCGGAGGTGTCAGCTGACCCTCTCGGAGACAGCGAGACTGCAGCACGCGCTCTTCTCCGGTCGCTGGAGGCAGCGGGATGGACTGGAGGCCCGGCGCCAGACGAGCCACTGCGCGCACTTCAGTTCGTAGGGAAGACGTACCAGTCCGGAGTACACGCTCGACTGCTCGGCTGGAACTGCCAGGGCGACGGCATCGTGTGCGCGGTCAACCTAACAGCGAGTGACACGGCGCCCTGTGTGGCGGGCCTGTAATCGAGTTCGCCGTTGGAGTGAGCACTCAGCGGCCGCCCAACATGTCATGCCAGCCTATCGGGCGCTCAACGAGTCGGGATCCCCGGTTTGCTCCGGAAAGGCGAGGGGGTCGGTCAGATCATCGTGTAGCTCAACGGCCAAGTCGAGCACCTCCTGGATGACTTCTCCCAAGGTCGGCCAGTCTCCTCCGACCCACCTGGGACTCCCGTTGAGTTCCTCCCCGGTTCGGGGATCGAAGCCGTGGACGTGGTGGCGGTCGTTCTGTCCCGGGTGAGCGTGGGCGCTGTCGTACCTGAGGATGGCGACATCGCCGCGGCCAACATTGTAGGCGTAGTCGCGGGTGCGGGCCCAAGCGATGCCTGCCTGCTCCCACACGTCCACGCGCTTCCAGACGTCGATACGAAAACCGCCCCGACAGCCCACCCAACCGCCGAGAATGAGGGCGCCGGCCTGGGGAGTCCATTCCAGGTGGTCCTCGACTGCACCTTCGTCCTCAAACCTCGACATGACGGTGTCGTGGATCGTGAGGTAGGTCCCGAGGCGATTAGCGCTGTGCTTCCCGGAGCCTGACAAGCTCGTCCCTCCGCCTAAGCTGAAGGAGCCACTGGCAGATCTCCCAGGTCTCCTGCAGCTCACCCGCGTCAAGCTTCCGCAGCATCTCAGCCGAGGTGAGAGTGTGCGTGCGCTCGTACAGCGCGATGATCGACGCGGCGTCAGCGAGCTCGCCGTTCGGCACTCGCTGCGTGCGCTGAACGAGATCTTGAAGCGCGTCCGATCGCGCCGCGCCTGTCAGTCCTCGGAGCTTGGCGGAGCCGATGGACACTTCGTCACCTTGCCTGCAGTCACCTGTTCGTAACACTACACTAGCCGAAGCGCGTCCGCCGGCGATCCGTCAGCCCTTCCTGGTCCGCCCACGCAAGTAGCTCTGGCATTATCGCGCGATGCCGCTCCTCGCCCTCTTCGCCTGCGCCACCCAAAGCGGCACCGTGCCCGCCGACACCGAAGCCGCGCCCGCCGACACCGCGGTCGAGCGGGTCGAGCACGATGCCGACCACGACGGCTACGACGCCGAAACCCACGGCGGGGACGACTGCGACACCTTCGCGCGGCCCGCGGGCACCGCCGACGTGTCCTGGCAGACCGACCTGGTGGTGACCGAGGCCTTCGACGGCCAGAAGCACCTCGGCCCCTGGGTGGACGACGTGTCGAGCTGCCTCTTCGACACGCGGACCGGGCGGCTGCTCGTGCTGAGCGACGAGACCTCGCGGGTGCTCGACGTCGCCTTGGACGGCACGGTGGTCGACGATCTCTGGGTCGACATCTCCCACGCCGGAGACGACAAGCCCGAGGGGATCACGCTCAACACCGACGACGAGCTCGTGATCGCCGGGGAGCCGAACGTGATCCGGGTCTACGGACCCTGAGCGGTGAGCTCGGACGACTCGGACCGGCCCACCGAGGCGCACCCGCCCGAGCTGCCCGACGTGCGCGCCGACGGCGTGCTCGCCGGTCTGATCCTGGTGGGCAACGGAGGCATCGCCACGATCCTCACCGGGGTGGCCGCGGTGGAGTGGACGCCGCTCTGGCTCCTCGGACACGTCTTCGCGATCGGCATCGTGGTGCTCGGCGCGACCATGGCCACCCTGGGCATGCCGGGGGCGAAGCCGAGCGGCTTGCGGAAGCTCGCGCGGCTCACGTCCTACTGGCTGTGGCTCTGGCCGCTCGTGGTGGCCCTCGGCATGCTCTTCGGCCTTGCGGAGGAGGTGCTGGTGGTCCCCGCCGTGGGCTTCCTCCTCCACGTCGCAGCCATGAGCGCCCACCTCACCCGTGCCGCCGGCGGCCGTTGGTTGGTCCTGACGCGCTACCTCGGGGCGCTGTTGGTCGCCTACGGTGTCCCCGTCGCGGCCACCCTGGTGCTGATCGGTGAGCTGCTGTACGCGTGGCGCACCCTCCCGGCGGCGCTCCTGGTGCTGTGCGTCACGGCCGTCGCGCTGGTGGGCACGGGCCTGGCCAACCTCCGGGGCCGGGCCTTTCGAGGCTCGACGCCGCGGCGGGGCAGCGACGCCTGGCGGGCGTGGCACGCACTGGCGCGGCGGCGAGCGCTCGATCTCTCCGCCACCGACTGGGGCGTGCAGCTCACGGGGGCGGCGAGCGTGCAGTTGATCCTCCAGGATCTTCCGCACCGGCTGATCGTGGAGGTCCGTCTCCCAGGCATGGCGGGCACGTGGGTCACTCGCCGGCAGGACCAGGGGCCGGGCTTCGGCGACGCCGTGCTGGACCTGCTCCTGAGCGCAGACGGCCCAGGAAGGACGGCCCTCGCCCGCCACCGCGAGCTGCTCCTGGAGGTGTTCACCGGCCACGAGGCCGAGCTGGTCGGCGGGTTCTACCGGCTGGAGGCGAGCGGCCTCGCTCTGGCTCGGTACGTGACCGTGGTCGAGGGCTCCTGCGCCCCGACGCCGGATCTCGAGACCTTGCTGGAGCGGATCGACGAGCTGCGCGCAGCTCTGGACGAGCGTCCAGGCGAGGGCCGGGCGTAGGGGAGGATGAATGAACACCGGCCCCGGGCGTCGAGCCGCTCGATCCCCGGGAGCCCGCCTTGATCCTCGCCCTGATCGCCTGCAGCCACGACACCGCCCTCTCCAGCCGTGCGTGCTCCGACCTCGACTGCGACGGCCTCACCGACCTCGTCACCGCCGGCGCCGACGCCGTCCACACCTGGAGCCCCAGCGACGCGGCCTACGAGGAGTCGGCCGCCTTCGAGACCGACGAGGTGCGCGACCTCGCCACCGGCGACCTCGACGGCGACGGCTACCAGGACCTGGTGGTGTGCGGCGCCAGCGACACGCTCATCCTCTGGGGCGACACGAGCGGGCCGGGCACCGAGATCAGCGACCTCGGGGCCCACAGCTGCGAGGCCGTGCTGGTCGACGACTTCGACGCCGACGGGGTCGACGACCTGGTCGTGCTCCGCGCCAGCGAGGACGGGCAGAGCCCCATCGACAGCCTGGTGGTGGGGGCCAGCGACCGGATCATCACGCTAGAACCCCTCCCCACCACCGGTGCGATCGCCGGCGCGAGCGGGGACTTCGACGGCAACGGCACCACGGACCTGGCGGTGTGCAACCGGCACGACCCGACCGCCCGGAGCTGGTCCACGGCCACGAGCCATGTCTACGCCGGCACGGGCCAGGCGATGGCGATGGGGCTCGACACCGACCCGACGCGGCTCGAGACCGCAGGCTGCACCGACGTGGTCGCGCACGACCTCGACCGCGACGGCTACAGCGAGCTGCTCTTCCCGGCGCTGTCGGGCGCCGAGGGTCCCCCGACCATTCCCCTGTACTGGGGCAGCGCGAAGGGCTTCGCCGACGAACCGACCGCGTTGCCCGCGAGCGCCTCGCTCACGGCCGCGATCGGCGACGTCGACGGCGACGGCTGGGACGACATCGTGCTTCCGGCCTTCCACGGCCACGAGAGCCTGGTGGTCTGGAACGGGCCCGCGGGCCTCGAGGGCACCGACGTCCTGTTCGAGGGCGTGGGCTTCGCCGACGCGCTGGTCGTCGACCTCGACGGCGACGGCGACCAGGAGGTCGTGCTCGGCCGACGCTACGACGAGGGCGCCTCCCCCGGTCACAGCGTGGTGCTCTACCAGAACGGCCAGGTCGACACGCTGCCCACGGGGAGCGTGACGTGGCTCGGTGCCGCCGACGTGGACGCCGACGGTCTGGACGAGCTGCTGGTGAGCAACCTCGCCTCCGGGCCACAGGTCTTCCGTGCCGACGGCACGGTCGTCGAGCTCCCCGGGGCCGGCAGCTGGGGGCCCGTGCTGGCGGTCGGCGCGGAGTAGCGTCCGCCGCTACGGCAGGTCCGCCCCGGACCAGACGAAGACCTCCCCGCTGTCGCCAGAGACGCCGCTACCGGCCGTGGCCAGCAGGTCGGGCGTGCCGTCCCCGGTGAAGTCGGCGCCGGCGAGGGCCACGATGCCCGCCTCCCGGTTCGAACGGTCTCCGTAGATCCAGGGCCCGAGCTCCCCCGGATCGACGAGCAGGCTGCCCGTCTCGCCGCCCGTCACCAGCAGGCACGCGCCTGCATCGCTGGCGTCCTCCGAGTCAGTGCCCGCTGCGCAGACCACGATCTCGGCGAGCCCGTCGCCGTCGAGATCGCCCGGCGCAGCGATCGCCGAGCCGAGCCGACCACCCTGCTGGTTGCCGAAGATCCGGAAGTCCAGCTGGTTGGGCTGCAGGTCCCCGCTCGAGCCCCCCGTGATCAGGTACACCACCCCCGACTCCGTGGCCGAGCCATCGAGGTCCGCGCCGCCGGTGAGCACGTCGGCCAGCCCGTCGCCGTCGAAGTCGCCGACACCGACCACCTGAGCACCCGTGGCGCTGCCGCTGTCGCCGTCGAGGCGGACGGCTGCGTCGTCGAGGTCCAGCTCGCCGTCGAGATCGCGCTCGAAGAGGTAGACGGCGCCGCCGCCTCCCTCGTCGCCCGGCGCCCCGATCGCGAGGTCGTCGCGCCCGTCACCGTCGGTGTCGCCGGCGTTGGCCACCGACGTGCCGGCGGCGTCGCTCTCCACGTTGGAGACGATGCGGCCGATCGCCCCGTCGAGGGCCTCGCTCCCCTCGGGCACGCCGACGTACGCGTACACGGTGCTCCCGCTCTCGCCCTTGCCGCGGGGCGCCCCGACCAGGAGCGTGGGCCCCCCCATGTCGGCGATGGCCAGCGCGGCGCCCGTGCCCTCGTCGCCGGTGAGCGTGGGCGCGAAGCGGATGTCGGCTTCCGCACCGCCGACGAGCACGTAGACCGTGTCGAGTCCCGGGGCACCGACCACCGCGTCGTCCGTGCCGTCCCCGTCGAGGTCGCCGAGCAGGAGCCCGGTGCCCAGCTCGGCGTAGACCGTGGACGAGGCCCAGGGGGTGGCCACGTCCTCGATGTCCCGGGTGCCCGCGTCGATCGGACCCGTGAGCAGGTAGGCCACCCCCGCGGCCTTGGTCAGCCCACCGGTGGCCCACGGGGCGCCGATCAGGAGGTCGGCCGCGCCATCGGCGTCGAAGTCTCCGGCAGCCATCGCGGCACCGGCCGCCTCGCCGCCGCTGCCCTCGAGCAAGGCGTGCGCGTCGCCGAAGTCGTAGGAGGGGTAGGACCCCGTGTCGCCGCCATCGCCGCCGTCGCCGCCGTCGCCGCCGTCGCCGCCGTCGCCGCCGTCGCCGCCGTCGCCGCCGCTGTCGCCGCTGCTGCTCGGAGGCGCGTCCGGGGGAGGACCGGTGTCGCCGGGATCGTCACCGCTGCAGGCGATCAAGCTGATGAGCAGGAACATGGACCCTCCTCCTGAGAGCGTAGCGCGACGGGGTGGCCCGCGGCCCCGGGCTGCGGGGTTAGGCGTGTAGCTCGCCCCACGGCGCCCGGAGGACCGATGACGAGCTGGTGGATCACAGGCGCTGTGCTGCTGACCACGGCCTGCAAGGACGGTGGCGACACCGGCACCGACACGGCCATCGCGCCGAGCGACGACACTGCCGCGGTGGACGCCTGCGAGGCCACCACCTGGTACGCCGACGCCGACGGCGACGGCTACGGCGACGAAGGCATCAGCGAGGAGGCGTGCGATCCCCCCGCGGACTTCGTGGCCGACGCCACCGACTGCGACGATGCCGACGCCGACGCCTTTCCAGGCGCCGCGGAGATCTGCGACGGCGCCGACAACGACTGCGACGACCTGGTCGACGACGACGACGGCGACCTCGACGCCACGACCACCACGACCTGGTACGCCGACGACGACGCCGATGGCTACGGCGACGCCGCCACCAGCACCGCCGCGTGCGTCGCCCCGAGCACCCACGTCGCCGACGCGACCGACTGCGACGATGCCGAGGCAGCCGTGAACCCCGGCGCGGTCGAGGTGTGCGACGAGCTCGACAACGACTGCGACACCCTGGTCGACGACGACGACGACAGCGTGGATGCTGACACGGTCTGGTACGCGGACTCCGACGACGACGGTGGGGGCGACCCGGAGAGCACGACCTCGGCCTGCGACCAGCCCAGCGGCCACGTGGCCACCGGCACCGACTGCGACGACGCCGACAGCGCGGTGCACGCAGAAGCCGTGGAGATCTGCGACGCGCTCGACAACGACTGCGACACCCTGGTCGACGACGACGACGACGACCTCGACACCGCCACCGCCACGATCTGGTACGGCGACAGCGACACCGATGGCTACGGATCCGCGGCCGACATCGCCGTCTCCTGCGTCACGCCCAGCGGGTACGTCGCCGACGGCACCGACTGCGACGACACCGACAGCGCGGTCCACCCGGCGGCCACCGAGGTCTGCGACGACCTCGACAACGACTGCGACGTGTTCATCGACGACGCCGACGGGAGCCTCGACGCGACCACGGGGAGCACCTTCTACGGCGACTCCGACGGCGACGGCTACGGCGACAGCGCCACGACCACCGACGCGTGCGAAGCGCCCCGAGGCTACGTGGACGACGCCACCGATTGCGACGACGGCGACGCGGCCGTGAGCCCGGACGCGAGCGAGGTCTGCGACGGCGTAGACAACGACTGCGACGCCCTCGTCGACGACGACGACGGAAGCCTCGACGCCGCCACGGCCACCACCTGGTACGCCGACGCCGACGCCGACGGCTACGGCACCTCGAGCTCCTCCTCGGTCGCCTGCAACGCGCCGAGCGCCCACGTCGACGACGCCACGGACTGCGACGACGCCGACGCCGACGTCAACCCGATCGCCGACGAGGTCTGCGACGAGGTCGACAACGACTGCGACGGGCTGATCGACGACGACGACGACTCGACCGTGGAGGCCTGCTGGGGGGGACTGGTCGTCGACGACCTGAGGGCGGGTGACCTGGTGGTGAGCGAGGTGATGCAGAACCCCTCGGCGGTCAGCGACTCCGACGGCGAGTGGTTCGAGCTCTACGTGGACACGAGCACCGACGTGGACCTCGAGGGGCTCTGGATCGTCGACGACGCCACGAGCGCCGAGGGCTTCGAGGTGCTCGGGACGCTCACGGCGTCGCCGGGCAGCTACCTGGTGTTCGCGGTCGGCGACGATGCGGCGGTCAACGGCGGCCTCCCAACGGTCGACTATGCCTACGCCTACGGCGATCTCTCGCTGGGCAACGGCGCCGACGGCCTCAGCGCGGAGACGGCCGACGGCACGGTCATCGACGCCGTCACCTGGGACGGGGGCTCCGCGTTCCCGGACCCGACCGGCGCCAGCATGACGCTGATCGAGGGCGGTGACTACGACGACGCCTACAACGACGACGGCGCCAACTGGTGCGAGGAAGGCGCGAGCACCTACGGCGACGGTGACTTCGGCACGCCCGGCAGCGACGGCGCCTCCTGCCTCTGACTCACAGCCCCTCGGGCCGGCCGCTGCCGATCACCAGCTCGCGGACGTGCCCGAGGTGCATCGCCGTGACCCGGTCCGGATGCTCCGCCACCCAGCGCACCGCGTCTTCGTAGAGCGCCCACCAGCCCGCCTGGTTGTCCTCGGGCACCTCCTGCACCACGCCGTCGGCCAGGCTGTGGTCGAAGGGCGGCACCCGTGGGACCTCCCGATCCTGGTCCTCCCAGAAGATCGGCCACCAAGGCGTGTCCGACGCGTACAGGTCCGGCTCGTGCCACTTCACGCGCACGAAGCACGGTCCCACCGGCTCCCCACACGAAGCGATGGCCTGCTCGAGCTCCTGGCCGGCGTCGTAGGTTCGGTCCTCGTAGAGGCGCAGCGCCACGTGCTCGGGCCGCGCGAGCAGGCCGTTCTCCCGAACCTCCAGGTCACTCCCGCCCTCCTGGTGCACCGTGGCGAAGGTCGCGCCGCCTTCGGCGTAGAGGGCCGCCAGCGCCTCGGCCACGCGCTCGTCGCCCTGGGCGCCCGAGACCGAGACGGGCGGGTAGCCCGCAGTGGCGGCCAGCAGCTCGAAGCCCCCGGACTCGTCGGCGCGCGGGGTGCCCTCCACCAGATCGACCCGGTGGCTCTCGTAGTCGCGCAGGGCGGCCTCGAGGGCCTCGTCGTCCAGCTCGGACAGGCCAGCCCAGTCGAAGTCGTCGTAGTAGGGCATGGGCGGTCGGACGTGCAGCGACAGCGCCACGAGCTCGCTCTGCACGAGCCGCTCCATCAGGTCGGGCGCCTCGTCCAGGTAGAGCTGCACCATCGGGTCGGTGAGGTGCACGTCGACGGGCACGCCGTGGCTCTCGTGCACGTCGAGCACCCGACCCACCGTCTCGATCGACGCGGCGCTCCAGAGCCAGTCGTGCACGTTCAGCGCGAAGCCCGCCACCACGTCGGGCAGCGGGTCCACGTCCGCGCAGCCCTCCTCCCAGTCGAGCCACGCGTCCGTGATCGACTCCAGCGGTGTCCAGCGAAGGTGCCCGCTCGCAACGAGCGGATCGACCACGTCGGTCAGGGCGGCCTCCCAGCCGGCGAGGTCGGCCTGGTACTCGTCGCTGTCGAGGTAGCTGCCCAGCTCCTGGCCCGTGTGGGACTCGAAGTCGTCGACGTGGGTGACCACGTAGAAGGTGTTGAGCCTCTGGGCGTCGACCCGAGCGAGCGCCTGGGACAGCTGGCGGCCGAGGTGGTCGCCGGCGCGGTCGTGGAAGCGGGTCAGGCTCGGCCCGAGACCCGGCAGGTACACCACGGCGGCCTCGGGGTCGTGCACGCCGAACCCCTCCGGATCCGCGTTGGGGTCGACGTCGCTGGGACGCCAGGGGTGCACGTAGAGGGTGTCGAGCCCGAGCTGGGTGGCGCTGTCCTTGAAGGCGGTCAGGCTGCGCACCCCCGCAGCGCTCCACAGCGAGCGGTCGACCAGGTCGAAGTTGCCGTTCTGGTCGGTGGGCCGCACGCCGGTGGCCGCCTCGATCCGGTCGAGGATCGCCGCGACGTAGGCCACGACATCGGTGCCGTCCGGCGCCTCCCCCCAGCCGTGCTCGCCTTCGTGGGCGGAGCAGGTCTGGCTGCTCTGGGGCACGCCGTGGGGGTCGAGGCAGCTCGGACCGTGGGTGTGCGAGGAGATCGCGGCACCGGCGGCCACCAGATCGGCCGGAACCAGGGGGTCGAACGCCTCCGCGCCCTGGAGCCAGGCCGACTCGGTCTGGAGGGTGAGCTGACCGCCATGGGCCGCGAGCAGCGCCGTCAGGTCGCTCAACACCCGCGTGCGCCGCTCGAAGAAGTCCTGGCTCTCGAGGAACTGGGGGTCGTCCTCGAGGTGGATGAGCAGGTTCAGGTGCAGCGGAGCCGTGGGCGCCGCGGGGACCTCCAGCCCACCGACGGCGACGCTGGGCTCGTCGAGCTCCGCGTAGGTCATCCACGGGCTCCGGACCTGCACCTCGTCGAGCTGCACGGTGGCTCCCGGCGGCACGGGCACCCCCACGTGCAGGCCGTCGAAGTCCCCCTCGAAGCTGGCGGTGAAGCGCACCTCGGTCCAGCTGCTGGTGGCGGTGAAGGTGGCACTCGTGGCCGGCACCGACACCGTGCCCTCGCCGACCGCCCAGGGCGTGGCGCGCAGCTCGAGCTCCACCGACTGGTTCGGAGCGCGCACGTAGGCGATGAACTCGACCTCCCGACCCTTGTCGACCCCCGCCAACAGCCCGAACTCGCCCGCCTGGTCGTCGGTGGCTTCGATCTTGTAGCCATAGGCACCGTCGTGGTGCGCCGCCTCGATCCAGCTGGCCGTGGGGGCGTCGTAGCCGGGGTAGTCGGGGTGCTCGACGAGGTAGGTCTCGACGGACGCGTGCTCGAAGGAGCCCGCGCCCGCCAGCACATCCACCAGCTCGCGGGTGGGCACGCCGAGATCCCGGTTCGGGGTGGCGCACGCGGCGGCAGCAGGCAGCCAGGGGGTGGGGGTGTCGGTGTCGGGCGCGGTGTCGGCCACACTGGGCGCGGTGTCCGACGGTGGGCGGTCCGGCGTGCCACCGCTGTCGACCTCAGGGGCGCCGGTGGGCGCGCTGTCCTCGACCGGCGAGACCCTGTCCGGCGCCCCGGTGCAAGCCAGCCACCAGGTCCAGAGCACGACCACCTCCCGAGCGAGAGCGTAGCGTGAACCGGCTTCAGGTCGAGAGCACCTCGACCACGTCCTCTTCCACGAACGCGTCCACCAGCCGGCGGTCCAGCCGCCCCACCTCGACCTCCTTGTAGAGGATGTCGCAGGCGCGCTCGTGCTCGATCGCCTTGCGGTACGGCCGGTCGAGCGCGGTCAGGGCGTCGTAGATGTCGACCACCGTGATCATCTGGCTCGGGAGCGGCACCGCGGCGCCGACCAAGCCCAGGGGGTAGCCGCTGCCGTCGATCTTCTCATGGTGGGCCGCGGCGATCCCGGGCAGACCGTCCAGCTCCCGCCCCCACGGCATGGCGGCCAGGAAGCGCTCGGTGAAGGCGGCATGGTCCTGGATGGCGTTGCGTTCGCCAGGGGTGAGGCTGCCGTAGGGCAGGCTCAGGCACTCCTGCTCGCGATCCGTCAGCCACGGCCGCGGCTTGCCGGCGCGGTCGGTCCAGAGCTGCCCACCGAGGCTGGTCACCAGCGCCTGCAGCTCCGGGCTCGCGGGCTTCGGAGCCGAGCCGTCGATGAGGGCCTCGAGGGTGTGATCAAGCTCCGAGCGGAACGCGGCGATGGCGGCCTCGACCGCCTGAGGCGGCGTGCCTGCGTGCAGCGCGGTCCGGAGCAGCCTCACCTCCTCGGTGAGCCCGATGACCTCGAAGCGTTGCCGCAGCCCCTGGAGCTCCCACGGGTGCAGCTTGGCGGCCTTGACCAGCACCTCCTCGCGCACGCCGATCTTGCCGAAGTCGTGCAAGAGCGCCGCGTACTCGAGCGTGCGGCGATCGTTCTGGGCCATGGGCAGCTCGGCGAAGTCGCCACGGCGGCCGGCCGCATCCGCCAACCCGACCGCGAGCGCGCTCACCCGGATCGAGTGGCCCGACGTGGTGGGGTCCCGCGCCTCGATCGCGAGCACGCTGGCGCGCACGAAGCCATCGAAGAGCGCGGTGATCTCCGCCGAGAGCCGGGCGTTCACGAGCGCCATGCCCGCTGCGCCCGCCATGCGGGTGGCCAGGTGCTGTTCGTGGCTGTCGAAGGCCACCACGGCGCCGCGCTCGATCCGGTTGATGAGCTGGACCGCGCCCAGCACCTGTCCCTGGGCGTCGGTCAGGGGCACCGTGAGCATCGAGACCGTGCGGTAGCCGGCGCTGCGATCGAAGGTGTCGTTGAACACGATCCCCGCCGGCGCTCGGCGGACGTCGGGCAGGTTCAGGGCCGAGCGGGAGAGCACGACCTGGCCCACGATGCTGGCGGTCGTGAGCGGCAAGGTCCCCGAGGGCACCGACGAGAGCCCCAGCCTGTCGTTCTGGGCCACGCGAAAGCGCAGCGCTGCGGCGTCCTCGTCGACCACGTAGAGCGAGCCGGCCTCGGCACCCACCACCTGCCGCATGCCCGCGAGGATGCGGCCGAGGAGACGGTCGGGGTCGCGCTCGGCGGTGAGCTGCGCCATCAGGTCGAGCAGCGTGCTCTGCTCGAACCGCAGGCGCTCCTCGTCCGACGCAGGCAGGGAGAGCTGGTGTTCCATGCAGCACCCTTCGGACCGAAGGGTGCCCCGCTCAAGGCTCAGCCGAGCAGCGTGCCGTAGACGATGTGCAGGGCCACCACGATGAAGAACACCAGCAGGTAGAGCACGCCGAGCAGGAGCCAGCGCCACAGCGTGCCCCACCACCCGCGGTCCCAGACCCGCCACATCAGCACGTAGAGGTGCACGGGCAGCGACACCAGGCCGGCGATCTGCAGCACCTCGCCCAGCGGATCCGGCAGCTTCATCGCGGCGAAGAACACGCTGAAGACCACGAAGCCGTAGGCATTGAGGTGCAGGGCGGCGAGCAGCCCCTCGATCGCGCCCCCAGCCCGGCGAGGACCGTGCACGAACCACAGCAGACCAGCCAGCCAGGGCAGCGTGAGGATGGTGCTCCCCGGCACGACCCGGGCCAGCCACCAGGTGCCCGAGTGGGTGCCCTGGTTGGCCTCCCAGTTCGACGCCATGCGGGCTTCGACCAGCTGCCACTGGTCGCTCGCGGCATAGGCCTCGGCCTCCGTTGCCTCCATCCACGAGGTGCGCAGGTGGAGCACGGCCTGCCGGGCGTTCTCGAAGCTCTCCGCCTCGTCCACCTCGTCGGCGACCCCCTCGGCGTCGACATCCGAGCTGATGAGGTCGAAGCGGAAGTCCCCGGGCCCCTCGCCGTCGCGCGAGACATGAAGCTCCACCCCGGCGATCGCCTCACCGGACCAGTCCTGGGCCACGCTCAAGACGCTGGCCACCGACAGCCACATCAGGCTGCACGCCAGGTAGAGCCGGAAGGGCGGGGTGAACGACGCGCGGCGGCCTGCCATGAAGGCTTCGGTCAGCGCGCCCGGCTTGACGACCAGGGCGAACAGGGTGCGGGGAACCCGACCGTCCACCTCGAAGGTCTCCCGGCCGAACTCGGCCAGCAGGTGGAGGAACGAGGTGCGCAGGTCCATGCGCTTCTGCCCGCACGCGTGGCACCACGCTCCCACCATCTCGGTGCCGCAGTTCTGGCAGGTCACGGCTTCAGGCCGGTGGGGTTCACGTGCACGGAGACGTCCACCACGTGCGGCTCGCGCTCCTTCACGTGCTCCTCGACCTCGTGCGCGAGCTCGTGGGCCGCGAACAGGCTCGCGCTGCCGTCCACGAAGATCTCCAGGTCGACCACCAGGTAGCTGCCCATGGGGTGCACCCGGACACGGCTCACCTCCCGCACCTCCTCGACCTCGCGCGCGAGCAGCCGGATGCGCTCCGCCTGCTCGGGGTCGGACTCGTCCATCAGCACACCGAGGTTCTCGCGCACCGGCTCCAGCGCCATCCCGGCGATGTAGAGCCCGATGACCACGGCGGCGACAGGATCCAGCCACGGCAGACCCATCCGGGCGCCCGCCACGCCGCCGAGCACGGCGGTGGCCGAGAGCACGTCGGCGCGGTGGTCCCGCGCGGCGGCCTTGAGCGACGGCGAGTTGAGCTGGGTGCCCACCCGGATCGTGTACCGGTAGAGCAGCTCCTTGGTCACGATGGTGGCCGCAGCAACGGGCAGGGCCAGCGCTCCGGGGGCCTCGATGGAGCCGGCCGCCAGCGCGATCGAGCCGGAGAGCGCGATGTAGACCCCAGTGGCGAACAGCACCACGCCGATCATCAAGCCGGCCACGCTCTCGGCGTTGCCGTGGCCGTAGGGGTGGTTCTCGTCGGCCGGCTCCATCGCGAAGCGGTAGGCGCCGGCCGCGACGGCGGTGGCCACCACGTCGCCCGCCGAGTTGAAGCCGTCGGCCAGGAGCGCCTGGCTGCCCGCCACCACGCCGACCGTGAGCTTGGCGATCGCCAGCGCGACGTTCACCGCGACCCCCACGAGGTTCGCGCGCAGGCCGACGTCGCTCATCGGGGCTTCATCGCGAGGCCGAGCACCCACTCGACCACGCAGAACGGCAAGAACTTGAGGATGGCGCTCCGGAGCCATGCATCCTCGCCCATCGGGTGCCGCAAGGCGAAGTCCTTCTTGCGCACGAGCGCGGCCAGGTGCTGCCCGATCTCCCTGGGATGCCGCGCCTTCTTGTCGACCACGCGGTCGAGCAGGGTGTCGACCCGTTGGGCGTAGGGCAGGTACGGGCCGTCCTGCCGCGCCTCGCGCCCGATGGTGCGGTTGCGGGTCCAGATGGCGGTGCGGTAGGCGCCAGGCTCGATCAACGCGACCCTCACGCCGAAGGGGGCCAGCTCGTGGCGGAGCGCCTCGCTCATGCCCTCGAGGGCGAACTTCGAGGTGGCGTACGCGCCCAGTCCTGGAAAGGCCATGCGCCCGGCCATGGAGCTGATCTGGAAGATCCAGCCGCCGTCCGCCGCGCCCGCCACCCGGAGGTGCGGCAGGCAGAGCTGGGTGAGCGCGAAGACGCCGATGACGTTGACCTCGAGCACCCTGCGCAGCTCGTCTTCCTGCACGAGCTCGAGGAAGCCGCCGACCGCGACCCCGGCGTTGTTGACCAGGATGTCGAGCCGACCTTCGTCACCGACGATGCGCTCGACCACGCGGCTGCGCTCCGCCGGCACGGTGACGTCGAGCTGCACGGGCACCACGTCGAGGCCCTCGCACGCCTCGTCGAGCTCCTGGCGCGTGGCGAGGTCGCGAAGCCCCGCGTAGACCTTGTGGCCGGACCGCGCGAGCTCCACGGCACACCAAAGGCCGATGCCCGAGCGACAGCCGGTGACGAGTGCAACCACGGCCCTGGGCTATCCGGGGTCTTGACGTTGGGCCCGTCGGGCGTACCTGGGGCTCTCCGGTTCCCATGAGGCCCCATGTCCGAGTCCCACACCTTCCAGGCCGAGGTCACCCAGCTCCTCGATCTCGTCATCCACTCGCTCTACAGCGACCGGGAGATCTTCCTGCGTGAGCTGGTCTCCAACGCGTCCGACGCCATCGACCGCGCCCGGGTCATGGGCCTGTCGCGCGACGACCTGCGGGAGGGCGGCGAGCCGCGGATCGAGGTGTCGGTCGACGCCGAGAAGGGCACGATCACCGTGCGCGACAACGGCATCGGGCTCACTGCCGAGCAGGCCCGGGAGCACCTGGGCACCATCGCGAAGTCCGGCACGCGCGCCTTCGCCGAGGCCATCCAGCAGGGCGAGAAGATCGACAACGCCCTCATCGGCCAGTTCGGCGTGGGCTTCTACAGCGCGCTCATGGTGGCCGACCGCCTCGCCGTGCACTCGCTCTCCGGCGAGCCCGACGCCGAAGCCATCACCTGGACCTGCGACGGCACCGCGTCCTACACCCTCGGTGTGGGCACCCGCACCGAGCGCGGCACCGACATCACGCTCCAGCTCAAGGACGACGCGAAGGAGTTCCTCGATCTGGACACCCTCCGGCGCGTGGTCCGGAAGCACTCCGAGTTCGTGAGCTTCCCGATCTTCCTCGACGACACCCAGGTCAACGAGTCCACGGCGCTCTGGACGCGGGATCCGAACGAGGTCACCGAGGAAGAGTACAAGGCCTTCTACAAGCACGTCGGCCACGACTGGGCCGACCCGGCCCGCTGGCTGCACGTGAAGGCCGACACCCCCGTCGACCTCTCGGCGGTGCTCTTCCTGCCCGCCCAGAAGCCCTTCGACATGAACTGGACCGACGGCAAGCGCCACGTGCGGCTCTACAGCAAGAAGGTGCTGATCCTGGAAGAGGCCCGGAAGCTGCTGCCCGACTACCTCCGCTTCATCCGCGGCGTGGTCGACAGCGAGGACATCCAGCTCAACGTGAGCCGCGAGCTGGTGCAGTCCACGCCGACCCTCGACACCATCCGCGCGCAGCTCGTCACACGGGTGCTCAAGGACCTGAGCAAGTGGGCCAAGAAGGACGAGGAGGCCTACGCGGACTTCTGGCGAAGCTTCGGCACCACCCTGAAGGAGGGCGTGCACACCGACGCCGACCAGAAGAAGCGCCTGGTGCCGCTGCTCCGCTTCAACACCACCCGGCACGACGACGGCGAAGGCGTGGCCTCGCTGGCGAGCATCGTGGAGGCCATGCCCGAGGACCAGGACACCCTCTGGTACCTCACCGGGCCCGATCGCGGCACCTGCGCCCGCAGCCCGCACCTCGAGGCCTTCAAGAAGCGCGGCTGGGAGGTCATCCTGCTCACCGACCCGGTCGACGAGTGGCTGGTCGGCAGCGTCACCGAGTTCGAGGGCAAGGAGCTCAAGAGCGTGGCCCGCGGCGAGCTGGACCTCGAAGAGCCCGAGACCAGCCCGGAGACCGAGGCGCTCATCGCCTGGCTCGGTGACGTGCTCGGCGACAGCGTGGCCGAGGTGCGCGCTTCGAGCCGCCTGACCGACAGCCCGAGCGTGTTGGTCGACAGCGACCACGGCATGGGGGCCAACATGGAGCGCATCCTCCGCCGTGCCCAGCAGGACGTGCCGGCGAGCCAGCGCATCCTCGAGGTGAACCTGGAGCACCCGCTGGTCGTGGGCCTGGCCACGCTGCGCGAGGCCGACGCCGAGCAGGCCCGACCCCTGGGTCGCCTGCTGCTCGACCAGGCGCAACTGGTCGAAGGCACCGTGGCGGACCCCGCCGGGCTCGTCTCGCGGCTCCAGACCCTGAGCGCCCTCGCCGCCAAGGGCCTGGGGGTCGAGGTGGAGCTGCCCGTGCCCCCCGAGGCCGAGGTGGTCGCCGAAGCCGTCGGATCCGCCGAGGAGTAGGTGTACGCTGACGGGCAGAGGCGACCCCGGGAGGTCCCATGCTTCTGCTCGTCCACACCGCGCTCGCCGCAGACTTCCTGGTCTACGGTTCCGCCGACTACTACGAGTCGACCTACCTCGGGGCCATGGGCCACGACGTCACGGTGTGGGACGACACGGCGTGGGCCGCGGCCACGGCCACGGAGTTCGCGCAGTTCGACGCCATCGTGGTCGGCGACGACAGCTGCTCCGGCCCGGGGAGCGCCAACCTCCAGACCCTCTACGACACCCGCGACGTGTGGGGCCCGGTGCTCACCGGCAACGTGATGGTCTCGGGCACCGACCCCATCTGCCACTACCAGTACGGCTACACGGGGGCCTACGACTTCTTCGTCAACGCGGTGGAGTGGAGCGCGGCAGCCGGCACGACCGGCGCCTACTTCTCCGGCGACTGGGGCGAGCGCAGCCTCGACTACCTCGAGCCCCTGGGGGTCTTCACGAGCACCGCCTACAGCGGCGACGACGTGGTGATCGTCGACAGCGCCCACGCCATCCTGAGCGGCTTGACCGAGGCCGACCTCGACGGCTGGGGCAACACCTACCACGCCTCGATCACGGGCCCGAGCGACTGGGATCTCGTGCTGGAGGTGGACTCCGGGGCCGACCTGACGCTGGCGCGCGAGGGCTGCGACGCCGACGAGGACGGCTACGACAGCGACTCGGACTTCTGCGCGGGCAGCGACTGCGACGACGGCGACGCCGACGTGAACCCCGGAGCGACCGAGCTCTGGTACGACGACGTCGACCAGGACTGCGACGGCGCGAGCGACCACGACGCCGATGGCGACGGCTTCGACGCAGACGACGACTGCGACGACGACGACGCGGCGGTGAACCCCGACGCCGACGAGCTCTGCGACGGGATCGACAACGACTGCGACGAGGACACCGACGAGGACGACGCCACCGACGCGAGCACCTGGTACATCGACTACGACGGCGACGGCTACGGCTCGGACGCCTACACCTCCACAGCGTGCTCCGAGCCCAGCGGGTGGACCTCGGACGCCAGCGACTGCGACGACAGCGACGACGACACCTGGCCGGGCGCCGACGAGACCTGCGACGGCGAGGACGACGACTGCGACGAGCTCGTGGACGAGGACGCGACCGACGCCGGGACCTGGTACGCCGACACCGATGGCGACGGCTACGGCGACCCCGCCAGCAGCGCTTCGGGGTGCGATGCAGCCAGCGGCTACGTGGACAACAGCGCCGACTGCGACGACGGCGACGACGCGGCCTGGAGCGACGCCGAGGAGCTCTGCGACGGCGTCGACAACGACTGCGACGGCGACATCGACGGCGACGCGGTCGACGCGCACACCTGGTACGCCGACACCGACGGCGACGGCGACGGCGACGCCGGGGTGTCGGTGGAGAGCTGCGAGGAGCCCAGCGGGTACGTCGACAACGCCCAGGACTGCGACGACACCTCTGCGTTGGCCACGAGCGGCGCGACCGAGGTGTGCGACGGGGTGGACAACGACTGCGACGGCGGCGTGGACCTCGACGCCTCGGACGCCGAGACCTGGTACATCGACTACGACGGCGACGGCTACGGCTACGGCGCGAGCGCCTACACCACCGAGAGCTGCACCGAGCCCAGCGGCTACGTCGACAACGACGGCGACTGCGACGACACCTCGGCGGCGGCCTCACCGGCGGGCTCCGAGGTCTGCGACGGTCTGGACAACGACTGCAACGGATCGGTGGACGTGGGAGCGTCCGACGCCACCACCTGGTACGCCGACGGCGATGGAGACGGCTACGGCGACCCGGACGCGTCGAGCGAAGGCTGCGATCCGGCCAGCGACGAGGTCGGCGACGCGACCGACTGCGACGACGGCGATGGCGGCGTGAACCCGGGCGCCGAGGAGAGCTGGTACGACGGCGTGGACCAGGACTGCGACGGCAACGACGACGACCAGGACGGCGACGGCTTCGCGAGCGACGCCGTGGAGGGCGGCGACGACTGCGACGACGAGGACGACGCGGTGAGCCCCGACGCGGTCGAGAGCTGGTACGACGGCGTGGACGCCGACTGTGCCGGCGACAGCGACTACGACGCCGACGGCGACGGCTTCGACTCCGAGAGCTTCGGGGGAGAGGACTGCAACGACGCGGACCCCGACACCTGGCCCGGCGCGCCCGACGACCCCTACGACGGGGTGGTGAACGACTGCGACGAAGCCGACGAGTTCGACGCCGACGGCGATGGCCACGACAGCGCGGCTTCGGGCGGCGACGACTGCGACGACGCCAACTCGGAGATCCACCCGGACGCCGAGGAGACCTGGTACGACGGCGTGGACCAGGACTGCGACGGCAACGACGACGACCAGGACGGCGACGGCGTGTCGGTCGACGAGGACTGCGACGACACCGACCCCGCGGTCACCGCGTGCGACAGCGCGGACACCTCACCGGGCACCGACAGCGATCTGCTGATCGACAGCGACGCGCAGATCGAGCACGACGACACCGGCCTTTCCGGTGATGCCGCGTTCAAGGGTGGGAGCGGCTGCGGCTGCTCCGGTGGGGCGCTGGGTGGCCTGTGGGTGCTGGGGCTGCTGGCCGCGATCAGGAGGCGGCGCCGCTGACCGTGCTCACCAGGTCCTTCACCGCACCGATCGTGTCGGTGACCTCGTTCGGGAACTTCGCGGTGAGCTTCACGTTGGTCTTCACGGCCTTCGTGGCCTGACCGATCTCGGCGAACGACAGCCCCGCTTCCTTCGCCATCGTGGGCACCTTCGCGGGCAGCGCCTTGGCCTCGGCCACCAGGGCCTGGGCCTTCCCGGGCACCTGCGCCAGGTTGGTGGCGCCCTTGGTGGCAGCGCTGACCAGCTTGTTCGCCGCAGCGATGGCGCGGGTGGCTTCTTCGGGCGCGGCGCCCGTGGCCTCCAGGGTGGGCTTCCCGCCGGACATCGACACGGTCATCGCGCTGCCCGCGATCTCGTAGAGGCGGTCGAGCGCGTCGGCCGCAGCCACGTCGGCGGCCAGGCCCAGCGCATCGTTCAGGCCCTCGGTGGCCTCGTCGAGCGCGTCGGTGGTGTTCCAGAGGATGTCGCGCAGGTCCTGCACGCGGGTGAAGAGGCCGTCGATGTCGGCGATGCCGACCGTCGCCATCGGCGTGCGGTCGGGCCCTTCGTCGCCCTTGCTCTTCTTGCTGCTGCGCTCGGAGGGCTCGTCGGCTCCGTCGTCACCCCAGCTCTCACCCGAGTCGTCCCAGCCACCGTCCGCGTCGGCGACAGCATCCTGTCCTGCGGACGACGCGTCGAGCAACACCGCGATCAGCTCCTGCTCGTCCGCCAGGCCGTCGTGGGCCTCCGAGAACACGAACTCCACCCGTCGATCGGCCTGCGGGTTGCCGCTGTCGGGCAGCTCCCCCAGGCCCTTCGCGACCACCCGCTCGGAAGCCACGCCGGCCTCCACCAGCAGCTGCTTCACGAGATCCGCGCGGGCCTGCGAGATGGTGAAGTTCGCGCTCGCGCTGCCGGAGGCGTCGGAGTAGCCAGCCACGAGCAACACGGCCTGGTCATCCTGTTGCAGCCGCTGGGCGGCCTGGCCCACGCGCATGTAGTCAGCGGGCGTGGCGAGGGCGCCGGCCCCGGTGGTGAAGCGGACCGGCGCGAGCGCCACCAGCTCGACCTTCGCCTGCTGCACCGCGCTGGTGCTCGAGCCGGAGGTCGCCGAGGTCGTGGCGCAGCCCGTGGCGAGGGCGAGGACGAGGGACGTGAGGCCGATCACGCGCATGGGAGCTCCCTTTCGGGCGCGGCGTGACGGTGCCTGCCCGTGGAGAGCGGTCTACCCGTGGGCGATGTCGACGAATGTCACCAACGATGCGAGCACCGTCACGGCCGCATGGCGGCCTTCCGAGACGCCACCCAGCACGAAGATGCCCCGGTCCGCAGCCCTTCCGGGTACGCTGGAGGCATGCTCAGCCTCCTGCTCGCCACCGCTTCGGCCGGTGCCATGTCCGTCACACCCCTGGCCGGCGTGGTCGGCGCCAACGATGTCGGCGTCCGTCCCGGCCTCCGCGTGGGCTACGAGCCCGTGCCCGAAGCGAGCCTCGAGCTGGTGGGCGACTACGGCCTGAGCGGCTGGGACGCAGGCCTCGCCGCGACCGGTCGGGCCTGGTTCCTCGGCGACGGCAGCGAGGGCCTCTACGCCCTGGGGCGCCTCACGGTGGGTATGGCGGGATCCGAGGCGGCGCTGGGTCCGTGGACCGGCTTCTCCCTGGGCTTCGGCGGTCGTCCGGCCTCCTGGCTCGACATCCAGGCGAGCGCGGGCCCGGACTGGGCGGGCATCGACGGCATGCGCTGGCGCACCGAGCTGGCGCTGGGCTTCGTGATCCCGACCGATGGCTTCGGAGGCCGCGCCGGTCAGGGCAACGTGTGGCACCGGCCGAAGAAGATCCAGTAGGACCGGGGACGAGCCCTCAGAACTGGTACACGCCCTCGATCCCGAACTGCGGGCTCACGACCAGCAGCTCGTCGAAGCTGGCCGCGTAGATGATCTGGGTGCCGTACATCTTGGCGGAGCCGCGCACGCCGATCAGGCCCTTGCGCACCAGCAGGTCGGCGCCCACGATCACCGCCGGGTCGAGCTCCACGTTGTACCAGGCCCGCTCGTCGTACACGACCACGTTGTCGTCGTGCATGTCGGCGGTCCAGACCACGCCCACGCCGCCGCGGAAGGTCAGGTCCCACGAGAAGGCCTGCGGCTGCCGATGGGGAACGCGGACGCCCGGGGTGATGTACATGCTGTGGCGCATGAAGAAGTAGTCGGCGTCGTCGTCGGACTCGATCTCGAAGTCCGTCGGGATGATCGAGGGGGTGACCACCGCACCGGCATCGACGTACACGAGCCGGGTCAGCCGGCTGTCGGCGCCGAAGGTGAAGCCCCAGGAGCTGGGCCCGGTGAAGTTGGAGGCCCCGGCGTGGACCCGGATCTGCGGGTCCATGGCGGGACGCACGGCATGGGCGTCGCCGGAGAGCAACAGGGTCGACAGGAGCAGGGACAAGGGAAGCCTCCAGTGGGCAAGGATTACCCGACCGTGACGTGGGGCGCCGTCAGGAGTTGTTGACGTGGCGGGGTCCGAAGACATGATCGCCCAGCAGAGCGAGGCCGTCGAGGTCGTTGACCTCCTCCTCGAGACGCGGGACCTCGATCAGGAAACCATCGTGATCGCCGAGCAGCGACCGGATGTCGTCGATGCGCGCCCGCTCGGCGGCGACCAGCTCGCGGTAGCGGGTGTGGGTGAGCGCGAGACGTGCCAACAGGGTGCGGTCGGTGCCGCCGGCAAGGTCGGATCCGCGCACCGCCGCGATGGGTCCCAGCACCTCCTTCGGGGAGAGCTCGGCCAGGCCACCCGGGTGCACCTGGTTCACCACCACCCCCGCGCGTGGGAGGCCGCGCTTGCGGAGCTCGATCGCGAAGAAGCTGGCCACCTCCACGCTGGGCTCGGTGGGTGCACACACCGTGACGAAGCGGGTGGAGCCTTCCTTGAGCATGCGCTGCACGCGATCGTGGCGGCGCCGGAACTCCTCGGTCATGTCCTGCCAGAGCAGGAAGAACTCGCTCAGGTCCTCCAGGAACTCCTTGCCGAAGATGTAGGACAAGAGCCGGAAGATGACCGCCGAGGTGCCCATCATCAGGGCCCCGAACACCTTCTTCTCGTCGTACGGGGTCAGGAACCACTTCAGGACCTTCTTGTCGAAGAAGCGGCTGAGCCGACCCGGCGCTTCGAGGAAGTCCAGCGCGTTCTTCACGGGCGGGGTGTCGAGCACCACCATGTCGAAGCGCCCGCTGGTGACCACGTCGTGGAGCTTCTCGGTGGCCATGTACTCCTGCGAGCCCGCGAAGGTGTCGGACAGGGTGCGGTAGATCGGGTTCTGCAGGATGCGATCGCGGGTGGCGACGTTGGGCGCGAGCTGGTCGACCAGGTTGTCGAAGGTGGACTGGGTGTCGAGCATCAGCGCGTGCAGCTCGCCCCGCGCGTGCTCGGGCAGGGAGATCCGGGCGATCTCGTTGCCGAAGGCGCTCAGCCCCAGCGAGTTCGCCAGCCGCTTGGCCGGGTCGATGGTCAAGACCAGCACCCGGCGACCTTCCAGGGCCGCGCGCAGGCCGATCGCTGCGGAGGTGGAGGTCTTGCCCACGCCGCCGGATCCCACGCAGATCACCAGCTGGGTCTCCGCGAGCAGGGTGTTGGGGTTCACGAGGCCCCCGTTCGACGGCGCGACGCGCGGGCGAGCGCCGCCATGAGCTGGTGGACCAGCCGGGCGGTGCCCTGACGGCGGGAGAGCCTGGGCAACTCGACGATGCGCATCGAGGTTTCGTCGGCCACGCGCTCGAGCGCGGTGGCGGTGGCGGCTTCGAGCCGCGCCTCCCAGCGAGCGGCGCGCAGCAGCTCCCGGGCGGAGTCGGCCTGCGCTGGGTTGGCGTGTTCGGCCTCGCCGAGCCGATCGAGCAGCACGAGCTCGTCTGGGGTGAGGCTGGGGTGGGTGGCCTGGTTGAGCACGGTGAAGGGGATCGAGAGCTCGGGCGTGGTCTTGCGGATCGCATGCCAGGTCTCCACGGTCTCGTTGATCACCATGTCTTCGGGGATCGCGACCAGCACGAGGTGGGTGCCCTCCGCGCGCAGGAGCTGCGCGGCTTCCACCCCGCGCTCGTGGATGGGCCCGGACTTGAAGAGGCTCAGGACCCGCGAAGGCACCGCCATCAAGGCCGCCGCGTGGCCGCTGGCCGGCAGGTCGACCACCACCAGGTCGAAGCGCTCGGTGAGCCAGACCAGCTTCGACAACAGCACGACCTCGCGGTTGCCGGGGGTGGCGTCGAGGAAGCGCTGCACGATGCGGTTCTCGAGGATCAGGTTCACGACCCGCTTCACGGGCACGACCCGCTGCACCCACTCGCGCATGGCATCGCGCCACAACAGGTTGGCGATCCAGAGGTTGTCGTCGACCTTCACCGGCTCGTAGGCGTTGGCTTCGCCGAAGATCGGATCGAGCGACGGGCGCTGGTTGTCGATCTCCACGAGCACGGTGCGCCGACCCTGGGCCGCCGCGAGCTTGGCCAGGGCGGCCGACACCGTGGTCTTGCCCACGCCACCCTTGCCGCTCACCAGCAGGCAGCGGCCGTAGATGAGGTCGGCGACGTCGACCGTGCTCACGCCCACCTCATCAGCGAAGCACCCCAGGTGAGCCCCGCGCCGAAGGCGGCCAGACAGACCAGCGAGCCGGGCTTCACCCGGCCGTCCGCCACCGCCTCGGACAGCGCGATCGGGATGGAGCCGGCGGTGGTGTTGCCGTAGCGCTGGATGTTGTGCACGACCTTGTGCTCGGGCAGGCCCAGCCGCCGACCCGCCAGCTCGTTGATGCGCAGGTTGGCCTGGTGGGGCACGAGCAGGTCGAGGTCGTCGAGCCCGAGGCCGTGATCCTCCAACACGCCGAGGACGACCTCGGGCAGGCGCTCCACAGCGTGCTTGAACACCGCCCGGCCCTGCATGTGGGGGTAGTGCAGCCCGGCGTCGAGCATCTGCTGGTCGATGCGCGGCATCGTGCGCGACTGCGGTGCCGGGACCCACAACAGCTCGGCGTGCTGTCCGTCGGCGTGGAGCCGGTGGCCGAGCACGCGCTCCGGGCCTTCGGTGGCTTCGACCACCGCGGCCCCCGCGCCATCGCCGAAGAGCACGGTGACGTCGCGGCCCGCGGGGCTCATGTCCAGTCCGGTGGAGTGCACCTCCGCCCCTACGACGAGCACCCGCGACATCATGCCGCTCCGGATGAAGTGATCGGCAACGGCGAGGCCGTAGACGAAGCCGGTGCACTGGTTGCGCACGTCGAGCGCCGCCACGCCGGGGCAGCCGAGGCGCGCCTGGAGCAGGCACGCCGAGCCGGGGAAGTACACATCCGGCGACAGGGTGGCGAAGACGATCAGGTCGAGCTGATCCGCGGTGATCCCCGCCCGGTCCATCGCTGCACGGGCCGCAGGCTCGGCGAGCTCGGAGGCGCCCACGTCGCCGGTGACCCAGCGACGCTCCTCGATCCCTGTGCGTTGCACGATCCAGGCATCGGTGGTGTCGAGCAGCTCCGCGAGGTCGTGGTTGGTGACGACGCGGTCGGGCAGGTGGTGGCCCAGGCCCTTGATCCGGGCTCCTCGTGGCGCAGCGTCCACGCCTCAGATGTCCAGGTTGCGGACGTTGAGCGCGTTCTCCTGGATGAACTCCCGGCGGAGGTCGACCTGCTCACCCATCAAGATGGTGAAGAGCGTGTCGGCCTCCACCAGGTCGGCGACCTCGACCTGCAACAGCGTGCGGTTCTGGGGGTCCATGGTGGTCTCCCAGAGCTGCTCCGGGTTCATCTCACCGAGGCCCTTGTAGCGCTGGATGTCGTAGCCCTTGCGCGCGATGCCCATGACCCGGGCCAGCACGTCGGGGAAGGTGTGCAGGATCTCGTCGCCGAAGGCGAGCGGCAGGGGGATGGTCTCCTTGAGCTCGCGCACCGACTTGCGCAGGCCTTCGCGTTCCTCGCCCACGTTCATGTCGCGGCCGATCAGGGTCTCTGCGGGGGACCCGTCGCGGTAGGTCTCGACGCGCACGGCCAGACCGCCCTGCAGCAGGTCGTCGATCACGCTGGGGCGCCCGACCACGATGTCGGGGGAGACGAAGTCGAGGCGCTCGTGCACCTCGACGCACTTGGCTTCGAGCGCTGCGCGGTCTTCCCCGGCTGCGGGACCGTCGATCATCAACCACGCGTCGAGCACCGAGGCGTCGTAGCGACGGGAGAGGCGATCGAGCCGCCGCACGTAGCGGGAGATCCGCTGCACCACGTCGATGAGGCGATCGCCGGTGAGCACCACCTCGTCGCCGGCGGCCTCCACGCTGCCCGTGCCGTGCTTCAGCAGGAAGCCGTCGAGCTCCTTGTCGTCCTTGACGTAGCGGACCTTCTTGCCCTTCTTGACCCGGTACAGCGGCGGCTGGGCGATGTAGAGGTGACCCCGCTCCACCAGCTCCCGCATGTGGCGGTAGAAGAAGGTGAGCAGCAGCGTGCGGATGTGGGACCCGTCGACGTCGGCATCGGTCATGATCACCACGCGGTGGTAGCGGAGCTTCGAGACGTCGAACTCCGGCCCGATCGAGGTGCCGAGGGCCGAGATGATCGACCGGACCTCGTTGTTGGCGAGCATGCGGTCGAAGCGCGCCTTCTCGACGTTGATGATCTTGCCCCGGAGCGGCAGGATGGCCTGGCTCTTCCGGTCGCGGCCCTGCTTGGCCGAGCCGCCCGCGGAGTCGCCCTCGACCAGGTAGATCTCGGAGTGGGCGGGGTCCTTCTCCTGGCAGTCGGCGAGCTTGCCGGGCAGGTCGCCGCCGTCGAGCACGCTCTTGCGACGAGAGAGCTCACGGGCCTTGCGCGCCGCTTCACGGGCCCGGTTGGCTTCGAAGGCCTTCGACACCACGGCGCGAGCGACCGCGGGGTTCTCCTCGAAGTAGGCCCCCAGCGCGTCGTTGACCATGGACTCGACGAGCCCCTTGACCTCGGAGTTGCCCAGCTTGGTCTTGGTCTGGCCCTCGAACTGCGGCTCGCCGATCTTCACCGAGCAGATGGCCGTGAGGCCCTCACGGATGTCGTCGCCCGAGACGTTGGCCGCCTGCTTGCCCTTGGTGACCTTGTTGTTGGCCGCGTAGGCGTTGACCGTGCGGGTGAGCGCGGCCTTCAGCCCGGTGACGTGGGTGCCGCCCTCGTGGGTGTTGATGTTGTTCGCGAAGCTCAGCAACGACTCGCTGTAGGCGGTGGTCCACTGGAGCGCGATGTCCATCTCGATGCCTTCGCGCTCGGTCTGCACGACGATCGGCTGGTCGTGAAGCGGCGTGCGGCCACGGTTCAGGTGCTCGACGAACGACACGAGGCCACCTTCGTAGTGGAAGGTGAGGTCCCGGTCCTCTTCCCGGAGGTCCGCCACGCGGATGGTGACGTTGGGGTTCAAGAACGCCAGCTCGCGCAGGCGCTTGGAGAGGATCTCGAACTTGAGATCGGTGCCTTCGGTGAAGATGGTGGCGTCGGGCGCGAACTGGATGCGGGTGCCCCGCCGATCGTCCTGGGGCCCGGTGGCCGCGAGCTGGGTGGTGGGCGCTCCCTGGGCGTAGGACTGCTCCCAGTGCTTGCCGTCGCGCCAGACGTCGAGCTTCAGCCAGCCGGCCAGAGCGTTGACGCACGACACACCGACGCCGTGCAGGCCGCCGGAGACCTTGTAGGAGTCGGAGTTGAACTTGCCGCCAGCGTGGAGCACGGTGAGCACGACCTCGGCCGCGGGCCGGCCTTCCGTGGGGTGCATGGAGACCGGGATGCCGCGCCCGTTGTCTTCCACGGAGCACGAGCCGTCCTCGTGGAGCAGCACCTCGACCGTGTCGCAGTGACCCGCCAGGGCCTCGTCGATGGCGTTGTCGACGACCTCGTACACCAGGTGGTGCAGGCCTCGCTCGAAGGTGTCGCCGATGTACATCGCCGGCCGCAAGCGGACCGCTTCGAGGCCTTCGAGCACCGTGATCGAGCTGGCGTCGTACTGGGGCGGGGAGCCCGGGTTCTGGAGGTCGGTGGACATGCGCCTCGGGGGGTGCCGGGGAGGCCCGCGTCAGGCGCTCCGTTCATCGATTCCGCTAACCGGATCGCACCCCTTCGACCACCGCGTTCAGCCGCTGTCCACGCGGCCTTCCGCCACCCGGTAGACCAGCTGCTCCGACGGCGGAAGGGCCGCGAGGCGTCCAACGTCGGTCGTGGTCACGAAGGTCTGCAGACCGAGGCTCGCCAAGAGCTCCAGCAGGTGCGCTGTGCGGTGCTCGTCGAGCTCGCTCGAGAGGTCGTCGAGCAGGAACAAGGGCTTGAGCCCCAGACGATCCGCCACGCGGAGCTGGGCGAGCTTCAGCGCCAGCACCACCGACCGCACCTGCCCCTGGGAGCCGTACGCGCGGGCCGACTTCCCCCCGATGCGCAGGTCGAGGTCGGCGCGCTGGGGCCCGACGAGGTTCATGCCTCGGCGAAGCTCGTCGCCGCGTCGCTCGGCCAGTCGCTCGCGGAAGCGCTCACGGCGTGCCGGCAGGTCGCCGTCACCCAAGACCGAGCGGTAGCCCACCGTGGCGTCCCGCCCGCCGGAGATCCCGGTGTACAGGTCGCGGAAGGGTGCTGCGAGCTCGGCGACCACCTCGGCGCGACGGAGCGACAGCTTGGCGCCGAGCTCCACCAGCTGCTCGTCGAGCACCTCGAGCTGGAGGGGGTCGCCGCCGGCCCGGAGCAGGGCACCGCGCTGCGAGAGCACCCGGCCGTACGCGCGCACCAGGTCGAGGTGCGCCGGCCGGAGCGTGAAGGCCGCCCGATCGACGAAGCCGCGGCGCCCGGACGGTTCCCCCCGGACCATGGCGGTGTCTTCGGGGGCGAAGAGCACGGCGCGCACACCGTCGAAGTAGCTCGAGAGCGGCCGAGGGGTCTGCTGGTCGACCTGCGCCTCGCGCTCCGACGGAGTGAGCCGGAGCTTGTAGCGCCGCGTGACGCCCTCGCTCACCACCGTGCCGGCCACCACGGCCTCGGTCCGGCCCCAACGGATGAACTCCCGCCGCCTGTGGGTGCGGAAGCTCTTCAGCGTGGCCAGGGCGTAGATCGCCTCGAGCACGTTGGTCTTGCCCTGGGCGTTCGCCCCGGAGAAGACCACGAAGCGTGCATCCGTCTCGACCGCGAGCTCCGGCAGGTTCCGGAAGTCGCGCAAGGCGAGACGGGTGAGCCTCACGGCCGGAAGGACCCAGTGAGCAGAGGGAGTGCAGACGGCGCGCAAAGCGCAGCCGTGTGCATCCCGGTCGGTGGGGGGTCAGCGAGCCGAAGGCGAGCGTAGGGGGGCCCAGCGAGGGGCCCCCCTTCAGAGGGCCTGCTCTCTGCGAACGGTCCGGAGGACCCAGTGAGCGGAGGGAGTGCAGACGGCGCGCAAAGCGCAGCCGTGTGGACCCCGGTCGGTGGGGGGTCAGCGAGCCGAAGGCGAGCGTAGGGGGGCCCAGCGAGGGGCCCCCCTTCAGAGGGCCTGCTCTCTGCGAACGGTCCGGAGGACCCAGTGAGCGGAGGGAGTGCGGACGGCGCGCAAAGCGCAGCCGTGTGCACTCAGTCGAGCCTCATGGGCATCACGACGAAGAGCGCGGTGTCGTCGTCGGGCTCGCGCACGAGCGCCGGTGACAACGAGTCACCGAGGTCGACCGACACGCGCTCGCTGCCCAGGACGCTGAGCACGTCGTTGAAGTAGCGCACGTTGAAGCCCACGCTGAGGGCCTCGCCGTCGAGCTCGATCGGCACCTCCTCGCGGGCCTCGCCGATGTCGGAGTTCTGCGCCGAGATGACCACCTGGTCGGCCTCGAAGGCGAAGCGCACCGGCCGGGTCTTGTCGGCTGCGAGCAGGCCCACGCGCTTCAGGGCACCGCTGAAGGTGTCGCGCAGGACCATGACCCTGCGCTGCGGCACCTGGGGGATGACGGGCCGGTAGTCGGGGAACTCGCCGTCGAGCAGCCGGAAGTAGAAGCGTGCGCCGTCGACCTCCAGCAGGGCCGCGTGCTCGCCGAAGGTGAGCGACAGCTCCGCGTCGTCGCGTTCGCAGAGCTTCTTCATCTCGCCGACCGCCTTCCGCGGGAGCAACAGGCGCGCACCCATGCCGAACTCGCCCTCGAAGGGCGCTTCGGCGTAGCAGAGGCGGTGGCCATCGGTGGCGACCATGCGCAGCCGGGGGCCGTCGTCGCCCTCGACCTGCTGGAGGTGGGCGCCGTTGATGCCGTAGCGGTTGTCGTCGGGACAGATCGCGAAGCTCGTGCGCTCGATCATGTGGCGCAGGGCGCCAGCGACGAGCTTCATGGTGGCGCGACCGTCGAACTCGGGCAGCGGCGGGTAGTCCTCGCCCGGCAGGCCGGGGACCTTGTACCAGGCCGAGCCGCACGACAGCTCGAGCCGGTTGTTGCCCGCGATCTTCAGGTGCACCGTGGGGTCGGGCAACATCCGAGCGATCTGGAAGAAGTTCGCCGCGTGCACGGCGAGCTCCCCGCCCGTGGTGACGTTCGCCGCCAGGTCGCCGATGTAGGCCACCTCGGTGTCGGTCGCCGTGAGCCGGAGACGGCCCTCGGCCGCCTGCAGGAGCACGTGCGAGAGCACGGGGTTCGGGGTGTTTCGGCGGTCGACGATGCCCTGCACGCGGGAGAGTCCCCGCAGCAGCTCGTCGCGATCGATGTAGAGCTCCATCTCGGCTCCGGTGCGGCCCGGCACGAAGGTTCTGATGATCTAAAGAGTCTTCAGATCAGAGATCTTGTCGTGATCGTAGGGCCTGTGGAAATGTGGAGGGGTGGTGATCACCTGGAGAGGTGGCAACGATACCGGGTAGATAGACGATCACCCGGTTGTGGACGGACGGCCGATGCGCGGTGGGAACGCTGTGGCGAGGTGGGGATGGACGGGTGGTCTGCCCGCGTCGAGCGCGATCGTCCACCATTCGTCCCCAGGCCATCCACAGGCTTTCTCCACCGCACGTCACAGGCTTGTCCATACCCGACCGCGGCCTCAGAGGCCCAGGTTCTGCTCGAGGGTGCGGAGCACGTGCCGGGTGTCCGGGTTGTGCTGCACCTCTTCGCTCACCTTCCGGTGGGCGTGGAGCACCGTGGTGTGGTCCCGCCCGCCGAAGGCCAGGCCGAGGTCGGGGAAGCTCAGCGGGGTGTGTTCCCGGGCCAGGTACATGGCCAGCTGGCGCGGCCTGGCGACCGACTTGACCCGCCGCCGGCCCTTGAGGTCGGAGACCTTGATGTTGAAGAAGCGGCTGACCGCTTCCATGATCCGCTCCGGCGTGATCTGCTCGACCGGCTCGGCGAGCAGGTTGCCCAGGTGCTGGCGGGCGAAGTCCAGCGAGAGGGGCTCGGCGTAGAAGCTGGCCTTGGCCGAGAGCTGGTGGAGCACGCCTTCGAGCTCGCGGATGTTGCCGCGCACCCGGCTCGCGATCCATTCGGCGAGGTCTTCGGGCACCACCAGGCCGCTCTCGTCCGACTTGCGCCGGAGGATGGCCATCATGGTCTCGTGATCGGGCGGCTGGATGTCGGCGAGCAGGCCGCCCTCGAAGCGGGTGCGCAGGCGTGGCTCGAGCTTCTGCAGCTCCCGCGGCAACACGTCGGACGTGAGCACGATCTGGCGACCGGTGGTGTGGAAGGCCTGGAAGGTGTGGAAGAACTCCTCCTGGCTGCGGTCCTTGCCCATGAAGAACTGCACGTCGTCGATCAGGAGCACCGAACCCTGGTCCCGGTAGTAGGCCCGGAAGTCGTCCATGCGGCGCAGCCGGATGGCGTTGATCATGTCGTTGACGAAGGTCTCGGCGGTCGTGTAGATGATCTTCGCGTCGTGGCCCGAGCGGATGCCGTTGCCCACCGCCTGCATGAGGTGGGTCTTGCCCAGGCCGGTGCAGCCGTAGACGAAGAGCGGGTTGTAGTTGGCGGCTCCGGGAAAGTCGGCCACCGCTTCGGCGGCGGCGTGGGCGAACTGGTTGCAGGCGCCGACCACGAAGGTGTCGAAGGTCTTGTCCTGTGCCAGGGCGATCACCCGGCCACCGGGCGGAGACACTGGGCTCGGGGGGGCCGGAGCGGGTTCGGGCTCGGGCGCGGCGGCCGCGGGCACCTGGGAGAAGTCGGCCACCCGGAAGTCCACGCGGACCGGACGGCCCAGGGCTGCGTGGAAGGCCTTCGTCAGCTCGGGCTCGTAGTTCTCACGCACCCAGCCCAGCACGTAGCGGTCGGGCACCAGCAGCTCGACCTGGCCGGTGGCGACGCGGCCCATGCGCAGGCGCTCGAACCAGATCTGGAAGGCCTCGCGCCCGATGACCGACTCGACGTGCTGGGTGACCTCGCGCCAGACCTCGTTCATGGACCTCTCACCCTCCACACGCAATCCCGCCATCGACCGCAGGGGGGCGATCGGGGAGAGGGGCCACGTCGTGCCGACAGGAGGCGACGCTATCAGCGGTCGAAGCGGCGGTCAACGGGCGATCCCGAGCGCGTTTTCGAAGCGGTGATCGGCTTGACGAACAGGGGGTCGTGGCATAGATCGGCGGGTCCGCGAGGACCCCCTCGGAAGCCTCGCCCCCATTCTCTCGGCCCACGCGTCCTTCGGCGCCCACGGGCCCCCGGAGCTCTCATGTCCAAGCGCACGTACCAGCCGAGTCGGATCAAGCGGAAGCGCACCCACGGCTTCCGCCTGCGGATGTCCACCCCCGGTGGTCGCAACGTGCTGTCGGCTCGGCGTCGGAAGGGCCGCAAGCGGCTCTCCGTCACCAACCCGAAGAAGTAGCACCCTCCCCCGGGATGACCCCGGACACGAGCTTTCCGAAGGCGCTGCGCCTGTTGCGCTCCTCGGACTTCCGCCGCGTGCAGCGTCGGGGGCGTCGGGTCCGAACGAGTCATCTCCTGGTGATCTACCTGCGCGGTCGACGGAACACGCCCCGGTTCGGGCTCACCGTCAGCCGAAAGGTTGGCAACGCAGTGACCCGAAACCGCGTCAAGCGCTGGCTCCGTGAGGCGCTCCGCCACCACAAGGCGGAGCTCCACGGTGCGTGGGACGTGGTCTTCATTCCGAACCCCAAGGCGCCCTTCGTCGGCTTCGAGGTGATCGAGGCCGAGGTGACCGAAGCCCTGCGGCGGATCCGTTGATGCGCTGGCTTCTCCTCCGGCTCGTGCGTGCCTACCAGGTGCTGGTGTCGCCGCTCCTCCCACCGACCTGTCGCTTCGAGCCCAGCTGCTCGAGCTACGCGATCGGCGCCCTCACCCAGCACGGGGCCGTCTGCGGCTCATGGCTCGCGGTGAAGCGCATCGGTCGTTGCCATCCCTGGCACCCCGGTGGCTTCGACCCGGTGCCCGAGGCGTGTGACTGATGGCGATTCGCAAGAAGCGCGGACAACCGGGTGAGCAGCAGACCCTGGTCGCGGTCGTTCTGATGCTCACGGTGATGTGGGTCTGGTCGACCTTCATCGCTCCCCCCGTGCCGGTCGAGGCCCCCGCGGGCGACGAGGTGGTCGTGAGCACGCCGCTCACCGCCGAGTCGGGCTCCACCACGACCACCGGCGCGGCCCCGGCGGCCGCTCCGACCAGCGCCCCCGAGCGCACCCTGGCCTTCTCGACCGAGGCGGTCGACGCCACGTTCACCACCGCCGGCGGCGGCCTGCGCGGTGTGGTGTTGCCCGAGCACCGCGGCGCCTTCAAGGTCACGCCGATCTGGTCGCACGCCATCGGCCTGGTCACCGGCTCGGCCGAGGGCGACTGGGACCCGTGGGGCGAGGAGCCCGAGCCCGAACACATCGTGAGCGAGGCCGGGCTCTTCCTCGCCAGCGGCTCGGGGGCCTTTGCACCTGTCGCCTTCGAGCTGCGCAGCGAGTCCCCGTTGTCGGCGGTGTCCAGCTTGCCGGGCGGGCTCCGCATCGAGCAGACCTTGAGGAGGACCGCCGATCCGGAGCGCCTGGAGGTCACCCTACGCTTCGAGAACGGGGGCACGAGCGAGTGGGTGCAGCCGCGCTGGGTCGGCGCGCTCGACGTCTTCGAGGGCGAGTCGGGTCGCTACCAGAACGTGATGCGACCGGTCGGCTTCGCCGACGGCGACCTCGAGACCCTCGCCAAGCTGAGCGACGTGGAGGACGGTCCGAAGATCTTCCAGGGTGCGGTCAGCTGGCTCGGCATCGCAGACCGCTATTTCCTCGCGGCCTTCATGCCGGCCGAGGCGGACTGGGGCACCCTGCAGTTCGGCCAGTCGCCGGATGGGCGCCAGGGTGCCTTCCTGGTCCGCTCCAACGCCCTGTCGCCCGGCGAGGCCGAGGTGGTCGAGCTCGAGGTCTACATCGGATCCAAGCAGTACGACGAGCTGGGCGAGCTGGGACACGATCTCGAGAAGTCGGTGGACTTCGGCTTCTTCGGGCTCTTCGCCCGCATCCTGCTCACGGTGCTCAAGCTCTACCACTCCCTGGTGGGCAACTGGGGCCTGGCGATCATCCTCCTGACCGTCACGGTGAAGCTGGCCTTCTTCCCGCTCACCCAGAAGTCCTTCGCGTCGAGCCGCGCCATGCAGCGGCTGCAGCCGGAGATCGCCAAGCTCAAGGAGAAGCACGGCGAGGATCCGCAGGCCATGGGCCAGGCGCAGATGGAGCTCTTCAAGCAGGAGGGTGTGAACCCCCTGGCGGGCTGCCTGCCGATGGTGGTGCAGATGCCCGTGTGGTTCGCGCTCTACTCGGTGCTGCTCACGGCGAGCGAGGTCTACCACGCCGAGTTCCTCTACCTGAAGGATCTCTCCAGCGTCGATCCGCTGGGGGTGTTCCCCTTCGTGGTCGGGCTGCTGATGATCCTTCAGCAGCGCATCCAACCCATGAGCGCGTCCATGGACCCGCTCCAGCAGAAGATGATCCGGCTGATGCCGCTCGTCTTCACCATCTTCATCTTCGCCTTCCCGTCCGGGTTGGCGGTCTACATCCTGGTCAACACCAGCCTGTCCATCTTCCAGATGTGGCTGATCAACCGCGCGAATCCCTTGCCGGTTGCACCTCAGCCCGCGATCCAAGCGGAGTGAATCCCATGTTCGCCTCTCCCCCCGAAGGAACCACCACCGTCACCGCCGAAGGCGATGACATCCAATCGGCCGTCGCCCTCGCGGCCGGAAAGCTCGAGACCAAGCCCGCGGGCGTGGTCTGGAGCCTGGACAAGTCCTGGTTCCGCAACGACGCAGGCGGTGTCGTTCCCCGCGACACCGTGAGGATCGTGGCCTGGGCCCGCGACGCCGAGGAGCTCGAGGCTGCCGACGACGCGCAGGCCTGGCTCGAGACGCTGCTCGGCCACATGGGCTTCGAAGAGGTCAAGGTGACCGCCCGCGTGGGCCACAACGGTGCGGTGACCCTGGAGGCCGACGTCGACGCCGGCGCCCGCCTGGTCGGCAAGCGCGGCCGCACGCTCGAGGCGGTGACCTTCCTGCTGCAGCAGTCCATCGGCGCGGACTACCCCGACCGCACGTTCCGGCTGGACGTCACCAAGAAGCCCGAGGATCGCGAGGCCCGCGGCGATCGTGATCGTGATCGTGGCCGTGGCCGCGACCGCGACGACCGAGGCCGTGGCCGCGACCGCGACGATCGAGGCCGTGGCCGCGACCGCGACGACCGAGGCCGTGGCCGCGACCGCGACGATCGAGGCCGTGGCCGTGGCCGTGGCCGTGGCCGTGATCGCGACGATCGGAACTCCAAGGCCGACGTCAAGAAGCTCACCGGCATCGCCGAGAAGATCGCCAAGCGCGTGATCGAGACAGGCGAGTCCGAGGTGGTGCGCAAGGAGCTCAACTCCTTCGAGCGCCGGATCATCCACGTGGCCATCTCGGAGCTCGATGGCGTGGCCACGCGCTCGATCGGTGAAGGCAACCTGAAGCAGATCGAGATCTACGCAGACGGTGCCGGCGTCGACACCTCCGAGGCCGACCTCGACACCTCCGAGACCGACGACTCGACGGCCGAGGAGTAGCCTGACCGGGGACACGATCGTCGCCTGCGCCACGCCCTGGGGGCGCTCGGCGCTGGCGATGGTGCGTGTGTCGGGACCGCAGACCGAGGCCGTGCTGGCCGCGGTCTGCCGCCTCACCCCGGCCGAGTTGCCCGAGCGACGCGCCCGGCTCGCTCCCCTGATCCACGACGGACGGGTGATCGACCACGGGCTCGTCACGCGCTTCGTGGGTCCGCGCAGCTACACCGGCGAGCACGCGGCGGAGCTCTGCTGCCACGGCAACCCGCTGCTCGTCGAGCAGCTGATCGCGGCCTGCGTGGCGGTCGGCGCGCGGGTGGCGCACCCCGGCGAGTTCACGCGCCGGGCCTTCCTCGCGGGGCGGATCGATCTCGCGCGTGCGGAGGCCGTGCTCCAGACCATCGAGGCCACCAGCCCCCGCGGTCTGGCGGTGGCCCAGCAGGGTCTCGACGGCGCGGTCGGGTCGCTCGTGGACGGGCTCCGCGCCGACCTGACCGAGGCGCTGTCCGAGCTGGAGGCACGGCTGGACTACCCCGCCGAGGGCCTGGAGCTCGAGGACGACCGCGCGCTCGCCGCGCGCGTCGTCGCGGTGGGGGAGCGCGCGGCGGCGGCGGCCGCGACCTGGCAGGCCGGTCGCGTGCTCGTGGAGGGGGCCACGGTCGCGCTGGTCGGTCCGGTCAACGCGGGCAAGTCGTCGCTCTTCAACGCGCTGGGCGGCTCGGTGAGGGCGCTGGTGTCCGACACGCCCGGCACCACGCGGGACGTGGTCGAGCGCCGGGTGCGGCTGGGCAGCGTGTCGATCCGGCTCCTGGACACCGCGGGCGAACGCGAGGCCGACGGGTTGGAGGCCGCGGGCATCGAGCTCGGGCGTTCGCTGACCGCCGACGCGGACCTCCTCGTCGTGGTGGTGCCCTCCCACGACCCGGATCGGGCGCGGCCGCTGCTCGAGCGGCTCGACGGCCCGCACCTGCTCGTTGGCAACCACGCCGACCGTCCCGGCGCTCGGACGAGCCTCGCCGGTCGCCCCCTGCTCCCGACCGTGGCCACGACCGGGGAAGGGCTCGACGCCCTCGCTGCGGCCATCGCCGAGGCGCTGGTCGGCGAGGAGCTCGGCTCGGGGCTGGTCATCGCGTCGCTCCGCCAGCGCGACCTGCTCGGCGCCGTCGCGCGCGCCTGCACGGCGTCTGCGTCGGCCCTGCAGGGCGAGCCCGGACCCGCGGTCGCTGCGGAGGAGCTCTACGGCGCGCTGGCTCGTCTGGACGCGTTGATCGGTCGCGACACCCGCGAAGCGGTGCTCGACTCCTTGTTCCGCCGCTTCTGCATCGGCAAGTAGTGCGAGACGGCGGTAGGCTCGGCCGGTGAAGACCCTCTTCGTCATGGATCCGTTGGACCGCCTGAACCTCGCAGGCGACTCCACCTACGCGCTGATGCTCGAGGCCACCGCCCGCGGCTGGCCCGTGTGGTGGTGCACGCCCGCCGATCTTCGGGTGGTGCACCAGCGCGCCCGGGTGCACGCCCGCTCCGTGGTGAGCCGGCTGGGTCCGGATCCCTTCGAGCAGGGGGATCGCGAGGACCTCGATCTGGGGAGCTTCGACGCCGTGTGGATGCGGAAGGACCCGCCCTTCGACATGGACTACGTCTTCTCGACCTACATCCTCGACCTGGTGACCGACACCACGCTCGTGGTCAACGATCCCCGCACCGTGAAGTGCGCCAACGAGAAGATGTACGCGCTTCAGTGGCCCGAGCTCTGCCCGGAGACGCTGGTCACCAACCGGGTGGCCGACGTGATCGCCTTCGCCACGGAGCACGGCCGCATCGTGCTGAAGCCCTGGGACGGCAACGGCGGAAGGGGTGTGCTGGTGACGGCCCATGGCGATCGGAACCTGCGCTCGATGGCCGAGATCCTCACCGAGGAGGGCCGCGCCTACGCCATGGTGCAGCGCTACCTGCCGGAGATCGCGCAGGGGGACAAGCGCATCCTCCTCATCGACGGCGTGCCCCGGGGCTGGTTCTCGCGGGTGCCCGGCACCGACGACCACCGCGGGAACATGCACGTGGGAGCCGGTGTCGTCGCCTTCGACCTCAGCGAGCGCGACCGGGCGATCTGCGACGCGCTCGCACCGCGGTTGAAGGAGGAAGGCCTGCTCTTCGTCGGCATCGACATCATCGGTGAGCACCTCACCGAGATCAACGTCACCAGCCCGACCGGGATCTGGGAGGTACGTGAGCTGATGCAGCGTGATCTCGCCCCGGAGCTGCTGGACGCAGCGCAGGCCGCCCGATGAGCTGGCTGTGGCTCTGGGTGGCGCTGATCGGCGTGGCGGTCGCCGACGACGACGAGAGCTTCACCGAGGGTTCGGTCACCGGCGGCAAGCACCGCGGGGAGCTCGTGGAGGCCGAGGAGATCGCCGTCGACGAGCGCCGTGCCGCGCTCGAGGCCGACGTTGCGGGCGACCTGGGCATCTCGATCGACGAGCTGCGGGCGCTGCCCCACGACCTGGAGGTCTACCGGGGCTCCACGGCGCTCTCCACCGATCCCGCCTTCGTGCACGACTGCCGGGTGGGCATCGAGCTGATCTACCAGCGGCGCTACCGCGAGGCGAAGAAGCACTGGGACGGGCTCAACGAGAAGTACCCCCACCAGGGCATCGGGCATGTGGGCAACGTGCTCGTGTACCAGGCGCTGATGCTCGAGAACTTCGACTACCGCTACGAGACCCAGTACGCCTACCACGTCGAGCTGGCCATCGAGGAGCTCGAGGCGGCCATCGCCGAGGGCGGCAACCTGGCCTGGAAGTACTTCCTGCTCTGTGGTGCCACGGGCATCGACAGCATCCACACGATGCGCAAGGGCGAGTTCGTGGCGGCCCTGACGAGCGGGCTGACCGCTATCGGGTACGTGAGCAAGGTCAAGGCGCTGGCCCCGGAGTTCGCCGACGTCATCCTGGGCGATGGCCTCTACAAGTACTGGCGCTCGGTGGTCGCGCTCAACTACAAGCTCATCCCGGCCGGGACCGACGAGCGGGCGCTCGGGATCTCGCTGATGAAGAAGGCGGAAGCCGAGGCCGTGTTCGTGCGGCCGGCGGCCACCCTCGCGCTCATCTTCAGCTACATCGAGGAGCGCCAGTTCAAGAAGGCGCTCGAGCGCTGCCACAGCGGCCACGCGCTCTACCCCGACAACGTCATCAACAACATGGTGACCGGCCGGGTCTACATGTACATGCGCAAGTACCACGACGCGCTGTCGAAGTTCGACGAGATCCTCGTCGACAGCCCCGACAACGAGCGCGTGCACTACTACATGGCCGTGAGCCTGACCCGCATGCGGAAGTACGGTGACGCGCTCGCCGAGATCGATCGCTACCTCGGCTACGAGCTCTCCGAGGGCTTCCGCGCGAGCGCCCTGCACCGCAAGGCCGACATCTACTACCGCCAGAAGGACTACGACACCGCGGCGTCGCTGTACCAGGAGGCGGTGAAGCTCAACGGCTACAAGCCCAGCAAGATCCGGCTCGCCCGGATCAAGAAGCTCAAGAAGGAAGGTCGGATCTGACCGTGGTGGCGGTGCTGCTCGCGGTCTCGGCCGTGATCAGCGGGTGCCCGTCTCGGGGGTGTCGGGCGCAAGGTGCTCGTGGCCGACGTGGTGAGCGTGGGCTGCCCGGTGGGGGCGCTACTCCTCCAGGTCCAGCACGACCGGCGCATGGTCGCTCGCCAGGGCCAACCCACGCTCCTCGGTCTCGACGTGGCACGACTGCACGCGCGCGGCCACGCTGGCCGTGCCGAGGAAGTGGTCGATGCGCATGCCGACCTTGTTCTGCCAGCCCATGGTGCGGTAGTCCCAGAAGGTCCAGGTGCCGGGGGGCAGGTGCGGCTCCGCGAGGTCCTGCAGGCCCCAGTCCAGCAGTCTCTGCCAGATGGCGTGCTCGGCCGGTGAGAAGCTGACCTGGCCCGCGAAGGCCTCGGGGTCGTGGAGGTCGCGGGCGGCCGGCGCGATGTTCATGTCGCCGGTGAGCAGCAGCGGTCGGGCCGGGTCCCGACGCTCCAGCCATGCCAGCAGGGCCTCGTAGAAGCGGAGCTTGTAGGCGAACTTCTCGGAGCCGATCCGGCTCCCCTGAGGGCAGTAGAGATCGACCAGCCGCAGGTCGCCCACCGTGGCGGCCACGAAGCGGGCCTGCCCCTCGTCGCCGTCCGGCAGTCCCACCTCGACGTCGTCGAGCGGCTCCAGGGACGCGATGAGCACGCCGTTCCACCGAGGCTGGGCGTGCAGGGCCACCTCGTAGCCACGCTCCTCGAAGAGCTCGAAGGGGATCTCCTCCTCGGCCAGCTTGAGCTCCTGGAGGCAGATCACGTCGGGGTAGACGCGGTCCAGGAAGCTCACCAGGTTGCCCGCTCGGGCGGTCAGCGAGTTGATGTTCCAGGTGACGACTTGCATCGCGTTGACAATTCCTTGACGAGGATCGAGAGCACGCCGTAAGCTCGCTTCAGGAGGCTCCCCATGAGCGACAAGCCTGCCGGTCTCACCTACGCGCCCGAGTACGACAAGTCCAGCGAGCTGGACCCCAGCAAGGTGAAGCCCGTCGAGGCGCCTCAGGAGCTGGAGCAGCTCCAGTACTTCCGCCAGGCGGACGCCAAGCGCACGATGGTGGCCCGCGCGGTGCTCCTGTCGATCATCTTCGTCATGTTGGGCGCCAACCTCTGGCAGTCCAAGCGGATGCACGACGACGTGCTCACCAACCTGAACCAGACCCGGCTCGACCTGGTGGCCCTCAACGAGGCCTCGGCCCACGAGATGAAGGTGCTCGCCCAGACCGTGGTCGCGCTCGAGAAGCGGATCATCGAGATCGAGGCGGAAGCGGTGGCGAGCGCCGAGTAGGGGTCAGAGCGCGGCGAGCGACCTCAACCACGAGCCCACGGCCCACACCAGCACGGCGGCCGAGGCGCCTACGAGCGCCCGGGTGTTCCGGGTCGAACCGGCCTCGCCGGGCACGACCTCGTTGGCCAACCACAGGGCCGCCACGGCACCGCCGGCGAGGCCGCCGAGGTGTCCGAGGTTGTCGATCCGCAGCCATGGCACCGCGCCGATGAGCAGGTTCACCGGCACCCACGGAGCGATGCCGCGGAGCAGGAAGCGCCGCTGGCGATCGGGCAGCTGGTGGCGGTAGCGCCAGCCGAACACGATGCAGGCGCCCATCAGGCCGAAGACCCCCCCGGACGCGCCCACGGAGAGCTGCGCGCCCCCGAGGTGGGAGAGCACCGAGCCGCCGAACACGCTCACGAGGAAGAGCCAGAGGGTCCGGGTGGAGCCGAAGAGGGCCTCGCAGATCCGACCCAGGCCGTAGAGCGCGACGCCGTTGAGGAGGAGGTGCACCAGGTCGCCGTGCACCCACATGCAGGAGATCAGCCGCCAGAACTCGCCCTCGGCGATCAGCTCGGCGACGCGGCCTCCGCCGATCACCATCGCGAGGGTGGACCGGGCGTTGAAGATCGCGGACGGGGCGGCCCCCAGGCGGATCTCGAAGATCGCGAGGCCGAAGTGCACGATCACGATGAACGCGACCAGGGCGAGCGAGACCCGCGGCGTTCGGTGGAAGCGGTCGGCGAAGGTGTCGCGCACCTGCTCGCGCAGCAGGCGCTTGTGGAAGTGCACCGCTTCCAGGCTCGGAGGCGCCGGGGTCATGGGGTCACCCGGTACACGGTGACCGCCTCGAGGGGGCTGGTGCTCCACCCGACGGGGAGCGGTCCAAGGGTCTCGGCGTGGTAGCCGACCCCCTCCTCGAGCTCGACGGTGCGCACGCGCCACGGGTCGTCGGCTTCGTAGCTGGCGATCGCCTCCCAGCCCTCCTGCACCTGCCCTCCGCCGTTTCGCGGGACCGCCACCAGGGTGCCGGGCTCGAGGATCTCGCCGGCGCGCACGACGGTCCAACCGGCGCGCTCCATGGTCCAGCGGAAGGTCCACTCGCCGGTGAAGCGGCTCGCCGGGTGGGCGGCGATCGCGCGCTCGGCGGCTTGTTCGGCGGCGTTGGCGTAGCGGGCCTCGGTGTCGGCCAGCACCACCGCCACCAGGCCCCAGGCAGCGGTGGCCACGCGCAGCCTGTTCTTGCCGCCGGCCAGGTTCTCCGCCGTGCGGGCGATGAGCAGGGCGAGGGGTGCGATGGCGGGGAGCACGTAGCGGCCTCCGGCGTAGTTGTGGCCGAACCAGACCCCCAGCAGGACCGCGAGGGCCCACGCCCCCAGCAGGAAGGCGTCGTCCCGGTCGTTCTTCCGGCGGCGTGCCTTGTCGGCCGGGAGCACGGCGATCACCGCTCGGGCCACCCAGACGGTGCCAGAAGCACCGAACACGCCCAGGAGGAACACGCCCAGCGGGCTGAGCTCCGAGGGGCCGATCCACAAGAGCGCGAGGGCCACGGACCCGACGAGGCCGGCGACGGCGAGTCGCCACCACAGCGCTGCGACGACCAGCAGGAGCGGGGAGAGCGCGAGACCCAGGCGCGTGAGCACGCCGAAGCCGCGTCCGAGGAAGCTGCCGCGCGCGATCTCCGGGGCCGTTCGCAGGACCTCGAGGAGGTGCACACGCCCGTAGACCGTGGCGAGCCAGAGCTCCATCGCGCCCCAGACGACGGCGAAGCCGAGGGCGGCGGGAAGTGCCTGGCGCAGGATGCCGCGTCGCCAGGCGTGGAGCGTGAGCACGGGGACCAGCACCAGGGCGGGGTACTTCCAGCAGGCCGCGAGCCCCAGCAGCACCCCCGCGGCCGCCATGAAGCGCGGATCCACGCGCTTCCGGTCGGTCTGCGCCTCGCGCCAGGCCGCCACGGCCGCGGTCCCCAGCGCCGTGACCGCGAGGTCGGGCAGGCCCCCTGCGCACACGGCCATCACGACGACCGGGCTGAAGAGCCAGGGCAGGACAGCGGTGGACGGGCGACGCGACACGTGGTGTGCGAGCCGGCCGACCGACGCCGCGAGCAGCGCCGCGGGGAGCAACGTGACCCCGAGCCGGAAGCCCCAGCCGGTGCCGGTCAGTGCCTTCCAGAAGGCCACCCACCACAGGTGCAGCGGCGGGTGGGCGAAGAGGAAGCTGTCCGCGGCTTCCTGCATGCCCCACGGCTGCCAGGGTCGCCACCAGTCGTAGGGGCGCCCGGGACTCTCGATCACGGACTCGGCGATGAAGAGGTAGCTCTCCTCGTCGAGCACGGGCAGGTCGCCCGCGAAGGGCAGCGCCAGCAGCAACAGCGCCGGCGGCAGCCACAGGGCCGCGGGCGGCGTGCGGACCTCGCGGCGTCGGCTCAAGCGACCGGAGCAGTGAGGAGCGCGCGGAACATGGCGTAGCCCTCCTCGAGCAGCTTCACGGAGCAGTACTCGCCGGCCTGGTGGGCCTGGGACGACAGCCCGGGCCCCAGGTTCACCGCGTCGATGCCCGCGGCGGTGAGGCGGGCGACATCGGTCCACGCCTGCTTCGCGGTGATCGAGGCTCCCGTGAGCGCGAGGAAGTGCTTCAGGTGGGGGTTGTCGGTGACCACCCGCCCGGCGGGGCACAGGTCCACGAACTCCACCTCGGCTCGTCCGGCGACGGTGCCCAGGAGCTCCTCGCGGGCGCTCTCCACGCTCCGGTTCGGCGCGAAGCGGTAGTTCACGTTGAGCTCGAAGTGCTCGGGGATGATGTTGCGCGCTCGCCCGCCGCTGGCCAGGGTGGCGCTCATCACCTCGCGGAAGCGGAAGCCTCCGCACTCGACCTCGTTCGGCGCCCGGTTGTGCAGCTCGGCGAGCAGGGCGCCGGCCTTGTGCACGGCGTTCTCGCCCTGCCACGGGCGCGCCGAGTGGCAGGCCCTGCCCTGGAACACGATGTTGGCGTGCAGGGTGCCGACCGCCCCGACCTGCACCACGTTGTCGCTGGGCTCGAGGCAGAAGCCGAGGTCGAGCTCGGCGAGCCACGGCAGCTGATCGAGCACCGGTCCCAGGCCGTTGGCTGCGAAGGGGCCTTCCTCCTGGTCGTAGAAGACCATGGCGACGTCGTAGGGGAGGGCCTCGAGGTCGAGCTCGTCGAGCAGCGCGAGCTTGATGGCGACGCCCGACTTCATGTCGCTCGAGCCGAGCCCCACGATGCGGTCGCCGTCGCGGAAGGGCTCGGGGTCGCCGGGGTGGGCGGGGACCGTGTCGAGGTGGCCGAAGAGCCCGAGGAAGGGTCGGCTTCGTCGCGGGCCACGGGCGACCACCGAGTTGCCGACCCGGAACACGTCGACCGTTCCGAGAGCGCGCAACCTGGCCTCGGTCCAGTCGCAGAGCGCGGCCTCCTCTCGGATGACCGAGGGGAAGCGGCACAGCTCCAGGGTGAGGGCCGCGAGGCCCTCAGACGGAGACGGCGAACTCGCGGAGGACATCGTTGAGCGAGGTCTTCTTGTCGGTGCTGGCCTTGCGTCGGCCGATGATGAGGGCGCAGGCGACGCCGTAGTCGCCGGCGGGGAAGGACTTGGTGCGCGTGCCGGGCACGACCACCGAGCGGGCGGGCACGCGGCCCTTGTAGACGAGCTCTTCGGGGCCGGTGACGTCGATGATCTGGGTGGAGCTGGTGAGCACCACGTTGGCCCCGAGCACCGCTTCCTGCTCGACGAGCACGCCCTCGACCACGATGGCGCGTGAGCCGATGAAGCAACCGTCCTCGATGATGACCGGCCGGGCGGAGAGCGGTTCCAGCACGCCGCCGATGCCGACCCCGCCGGAGAGGTGCACGCCGCGGCCGATCTGGGCGCAGCTCCCGACGGTGGCCCAGGTGTCGACCATGGACCCGGAGCCGACCCACGCGCCGATGTTGACGTACCCCGGCATGACCACGGTGCCGGGCTCGATGTGGGCACCGTGACGCACGGTGCCAGGGGGCACGACCCGCACCCCCTGGTCGGCCAGGCCATGCTTCAGGGGGACCTTGTCGTAGAACTCGAAGGGCCCGGCGGTCCAGGTCTCCATCTGCGCGTAGCGGAAGAAGAGCACCACGGCCTGCTTCAGCCACTCGTGCACGACCCATGTGCCGTCGATCTTCTCGGCCACGCGGAGCCGCCCGGCGTCCAGCTCACCGACGGCTTCCTGCACGGCGGCGCGGGCCGGGTCGTCGGCCAGGTTGCCGGTCCATGCGGCCTCGATCCTCGCTCGGAGCTCCACGGTCGCCTCCCTGGGTGGGGCATAACGCCCGCGGGGGCCCACGAGCGCTGGGTCGGTCGCAGGCGTCAGCCCGCGAAGCTCCGATGGGCTCGCTCCCAGGTCGCCGCCACATCGGGGAGCGCGTCGACGGGCGGCACGAGGGCCGCCCGCACCCAGCCTCGACCGTGCTCGCCGAGGAAGGAGCCGGGGTTCAGGAGCACCCCGTGGCTCAACAGGTGTTCGACGTAGCGGACGTCGTCCCAGCCCTCGGGGAGGCGGATCCAGAGGTAGAGCCCGGCCGAGCGGCCGGTCGTTCGGAGGCCCAGCCGGTCGATCACCGCGCCCAGGAGCCTGCGCTTGGCGGTGAAGAGGGCGCGCCGCTCGGCCACGTGGTCGTCGTCGGACCAGGCCGCGGTGGCCGCCGCCAGCGTCATCGCGCTCGGCGCCACGCCGAGGTTCTCGCGCAGCCTCCGCACCCGCGCCACCACCGCGGGGTCACCCGCGAGGAAGCCGGATCGGTAGCCGGTCATGCCGGAGCGCTTCGACAGGCTGTGCACCACCAGGTGCCCTTCGTCGGCGACCTGCAACAGCGAGGCCGGGGGCTCGCCCTCGTAGAGGTCGACGTAGCACTCGTCGCTGACGAGCAGCACATCATGGGCGCGGCAACGGCGCCAGGCCGCTGCGAGCTGGTCGGCGGTGAGCACGGCACCGCTCGGGTTGTGGGGACTGCAGACGTAGAGCATCCGCGTGCGCGCGAGCAGATCGTCGGGCAGCGCCCAGGGCGCCCAGGTCCCGCGATCGTCGAGTGGGATCGGTACCGGCTCGCCGCCGGCGAAGGCCGCGCCGCGCCCCCACGCCGGGTAGCCGGGGGACGGGTAGACCACGGCCCGGTCGGTGGCGCTCGGGTCGATCGCCGCGAGCGGCAGGTGGAAGACCGCCTCCTTGCTGCCTGAGGTGGGCAGGACCTGGGTGTCGGGGTCGATCGCCACGCCGAAGCGCCGCTCGAGGTAGCGGGCCACCGCGCTTCGGAAGGCGGGTGTGCCAGCGATGGAGGGGTAGTCCGACACCGCGGGGACCGCCGCTGCGAAGGCTTCTCGGATCGCCGGGGCCGTCGCTTCGTTGGGGTCGCCGGTGGAGAGGTCGACGACCGTCTGGCCGGTGGCTTCCAGGGCCTGGCGACGGTCCTGGAGCTCGGCGATCGGGTAGCGCGGCAGGCGGTCGAGGAGCGGGTTGTGCCTCATCACGCGCAGGCGTCGCAGCGGCCGACGAGCTGCACCTCGTCGGTGCGCTGGCGCAGGGCCTTGGGGAGGGCGAGGTCGAGCTCGGGCAGGCAGCGGACGTCGCCACAGTCGCCGCACACGAAGTGCGGGTGGTCGCGGTCGCGCACCGGCTCGAAGCGCCAGGCGTGGTCACCGGCGTCGAAGCGCCGCAGCACCCCCGCGTCCGCCAGCGCCACGAGGTTCCGGTACACCGTGGCGCGGTCCAGCTCCGGGAGTCGGGCTGCGAGCTCGGGGTGGCTGAGCGGGGTGGCGCTCGCCACCAGGGTGCGCAGCACCTCGATGCGCGCGGGGGTGGCTCGGAGCCCGGCTTGCCGGAGACGCTCGCGGATCACGGCGCATGCTCGTGGTGGTGGCCGCGGAAGCCGTGGCCGACGACGTAGAGCAGCAGGCCGGCGAGCCCGGCGGTGAGCCAGGGCGCGATGGGTTCCATCCAGCCGTTGCCCGCCTGGGCGCCGATGGCGACCCCGGCGACGGTGCCGACCCCCAACCACACGGCACGCCTCAGCGCGACCGTGCGGCCGTCGTGCTCGGCGTAGCCCAACAGCGCCGCGATCACGATGGGCGCGGCGTGGGCCGCGACCGCGAGCGCGACCGCGAGGCTCGCACCCAGGGCGCGGGCTGCCGCGATCTGCAGCCCGTCGATCAGCTGGTGGGCGACGAGCGCGAGGAACGCGAGCTCGACGCCGATCTCGATCTGACGCGTCACCCGGCCTGCGACCCAGGGCAGCGCTGCGCCCGCGAGGAACACGGGCGCGACGGTCGGACCGCCCGCCTCGAAGGCTTCGGGCAGCAGATCGAGCACGATGACCGCGACCGCGGCGGCCAGCGCCACCCAGCGCAGCACCTTGCCCGCGCGGACCGCGCCCGCACCCTGGGGCACCAAGACCGCCGCGCTGCCGAGCAGCACAGGAGGCAGGGCACAGGCGAGGGACACGAGCACGGCCCGGCGGGTATCGCCTGGGTGCGCCAGCTGCAACGGCGTTGCAGCTACCAGGGCACCCGGAGGTCCTCACAGGCCTGCTCCCAGGCGGGGATGGCCGCCGGGCTCCGGTCGATCAGCAGCACGCGATCGCCGTCGCTGCAGCCGACGTACCAGGCCCACCCGCGGCCGACTCCGTCGGCGAAGCTCTCGGCGTCGCAGGCCCCCGGCGTGGGCCGCTTGGTCGAGGGTCGCCAGGCGCCGAGATCGGTCTCGCCGGCGACCCAGGCCTCCCCGCGGGCCTCGCAGACACCCGGGTGGCTGGCGGGCAGGTCGTCGTGGGCTCGGCGCCCGACCGCTGGAAGCAACGCGTCCGGCACGTCGGTCACGGCCAGCTCTCCGTCGGTGCTGACCAGCCGGCGACCGGCGCCTTCGTCGAACGCGATCCGCTCTTCGGCACCTCGTGCGATCGCCCGGGCATCGCTGGCCACCGTGCCGCCGATCCAGCCTTCGGAGAGCCCGATGCCGACGCGACGACCCAGCTCGTAGACGTGGTGCTGCCGGCAGCTCGGGTACAGGTCGTCGTGCCCGGCGAGCGCTTCGAGGGCGGCAGCGACGTCCTGGGGCCGTCCCTGCATCCGAGCTCGGCGCTGCGGCGGGTCGCCGGTCGGCACGGTCTTGTCGACCGTTGCATCGCGGGTGTAGACCACACGGTCGAGCTGATCCCCGCGGTCCGCGTCCCAGAGGCTGGCGCGCTGGACCAGGCCGAAGAGCGCGATGGGGACCACCAGGCCTCGGGGTCCCCAGGCGGCGCCGAGCATCAGCAGCGGAACGAGCGGCGCTCGGTAGCGGAGGTTGAAGGTCCTCGTCATGTCGAGGTCGGGGTTCCGGTACCAGAGGTCGTGGCGGAGGGCGTAGGCTGCGACCAGAGCGAACAACGCTGCGGCGGCGAAGCGCCCGACGCGCTGGCCGCGGACGCGGAGGAGCCCCCAGACCGTCGCGACCACCAGGCCCGCCCACCAGACCGTCGGCCACGAGCCGAGATCCCCGTACTCGAGCGGGTCCCAGAGCGAGGTGCGGAGGTAGTCGCCGGCGAACCACTCCCACAGCCGCTCGGGGGGCGCGAGCTCGACACCGAGCCACTTGTCGGCCTCGAGCTCGGCCGACTGCGGGCGTGCCTGGTGGAACCACCACCGGGGGGCGAACCCGCCGGCCACGCCGAGCGCCAGCACGGGGAGGAGCGCAGGCTGGGCGACGACGAGGACTGCTGGGAGGCCGTGCAGGCTGGTGTAGCAGAACCACACGCCGAGGCCGGCGATCCCGCCGGCGGCGAGGTGCCGTGCCCACCCTGGGCGCGGGCTCAGCAGCAGCGCGCCCGCGATCAGCACGAAGGCGGTGGACTCGGCGTGGTTGCCCCAGCCGGTCCAGGCAAGGTCTCGGTAGGCGCCCGGGGCGCCGATCATCAGGAGCAGCCAGGCGGCTGCGGCGCGGTCGCTGTGCCGTCGGAGGAAGAGCGCTCCCGCGGCGACGATCGCGAGGTGGAAGGTGAGCGGCACGAGCTTCCAGGCGAGCACGCTCGGCCCCAGCACCGCGAAGACGGGCACGGCCATCCAGGCCTCGGCGGTGCAGCCACCGCAGAAGGCCCGGTACTGCATGGCGTAGGCGGCCTCGGCGTGGTCGCAGGCGATCTGCAGGCCCTCGCGGACGTTGTAGACCTCCTCCCAGTGCAGCCGTGCGTAGGGCCCCAGCGCAAGATCGGCTGCGCAGGCCAGGACCTCGACGACGAACAGCAGCACGAGCACGCGGGTGGCCACGCGGGGAGGCTACCGCTTCAGGCACGCTGTCAAGGAACGCGCGCACCCCAGGCCCCGCCGGTTCGACGACGTGACCTGGGGTGAGCGTGTTCGTGGGTTCGCTCGAGAGCGAACCCACGTGGACGACCTACCAGCGACCGCCGCCGCCGCCACCGCCGCCGTAGCCGCCGCCGCCACCGCCGCGGTTGCCACCGCCGCCGTAGCCGCCGCCGCCGCCGCCGTAGCCGCCACCGCCGCCGCGGTTGCCGCCGTAGCCGCCACCGCCGCCGCCGCGACCGCCGCGACCGCCGCCACGACTGCGCTCCTGCGCCTCGTTGACGCGAATGGCGCGGCCATCCAGCTGGGTTCCGTCCATGGCCGCGATGGCGTCGTCGCCACCGTCCGCCATGGTCACGAAGCCGAAGCCGCGGGAGCGGCCGGTGTCGCGATCGTTGATGACCTTGGCCTCGGTAACGGTGCCGTGGGCCTCAAAGGCCTGGCGAAGGCCGGCGTCGTCCGTGTTCCAGGACAGTCCGCCGACAAACAACTTCTTGCTCATGCTACTCGTTCTCATTGGTCCGCTCGTGAGAGCAGTACCGTTTCGGGTGCAGGCCATCACGACCTGCGGATTGACGCGGCCGTGTAACGCGTCGGGCGCGGCACCACGGGCTTTCGCACAGGAATCCGCCCTGGCAGGTGAAGAATCAGCGCACGCGATCACCCCTTCAGGCCACCACGGTCAGGGCCAGCTCCCCGACGCGCTGGGTGATCAGGCCCGGTCCGGTGTCGACCCGATCGGCGTAGGCCGCCGCTGCCGGGTGGTTGATGTTGTCGGCAGCGACGAGCGCTCCGGGCCGCAGGGCAGGACGGAGGAGCTCGAACACCGGCAGGTACTGGCTCTTCCAGCCGTCGAGCACGAGCAGGTCGATCGGGCCCTTCACCGATCGGAGGGTCTCCCTCGCGTCGCCTTCCAGGAGCTCCACGCGGTGGGCGAGGCCGGCGTCGGCCAGGTTGGATCGGAGGGCTGCGCACTTCTGTGGGTGGGCCTCCGTGGTGATCACCTGCCCGTCGGTGTGTTCCGCGGCGGCGGCCAGGTAGAGGGTGCTCACGCCGAAGGAAGCTCCGAACTCCACGATCCGGCGGGCGCGCGCGGCCCGGGCCAGCACGTGGAGCAGGCGGCCGTCGTCTTCGCCCACGGCCAGGTACAGGTTGCCCATCCGGACGAGGGGATCGGGTCCGGGGGCGGGCGGGGACAGGGCCTGCTGACGCCGGCGTTCTTCCCAGCGGGCGGGGTCGCTGCGAGCGGCCTCGTGGAGGCGCGCGAGCACGGTGCGGACGGCGGGCTGATCGAGGGTGTTCACCCTCTGCTCATAGTGCGTGAGCGGGCTGATGCGCCTCGACGACGTGCGCTCTGCATCGGCGCGTGTTCGTCCGCCACGGAGAGATTGGGCCTCGAGGTGTGCGCGTGCGAGCCGAAGAGGGGGCGTACCCGGTGTCCCTTGAAGCTCCTCTTGTCTACCTTCCTGGCCTGCGATCCGGTCCTGCCCGATCGCGCGGTCGAGACCGGTGGGATGGACACGGCGGCGGCGCCCGAAGGCGGCACCCACGGGGCGGTCCTCACCACGGTCGACGTCAGCTTTCGAGTGCAGGGGGCCGTTCACGACACCGCCACGCGCGACGCGTCGCTTGCGGGGACGACGCTCCGCGAGCACGCCTACGCGATCATCAGCGGACAGGGAGGCTCCGACCACGCGGGGCAAGCCCTGGCGGCTGTCGGCGACCTGAACCAGGATGGTGTGCCGGATCTCGGCGTCGGAGCGCCCGAGTTCATGCGCGACACGGAGAACGAGACCGGGGCGGTCATGGTGTTCCACGGTCTGCTCGACGGGACCTTCGAGGTCGGCGAGGCCGACGCGATCCTGCTCGGCGACCAACACCTGGCGGCCGGGGGATCGGCCGTCGACGCTGCGGGGGATCTCGACGCCGATGGTGTGCCGGACCTGGTGGTGGGCGCCCCGGCTGCCTCGGGGGGCGGCGAGGCCTACGTCGTTTGGGGAGCCAGCGAGGGCACCGTGGAGATGTCGAAGGTCGGGCTGCTCCTGGAGGGCACCACCGCCTCGCGTGCCGGCACCGCGGTGGCAGGTGGCGGTGATCTCGACGGCGATGGGCTCGACGATCTCGTGGTGGGTGCGCCGGATGCCCGTGGGGAGAACCAGGGTGCCATCTTCCTGATCGGCGGTGCTCTGGGGCGACCGAAGGGGCCGGTTCTCTTGAGCGAGGTTCGGGCCATCTCGGGGCTCGCGAAGAACCAACAGCTCGGCAGTGCGGCTGTCTTGCTAGGCGATGTCGATGGCGATGGCTTCACCGATCTCGGGGTCGGTGGAGAGGGCTCCGGCTACGCCTGGGTGGTGTATGGCGGCGAGCACCTCGCCGAGCTCACGAGCGGCGCCTATACGGACGTGTCGGACGTGGAGTCGGCCAGCTTCCAGGGAGGGGGCTCCGCAGGCTCCTCGCTGGCGGCACCTGGGGATGTCAACGGTGACGGCTACCGAGACCTCCTCCTCGGAGCGTTCCTGTTCGACGAGGGTGCCAAGAACCGAGGTGCCGTTCACCTCGTCCACGGCCCCTTCGTCGGGCTGACCGACGTCGACGACTCCAGCGTGGCGACCTTCGACGGCGTGGCCGCCGAGGACCGCGCGGGCTGGGCGGTCGCGGCCGGCGATCTGGATGGAGATGACCTCGTGGACGTCGTCGTGGGGGCGAAGGAGGCCGATGGCGTCGAGCTCACCAGCGGCGCGGCCTACGTCCTGTTCGGACCGCTGACCGGTTCCCGTGGGCTGGACGCGCCTGATGGCCTCCTGATGGGTGGCGCGACCTCCGACCGGTTTGGGACCGCGCTGGCGGTGCC
>Ga0114932_10000225_pt1 | contig 67482 bp, 53 predicted proteins | sample 2SBtaG_2_FD_87286 | JGI IMG/M metagenome (GOLD analysis project Ga0114932, IMG submission 87286) | Deep subsurface microbial communities from Kolumbo volcano to uncover new lineages of life (NeLLi) - 2SBTROV12_ACTIVE470 metaG | ecosystem: Environmental > Aquatic > Marine > Volcanic ...
CCCCGCTCGTCTTCGGTCAGTTCGATCCTGAGGGCAGGGCGTCCTCTTCGCTTTGGCGTGCTCATCCCGTCATTTGATCAGGCTGGATCTATTTGTCCAGACTTTTCTGACTCAGGTGACTAGGTCAGCACTCTCCTCAGCCCGATGAGGGCGACCGAGACGACGACGACGTCGGCGATCCCGAGCGCCCAGCTGCCGAGCAGCAGGTGGCCGGGGGCGAAGATCGCGGCCACCAGGGCGACGGCCCCCAGGAACCAAGCGGCTCCCATGCGCCCCAGGGGCGCCCCCTCGCCCCCTCCCGACGCCTCCGCCACCGGGCCCCAGAATCCGGGCGGCTTCACGCGCGAGTGGAAGGCACGCAGGACCTCGAGGTCGGGGGGGCCGAAGTGGAAGATCGCGACGAGCGACGACACCGCGCCGGCGAACACCGCCGACCCGAGCAGGTACTCGTACTTCAGGTCCGGCGCCCAGAGGCTCAGCCCCGCGGTCACGACCAAGGACCCCAGGGCCCCGAAGATCTCGGCCTGGGCGTTCACGCGCCACCAGATCCACCGCAGCAGGACCGGGAGGCCCATCCCCGACCCCAGCGCCGCCACGAACTTCCACGCCGCCTCGACGGACGAGATCCGCGTCGCCATGAACACGGCGGCGAACGCGAACACCAGCGACATCACCCGGCCGACGAGCACGACCTCCCGCTCGGAGCAGTCGGGGCGCACGCGGGCCCGCCAAATGTCGTGAGCGACATACGACACCCCCCAATTCAAGTGGGTGTCGATGGTCGACATGAACGCGGCGAGCAGGGACGCGAGCAGCACCCCGAGCAGCCCCGGAGGGAGGGTGAGCGCGGCGATCACCGGGTACGCCATCTCGCGATCCGCCGCGACGGCCGCCCCGGCCGCGTGGATCGACGTCTCGGCGCCGGGGGGGAAGAGCACCAACCCCGCGAGCCCCACCAGGATCCAGGGCCAGGGCCGCACCACGTAGTGCATGACCACGAACACGCCCGCGGCCGTGCGCGCGTCGTCGTCGCTGCGGGCCGCCATGAGCCGCTGGGCGATGTAGCCGCCGCCGTCGCCCAGGGGATGCGCCCACCACCGCACGAGCAGGTACACCCCGAACGCCTGAATCGGGAGGTACGAGAGCTCGCCCGTGAGCGGCGGCACGAACGCCAGCACCTCCGAGGCCCGCTCGGCGCCGAGGACGTCGTGCAGGGCGGGGACGAGGCCCGCGAGGCCCCCCGCGGCGTCGACGGCGAACCACGCCAGGGCGAAGGCGCCCACCAGCGCGAGCCCGAACTGCACCAGGTCGGTGAAGACGACGCCGCGGAGGCCGCCGAGGGTCGAGTAGAAGGTCGCGAGCGCCACGAGCGCCACGATCGTGAACCCCTCCTCGGGGCCCCCGAGCATCCCCTCCGGCCACGCCGCCTCGAACGCCGTCCACACGCCGCCCGGCAGCCACTCCTCCCAGCGGGCGAACGGCTCGGAGATCTTCTGCATGGCGCGGATCACCCAGCCGAGCACGAAGGCGTTGTAGAGCAGCGCGAAGAACACGGCCTTGGCCGACCGCAGTCCCCGCCCCGCGGCCCCGCCGTAGCGCCGCTCCACGAAGTCCGCGTCGGTGACCGCCCCGGACCGGCTCCACAGCCGAGACCAGAACAGGAACATCCCCACGTGGGCGATGCCCATCGACCACCAGAACCAGTTGGCGGCGATCCCCTTGCTCGCGACCATCCCGGAGATGGCCAACGGGGTGTCCGCGGCGAAGGTCGTCGCCACGATCGAAATGCCGACCAGCCACCCCGGCAGGGACCGTCCCGCGAGGAAGTAGTCGTCGCCCGACCGCCCCGCGCGACGCGACGCCCACACCCCCACGGCCGCCGCCCCCAGGATGTAGAGCACGATCACGGCCACGTCGACCGGATGGAGGGAGGCGATCACGCCACGATGTTATCGGCCCCGGGGAGACCCGGGACAGCCGCGCGAGGTCGGGGGATACTCGCCTCATGCGTCCCCTGCCCCGCTCGCTCGCGCTCTCCGGTCTGTTGGCGATCGGCGTCGTGGCCTGCGATCTGGGGTTCGAGGAGCCGCCGCCGGACGCGTACCTGCCCGACGACGACGACTCCAACGCGGACGACGACGACGACGACGCGATCGACGACGACGACGGCGCGGGCTCCGATCGCCAGGCCGAGGGCGTGCTCGTGGAGATCCGGGAGACGGCGGGCGATCGCTGGGTGGGTGAGCTCAGCTTCCACGACGACGACGGCGAGGCGTTCGAAGAGTTCCGGGCGGGCGACCTCGACCCGCTGCCGGGCGCGTCCCTGCATCCGGTCCTGATCCCCACCGGAGCACCCGAGTGCGTCGTGCTGAGCTCCGACGACCGGGCGCGCCCGCTGCCGGCCGCGGACCCCGTGGGGGGCGTCTCGCTGTGGGTCTCGAGCACGGGCACGGACCGCACGCTCGAGTCGGGCGCCGGAGCCTACGCCGGCGAGGGCGAAGGCGCGGTCGAGGCAGGCGCGTCCTGGGACGTCGAGGTGAAGGGCGGCGGGGGGTGGCCGTCGGGCGCGCTCGAGGCGGACCTCGAGTCCCGCCCGTTCCTCGCCGACATCCTCCCGGGCGAGGGCCTGCTGGGCAGCCTCGCGGAGATCCACTTCAGCTGGTCGAACCCGCTGCCCGGAGGCGTCGAGATCCTGCTCCGCCGCTCCACGGGCGGAGACGACTGGATCGCCGTGCGCTGCACCTCCGCGGACGACACGGGCGAGCTCCGCGTGCGCGCCGACGCCCTCGCGCCCGCCACGGGCCCGGTGCACGTGTGGGCCACGCGAGGCGACTGGACCGCCCGCCCTGCCGACGGCGACGCCGCCCGACTCGACCTGGGCGTCGTGCGCACGCTGCACTACGAGTTGACGCTGTAGCTCGCGCGGCCCTGCGTCGCGAATCGGGCGCCGTTCGTCCCGAGCACGGCCGCGAGCGCGACCCCAGGTTCAAGACAGCAGGGAACAGAAGATCGCCTTCAGGGGTCTTGTTTCCGAAGGGTCGGGGACTCCGCGAGGAGCCGCGACCGAGAAAAAAGTAAAGAACCCCCCGGGGAATCCGTAATAGAGGGAGACGGACACACAGGAGGACAGAGCACAGGAGACCGAGATGACCAAGACGCTCCGACATCGCATGACCGCCCCGCGCACCTTCGAACGTGCCCTGGGCGTGCTCCTGGTCCTCAACCTCCTCGACGCCGCCTTCACCCTCGCCTGGGTCTACTCCGGCGTGGCCACCGAAGCGAACCCCGTCATGGCCGGCGCCATGGTGCTCGGCCCCGGATTCTTCGTGGCCACCAAGGTCGCCCTCGTGACCCTCGCCGCCGCGCTGTTGTGGCGAAACCGCGAGCACCTCACGGCCCGCTGGGCGGTGGTCCCCGTCGCCCTGCTCTACGCCTTCGTGGCGGGCGGACACATCGGGTTCGCGATCCTGAGCACCATGCACGGAGGCCCCATCCCCGTCGCGATGATGTAGCGACGGTCAGAGCGTGGGACCCACGTACTCCAGTCCCTCGATCTTTCGGGCGCCGGAGAAGCGGGTCTTCACGCTCGCTTGCGCCGTCGCCGCGGCCTCCGCCAGGTCCTTGGCGATCACGATGTACTGCTGCTGCACGCCCGCGAGGCGCACGAGGTAGGCCTCGGTCGCGCCCCTGCGCCGGGCGGCAGGCCGCTTCGTGGGCTCGGTCTCAGTCCCCCGAACCGACGTGATCGCGCGCTTCTTCCGATACTGAGCCACCGCGTAGCGCGACACGCCCGCCTTCTCGGCGATCTCCGCGTCGGCCAAAACGCCCAACTCGTGCTTGTACGCCGCGAGCTTTCGACCGGCCCTCTGCGCCTGCCGGTTGCCTTTCGCCCCTCGCTGCGAGCGTCGCGTGACGCCGGTGCGCTTCATGGCCCGTTGCAACGTGATCTCGGCGACGCCGAAGCGTTTCGCCAACGCAGCCAAGCTCTGCTTGTCTTTGCGCTCCAGGAAGTCGGGCCACCAGTCGCGGGCCTCGATGCTCCTCGGATCGGGCGTGGTCGTCGCCGCGGGCGCGGCGTCCGAGCGTGCGCGCACGGTGCTCCGGCTGACGCCCGCGCGCTTGAGCGCCCGGCTCAGCCCGTTCACGCTCACGCCGTACTTCGCAGACAATTCACGAAGGGACAGCGAGTCCTTCTCCGCGAGCAAAGCGGGCCACCAGTGGCTGCTCTCGAGCCGTGGTCTAGGCATGTTTCCTCCAACCCGCCCCGCGGGTGATGGAGCTTAGACCGGACCACCCTCGAACGGAACCAAGTGACCTGATCTGGTCATTTCTTGTTCCGGAACCGGCGTAGGCAGCGCCCCCCCACCTGCTCGCGTATGCTCGCGCACATGCTGACGGAGGAAGCAGCGGCCTTCGCCCGAGCCGCGCACGATCTCGGGCTGCTGGACGCGGGCGCGCTCGTCCGCGTAGCCATCGAGTGGACGAAGTACGGCGCGGGCAGCTCGCTGCAACGCTACTTGGTGGACACCGGCGAGCTCACCGAGGAGGAGGTCCTCCGCGCCGCGCGGGCCGCGGGCAGCGCGGAGCTCGAGCCGCGACTCCGTGGCGCTCGTTACATGTTGGGAGCCGAACTGGGCCGGGGCGCGAACGGCGTCGTGCTCTCGGCCGCGGACAGTCGGTTGGGGCGCACGGTGGCGATGAAGCTGCACGGCAAGGGCCTCGCGGCGGACACCGTCGAGTTCCAACGGTTCACCCACGAAGCCCAGGTGACGGGCCAGCTGGCACACCCGGGGGTCGTCCCGGTGCACGACCTGGGTGTCCTCCCCGACGGCCGCTGCTACTACACGATGAAGCGCATCGAAGGAGACACCCTGCGGGAGGTCTTCTCGGCGCGGCGGCGGGGTGAAGAGGCGGCGTTGGAGGCCTGGCCGCCCGCCCGGTTCGCCGTCGTGCTGCTCCGGGTCGCCCAGGCGCTGGCTTTCGCTCACGACCGCGGCGTCGTGCATCGGGACGTGAAGCCGGCGAACATCATGGTCGGCGACTACGGCGAGGTGCTGATGCTCGACTGGGGGGTCGCGCGGGTCCTGGGCTCTGCCGTCAACACGCAGGAGCCCGTGTCCACTTGGCGGTGGGAGGCGGGATCGGATCTGACCATGCAGGGGACCGTCGCGGGCACGCCCGCGTACATGCCCCCCGAGCAGGCGAACGGGGACATCGCTGCGATCGGACCCGCGTCGGACGTGTACGCCGTGGGCGTCGTGCTGTACGAGTTCCTCGCGCACAGCCGTCCCTTCCGGGGCAAGACCATCCGCGAGGTGCTCAAGGCCGTCATCGAGGACGAGGTCGAGCCCCCCAGCGCCCGACGCCCCCGCGACTGGATCCCCCCCGAGCTGGAGGCCCTCTGCCTCAAGTGCATGGACCGCGATCCGGCCGGCCGGTACCCCGACGGTCGGGCCCTGGCGGCGGCCCTGGAGCAGTTCCTCGACGGCTCCCGTCGCCGGGAGGAGGCGCGGAACCTGGGGCGTCGCGGGCTCGCCAACTCCGAGGCGTACGTGCGCGCCGCGGAGGCGACGGCGGCGGCCGAGGATCGCATGCGCGCCCAGCGCGAGGGCCTCGCCCCGTGGGCGGAGGCGACCCAGCGGGAGCGGGTGTGGACGTCCGAGGAGGGCTTCCGAGAGCTCCGCCAGCTGCGGGACGACACCTACGACGAGGCCATCGCGCTCCTGCAGGCCGCCGTGGAGCGGGACTCGGACCTGCCGGAGGCGCGGGCCGGGCTGGCGAGCCTCTACCTCCGCCGCATGGAGGAGGCCGAGGCCCGGGGCGAGCACGGCGCGGCGCGTTTCTTCCGCCGCCAGGTCATTCGGTACGACTCCGGGGCCCTGAAGCGCGTCCTCCAGGGACCCTCCGAGCTCGCGATCCGGGTGGAGCCGGCCGACGCGACGGTGTACGTCGCGCGCCTCAAGGAGGAGGCGCGGGTCCTCACCCCGGTGGCGAGCAAGAAGATCGAAGCGAGCGTCGACGAGCCCCTCACCCTGGGGCCCGGCGTCTACCTCTTGAGCGCGAGCGCGCCCGGCCGCTCCCCGGTGCGCACCTCGATCGCCGTGGACCGACCGGCCCGGATCGCGCCGACGCTGCGCCTCCCTCCGGGCGAGGCGATCGCCGACGGGTTCGTGATGGTGGCCGGGGGCCGCTTCGAGACGGGCGGGGATCCCCTCGCGATCGACGGCGCGGCCCGGCGCACGGCCGAGGTCGACGACTTCGCGATCGGCCGTCACCCCGTGACGCAAGCCGAGTACCGCGCGTGGTTGGTGGCCGAAGGAGCCTCCGCCGGACACTCGGGGTGGAGCGGCCCCGACGCGGATCCCGACGCGCAGGCGGAGCTGCCCGCCCTCGGGGTGTCCTACGAAGCGGCCGTCGCCTACGTGGAGTGGCGTTCCCGAACCGAAGGGCGCCGATTCGCCCTGCCCACCCACGAGCAGTGGGAGCGAGCGGCTCGGGGCGGCGACCGCCGCGTCTTCCCTTGGGGCGACTCGTGGGAGCCTCCGTACTGCAACGGCCCCGAGGCGGAGCAGGGCGACGCGAGGCCCCTCCCCGTCGGCAGCAAGGAGCAGGACCGGGGCCCCACCGGGGTGATGGACATCGCGGGCGGCGTGCATGAGTGGGTCCAGGGCGACGTCCCCCACCGACCCCACCAGGCGTGGCTGCGCGGCGGGAGCTGGAACGCCCACCCGGGGCACGCCCGAATCTGCAGTCGCCTCGCCCGCCCCCGCAGCAGCCGCGGCGGCACCCTCGGCTTCCGCCTGGTCCAACTCCTCGACGCGTAGCCGGCCGAATTCGGGCGAGCCCGCCCCCCCCCAAAGGCACGCGCGGCCGTCAGCGGACTCGGACTTCGATGGGCCGGTTGGCGCTGCCCAACCTCACGTCGCCGGGCTCGGCGACGAACCAGACCTGCAGCCGATCCTGCTTCAGCTCGCGCGCGGGCAGCGAGAGCGTGAAGTCGCCTCCCGCCCCCCGGAGCGTACGCTTCCGTCGCCCCGACGCGCCCTCGGACCGCCACTGGTAGTAGACGGACACGCGGTCCGCGTCGAACCCGTCGGGCCGCACCCGGAGGTCGAGGTCCGCGCCCAGCGGCTGCTCCCGCGCGGAGACGAGCTTCAACGCGGCCCCGATGCGCTCCTCCGGCTCGGGGGTGGGGTCTACGCCGCGGTCGCGACCCACGCGCCGGTACTCGCCCAGCTCCTCTACCGGCTTCCGCCCGATGATGTCGCCCTCGGCGAGGCGCTTGGGCGTGGGCTCCGGCGCGGCGTCGCTGAACATGTCGCGCTCGGGCGTGGGCTCGATCCGCGCGACCACCTCCACGGGCTCGCGGCCCGCGTCGGGCGGGGTCGGCTGCGCCTCCGGGGCGGTCTCGTCGGGGGTCTCCTCCGAGGCCTCATCGGGGGTCTCATCGGCGACCGCGTCCGGGGTCTCCTGGGGCGTCGCCGCGGCGGCGGAGTCCAGATCGAACTCGAGCGCGCCCGGGGCGGTCACCGACGGGACGGCGACGATGTCGGGGTCGGGATCGTCGGGCACGACGCCCACCACGTCCGAGGTCAGGACCGCGCGGGTGGTCGCGATCAGGGCACCGACGAGCAGGATCGCCACGACGCCGGTGACCCACTTCGATGAGAACATCGACTCCGCGGGCGGCGGGGCCTTCTTTCGACGTCGCGGGCGCGGGCCCGGGGCTCGCCGAGTCGTGGCCGACGGGCCCGGCATGGGCGGGGGCGCGGGGGCCCGGGGATGTCGGGCGGGCGGCCCGGCGGGCACGTGGAGGACCGGCGGGGACGTCGGGCGGGCCACGGGGACCAGCGCGCCGGCCGGGGCCGTGGCGGGCAGCGGGAGCGTCGCGTCCGCGGGGATCTCGTCTTCGTCGACGATCTCGACCTCGGCGGGGACCGCCTCCGGCTCCCCCTGCTCGGGGTCGCCGAGATCGATGTCGGGGATGCCCATGCCGATCCCGAGCGGCAGGGTGCGCGCCGGATCCGCCTCCCCGAGCCGCGCCTCGAGCTCCTCCTCGGTGAGCAGCAGGGCGGGCGTGGGGGTGGTCTCGACCGGAGCGTCGAGCTCGATGTCGTCGGGGAAGACCTCGGGGACGTCGGGGAGGATCTCGGGGTCCGCGGATCCGTCGTCCTGCACGACGCCGGGCGTGAGGGACACGGACGGCGGGGGCTCCGACTCGACGGAGATGCCGTGCCACGAGTCCGACACGCCGGCGGCGCCGGGGCCGCCCGTGTTGTCGCCGGTCCAGGACGGCACGCCCTCGGGGCCCAGGGTATCCAGCGACGACAGCCCGTCGATCTCCGCGGCCGCGAACTCCGCCAAGGCGGGGGGCGTCCCGAGCTGCGCGCGCTGCACGCGGAGGGCGTGAGCCGCCGCCGCGGCGTCCGGGTAGCGCTCGCCGGGCTCCGGCTGGAGCATCCGCATGAGGATCGGAGCGAGGGGATCGGTCGCGTCGAGCCGCAGCATCGCCTGGGACACGTCGCCCGCCACCACCCGGGCGAGGACACCCGTGGCCTTTCCGTCCCCCCAAGCCCGCCGCCCGGTGGCCATCTCCAGGATCAGGAGGCCCGTCGCGAACTGATCGGTGGCCGGCCCGACGGGCTCCCCGCGCGCCTGCTCGGGGGCCATGTAGGCGATGGTCCCCCGGAGCTCGCCCGCCACCGTGCGCGCCTCGTCCTCCAGCCGCGCGACCCCGAAGTCCATGACCTTGAGCTGACCCTGCCGGGTGAGCATCACGTTGCCGGGCTTCACGTCCCGGTGGATGAACCCCTGGGCGTTCCCCTCGGGGTCCGTGAGCGTGTGGATGTAGTGGAGCGCCTCGAGCACGCCCGCCCCTACCTCGAGCACGACGTCCCGCGGGAGCTCCAGCCCGTGGCGACGGCGGAGGATCCGGCGCAGCGTGATCCCGTCGACGTAGTCCATGACCAGGGCGATCTCGCCGCGATGCCTCAGGACCTCGTGGATCCGCACGAGCGACGGGTGGTTCACGAGCCCGCCCAGCCGCGCCTCGCGGTGCAGGTACTCCTCCACGTCGCTGCCCGGAGCGTGCTCCACGCGCAGGCGCTTGAGAGCGTAGTAGGCGCGGAACCCGGAGTCCGCGTCCTTGCGCGCGAGGTAGACCTTGCCGAAGGCGCCTTCGCCCAGCTTCCGCAGGATCTCGTAGCCGCCGATGTTCAAGGGTCGCCTCGCAGCACGCGGAGAAAGGACGTCGCGGTCACCGCCGCGAGCGGACCGGGGGCGTCAAGGAGATGGCGAACCGGAAGGTCATCGGCGGCGGGCGGCCGCTGAGCCGCCACGGGCCCGGCAGCCATCCCTGCATGCCCCCCAACCTCGCCTGAGCGCCGAGCGTCACGGCGCCTCCGCCGAGGGTGAGGCCGCCACCGATCCCCGCGAGCACGAAGCCCGCGGTCTGGACGTTCTGGGTGGTGCGCTCCCGGCCGTCTTCGGTGTCCGCTGCGTAGCTGCCGAACGCGATGGCGATGCCCGCGAGGGTGGCCGCCACGCCGCCCCCCAGGGTAGCCAAGCCGACGTTTCGGGCGGCCGTGGTGCGCTCCCAGACGAGGCCGACGGGGGGCAGCTCGAGGTCCGCGCGCACCGAGTCCAAGAGCTCCGCCGTGCGCACGTGCTCCACCGTGGGCAGCTCCTCGCCCATGAGGGTCAGCAGCGTCTCCTCCGCGATGGCGGGCTCGCCGTCGACCTGTTGGAGCCGGGCGCGCTCGTAGCGGATCCGGGGATAACCGGGCTCGATCTCTTCGGCTTGATCGAGGAACCGCTCAGCGGCCGTCAGGGCGCGATCGCGCTCGGAGATCCGCCCCTCATCGAGGTGTCGGCGGGCCTCGTCGATGGCGTCGGCCGCGTCGTAGACGAGGTCCGCCGCAGTGGCCGAGACGCCCTGGGCCCGGGCGAACGACGCGCCCGCCGTCGAGACGAGCGCCGCGCCGAGGACCGCGGCGAGGCCGACGCGGAGGAGCGACGGGGACGTTCGAGCTCGGCGATCGAGGGGGGACACAACCCCCGAATCCTATCACGCACGCCGCCCCGCCCCACCCGCGCGCTCGCGCCGGGGAGCCGGGTGCCGTAGCATGGGCGCCGCCCCCCCGGGGGCGAGGAGGACCCCGAATGTCGGACGCTGCCGCGGCGCTGGCCGAGAACCCGAACTTCTCCATGCTCACTCGCGAACAGGCGGCACGCCTGATCGAGCGGGCGAACCACCGCTCCTTCACCGCGGGCAGCCTGCTCATGAAAGAGGGACGCGACGGCACGTCGATGATCGTCCTCGCCGAGGGCACCGTGGACGTCCAGCGCGGCGACAAGACCATCGCCACCCTGTCGCCGGGCCACACCCTCGGAGAGATGGCGTTGCTCGATCCCGCCCCGCGGTCTGCGAGCGCGCTCGCCAAGACCGACGGCAGCTTCTACGAGCTCGACCGGGCGGCCCTCTGGGGGATGCTCGCCGAGGGCGACGAGGCCGCCATTCACGTGCTGCAGGGCATCACCTCCACCGTGTGCTCGCGGCTCGGGCAGGTGAACGGCCTGGTCCAGCAGGAGGTGCTGGCGCCCAAGGGCAACGTGTTCAGCCGGCTGTGGTCCAAGGTCGGCAAGCTGGGGAGGAAGTAGACATGGCCATCGATCCTCGTGTCCTCGAGCAGTTCTCGGACCTGTCCGACCTGTCCGCCGCCGACCGCAAGATGATGGCGGCCGCCCTCAAGGAGTCCCGCTTCCGGGCAGGCTCCCAGATCTGCCGTGAAGGCGACCTCGGCGACTGCTGCTGGTTCCTCGTGGACGGCGACGTGGAGGTGATCAAGGTCCTGCCCGACGGCCGCCGCGTGAAGCTCGCGACCCTGGGCTCGGGCGTCACGTTCGGGCAGTCCGGCCTCGTGGAGGGCCAGGCCCGCACCGCCGAGGTCAAGGCGACCGAGAACGTCTACATCCTCTCCCTCACCCAGAAGTCCCTGCGCTGGGCCCTGGGCCGCGGCGAGCAGTGGGCGGTCGCGGTGCAGGCCATCGTGGCCATCAACCTGGTCCGTCAGCTCCGCTCGGCCCTCTCGCGGCTGTCGGAGCTTGCGGCCGCGGAGGACGCGTCCGTCGCCGTCACCGGGCGCTCGCGCGACGAGATCATCCAGCCGAAGAGCCTCGACGCGGACTTCTCGAAGGTGCGCGCCAGGCAGGCAGCGGAGGCCGCCGAGGCCGCCGCCCCCGCCGTCGAGGTGGACCACTCCAACGCGGCCGAGGAGGTCGCCGCCGAGCTGGCCGAGTACGAGGGGCAGGTCGGGGCCCAGCCCATGGGCGACCAGGGGCTGCTCAACCTGCTGCGAGACACCGAAGCCGCCCTCTCCGGCACGAACTTCGCGCTCGACGACGTCGAGTTCGTCATGGACGAGGACATGAAGCGCACCGCCCAGGCGCGCGGCCACTGATCGTCAACCCGTGGGCTCGCTCGCGGGCTTCGGGGCGGGCTTCTTCCTGCGCTTCTTCTTGCGCTCGACGTAGTCGGGGTTGTTGAGGGCGTAGCGCACCTGCTTCGGCAGCATGGGCTTCACCTTCTTCCCGAAGCCGCGGTTCTGCACCAGCACCTCGCCGATCTTGTTGACGATGAAGAAGTGCGGGACGTTCCGGCGGCTGCCCTTGTAGGCGCGCAGCACCTCGGGCGTCGGATCCAACACCACGGCGTCGAGGCCCGCTCGGCGCACGTGATCCGCCTCCTCGAGCCGGCCCTCCCGGTCGTCGTCGGTGGCGAGCAGGACGATCTGGAGATCGTCCCCGTGCTCGGTCTTGAGCTCCTTGAGCGTGGGCAGCGACGCACGACACGGCCCGCACCAGGACGCCACGAAGCCGATGATCGCGGCCCGGGTGGGCTCCGTGGCGCGGGGCCCCAGGTGATCGGAGAGGCGGTACTCGACGTCCGTGAGCAGGTCCGTCAGCACCAACTGGGGGGCGTAGTCGCCGTTGTCGAGGCCCTTGGCCTTGAACGGCACGACCTCCGGCTCCGGGAGGCGAGGCGTGCCGGGGGCGGCGGCAGCCGGGGTCGCGGGCGGCTCGGCGGGGGCCTGCTCGACCGACGGCGCCGGGGGCGGGGCAGGCGCGGTCCCGGGATCCGCGCCGGGGTCCTCGCCCCCGCACGCGACGCACAAGGCGACCGCGAGCGCGACGACAGGACGCATCAGAGCAGCCCGTCGATGACCGGCGTGACCGCGTTCCAGGTCTTGTCGTCCCGGTTGGACCAGCCCACGTGCTTCTTCCGAATGATCCCCTGCTTGTCGACGATGTAGGTGCTCGGCATCGAGGTCACGTCGAAGAGGCCCAGGATCTTGTTGTGGGGGTCCACCGCGACGGGGAACTTCGCTCCCCACGCCTGCGCCGCCGCGCGCGCCTTGTCCGCGTTCGTGTCGACGCCGATGGCGAGGATCCGGAAGTCCTTGCCCTCGTAGCGCTTCACCATGCGGTTCAGGCCCGCGAACTCGGCTCTGCAGGGGCCGCACCAGGACGCGAAGAAGCTCAGGTACGTCACCTTGCCGCGCAGGCTCTCGCTGTCGACGACGGTGCCGTCGAGCATGTCCGCCGTGAACTTCGGCAGGCGCTTGCCCTCGAAGCCCTCGGGGGCGGCGGCCGCGACCGCCTCGCCCGACGGGTTGGCGACGTTCGCGTCGGCGCAGCACCGGAACCCCATCGTCTTGTTGCGGTGGCCCGCGCCGAACGTCTGCACGGGTCGGAAGCAGGCGGCCTTCTCCTTGGCGTAGAAGTGCCCGCCGAGCAGCCGCGCGGCGTCCTGATCCGGCCCGACCCACTCCGAGAGGTTGCCCGCGAGGTCGTAGATGCCCGTGGGCGTGGCGCACCGCGGGCGGATGCCTGTGGCCGACGCCTGCCCCCCGTCGTTGGGCCCCTTCGACTGGTCGTTGCACCACCCGCGCTCGTAGTAGTCGGCGTACGGGAACTGGTTGCCCTCGACGTAGTCGTCGCCGAACTGGCCGTTGCCGTCGTCGTCCACGGCGGCCGTGCCCTGGCACGCCGTCACCCACTCCTCGCTGGTGCAGACGCGCTTGCCCGCGGCCTCGCACGCCGCCACGGCGTCGTACCAGTTGACGTTGGCGGGCACCGCGCCGTGCAGGGACAGGGCCCTCCCCTCGCCGTCGATGCTCGCCTCGAACGTGTCGATCCAGAAGGGCTCGGAGCCGTCGGTGATCTGCACCATCGTCGGCGCCGACTTCGCCGCCTCCGCGTCTACCGGCACCGCGGCCTTGCGCTGCGGCCTGGCCCCCGGCTCCACGCGGCCGAGCTCGCGCTCGATGAAGTGCTGGAGCGTCTCCTGGGCGACGATCCCCTTGAACAGGCGACCGTTGATGAAGGTCCGGGGCGTGCCGTTCAGGCCCATGAGCGTGCCGTGCTCGGTGTCCTGCTTCAGGGCCGCGCGCGCGGACGAGCCCTTCTTCATGCAAGTACGCCAAGTTCCCATGTCTGCGCCCGATTCCTTCGCGTAGTACGCGAGGTCTTGGCCCTTCAGCTTGTGCTGGTTCTTGAAGAGCAGGTCGTGCATGGGCCAGAAGCGGTCCTGCTCCGCCGCGCACTGGGCCGCCACGGCCGCCTCGCACGCGTACCGGTGGCGGTTGTTCTTCACGCCGGCGTTGCACGTCGGGCTCATGGGGAAGTGCTTGAAGACGAACTTGACCTCGTCCTTGTACTTCTTCTTCAGCGGGTTCAAGGAATAGAACAGCTTTTTGCAGTAACCACACTGGAAATCAGCGAATTCAACCACCGTGACCTTGGCATCCGCGGGGCCGGAGAAGGGGTCGTGCGCGTCGATGGGCACGTCCCAGACGTTCTTGCCGATCTCCTCGCCGGTGCCCACGACGCCCTTGCCGAGCGGGCCCACCGCCTCGGGATCCACCGCGCTCGACGCGACCGCCGGGGCGTCGGCCGGGGAGTCCGCGATCTGGGCGTCGGCCAGCTCGATCTGCTGCTGCACGAGGCTGCTCTTCCACATCGAGTGGAACCCGAGCAGGACCACGAAGAGGCTCGCCCCCGCCGCCAGCGCGAGCTTCGAGGGTCGGCCGAAGGAGCTCGCTCCCGCGGCGCCCGGGCGGCGCAGGGCGAGGACGGAGACCACGAGCGTGACCACCGCGGCGGCGTCCATGGCGAGGCAGAAGGGGCAGTAGACCTCCTCCACGAAGCGCATCACGTAGAACAGCTGCAGCCCGTAGAGGACCGAGAGCCCCGAGCCGATCGCGAGCAGGCGCACCGCGCCGCGCGCCCCGTCCCCGCCCTGGCGGGCGACGAAGACGAGGAAGGCCATGCCCAGGTAGGCGCCCAGCGCGAAGAGGGTGATGGGGATGTCGGTGAGCGCGCGCACGCCCGTGAGCAGGGTGATCTTCCCGTGCTCCGAGGTGTTGAGGCGGTCGCAGTCGAACGTCTCGCTCCAGGAACACGCCGACTCGAAGCCGGCGGGGCCGTAGCTCTTCAGCATGAACCCGTAGAAGAGGTAGAGCGCGGCCACGCTCGCGACCGCCAGGGAGGCGCCGATGATCGCCGCCCCCGCCTTCGAGAGGACCTCCGTGGTCCCGTCCTTGTTGTCGTCCGACATTGGTCTCTCCAGAACACCCCGCTCGCCGCGGCGGCGGGAAGATATCAGGTAGCGTCTTTCGCGATGCACGCGTCGGCTCGGCCCATCCCGACTCGCATGGTCGGCTCCCTCACCTCCGTCTTGCTCGCGGCCGTCGCCGCGTCCCCTACAACCGCTGAAGCCGCCCCGGTAGTCCTCTCCGCGAGCAGCGGCGAAGGATCGGCCCCCGGACCGGCCGACGCCGCGGTCGTGGCGAAGGAGCAGCTGGGCGACGTCGAGGTGATCCTGGGCGGCGCGAGCACCCTGCTGAACCTGGCCGCGACCCCGGCGCGACTGCCCGGGGCCCCGCCCGTGGGCTGCGCGGGCTCCCCGGCCCCCCGGACGCAGCTGGAGGGTCTGCTCACGACCGCCGTGGACGCCCTGGACTCGCTGGAGTACGCGGACAGCCTGCGCGCGGCCACCCAGGCGCGGGACCTGCTGCCCTGCGTGCAGGACGTCGTGGGCACCGACTCCCTGTACCGGCTGTACTTCACGGAGGGCCTCGCGGCCTTCTACAACGACGACGCCACCAGCGCTGCGGCGGCCTTCCACGCGGCCACGGCCGTCGACTCGACCCGGCCCTGGAACGACGACTACGCCCCCGAGCCCCAGGGCGTCTTCCTCGCGGCGCTCCAGGGCGTCCTCAAGACCCCGGGCGCGCCGGTGGACGTCGATCCGACGCTCGTGAATCCCCACATCGACGGTCGCCCCGTGAGCGGGCGGGTGGACGACCTCCCGGCCGGTCCGCACCTCGTCCAGGTCGGGGCCGCGGGCAGCGCGCGGGGCGTGATCGTCTTCGTGCCGGGAGGGGCCGAGCCCGTCCCCCTGCTGGGGCCCGCCGGCCTCGAAGCCGCGCTGGCCCGGGGGGACGAGGCCGTCGCGGTCGTGCTCGCCGCCGCCGCGCGGAGCGAGGGCTGGACCGAGTCGATCCTCATCGTCTCCGACCTCGGTTGGGTGCGCTTCGAGCCCTCCACCGGCCGCTTCGAAGGCCGGAGCGGGTCGGTGAGCGCCGCGCCCGCCGCCTCGCGCCCTCCCCTGCCCCTCGGGATCGCGCTCATGGCGGGAGGCGCGGGCGTGGCGGCGGCGGGGTTCGCGGCGAACCGGGTCGAATTCACCCTGGCTGCGAACGCCGGAGACGCCGAAGAATATCGACGCAGGTACCAGGACCACCTCGGGGGCTTCGCCGCGGGGGTCGCCGGGTGCGTCGCGGTGGGGGTCGGCCTGGGCGTCACCCTCGCGGCGACGGTGGGACCGAAGCAGTCGGCGTCGCGCGGGCCCGTGGTCCTGCCCTTCGCCTTCGCGGCGCCGGGGACGGCGGGCGCGGGCCTGACCGGGAGGTTCTGACGTGAGACTGCTCTCCCTGCTGCTCGTCTTGCCCGTCGCCGGGTGCCTGCTCACGGTCCACCCCGACGACTGGGCGCCCCCCGACGACGACGACGCTGTGGACGACGACGACGCCGTGGACGACGACGACGCCGTGGACGACGACGACGCGGTGGACGACGACGACGCCGTGGGCTGCAGCGGCCCCGACGAAGACAACGACGGGTGGCAGACCGGAACCGGGCGCTGCGACTGCGACGACAGCAACCCCACGACCTATCCCGGCGCCATCGAGCGGTGGGACTTCGTGGTCAACGACTGCGACGCCGGCGCCGAGGTGCTCTCGGCCTCCGTCGGGTTCGGGTTCGGGGGTCCCGCGCTCATCGCGGGGCTGGACGCCGAGGGCGACGACCGGTTCGGCGAGTCCTACTCGATCGGCGATCTCGACGGCGACGGCGCCCCCGACCTGTGCGGGCGCACCGCGGGCCCGGCCTCCGTCATCTACCTCTTCTTCGACTTCGAGAACGCGCTGCGCGGGGCTCCCGGCGGCTACCTCAGCACCCGCGACGCGGACTCCGTGCTGCGGGACGTCGGCGGCGACGGTCGGATCGACTGCAGCGGGGACCTGAACGACGACGCGTACACGGATCTCGTGTTCACGAGCTTCGACTCGAACGTCCTGTGGGACAGCCAGGCCGAGGACTTCTCGGGGGTCGGGTTCGTCCTGGGAGGGCCCCGGGAGACGTTCGCCGCCGAGGTCGCGCCCGACACGATCCAATGGCTGCAGGCCCCGGCCGCGGACCAGCACATCGGCGAGTGCCTGGGCGTGGGCGCGATCCACCGACCGAGCGGCGACAACGCCCTCGTGGCCTTCTCGTACCGGCTCCCCGAGTCCGAGGAGCACCGCATCCTCGTCATGGACCACCTCGGGAACTGGCACGGCGAGATCGCGGTGCCGAACAGCGCGGGCGACCTGTTCTGCACGGTGGTCGACGACGTGACGGGCGACGGCGTGGACGACATCGTCGCGTCCACCCAGAACGACACGCACCTGTTCCTGTCCGACGACGCCGACTGGGACCTGGGGGGCGGCTCGAGCTTCGATCCCTGGGGGGCGCTGGGCCCGATCACGCTCCCGGGGGTGTCCGCCCGGGACGCGGTGTCCGGGGACTTCGCGGGCGGCGACGGCCGGGAGCTGGTGCTCGCCGACGAGTGGTTCGCGGCGGACGACATCCCCGGGGCGGGCGAAGCCATCCTCATCTACAGCCGCACCGGGAGCGCCAACTGGACACGTCCGATCTTCGACGGCAACTCCGTCGACCCGCTCGAGGCGGCGGCGCTCGTCGGCTGGGCGCCCAACGTGAACTTCGGCAGCCGCATCTGCAACCTGGGGGACGTGGACGGCGACACGATCCCGGACCTGGGCGTCGGCGCCTCGGCGGCCAACCAGGACGACGCCACCGGGCAGTTCCTCGTGTTCCGCGGGCGCTCGACCCAGGACTGGATCGCGGACCAGCCGCTCGAGATCGGCGAGCAGGTCAGCTTCTTCGAGCCCCTCCCCGACGAGTTCTACTTCGCGGGCGCGCCGCTCTGTCAGGCCCCGTGGCCGCGCGACACGGAGAACCCCACGGGGGTCGTGCTCGCGGGCTGGGGCGTCGACGGATCCGGTCTCCTCTACTGGTGGCCCAACGCGCTCGTCACCCCGGTCGGTCCCCGGTAGCGGAGGACGTGCAGCCAACGGCTGCATCGCGCCTATCACGCGCGCGTGATATTCGAGGGGCCGTGTCCACCTCTCCCCCCGCCGTCGCCGCCTCTGCGCTCGGCCGCGCGTATCGCGATCGCTGGGCGCTCGCGGACGTGTACATCGAGCTCGCGCCGGGCCGCTCGCTGCTGCTCGCGGGCCCCAACGGGGCGGGCAAGACGACGCTCCTTCGCCTCCTCGCGACGGCGATTCGGCCGACGACCGGCACCCTCTCGATCCACGGCCTGGACGCGCGCAAGGACCCCGTCGAGGCGCGTCGACGACTGGCGCTGCTGTCCCATCGCGGGCACCTCTACTCGGAGCTGTCGGCCCTCCAGAACCTGAGCACGGCCGCCGCCATCTCGGGCCGCGAAGGGGACCTGCTCGGGCTGCTCGACCGCGTGGGCCTGCACGCCCGGGCCCACGACGCCGTGCGCACCCTCTCGGCGGGCATGCGCAAGCGCCTCGCCTTCGCCCGGCTGCTCCTCCAAGAGCCCGACGTCGTGCTGTTGGACGAGCCCTACGGCCAGCTGGACCCGGCGGGGTTCGGGCTCGTGGACCGACTCATCGGCGAGCTCCAGGACGAGGGCCGGACGCTGGTGCTGTCGACGCACCTGGTGGAGCGAGGGGCCGGGATTCTGCAGTCGGGGATGGTGCTCGTGGACGGGCGCGTGACCTGGGTCGGGCCCGCGAGCGGCACCCCGGCCGCCATGGCGGAGATCGCCTGATGGGCGTCTTCGCGCAGACGCTGGCCGTGTTCCGCAAGGACGTGCTGCTCGAGTGGCGAGGGCGCTCCCGCGTGTCCGCCGTCGTCTTCTTCTCGACGATGACCTTGCTCCTCTTCTCCTTCGCCGTCGGTCCCGGTCGCGAGGTGCTCTCCCGGCACGCCGCCGGCTACCTGTGGCTGGCCCTGCTGCTGTCGTCGGTGCTCTCGCTCGGGGAGTCGTTCCGGGTGGAGACGGAGGACGAGGCCCTCGAGGGCATGCGCCTGCTGCCGGTGGACCCTCGGGCCCTCTTCTTCGGCAAGGCGTCCAGCAACTTCCTGCTGCTGCTGGGGCTCGCGCTGCTGCTCGTCCCGGGCTGCCTCGTGCTCTACAGCGCCGAGATCCGGGGTTCGGCGGGGTTGCTCGTCGCTTCCCTCGCCCTGGGCACGGGGGGACTCGCCGCGCCGGGCACGCTGTATGCAGCGATGACGGCGCGGGCGCGGGGACGCGACGTCCTGCTCCCGCTGCTGCTGTTTCCCCTGGTCGTGCCGGTCCTGCTCGCGTCGGTGAAGGCGACGAGCCTCGCAATGACGGGCGACCCCATGAACCAGGGCCCATCTTGGCTCGGCGTCCTAGTGTGTTTCGACGTCGTGTACTGGTCGCTGCCGGCCATCCTGTTCGGACGCGTCATCGAGGATTGACCATGGATCGAGAACACTGGCTGGGAATCGCGGGGCTGCTGCTGCTGATCGGCGGCAGCGTCTTCGGGCTCCTCATCGCGCCCCCGGAGAAGTACATGGGGGACGTGGGGCGGATCCTCTACATCCACGTGCCCACCGCGTGGAACGCGCTCCTCATCGCCACGGCGGCGTTCGTGATCGCCATCGGGTCGCTCGTGAAGCGGTCCCCGAAGTGGGACGCCGCCCTGCACGGGACGCTCGCCACCACGGCGCTGCTCACGGTGATGCTGCTGATCCAGGGCGCGATCTGGGCGAAGCCCACGTGGGGCGTCTACTGGGACTGGGACCCGCGCCTGACGACGTCCGCGATCATGGGCGTGTCGTTCGCGGGGCTGCTCGCCCTGCGCGCCTCCCTCGACGACCCCGAGCGCCGCGCCACGTGGACGGCCGTGGGCACGATCATCGCGTACGTCGACGTGCCCATCGTCTACATGTCCATCAAGTGGTGGCGCACGCTGCACCAGAACTTCAGCACGCCCGAGACGGTCAACGAGATGATGGTCATCCCGCTGCGCATCAACGCGTTCGCCATGCTCTTCATCGGCATCTGGCTGTCGGTGCGCATGGCGAGGCTGTCCCTGGCCGAGCGCGGGGCGGCGGTCCCCACGGCGCCGGCCTCGGCCGATCCGCTGATCGCAGGGAGGGCCTGAGCCATGGAAGGAGTCATCGTCGGCGGATGGGGCTACGTTGCCGCGGCCTGGGGAATCTCCCTGGGGCTGTTGCTGGGGTGGGCGGTCGTACTTAACGTCCGGCTCGCGGCGGCCCGGGCGGCCGCCCAGGACGAAGGAGCGACCGATGCCGGATAAGCGCTGGATCCTCGGGATGATCGCCGTCGCGGCGACCGCGCTGGGCGTCTTGGCGTTCGGCAGCCTGGGCGACAACCTCGTCTACTACTGGAACCCGACGGAGCTGATCGCTGCGGGCGACAAGGCCTACGGCGCGACCATCCGCCTGGGCGGCATGGTCCAGGCCGACAGCGTCGAGTTCGACAACAAGAGCACCGACCTCGCCTTCACGGTCGGCGACGGCACCACCACGGTGCGGGTCGAGGGCAAGGGCATGCCGCCCCAGATGTTTCGCGAGGGCATCGGCGTGATCGTGGAGGGCACCCTGCGCAAGGACGGCGTGTTCGAGTCGCGGGAGCTCCTGGTGAAGCACAGCAACGAGTATCAGGCCCCCGAAGACGGCGAGAAGCCGGACCTCGACACCCTCGACGGCGAGGCCGACGCCAAGTGACTATCGCTCTCCTCGGGCGACTCCTGGTGCTCGCCGCGCTGGGGGCCGCCGCCGCCGGCGCCGTCGTCGGGATCGCCGCCGGCCGCAGCCGAAGCGAAGCCGGGCTCCGCCTCGCCCGCAGGCTGGTCTACGCCTTCTCCGTCGCCTTGATCGGCGCCAACCTGCTCATGGTCTACGCGCTCCTGGCGAAGGAGTACTCGGTCTCCTACGTCGCGCAGGTGGGCGGGAATGCGGTGCCCGCCCGCATCGCCATCGTCTCCCTGTGGTCCTCGCTGGAGGGGTCGATCCTCTTCTGGGGGCTGGTCCTGGGTTGTTACTGCGCCGCCTTCGCGTGGCGCACCCGGGACAAGTTCACCGACGTGATGCCGTGGACGCTGGCGACGGTCCACCTCGTGGCGGTGTTCTTCGCCTTCCTCATCGCCGGCCCCGCGAACCCGTTCCTGGACACCCCGGCCCCGATCCCGACGGACGGCCCCGGACCCAACGCGCTCCTCCAGAACCACCTCCTCATGATCGTGCACCCCCCGATGCTCTATCTGGGGTACGTCGGCATGACGGTGCCCTTCGCGATGGGGGTCGGGGCGCTCGTCGAGGGACGCCTCGGGGCGGCCTGGATGAAGGCGACCCGCACCTGGATGCTCGCCCCTTGGGGCTTCCTCTCGGTGGGGATCATCCTCGGCGGCTGGTGGGCCTACGAGGTGCTCGGCTGGGGCGGCTACTGGGCGTGGGACCCGGTGGAGAACGCCTCGTTCCTGCCCTGGCTCACGGCCACCGCGTTCCTGCACGCCGCCATGCTCCGAGAGCGCCGCGGGATCCTCAAGGGCTGGACCATCGTCCTCCTCATCGCGACCTTCTCGCTGACGATCCTGGGCACCTTCATGACGCGCTCGGGCGTCTTCAACTCGGTGCACAGCTTCACCCAGTCGGCCATCGGACCCACCTTCCTGGTGTTCCTCGCCATCGTGCTGGTCGCCTCGACGATCCTGCTCGCGATGCGCGTACACCTCCTCGAGGCCGAGGGGGAGATTCGGTCGGCCGCCAGCCGCGAGTCGATGTTCGTCCTGAACAACCTCTTCTTCGTCGCGTTCACGTTCACGGTGCTGGTGGGGACGGTCTTCCCGCTGCTGGCCGAGGCCGTGCGCGGGGTGAAGGTCTCCGTGGGCGGCCCGTTCTTCAACCGCATGTCGGTGCCGATCGGCGTGTCGATCGTGTTCCTCATGGGCGTGGGCCCGGCCCTCCCGTGGGGGCGCGCGAAGCGGGACGAGGTGCTGACGGCGCTGGCCGTCCCGGTGGGCGTCGGGGTGCTGCTCACGGGGCTGGGCGCCGCCCTCGGCGTGCGGTCCTTCTGGCCCGCGGTCACGCTCTTCGCAGGCGGCTTCGCGGGGGCGGTGTCGCTGCGGGACATGGCCGTCCCGGTGCGGCTGCGGCTCACGAAGGGCGAGGCGGTCGGGGACGCCGTGGTCCGCGCGTTCGTCCGTGGTCGCAGGCGATACGGAGGCCAGATCGTCCACTTGGGCATCGCGATGATCGCCATCGCCATCGCCATCTCCCAGAGCTACCAGCTGAGCGAGGAGACCATCCTCGAGCAGGGCCAGGCCGTCGGCATCGGCGACTGGACGGTCCAGTACGAAGGGACGCGCGAGGAGGTCACGCCGAACCGTCGGTCCACGATCGCCACGTTCGGGATCGCGCGCAACGGGGCCCCGGCGGGGACCCTCGAGCCCCGCATGAACGTCTTCCGCGGGAGCATGCAGCCGATCGGCACGCCGGGGGTGCGCTCCACACTCACGGAGGACCTGTACCTCTCGGTGATGAACATCGACTCCGAGGCGGGCGTCGTGGGGCTGCGCGCCTTCGTGAACCCCCTCGTGTACTGGATCTGGAGCGGGATGTTCGTGATCGCGCTCGGCTGCCTCGTGGCGGCCTGGCCCTCGCGCGCCGCGGCCCCCCGGGAGGCCCCGGCGTGACCCAGCCCCGCGTCTCTTGGAAGGTCCTGGCGCTCGGGGCCCTGTTCCTGGTCCCGCTGCTGGTGGTCCTGGGCTGGGGCTTCCTGATGGACCCCCACGAGATGCCGTCCCCGCTGGTCGAGAAGCAGGCGCCGGGCTTCGATCTCGCCCGATACGACACGAGCGAGCGGATCGCCTTGGCCGACCTGGCGGGCAAGCCGGTCGTGCTGAACTTCTGGGCGACGTGGTGCGTGAGCTGCCGGTACGAGCACCCGCTGCTGGTGCAGGCCGAGAAGATCTACGGCGACCGAGTGCAGTTCGTGGGCATCGCGTACCAGGACAAGTCCGCCGAGATCGAGGCCTGGCTCGAGAAGCACGGCGGATCGACCTACCCCACGGTCGTGGACGTCGGCGGCAAGACGTCCATCGCATACGGCATCTACGCCGTGCCCGAGACCTTCTTCATCTCCTCCGACGGCGTGATCCAGTACAAGCAGACGGGCGCGATCGACGGCCCGACGCTCAAGCGCGAGCTGGACCGATTGCTGTGATGCGCGCGCTGCTCCTCGCCGTCGCCGTCGCCCTGCTCGCCGCCCCCGCGGCCGCGCAGGACACGGGCACCTTGGCCACCGAGGCCGAGCTGCTGGAGCTGGGACCGGACGTGGCCGCGACCGTCGGACCGCCCGCCTCGGCGCGCCCTGCCTCGGGGGACGTCGAGCGCCTCACGGAGGACATCGCCGCCCTCATCCGCTGCCCGAGGTGCCAGGGGATGTCGGTGGCCCAGTCGCCGTCGGAGTCCGCCCGAAACATGAAGCACCAGGTCCGCGCGCTCGTGGCGGCGGGCTACGACGAGGGGCAGATCCTCGCCTACTTCGAGTCCTCCTACGGCGAGTTCATCCGGCTGGTACCCCGGGCGACCGGCTTCAACCTGCTCGTCTGGGTGCTGCCGCTCGCGATGTTCGGCGTGGGCCTGCTGTTCGTCATCGGCTTCCTCAAGAGCCTGCGCGGCGAAGGCGACCCGGCGGCCCCGGTCGTCGTCGAGGCGTCCGGGGGAGACGCGGCCGACGGCGAAGAGGGAGTGGACCCCTGGATCGCGCAGGTGCGCCGGGAGCTGGCAGATGGGTGAAGTCGACTGGATCCCCGGCGTCGTCGTGGCCCTGATCGGCGTCGTCGGGGGCGTGCTCCTGGCCCTGCGCGCGGGGGCCCGCGCCGCCGCCGCGCCCTCGCCTCCCGTCTCCGAGCGCCGCGCGGATCTGCTGGCCCGCAAGGCGGCGCTCTACGAGCAGCTGCGCGACCTGGACGACATGGGCGAGCGTCGTCCCGAGGCGGCCACCGAGCGCGCGGTCCTCGAGCGTCGGGCGGCGGACGTCCTCAAGGCCCTCGCCGCGTCTGGCGACCCCGAGCCCGCCCCCGTCCCCGCCGCCGAGGCGCCCCCGCCGCCGCCCCCGTCCCCGTCGGGCGGGCTCCCCCCCGAGCTGCGCGGCGGCCTCATCGGCGCCGCCGTCGTGGGGCTCCTGGCGGTCACGATCTGGGGCCTCCAGAACTACGCCGGCGAGCGCCCCGAAGGCGGCATCGCCACCGGCGGCGACTTCCTGCCCTGGGGGACGACCGACGGCGCCGCGGCCCCCGAAGGAGCGACCCCCGCGCCCGGCCGCGCGGGCGGGGCCGTCCCCGGCGTGCCCCCGTCCCTGCAGCCCAAGCCGAGCCCCGCGGTGGACGCGGCCCGCGCGATGGTCGGCGCGAACCCCGGCAGCGTCGAGGCCCACGTCCAGCTGGGCTGGGCGCTGCTCGACGCCGAAGGCTGGATCGACGCCTACCAGACCGCCGAGACGGTCCTGCGCATGGACCCGACCAGCCCCGACGGCCGCGTGATCTCGGCCGCCGTGCGCATCGTGATGGGCATGGAGACGGTCGCCCGGGAGCTGATCGACGAGGCGCTGTCGTACGACCCGAAGCACATCCAGGCGCTCAGCTACTCGGGGATGCTCCACTGGCGCGCCGGGGATCGGGCGGCGGCGGAGGCCGCCTGGACGACGGCCAAGGCGGCGGGCGGAGACCCCGCGTCCTTCGACCGGCTCATCGCGATGGCGCAGAACGCCCCCCTCCCGGGCAAGGGACCGGCCCCGCATCCCGACGGCGACCCCCACGCCGCGGGCTCGGAGGTCATCAGCGGCACGCTTTCGCTCGGCCCCAACGCGAAGCCCCCGGCGGGCGGGCGCATCTTCGTGATCGCGCGACGTCCCGGCGTCGCGGGCGGTCCCCCGGCGGCCACGGCGATGCTGCCCGCGAAGCTCCCGACGACGTTCCGGATCGGCCAGGCGAACGTGATGATGGGCGGCCCCTTCCCCGACGAGGTGGAGCTCACCGTGCGCTGGGACGCCGACGGCGACGCGATGACCAAGGGCGACGACGACCTCTGGGGCACCGCCGACAGCGCCGTCGCCAAGGGTACGTCGGGCGTCGCCATCGTGCTGCACTGACCCCGGGGAGCTTCCCCGTCGGCGCTACTCGAGGCCGCGCCAGTTCGCGCGGGGTGTGTCCTTGCCGGACGGGTGCCCGCCGGGCGTGATGATGTAGACAGCGCGGCGGTTCACGATCTCGTCCGTGTTGTCCGGCGTCTCCTTCGCGAGGGCGGTCTCGCCGAAGCCCTGGTAGCGGATCGTGACTCGGCCCGCCGCGCGCTTCTTGAACCACTGGGCGATCGCCAGGGCGCGGCGCTCGGAGAGGCTCTGGTTGCTGGACGCGTCGCCCACGGTGTCGGTGTAGCCGCCCACGTACAGCGTCGGGTTCGGGATCCACTCGCCGTACTTGTCGAGGGCCTTCACGATCTCCTTCCACGCGTCCTGGAGCTTCGGCGCCTCCTCGGCGAGGATCTCGTGGGAGCCGGTGGGGAAGTTCACGTCCTCGTGAGGCACGACCAGCGACCAGGGGATGATCTCCACGCCCGCCCAGTACCCGTACTCGTCGAACGCGCGCACGAGGATGCGGAAGACCTCGCCCTCGCCCTGCTGCTCCCAGGTGACCCGCACCGGGCTGCCCTTCTTGGCGTCGGTGACCGCGAAGGTGGACTCGCCCAGGGTCGAGAGATCGTCGGCGATGACCTCGATCTTCACCTCCTCGGGGGGGTGGTTCGTGACGAGGCTGAACCACTTGTTCTCGAGGTCCACGGAGTTGACGGGGATGCTCGCGGTGATCGGCGGCGCGGACGAGACGAAGACCTCCGTCTCCTCGATGTAGTGCTCCGCGGCGTGGTCCACCATCTCCACGCGGATGGAGTACATGACGGTCCCCTCCTTCTGGGACCACGTGTAGCGAAGCTCCTGACCCGCGGAGACCGGCTTGATGTGGTGGGTCTTCGAGTAGCCGTTCTCCCCCGTGATGTCGATCTGGGCCCGGAAGTACTTCTCGTCGAAGCCGACGATGAGCGTGGGGACCTCCCCCTTGGAGGGGTCGACCAGGTCGGCCTCCATGCCCATGAACACACCCGCGTGAGCGGGAGCGTCGGCCGCGATCGCGGCGGCGAAGACGAAAGCGGCGAGTACAGTGCGGGACGTCATTCGGAGTTCTCCTGAGGCACGGCGAACAGGTAGACGCCGCGACCCCGGGGGTCGTGGCTGCAGCGCGCGGCGATGTAGTAGCCGTCGCCGCTGATCTCGGCTTCGGCGCAGCCCGCCGGGAGCGTCATCCAGTCCCGGCCGGTGCGCCGGTCGTGAAGAAGGACCGATCGCGACGACGGATCGGACTGCTCGTAGAGAAGAAAGCGCCGCTGATCGTCCAGGTCGACGTCCGTGTAGCACCCCTCGGACGTGCCGGTGATGTCGCTCCGGCGGCGGGTCGTGAGGTCCGACCAGAACAAGCCGCACACGCCGCCCACGCGGGTCACGAACACGACGGAGTCGACCGACGGGTGCATGACGCCCGCCTCGACGTCGCCCTTCCGGGCCCCGAGATCGGTGTACAGCCCGCGCGTCGAGTCGACCAGCAGCAGGCTCAGGGCCCCCGCCGGATCGGCCCGCACGAGGACTCGACCGTCGTCCGACACCCCCGCCACGGAGGCCCCCCGGCGACCCCGCCAGGCCACGACGCCGGTGTCCGCGTCGTCCGGCACCACGACCGCCACCGGATCGCCCCCCAGCACCGCCGAGAACGCGACCTTCGTCCCCCGGGCGGACATCCTCACATTCGCGAGGCGCTTCCAGTTGCCCGTGACGCGGAGGTCCTCACGCTCGGTGAGGTCGAGAATGCGCAGCGTCCCCCCGCCCTCGGCCGCCACCACCACGACGCGGTCGCCGTCGGCGGACAGGGACGGAGAAGACCCCTCCAGGAGGGCGCGCGGGTAGCGCTCGATGCGGCGGCCGCGCAGGACGACCAGGTGCTCGTCGCGGGTGCGCCTCGGATCGAGCCCCCGACACACCACGGCCACGGCGGCGGCGGTGCCGGCCAGGGAGGGGGCGCGGCAGCCGGACTCGTCGATCTCGCCGTCGAAGAGCTGCCACGGTCCCACGCCGCTGCGCCCCTCGAGGGCCGTGTCCGTGGCCAGGATCCTGGCGAGGAAGCCGCTCCCGCCGTCGCGCCGGGCCAGCTCGGCGGACTCCGCCGTCGAGAGGTGGGTCCCCCCCAGGCCGCCCGCGATGAGGTCCACCTCCGGGTTGTCGACCTTCTCGACCCCCACGTCGGCCTCCGCCTCGGCCTCGGCGAGCGGGGCGAGGCCCTCACGGATCAGGTCCATGACCAGCCGCTCGGGCTCCAGGACCAGGGGCGTCGACTCGGCGCTGTGCTCCTCCCACTCGGGGAGCTTCTCGGCCGAGGAGGCACCCAGGAGCAGCGACACCAAGGGGGCGAGCAGGATCGTTCGCGACATGAGGCCGTGAGCCTAACGCAACCCGGGCGAACGGGGCCCCGAGGCGCCGCCGCGGCCCGGTGATAGGGTTCGCCCGTGCGACGCCCCCGCCCCCTCCGATGGACGCTGATCGCCGCGCTCGCGGCCTCCACCGCGTGCCCGACGGAGGACCCCGGGTTCGGCGTGGACGACGACGACGCGACCCCCGCCCCCCCCTCCCAGCTGGACTTCGGCCTGCCCGAGGACTCCCTGCTCGGGGACGAGATCCTCGCCACCGTGCGGGTCCCGGGCTACGGCGGCGCGGCGAGCTTCTTCTACGTGGGCGGGGAGCTGCCCCCGGGCCTCCGGGTCTCGGCCAACGGGGTCATCGAGGGCCGCCTCGAGGCGCGGGGGACGTACACCTTCTCGATCCAGGCCACGGAGATGACGATCCCGGACATCGTCGACGAGGCGTCCATCACCGTGGAGCTCGACGGCGCGAAGCTGCACCTCGGCGTCGTGCACGACCGGCCCACCACGCTCACGGCGGAGCGCGGCCTGCAGTACGACCCGTGGATGCGCATCCAGGCCGAAGGCGCGCCGGAGATGACCGAGATCACCCTGGACGTGGGCACCTACCACCCGGGGTTGAACGGGGAGAACGACGGCGGCTGGGTCGACGACATCCGCATCGAGACCGTGCCGATCTCGGCCTGCACCGTGACCCTGAGCGACTGGGTCGTGCCCGACGACGCGGACTGCAACGAGAACGACCGCCCGCCCCACTGCGTCGACGACGACCCCATGACCTACGCGGGCGACGGACGGTTCGTGACGGGGGACGACACCGGCCACTACGAGGTCCACCTGGACTGCGCGCCCTACGGCACCGCCGACGTCCGCGTCCTCGCCGTGCCGCCCGGCTGGTGTCCCCTGGGCGACCACTACGGCGGGCCTCCGTGGCAGGCTCCCGGCGCCTGCGAACCCGGCTGAGACCTCCCCCATGACCGACCCCACCGGCGGCGGCGTCCTGCGCCTGCACGCGCTCGGCACCCCCCGCGCGAGCTGCACCAACTGCGGCGCGTCGTGCTCCAGCTACCGCATCGGGCCGCTCACGTCCGAGGACGAGGCGCGCTTGGAGGCCGCCCTGCCCGCCGTCCGGGAGGCGTTCCCGGACGCGGATCCCGAGGACCCCCGCGCGCGGGTGCGGCAGGGCGAGACCGAGCGCGTGTTCCTGCGCAAGCGAGACGGGTACTGCGTGCTGTGGAAGCGCGGCGTGGGCTGCACGGTGCACGCCGCGGCCGGGGCCGAGGCGAAGCCGCTGGTGTGCCGCCTCTTCCCGCTGCAGCTGATCCGCACCGAGTCCGGCATCCGAATCGGCATGCGCCCGTCCTGCCTCGCGGACGTGGAGGCCTGGCACGACGGTCCGGCGGTGGCGCCCGAGTTCATCCAGGCGATGCTCGAGCAGCCCTTCGGGACCATCGAGCGGAAGAAAGAGGCGGGGGAGGATGTTCTCCTCAAGGTGCTCGCCCTGCACGACCTCGACACGGCCACCGTGCTGTCCTTCCTGGCCCAGCGTCCGACCCGCGACGATCCCCCGAACGTCGAGGCTTGGCTCGAGGCGCGCCTGCGCGCTCTGTTCGAGGCGGCGGACGCCGTCGTGGGCGGCGAGTTCCCCGAGCAGGCCCAGGGCCCCCTGCACCCCGCCACGTCGACCGCGGGCGGCTTCCGCATGCTGCGAGAGTTCGTGGAGGCGGGCCGCGGGGCGCGCGACGGGCGCTGGCCCGAGGTCGACGCCGGGTTCCGACCGTTCCTCCGCGACGCCCTCCGTCGCCTCGTCTACCTGCGCCAGACGTCGCTGTTCGGCACCCCCGCGTGGGCCCTCATCGGCTACGTGGCGGCCGCGCGGTGGGCCTCGAGTTGGGCGCGGCACGACGGCGGGGTCCCCGATCCCGTACGGTTCGGCCGCATGTTCTCGACCCTCCTGATCGTCCTCCAGAGCCCGCGCATGCAGCAGGCCCTGACGGACGGCGGCCCGCCGTTCGCCTGATCGTGTCGCGCCTCCTCCTCTCATCGGCCGCGGTCCTCGCGGTCCTGCTCTCCGTGCCGTCGGCCGAGGCGCAGATGTTCCGTCGCCTCGCGGGGTCGATCTCGGACCCCGTGCCGCCCTTGGGGCGCGCGATCGACGAGGCGCTCCGCGAGCACTCGGTGGGGGGCGTGCCCCTGGGCGAGTACCTGCCCGCGCTGCAGTTCACGGGGTGCCTGGACGACGTCCGCGCCGAGCTCGTGGAGGGCTTGGGCGCCCTGCGCAGGGTCCACGTGAACGCCGTGGAGCGGCGACGGCTGCCTCAGGTCTGGCGCACGTGGGAGCGCAAGCTGTCGGACCTGTCCCCGGACGCCTGGCTGCTGACGACGGCGTGGCTCGACTCGCCCGAGGTCGCGCGCCGGCTCTACATGTGCGACGACGGGCTGCCCCCGTCGTGGAAGGCGCTCGACCCCGACGGCTACGTGCGGGAGGCCGTCGTGTGGTTCGACGTCGCCGTCGCCGAGCGCGAACAGGCCGTCCTCAAGGGCGCCCCTGCGGACCGTGAGCTCGCGATCATGGAGCTGCTGGAGCTGCAGGAGGCGCTCGTGGATCGGTTCGCCACGACGTACCCCGCGGAGGCCGCGTACGCGGGCGCGAGGGAGCGTCTGGACGAGCGCCTCGACCTCATGTGGAGGGTCCTGGTGGAGCCCCACCACTACGGGTTCACGCCCCGGGCGCGCACCACGGACCCCGAGACGACGGGCGACGCTCACCGGCGTCGGATGCCGCAGAGCCCGTTCATCGGGATCTCCATCCCCGACCCCCAGGACAGCCGCGCCCGGGACCGCGTCGTCGAGTCCTGGCGCCGGCAGCGCCGCATCGTGGACGCCGAGATCAAGGTGCGCACCGCCGAGCTGGAGGAGATCACGACCGAGATGGCGACCGCCCGGGGCGAGGAGCTCCAGGATCTGGTCCGCGCCGCCGCCCGCCTCGAGGCGCAGGTGTCCAACGCGCGCGTCGACCTGGTGCGCATGCAGAACCGCGTCCGCCACTTCAGCACCGGCAAGCCCTGGATCGACTCGATGCTGTCGGCGGGGTTCCGTCGCCGGAACGTGAAGAAGCTCGACGCCCGGGACGACACCCTCGAGGCCCAGTCCGTCGCCCTGCGCGAGGCGGTCGAGGAGGCCGTGTCCCGAGGGGCGAGCCCCCCGCCCCGCTGGGACGGGACCGAGGGCGGCGGCGGCGAGGAGGCCGTGGCGGCGACGCGGGTGGAGCGCGGCACGCCCGGCCCCGGCAACTGGCTCGCGGGGCTGCCCGAGGGCACGGTCTCGGCCGCCGTGCCCGACGCCGCCCCGGGCATCCCCGAGGGGACCGGCGCCGTGGAGCGCGTCTACGAGGGTCCCCTTCCCCTCCCGTCGGCCGTCTGGTCCCTCGATCTCGTGGACGAGCTGGTCGCCGCCCACCCGACGCTCGACCGCACGGACGTCCGCATCCTCCTGGGGCTCGTGAAGGCGGCCTACCGCGAGCTGCCCGACCGGGCAGCCGTCGAGGAAGCCGTCCGCCGCACCCTGGACGAGGGCGGGCTGCGCATCCGCGGCGAGGAGTCGACGCTGTCGGACCTCTGGATCCCCGGGCGAACCCGCGGCGATCAGCCTGTCGTCACGTTCGTTCTGACCCTGAACTTCTAGCTCTCGCGGCCTGTTAAGGTCCCTCGCTCTTTTCGGAGGACGCGCCGTGATCCCGTACTGGGTCCCCCAACCCATCCAGATCTTCGACTTCCGCATCGACTGGTGGATCTCGCTCATCGTGGTGGGCATCGCGGCGGGCACCGAGTGGGCCCGGGCCCGCGCCCTCCGGGAGAACCTGTCGGTCAAGATCACCGTCGACTGCACGCTGTTCATGGTGCTCAACGGCTTCCTGTTCGCGCACCTGCTGCACGTCCTCGGATACAACTTCGACCGATTCCTCGAGGACCCGATCATCCTCGCGCCCTGGTACGGCGGCTATTCGTCCACGGGCGGCTTCCTGGGCGCGGCGATCGCGATCCCGCTCTTCCTCAAGTGGAAGAAGACGCCGGTCTGGGCGTACGTGGACAACCTCTGCATCGGCTTCACGCTCGGGTGGGCCCTGGGCCGGTTCGGCTGCTTCACGGCTCACGACCACAAGGGCATCCAGACCGACTTCTTCCTCGCCGTCGCGTTCCCGGAGCGCCTCGGGGGGCCGCGGCACGACCTCGGGCTCTACGAGTCCATGCTCGCGTTCACGATCTTCTTGACGCTGATCACGTTGGACCGCCTCGACAAGGACAAGCGTCGCTTCCACGGCTTCTACTCGGCGATCACGCTGTTCATGTACGCCCCGATGCGGTTCGCGTTCGAGAACCTGCGGGCGAAGGACCTCGAGGAGTTCGGGGGCAAGTCGGACATCCGCTGGTTCGACGCCCTGACGCCCGCCCAGGTGGGCGCCGTCCTGCTCTTCGGCCTGGGCATCTGGACCTGGCGCTCGCGCAGCCGCGCCGGCCGCCTCGATACGCGGCGGGAGATCCTCCGCGACTTCCCCGCGGGCGACATCCCGGACGCCGTGCGCGACAAGGTCAACGCGATGCTCGCCGAGACCGGCGAGAGCCTGGACGGCCCGCCTCCCGAGCCCCAGCCCGAGCCCGCCGAGGGCTGACCGCTACTTCAGGAAGGTCAACAGGATCCCCGCGAGGAGGATCAGCAGGCCGACCGTGACCACGACCACCGCCGACGTGGGCGGGGGCGGCCTCACGGTGGGGTCGCGCACCGACGGAGCGGCGCGCTTCTTCGCCTCCTTCTTGCGCGGGCGCTTGCCGCCCGGCGAGGTCTTCCGCCGCTTCTTCTTCGGCCTGGCGACGGGCTCGGCGTCCCCCGTATCGAGGGTCGGCAGCTGGTGCCGCGGGACCGCGATGGTGGCGGCCGTGGGGGCGGGCGTCGGCGTCTCGGGCACGGAGATGTCCCCCACCGAGTTCAGCGAGCTCGTGCGGATGTCGGCGGCGGTGATGCGCGGCGCGGACGTCGTATCGGCGACGCCCCGATCCGGAGCCATGGCGCGGGTCGGGGGCGGCTCCGACCGCTTCGCCGGCGCGCTCTTGGGGGGAGACTCCTCGGCCGCGCTCTCCCCCACCGGGAGCGCGTCGGGGCGCGGCGGCGCGCTCACGGCGGACGTGGCGGGCTCCGTGCGGGCGTCCTCGACGGACACGGAGGGCGGCGGGGGCCGGGTGCCCGCGACCTTCGGGGCGGGCGCGGGGGTGGGCTCCGCGCCCGGGCCGAGCGACGCGGGCCGCGGGATCACCTCCGAAGGGGTCGGCGCGTCGTGGCGCGGGTCGCTGATGCGCTTGCTGGGGCGGCTGTTCTCGCCGCTGCGCAGGCTGCGGGGCGCCAAACGCTCGACCACCGGCTTCACGCCGCGCAGGAAGCTCTTGAAGTTGTCCCGGGCCGCGAGCGTGTCACGGACGTCCCGCAGGTCGTCCGCGAGGTCGATCGCGACCTGGTAGCGACGGTCCGGCACCCGCTGGAGCACCTTCTCGAGGATCGGCACGAGGGCGGGGGCCCGCTCGGCGGCGTGACCGGCCTCCTCGGTCGGCTTGCGGCGGGCGACCTGCTCGGCGATTCGGGCGAGGTTCCGGCCGGTGAACAGCCGCTTGCCCACGACCACCTCGTAGAGCATCGCGCCCACCGCGAACAGGTCCACCGAGGGCCGGAAGTTCCGCGTGCCGCCCCACACCTCCGGGGCGATGTATCCGGGGGTCCCCTTCACGATGCCGCGGGTCGTCGACTCGATGTTCAGGGTCGACTTGACCAGCCCCCAGTCGGAGATCTTCACGAGCCCGCGGCGGTCCACGAGCACGTTCGACGGCTTCAGGTCCCGATGGATGATCGCGAGGGGCGAGCCGTCGTCCTCGCAGGCGTTGTGGGCGTGGTCGAGCGCCTCGCAGAGCTCGATGCACAGGTCGATGCCCGCCCCCAGCGGGATCTCCTTCTTCTCGGCGCGCAGGGCCTCGAGCAAGGAGTTCAGGTCCGGGCCGTCGACGAACTCCATGGCGATGAAGAGCTCGCCCGACTGTTCGCCCACCCGATACACGTCGACGATGCCGGGGTGCCCCAAGCGGCCGCAGACGCGGGCTTCGTTGATGAGGGCCTTCTTCTGGGCCTCGAGCTCGCCCGGCGGGGGCCGGAGCAGCTTCAGCGCCTGACGCTTGCTGAACCCCATGTCGCCGGTCTCGACGGCGAGCCACACCTCGGCCGCCGCCCCCCGTCCGAGCCGCCGCTCGAGCCGGTAGGGGCCGAAGACTTCACCTGGCTCGTGGGGGTTGGGGACCTGGGTCATCGAGGGGCCTGAGGGCCCCGAAATCTAGCACGGCGCGGGCGTCGAAACCGACGCGCCCCTCAGTCCTGGAGCGCCAGGAAGACGGGGTTGAGGTCGGCGTCGAGGGACGCCGTGAGGCCGTCGATCGCCGCCCGGACGTCCCCCCACGTCTCCGCTTCGTCCCCGCCCACGGGGATCGACTCGTGGAAGCCCCAGCCCCCGCGGCCCGGGAGGTACAGCCCCACGTGGAGCGTGCCGCCGGACTCGGTCTCGGGGTCGGCCACGAAGCGGCCCAACAGCACGGCCCGCGCGTCGACCTGCGCGGCCGCGACGGCCAGGCCGTCCCACACGGTCGAGCGACGCTGGGAGCGCGGCGCCTCGAGCGCGCCCTGGACCGTCTCCTGGAAGCGCACGCTGTTCTGGACCGCCATCGTCAGCACGACGTCCTTCTCGTCCTTCGGGCGGATGCGCACCTCCTCGATCGCGTCCGCGTGGCCCGACTTGCGGCCCACGACGCGGTACACCCCGGGGGGCAGCTCGAGGGTGAGGGAGCCGTCGTAGACCATGCCCTGCTCGGTGCCGTGCACGAGCACGCGCACGTCGGGCTCCGTGGCGGTGAGGGTCAGGGTCCCGGTGGGTGCTTGACTGCGGCGCGAGTCGACCTCGTCGAACAGAACGAGGAAGCGCGGGTGCTCCACCTCGCGTCGAGGGGTCCAGGACGGGTCGAGGCCGAGGGCGGCCTGCAGGGTCATGGAGGCCCCGCCGGCGTCGCCGTCGGCGAGCTGAATGCGCGACTGCAGGATCTTGAGGTCCCGCATGAAGGCCTCGGGCAGCCGCTCGTCGGGGTACGGGGCCACGAGGTCGATGGCCTCTTGGACCAGGTCGGACGCCTCGCCGTACTCACGGCCGCGGAGCGCCGTCCAAGCCGCCTCCTGGCGACGCACGGCGGTGTGGATGGCGACGGAGATGCCTTCGCTGGGCCGGACCTTCGGGAGGAAGTCGCGGTCGCGATCGGCGACCACGTCCGGCACCTGCACCAACGCGTCGGCGATCTCGCCGTACCAGCTCGCTCCGTCGTTGCGGAGGACGTCCGTCGTCTGCAGGTCCCACACCGCGACGGCGGGGGGGGCCTTCTTCTTGCCGAAGGGGCCCGCGTCGGCGGACGCCGGGCAGAGCACCGCGGGGATCAGGGCGACGAGTACTGCGAGCGAGGTGCGCATGCGGGCTCCGTTTCCGGGTCGAGCGACCCGTGATGGGGCCAACTTGCTCCTCCCCCGCGTGCGCGACAAGCGTCTTCCCCGCCCGTCACAAAACTTCCACACCTCCGCCAAAGCCGCCGCCCCCGGGCGTCCGCACCTCGAGCCGATCGCCGGGCTCCAAGGAGCGCGTGAAGCGGCCCCCCAAGGCCTCGACGCCCCCCGATCCCGCGCGCAGCGAGGCCACGCCGGGGGCCCCCGCACCGCCGCCGTCGAGCCCGAACGGTCGGGTGTCCCGACGCTCGGACAGCAGCGACACCCGCACCGGCTCGAGGAACTCCAGCTCCCGCACGACCCCGTCCCCGCCCGGCCAAGTCCCCGTGCCCCCGCTCCCCGCGCGCAGGGCGAAGCGCACGAGGCGCACGGGGCACCGCGTCTCGAGCACCTCCACGTCCGTGATGCGCGTGTTCGTCATGTGGGTGTGCACGCCGTGGGCGCCGGGACGCCCCCGCCCGGCCCCCGCGCCCCCGCCGATCGTCTCGTAGTAGCCGAACCGCCGGTTGCCGAAGGTCAGATTGTTCATGGTGCCCTGGGCGGCCGCGGCCACCCCGAGCGCCCCGAAGAGCACGTCCACCACGCGCTGGCTCGTCTCGACGTTGCCCCCGACCACCGCGGCGCCGTCCGGGGGATCGAGCAACGAGTCCGCGGGGATGCGGACGTCGACCGCGTCGAGGCAGCCCTCGTTGAGCGGGATGTCCCGGCCCAGCAGGCACCGCAGGACGTAGAGGACGGCGGCCCGCGCGACGGCGGGCGGGGCGTTGAGGTTCCCCGCCGAGGCGGGCCCGGTGCCCTCGAAGTCCACGACGAGCGTGGCGCCCGCCTCCCTCGCCTCCACGGCCAGGGTCACGACCACGGGGGTGCCGTCGTCCATTCGGTCCTCGAACCGTCGCGCCCCCGGAGGGAGGCCCGCGGCCCACGCCCGCACGACCGCGGCCCCGTTCGCCTGGATGTGCCCCATGAACGCGCCGGCGACGTCCCCCTCCCGGGCGAACAGCTCCTCGATCAGCCGGACACCCAGGGACGCGGCCGCGATCTGGGCCTCCAGGTCGGCGGTCACGCCCGGCACGTCGCGGGCCGGATGAGGTCCGGCGCCGAACGCCTCGGCCACCGCCCCGCGCAGGACCTCCCCGCCACGCGCGATGCAGAGGAAGTCGAGCCGCACGCCCTCCTCCGCGAGGGAGGTGGAGAACGGGGGCATCGAGCCCGGGGTGACGCCGCCGACGTCCGCGTGGTGGGCCCGGGAGGCGACCCACGCGACCGGGGCCGCAGACGACGGGAGGAAGACCGGAGAAATGACCGTGATGTCCGGTAGATGCGACCCGCCTCGGAAGGGATCGTTGATGGCCCACGCGTCCCCCGGCGCGGGGAAGTTTCCTGATGTATCACCTTCAAAGTGATGTATCAGGGATCGCACCGTTTCGCCCATGGCGCCGAGGTGTACGGGGATGTGAGGAGCGTTCGCCACGAGCCGACCGCGGGCGTCGAAGACGGCGCAGGAGAAGTCGAGCCGCTCCTTGATGTTCGGGGACCAGGCGGTGCGGCGCAGGTTCTCGCCCATGCGGGTCGCGATCGACATGAAGCGGTTGTGGAAGAGCTCGAGCCGCACGGGGTCGGAGCGCAGGTCGCGTGCGCGCTCGGGGAGGCCCGCGGCGGGGCGGTGGAGGAGGTGCAGCACGCCCTCCCGCCCCACCACGACCGTCCAGCCGGGGTCCACGACGACGGTGGTGGCGGCCCCCTCGATCAGGGCTGGCCCGCGGAGGCCGTCGCCCTCGACGAGCGCGGCCCAGGAGACCGTCGGGGTGGGGAGCACGACCACGCCCCCGCGGCCGTCGGGGTGGCCCACCGGGGGGGCGGGACCGAGGAGCGCGGGGTTCACCGGCCGGACGGCGTCGGTCGGGGGGACCTCCGCGGGCCCGGCCGCGGCCGCCCTCGCCCGGGCCTCCACGACCACGCGGGCGACCTCCACCGCGCGATCCGGGCGCACGAAGCCGAACCGACGGAGGTGCCGGGCCGCGAAGTCCGCGCCGTCCCGCGCCGCGAGGCTCCGGGACGACCCCGCGTACCGCAGCTCCCAGCGAACCTCCACGTCCGCGGGCTCGCCCACCTCGGCCCGCGCCTCCGCCGCGAGGGCCTCCACGTCGGGCGCGAGCGCCGCGGGCAGATCGTCCGTCCAGGGCCGCCCCAGGGGCCGCGCCCGGAGCGCGTTCTTCCGGGCGCGGGAGATGCCGAACGCGGACAGGACCGAGGCGTGGGGGTGGGCGACCACCCGCGTGATGCCCAGCAGCGCGGCGACGGCGCACGCGTGCTGCCCGGCGGCCCCCCCGAACGCGAGCAGCGCGTGGTCTCGGGGATCGTGACCGCGGGCGGTGGAGAGCTCGCCGATCGCGGCCGCCATCGCCTCGTTCGCCACCAGGAGGAAGCCCGCGGGATCGGCGTCGGGGCCCAGGGCCTCCAGAGCCGCCCGCGACGCGCCGGGGTCGAGCGGGCGGGCTCCGTCCTCCCCGAACAGGGCGGGGAACGACGTGGGCCGCACCCGACCCAAGGCGACGTTCAGGTCCGTCACGGTCGCCGGACCGCCCCGGCCGTAGCAGGCGGGGCCGGGGTCTGCGCCCGCCGAGTCGGGGCCGACCCGCAGCCGGCCGTCGCGCACCGCGAGGATGGAGCCTCCCCCCGCGGCCACGGTGTGGATGTCGAGGCACGGGACGCGGATCTCGGTCCCCGCCACGACGAGGTGGTCGCGCCGCACGGTCTCCCCGGCCCAGCGACACACGTCGGTGGACGTGCCCCCCATGTCGAACCCGAGCACCCGCGGCAGCCCCAAGGAGCGGGCGAGGGCCTCCGCGGCCACCCCTCCCCCGGCGGGCCCCGAGAGCACCGCGTCGACGCCCCGGAACGCGTCGCGGGAGGCCAGGCCGCCGCCGCTCCGCATCAGGAGCACGTCGCCGGGCAGCGCGCCGGTCCAGCGGGTCACCACCGGCCCCACGAACGCGTCGGCGGCGGCCGTCCCCGCGCGACCGACGTAGCCCACCTCGGGGCAGATCTCCGAGGACAGCGAGACGTGCCCGATCCCCGCCTCCCGCGCCCAGGCGCCCACCCGGCGCTCGTGGTCGGGGAACATCGCGCCGTGCACGAACGCGACCGCCAGGGACTCGACGCCCTCGGCCGCGAGGGCAGCCAGGGCCCCCCGGACGGCCGCCTCGTCGAGGGATGTCGCCACCGTGCCGTCCACGTGGACCCGCTCCCGGACCTCCACGACGCGGTCGACGAGCGGGGCCGTCTTCGTGACGAAGAGCTCGAAGATCCGCGGCCGCGCCTGGTGCCCGATGCGCAGGACGTCCTCGAAGCCCTCGGTGACCAGCAAGGCGGCCGACGCGCAGAGGCGGGTCAAGAGGGCGTTGGTGGCGACCGTCGAGCCGACCCTCAGCTCGCGGACGGGCCCGGGAGGGAGGGCGGCCAAGCCCCGCGCCACGGCGTCGGGACCCGACAGGACCTTCCGGATGACGATCGAGCCGTCGGGGGCGCGCGCGAGGACATCGGTGAAGGTGCCGCCGCGGTCGACGGCGACGAGGCGTCCGTCAGTCGACGACACACGGCCCGCCGCACGGGTCGATGATCTCGCCCTCCCGCCCCAGGGCGAAGAAGGCGACCGTCTGGACCTTCTGCACGTCGGTGTGCCGCGGCACGTAGTGCGAGTCGGTCTCGGGCGCGGGGCGGTTCGTGTCCGGCGGGCGGGGGAGCAGGCTGTCGAACTGCGCGACGGCCTTCGAGCCCGGGGGCAGCGGCGCGGCGGCCGTCTCCAGCCCGTCCACGGTCTCGATGAACGGGTCCAGGATCGGCACGCCCAGGGTGCGCGCGAGCGTCTCGGCCGTGAAGTTGGGGACCTGGTCGTCCCCCATCGACAGCTGCCACAGGCCGGGCCGATCGCCGAGGTGCTGCACGTAGTGGATCGGGTCCACGGGATCCCACAGGAGCTGCGACACCGCGTAGATCCGCTGGCGGTCCGCGGCGTCGAGCACGGCGTCCTCGATGAAGGTCTCGAAGTCGCTCCAGTTGCTGGACCGCTCGAGCATCGTGGACCACACCGCGCCGGGGACGTGGAACACGGAGGCGTCGATGACCTCGCTCCGCGCCGCGACGACCGGGCCCTCGATGCCCCCCAGGGAGATGCCGTAGTAGTGCACCCGGTCCGGGTCCACGAGCGTCGCGCCCCCCGGATCGGTGCCCGCGCGGAGGAACTCCTGGTCCACGAACGCGGTGGACGCCAGCCTCCCCATGGCCAGCTGGTTGGAGACCGACTGCACGAGCTTGTCCGTCAACAGCGCGAACCGGGCCGGGTCCCTGGCCACCCGCACGGCGTCTCCGATGTCGCGCTCCGTGAGCCCCCGCCACTCGGTGCCCAGGACCACCGCGCCGAGTCGGTTGGCGAGGTCCACCACGTCCTCGGGGTCGTCCGACGACGCGAGGTAGTGCTGCGGGTTGCGGAAGAGCCCGTGGCCGAAGACGAGCCAGGGGGCGGACGCCGGATCGGCCCCCTGGAGGGACTCGGGGACGATGAGCGTGAAGTAGGCGGGCGCGTCCCCGTTGAGGACGGGCAGCGCGTCGTCGCCGAGTCGGAACAGGCCCTCGTCGTCCTCGGGATCGTCCACCCCGGGCTCGGCGAACAGGTAGTGCGGCAGCGCCACCGAGCCGCGGACCTCGCGCCAGATCCCCGGCGGCGGGTTCGGGAGGTCGTCGTCCAGGGAGTCCTTCAGCGAGGTGATCGTGATGGCCGGCTCGTGGGCGGGATCGAGGGGCAGCGCGGCCTTCATGGCGGCCGTGACCGTGTCCAGGGGCGCCGTGAGCGAGGCCTCCGAGGAGGTGCGGAAGTCGAACGCGAGGACGAGCCCGGCGCGGTCGACGCCCAGCTCCTCGAGGCGGCGCAGGAGGTGCTCGTAGTGGGAGCGGACGGCCGGGGAGACGCCGGGATCGTCGCCGTCGCGCAGGGCCGCGAAGTCGGCGGGCGCCGGGACCGCGCCGCCCGCAGCGTCCCGGAGGGCCCCCGTGACCACCACGGCGATGCGGCGGCCGAAGCCCAGGTGCTCGAGGGGGCGAACGAGGAGCGATCGCGCCTCGTCGCGGGGGATCGGGTGCGCGTCGACCTCGGCGAAGTGCCGCAGGCGTCGCCCGTCGTCGAGGTCCCAGAGCTGGACCGAGGCGTCGGCGGCCAGGGACGCGTCGGGCGCGCTCACGGGGGGCAGGGAGGTCGCGTCCAGGGCCACGCCGAGCTGCATCCACACCGTCCCCACGGGCGAGAAGCCGTCGCGTCGATCCAGCGGGGCGGTGTCCCAGGCGCGGCCGTCCACGGCCACCGGGAGCGTGCCCGCCGGGACGGTCACGCCGCAGGCCTCGCCGCCGGTCATCGCGTGCATCGACGGCCACGGATTGAAGACACGGTCGTCGATCAGCCCGGGCTCGCCGCCCACCGAACACGGCTCCGGCTCGGGGACGTCGCAGCCCGCGAGCAGCGACGCCGCGACGAGGGCGGCCACGCCCCATATCCTCCCTCCGTGGCGAAGGACCCCCCGAAGCGGAGCTTCCACGAGCGCGTCTACGCCGTCGTGAGCACGGTCCCCCCGGGGTTCGTGACCACCTACGGAGACGTGGCCGCCGTGATCGGCTCGCCGCGGGCCGCCCGGCAGGTGGGCTGGGCCCTCTCCGCCCTGCGTCACTCCGACCGCGCCGACGTGGTGCCCTGGCAGCGCGTCATCAACGCCCAAGGCCGCATCTCGGCCCGCGGCGACGTCCTCCGCGCCACCGAGCAGCAGTCGCTCCTCGAGGCCGAGGGCATCGTCTTCAGCGAGGCGGGAGCGTGCGATCTCGAAGGGCATCGGTGGATGTATCCGAACGAGCGCGAAGCAACGCAAGCGCCCCAAGCGCGCGCAGCGGAGCGAAGCGAAGCGGAGTCCTGAGGCGGCAGAGCGGGGCCCCCGGCGACAAATCTCTGATTTGTCGAGAGGGGTGCATCAGAGGGTGCGCTCAGGCGGGGTGATCTCCTGCTCGACCCGGTACACGGGCACGGGGCGGGCCTTGCCCTTGAGCGTCGCGGGCGGCAGATCCGACACGATGACCCGCTCGCCGCAGGCCTCGCGCACGGACTGCGACACGATGACGTCCCCCGCGCCCGCCATCTGGCACAGCCTCGAGGCGACGTTCACGACGTCCCCCACCACCGTGTAGTCCATCGTCTTGCGGGAGCCGATGGGGCCCCAGATGCAGTCGCCCACGTTGATGCCGATGCCCATGTACAGGGGCTCGTCGCCGCGCGACTGACGGACGCGGTTCAGGGACCGCAGCGCCGCCTGCATCTGGAGCCCGCAGCGCACCGCCGCCATGGCCGCGTCGTCGTCCGACTTCGGCACCCCGAAGAGGCCCATGACGGCGTCGCCCATGTACTTGTCGAGCGTGCCCCCGTGCTGGAAGAGGACGTCGACCATCACCTCGAAGTACTCGTTGAGCAGCGCCGTGACCTCCGAGGCCTCGAGCTTCTCCGAGAGGCTGGTGAACCCGCGGATGTCGCTGAACAGGACCGCCGCGTTGCGCTCCTCGCCGCCCGGGCTCAGGTCGAGCTTGCCGTGGACGACCTCCTCCACCAGGTTCGGGGACAGCAGTCGGCCGAGGCGGGCGCGTGTCTCGGACTCCTTCTGCACCTCCTGGATGAGGCGGGTGTTCTTCAGGACGACGGCCGTCTGCCCGGCGATGGCCGAGAAGAGGGTCAGGTCCTTGGGCATGAACGCGTTGCTGCGCTCGCTGCTGTCGACGTGCATCGCGCCGTAGATGTCGCCGTCGAAGAGGATCGGCACGCACATCGCGGAGCGGATGGAGAGCTGGACGATCGACTTCGCCGCCTCGAAGCGGCCGTCGGTCGCGGCGTCCTGGGACAGCACCGCAGCCTTCTTGCTCAGGACCTCGTTGAGCACCGTCTGGGACAGCTGCATCTGCTCCGACGGCTGCCCGCCCCCGCGCTCCATGACGACGCGCGGCTCGAGGGTCTGCCCGTCGTCGGCCATGAGGAGGATGGCGCAGCGGTCGGCTTCCAGGAGGTCGAAGACGCGGGAGGCGATCTGGGCGAGCAGGGTGTCCACGTCCTCGTCCAGCCGCAGCGCGGCGTTGAGCTCGTGGGCGATGCGCAGCTTCTCGTAGTCCCGCCGGAGCGCCTCGATGTCGAGGATCGAGTACGCGGGCTGGAAGGTCTCGTGGCGCTCGCCGATCTCGTCCGCGAGGGCGATGGCGGAGCTGGTCCCCTGGGTGAAGGCGACCGCCGCGCGCCCGGACGTCGACTGGCCGAGCAGCGTGAGGCCCTTGCCGCCCACGAGCCCGCGCGCGATGGCCGCGGTCACCGGGCGCACGCGGTCCACGGCGAAGCGGAAGCGGACGGTGCCGAAGACGATGTCGCTGCCGTGCCGCAGGGGCCCCTTGTCGACCCGGCGGCCGTCCAGGTACGTGCCGTTGCGCGAGCCGAGGTCCTGCACGACCCAGGAGTCGTCCGGCGCGCGGAGGATCTGCGCGTGGAACTTGCTGACGGACCGGTCGGCGATCTCGATGTTGTTCTCGGGGTGGCGACCGAGCGACGTGAGCGCCCCGAGCCGGTGCCGTCGGAGAGGCTCGCGTTCGGGGACGAGGTAGGCTTCGGCCATCGGTCGCAGGGTAGCTACCCGGGCCCCTTGAGAAAAGCCCGCCGGCCCGCAACCGCCCGGGTCGCCGGCACGGGGTTTGCGACCGCCCGAGCCATGGCCCGAACCCTCCTCCCCCTCGTCGCCCTCCTCCCCGTCCTGGCGGCGGGCTGCGACGCGGCCTGCGATCCCGGCGATCTGTGCGTCTACATGGGGGACGGCGCCCCGGGCGTGGCCGCGGAGGGGGACCTGCGCACCGGGTCCGGCCTCTACGGGCCGGTGGACCTGGCGTTCGACCCCGAGGGCCGCGCGGTGATCGTCGAGCGCAGCAACCACCGCCTGATCCGGGTGGAGCTCGACGACACGATCGTGCCGCTGCTCGGCACCGCGGGAGCTCCAGGCCAGGGTCCCGACGGCCCCACCGCGGACGCTCGGCTCCGCGAGCCCACGGACGTCGCCTTCCGGCCGGACGGCACCCTGGTCGTCGCCGCCTGGCGCAACTGGCGCGTGGCCGAGGCGGAGGTGGGCGGGGAGTTCCAGTTCACCTGCGGCACCGGCGACCGCGACGGCTACGGCGACGGCGGGCCGGCCTCCGAGGCGGCGCTGGACCTGCCGTCGTCGGTGGCCGTCGACTCGGCGGGGAACGTCTACATCGGCGACCAGGCGAACCAACGCGTCCGCGTGATCGACGTCGGCGGCGTCATCGAGACGTTCGCGGGGACCGGCGCCCACGGCTTCGACGGGGACCTCGGGCTCGCCACCGAGAGCATGCTCGCCGCGCCCGCCTTCCAGCAGACCACGCCCGCCCTCAAGATCGCCCTCGACGAAGCCCGACGCCGGCTGCTGGTGGCCGACACGCACAACGGTCGCGTGCGATCGATCGACCTCGACACGGGCGTCATCACCACGCTCGCGGGCCGCGGACGGACCGAGCCCGACTCCGGGCCTGCCGACGGCTGCGTGTCGGGCTGCGGCTTCTCGGGCGACGGCGGACCGGCGACCGAGGCCGAGCTCACCTCCCCCACCGACGTCGCGGTGGCGTCCGACGGCACGGTCTACATCGCGGACCCGGGCCTCGACTGCGTGCGCGCCGTGGACCCCGACGGGACGATCCGCACCGCCGCCGGAGTCTGCGGCGAGCAGGGAGACGAGGGCCTCGCCGGCCCCGCGGACGAGGCGCTGCTGGCGGGTCCGTTCGGAGTGGCCGTCCACGACGACGTCCTCTACGTCGCCGACTCGTACAACCATCGCGTCCTCCAGGTAGAGCCGTAGGAGGGGCCTCGGGGTTGCGCCCGCGGCGTTCCCCTCGTAGACCCCTGCCCATGTCCGAGCGCCCCCGACCTGCGACCCCCACCATCGACATCCACGAGCGCGGCGCGCCCCGGGACGGCGAGCCCCAGGCCGTCGATCGTCGGCTGTTCGTCCAGCTCCTCGTGTTCCGGGTGGAGCCGGGGTCGGTCAAGCGACCCGCCCAGGTGCTGGCCCGCGCCGTCGAGCGCGCGGGCCTCCCGTCCGTCGTCTACGAGGACCTGAGCGACCCCCGGGGCGTCGGCCTGCTCGTGTGGGACGAGGACCCGGGCCGGTTCATGACGCGGGTGCGCGCGATGCTTACCCGAGACGAGTTCGACGCCTTCGAGGTCGACCCCGACTTCACGATGATCGGACGCACGTACGCCGTGGGGTACGAGCGCGACGTCGCCGACTGGATCCTGGAGCGCCCGAAGCGCAACGCCCTCGACCCGAAGTGGGACTGGGCCGTCTGGTATCCCCTCCGGCGGAAGGGCGGCTGGGGTCGCCTCGAGGGCAAGGACCGTCGCCGGATCCTGGGCGAGCACGCCGGGATCGGGCGCGCCTACGGGACCGCGGGTCACGCGACGGACATCCGCCTCGCCTGCCACGGCCTCGACCCCAACGACAACGAGTTCGTCATCGGCATCCTCGCGGCCGACCTGCACCGCGCCTCGCACCTCGTGGAGCGCATGCGGTCGACGGAGCAGACCGCCGAGTGGATCGAGTCCCTGGGCCCGTTCTTCGTGGGGCGGGTGGCCCACCGGCAGGCCTGACGGGCGCCGAGGGCGGTCACCCGCGTGACCGGGCGTCCGTCTCCACGAAACCTCCACATCTGCACGACACTGCGGGCGCACCTCCGCGCGACGGTGGGCCCATGAAGCTCGTCGCCGCCCTCTCGCCCGCCCTGCTCCTGCTCCCGGGTTGCTACACCCTGGACGACTACCGCGTCGCGCCCGAAGACGTCGACATCGCCCCCGCGGACGAGACCCCCGAGGAACCCGAGGTCGACGACGACGACGCGAGCGAGGACCCGCCGGAGGTCGAGCAGGACGTCGCCCGCATCGTCGAGGCGGAGCTCCCCACGGCCTTGGCGTGCGGGGAGTCGTTCGAGGCGGCGATCACGGTGCGGAACGAGGGCAGCGCGGACTGGACGCGCGAGGCCGGGTTCAAGCTCGGCGCGCTGGACGACTCGGACCCCCTGTACGAGGACGGGGTGCGGGTCTGGCTCGAGGACGACGACCTCGTGACGCCGGGGGACGAACACACGTTCGAGTTCACGCTGACGGCCCCCGACGAGGCCGGCGTGTACCGCACCGACTGGCGAATGGTGCACGAGGGCGTGAGGTGGTTCGGTCCGAGCGCGGCGAGCGACGTCGCGGTCGCGTGCCCCGGGCTCCCCCCGCTCGATCTGGGCGCCGTGGACTGGCTGCACGCGGACGTCTCGGGCTGGACTCAGACGGCCACCCTCGCCTCCGTGAGTGTGAGCGGGGGAACGATCTGCCTGGACTACGACCACGCGAACGTGTGGCCGATCGACGTCATCGGCGACGGCGTGGAGGTCGTGGGGAACCCGTGGATCTTCATCTACGAGGACGACCGCTGGTACGGCGCCACTTGGGAGTGGCTGCGCCCGGGGCAGACCTGCAAGAACGCGAGCAGCGTGGCCGGCGACCACATCAAGCGGGCGCCCTTCGACGCCGCCTCGGGCTGGACCCCGACCTCCGGGACCACCTACTGGTTCATGGTGAGCGGGCTCGCCCGGGCCTCGGAGCGGAACGCGCTGGAGCGAACGAACGTCGTGGAGTTCGTCTGGCCTTGACGGCTCAACCGGAGAGGCCGAGGGCGCCCTGCACGAAGCTCTTGCTGATGCCCGCGGCGGCCTCCATGCCGCGGCGAAGCTGGGCGGGCTCCTTGATGCGGCCGAGCGCGAACTTCACGAAGCTCGGGCGGAAGTAGAAGGCCAGGTACATCTCGGTCACCAGCTGCTGGATCTCCTCGTCGCCGAGGTCCGTGTCCAGGCGCTGCACCGGGTTCATGTCGGTGCCGTGGAGGACGTGTTCGCGCCACGGATCCCGGCCCGTGCGCGCCATCAGCTCCTTGTAGATGGGCGTCTTCGGGAGCGGGAACAGGCTCGCGACCTGGACGAGATCGATGGGAAGGCTCGTGAGCAGGCGACGGGTCATGCCCACGGTGCGCCGGGTCTCGAGGGGGTTGCCGATCATCACGAAGGCGAGCACCTCGTAGCCGCGCTTCTTGCTCGCCCGCACCACCTCACCGATGTGCTCGGTCGAGTTCATGCGCTTGTCCACGCGACGCAGGATCTCGTTGCTGCCGCTCTCGATGCCGTAGCAGATGCGGCGGCAACCGGACGCCCACATGCGATCCAGGACCTGAGGGTCGATGGCGTCCGTGCGGGCGCGGATGGACCAGATCATCCCCTTGAGGCCCCGGCGGTCGATCTCGTCGCAGATCTCGAAGACCCGCTGGCGGCGGATCGTGAAGACGGGGTCGAAGAAGTCCATCTCCCGGATGCCGAACTCGTGGTAGCAGAACTCCATCTCGTCGACGATGGAGCGCGCGGACCGCTGGCGCAGGGCGTCGCCGCGCAGGATGCAGAACTCGCATCGGTACGGGCAGCCGAAGTTCGACATCGCCGCGGTGAAGTGCTTCTCCGTGGAGACGATCGAGAAGTGCTTCTCGACGGGCCAGAGCTCCCGGGCCGGGAACGGCATGTTCTCGTCCGTCCGGGGCCGCGGCGGCTCGGGGTTCACCTGGACGGTGCCGTCTTCGCGTCGGAACACGGCGCCGGGGAGGTCGTCGAGGGACTCGCCCCCGGCGTGGCGGGCGATCAGGTCCACCGCCCCCATGTCCGCGTGTCCCACGAAGCCGAGCTCCACGCAGTCGTGGGAGAGCGTCTCCTCGGGGTAGAGCTCCATGTGGATGCCGCCCACGAGGATGTGCGCGTCCGGCAGCTCCTTCTTGAAGCCGTTCATCCAGGCCAGGGAGCTGGACCAGTCCACCGTGGCGAGCGTGAACCCGACGTAGTGGGGCCGGAAGGTGCGCACGACCTCCACCGCCTTGGGCAGGCGCATGCCCAGCGTGGGGCAGTCCATGAGCAGGACCTCGGCGCCCGCGCGCTTGAACACCGCGGCGACGTAACCGAGGGACAGCGGGGGGATGGCGCCAAGGAACCGGGCGTTGTCCTGGTGGCTGGCGAGCTCCACGTCCAGGAACGTCGGAAAGACGAGCGCGACGCGGAGGCCGTCGAGGCGACCGGCGTCGGGGTGGGGGGCGTCGGGGCTCACGGCGTCAGTCTAGACGCCCCGCGAGGCACCTGCGCCGACGACCGTCGCCCGGGGTCCCGGGGAGGGGCGACCCCGGCCTTCAGTTGTAGGCGAGGGGCTCGGACAGCTCGAAGCGGCCGACCTCGGCGTCGAAGGCGCGGCCGTCGTCGTAGACCATCTGGTAGGTGCCGCGCATGGACCCCGTGGGCGTGGGGAGCGGGCAGAAGGACGTGTACTCGAAGCCCTGGCCCGGCTCGAGGCGCGGCTGCTTGCCGACGACCCCGGGGCCCTTCACCTCTTCGGTGCGCCCCGCCGCGTCCTCGATGATCCAGTGACGGCTCACGAGGCGCGCGGCCTCGTCCCCGCGGTTGGTCACCCGCACGGTGTAGATGAAGAAGAAGTGGCCCACCTCGGGGCGGCTTCGCTCGGGGACGTAGGCGGCCCGCACGGTCACGCGGATGCCGTTCGTGGTCAGGTCGGAGTCGAACACGCCTCAGTCCCCGGTCGAGTCGTCGTCGTCGCCCTCGCACCGGATGCCGCAGACCCAGGTGCCGCAGCACCCGTCGTCCTCGCAGTCGATCAGGCCGTCCGAGTCGTTGTCGACCTGGTCGCTGCACTCCCGGGCGTGCTCGCCCTCGAACCCGGAGCAGCCGGCGAGCGTGAGCGTGAGCATGAAAATGGAGAGACGGAAGCGACTCACGCGTCCTCCTGGTCGAAGGCGTAGAGCAACCCGCAGGACCCGGTGCTCACGAGGCGACGGTCGTCGCCCGACGTCTCGATCACGAACGGGATGGTCACCATCGCCCCCAGCTTGCTCTCGCGGAGCTTCGTACTGCCGGACTGGATGCGGCAGCTGTACTCCCGGTCCAGGGCGATGGGCTCGAAGAAGGTGCCCTTCTGGCGCAGGTGCACCCACGTGCCCTTCCGGTCGGGCGGCTGCATGGTCTTGAAGGCCTTCTCCAGCGCGCCGGTCATGCCGAGGACGACCATCATCGGCGGCACGTCCTCTTCCCCCGAGACCGCGGACGGGCGGGTGATGCCGTCGTAGTCGGCGAGGTCCTGGGCGCCGAAGGAGTAGACGTCGCCGGGCACGTCCGTGTCCGCGGGGGCCCAGGCCTCGGCCTCGGGCAGCTCGGGGGCGGCGTCCGTGGGGACGAAGACGAAGTTGGCGGGCTTCACGACGCCCCGCCCGTCCTCGTGAGTGACCGCGAGCCCGACCTTGACCCCGGCCTTCGTCTCCTTCGCGGCGGAGTCGAACGACAGCTTCTCGCCCGGCAGCACCGGGTTGGCGAACCGGATGTCGATGGTGCGCAGGACCGTGCCCCCCGGAGCCGCCGCGTGAGCCGCCCGCGCCGTGGCGCCGAGCACGTTCATCCCGTGAATGATCACGGTCGGGAAGCCGGCCCCTCGCGCGTGCTCCTCATCGAGGTGCACCGGGTTGTAGTCGCCCGAGAGGCGGGCGAAGACGGCGGGGTTCTCGGCGGTGGGGGTCCAGGTCGGCAAGGACATCGGTCAGGGCTCCGGATCAGGCTCGTGCGACCGGGGCACTGTAGGGGATCCGCCGGGGGCGTCCAGCCTCGGCGGGGGGGAGGGCAGGAGGTCCGGGCGAAGCGCCAACGCCGCCGGGGTGCCCCAGCGCACCCGCCAGGGCCGGGACCGAAGCCTCAGGATCTTGCGTGAGTGCACGACGGGAGCGCCTTGGCGGTTCCGCACGGCCCGTCGGATCATGGACCCCAGCGCCTCGACGGCGTGGGCGACGGCCGTGGCGAACCGGCCCCACGGGCTCCGGATCCGACCGAGGCTGCCGAGGAACAGCGACCGCTGCAGGGCGAGCGCCGTGGGCGGGTTCCCCGGCAACAGGAGCGCGATCCCGCGACCGCCGTCGGGCCGCGTCCAGCGCATGATCTCCGAGGGGCCCTCCCAGGGCAGGTGCGCGGGGAGCCGGAGCAGCGAGCGCGCCGTGGGGTTCTCTCGGTGGAAGGCCGCGATCGCCGCGTCGCCCACGAAGTGATGCACGCCGTCGTCGTGGCCCGGGCCGGCGCCGACGCAGATCACCGTCGGCGGCCAGCGCTTCAGGGCCTCCCGGGCGTCGGGGTCGTCGCAGGAGGCGGCGAAGCGCTCGGCCACGAGGCCGGCCGAGGGATCGTCGTCCGCGACGCCGCTGCGGATGATGACCGAGGGAGGGATCCCGGTGGCCTCTTCGAAGGCCGCGACGGCCCGGCTCAGGCCGGGGGCGGGGGGGCCGAAGCCGAGGACGCGGTCCCGCAGCAGGTCCAGCCCCACGTCGCCCGCGACGTCGACCGACGCCGGATCCAGCGACCCGTATCCCCGGGCGGCGAGCATCCGGAGGGGCTCGCAGTCTCGCGGATCGATCCCCAGCAGCTGCGCCGCCACCACGTCGTGAGCGAGCGCGTCGTTCGCGACGATCAAGGCCCGCAGCGGGCGGCCCGCCTGGGTCCGCCGCGCGCCGCCCCAGCCGATCTCCACCGCGTCCGTGATCACGAGATCCGGCCAGCAGGGCTCCGCCGCGTCGGCGACGCTCCGAGCCGCGTGAGCGCTGTACGTCGCCGACTCACGCCCGAGGGATGCGAGGGACGCCACGGCTCCGGCCAGGCCTGCGCGCGCGTCGCCCGCGAGCTTCGGGAACGCGACCACCGTGTCCGCGTGATACAGCTCCCAGCCCAGGGGGATGCGGTCGTCCCGCCTCGCGTCCAGGGGCAGATCCGGGTCGCCGCGACGGGCGGGCGGCGTCCGCGCGCCGACGCTGAGCTGGTACCGATACCGGCGCGCTTCGTCCGCGGGCCGGACCGTCACCCGACCCGGGTGCCGTCGGGGGATCTCGAGGAACCCGCGTCGCATCCCTCGGCCGTGACCGGCGCGCGCGACGCGGCGGGTGCAGCGGCCCGGGGCGCTCCGCCCGGTGAGGACGAAGAAGAGGTCGGACTCTCGGCCGAGGAGGACGTCCAGCGCGCCCTCCACCACCTCCGGACGGGTGCACGCGGCCGTGGCCACCGACGACGCGTCCGTCCAGTCGACGATCCCGACCGCGTTGCCGCGCACCGTCCCGCCCACGTGCTCCAGCCCCCGCAGGATCCCCTGTCGAACCGCGTGAGTGTCGTACGCCTCCACTGCGGCGAGGTAGACCTTCGGTCGGATCACGGGGGGACTCACGGTCGGGGACTCGGGGCTCACGCGGGGGTGCTCAGGATCCGGACCTGGGTGAACTGACGGTGTCCCTCGGGGCCGCTGTGGAACCCGTACCCCGACTGCTTCGCGCCCACCCAGGGCGCCCCGCGCGCGCCGCCGACGCCTCGGTTGACGCCGATCATCCCGGCGTCGAGCCGACGCGCGACCTCCGCGGCGCGATCGAGGTCCCCGCCGAAGACCACGGCGCCGAGGCCGTAGACCCCGCGGTTGGCGAGCGCGACCGCTTCGTCGTCGTCCGAGAAGGAGGTCACGCACGCGACGGGGCCGAACGTCTCCCGGACCATGATGTCGAGGTCGGGGTCCACGTCGCTGAGGACGACGGGGGCGAGGAAGGTCCCGTCCCCGTCCAGGCCGTCGGCCCCGAGGAGCGGCTTCGCGCCCCCGGCGATGGCGTCACGCACCTGGCCCACCACGTGAGCGCGCTGCCGCGCGTTGATCATCGGGCCGACCTGGGTGCCCTCGGTCATCCCGTCGCCCACGGCCATGCTCTTCGCGACGGTGACCAGGGCCGCCTCGAAGTCCTCCCGGATCCGGTCGGCGACGAAGATGCGCTCGGTGCTCACGCACACCTGGCCGGCGTTGCGGAAGCTGTTTGCAGCGGCGAACTTCGCGGCCTTCGCCACGTCCGCGTCGTCCAGCACGACGAGCGGGTCCTTGCCGCCCAGCTCCAGGACGACGCGCTTCAGCCCGTCGGCGGCGGCGGCGAGGATGTGGCGCCCGGCGTCGCGCGAGCCCGTGAAGGCGATCATGTCGACGTCGGAGGAGACGAGGGCCTTTCCCTGCGCGTCGGCCCCGTGGACGACCTGCAGGACGTCCTTGGGGAGGTGCGCGCCCAGGACGTCCACGTACGCCTGGGCGATGAGGGGCGTCTCCTCGCTCGGCTTCAGGACGACGGTGTTCCCGGCGAGCAGCGCGGGCAGCACCATCCAGTGCGGCATCGAGATCGGGAAGTTCCAGGGCGTGATCGCCGCGCACACGCCGAAGGGATCCCGGTGCAGGGTAGTGCGCGTGCGGCCGTCCTGGAGGAGCTCGGGCTGGAGCGCCGCGACCATCTCGGCGAGCTCTTCGTCGAGCCCCGAACCGCAGGACCGCACCTCGCCCACGCCCTCGCGAAGCGGCTTGCCCATCTCCCGGGTCAGCAGCTCGCCGAGCTCCTCCGCGCGAGCGAGGAACACCGGGCCCGCCCGCCCCAACCGCCGAGCCCGCTCCTCGAGCCCCAGGGCCCGCCAGCCGGGCTGGGCCGCGCGCGCCGCGGCGACGACGCCGGGGATGGCCGAGACCGGGGTGATCTGGACCTCGCCCACCACCTCTCCGGTGGCGGGATTCAGGGAAGACAACGACACGAGACCTCCGACACGAGGGGGCGCACCGGGGCCGCCCGCGGGGCGCGCAGTCTACCCGGCCCGGGCCCCCGTGCGACGGTCCCGCTCAGGCTAGAATCGGAGCCGTTGAAGTCCCTGCGTGACGAGATCGCCGCCCTCATGAAGGCCCGCACCGGCGGAGGGGCGGACGCGCAGCCGCTGGCGGTGGACGTGCTCACGACCACCGGCATCCGCGCGGATCACCAAGTCCCCGAGCACATCACGCTCGACGCCCCGACGAACCCCGAAGGAGCCTGGCCGATCTCCCCCACGGAGGTGGGCGAGCGGTACGTGGTGGGCGGACGGCTCGGCGAGGGGGGGATGGGCGTGGTGGACGTGGCGCGGGACCGCAACCTCGGGCGGGACGTGGCGCTGAAGTCGATCCCCGCGGGCAAGATGGACGCGCGGCGGCTCGCGCGGTTCGTGGCGGAGGCCCGTATCACCGCGCAGCTCGAGCACCCGGGGATCGTCCCCGTCTACGACCTGTTCGTCACCGGAGAGGGCGAGGTCCACTACTCCATGAAGCGGGTCTCCGGGGACAGCCTCCGGGACGTGCTCGAGTCCCTGCGATCGCGCGACGGGGCCGCGATCGCCCGCTACAACCTGGTCCACCTCCTCAACGTGTTCCTCACCGCGTGCCGCGCGGTCGCGTACGCCCACAAGCGCCGCGTCATCCACCGAGACCTCAAGCCCGCGAACATCATGATCGGCGACTTCGGCGAGGTCATGGTGATGGACTGGGGGGTGGCGCGGCTGCTCGACGACCTGGGCTCGGACGAGAGTCTGCTCGACGGCGACCTCATCGAGTCCACGAGCATCGTCCAGACCGCGGACGGCGTGATGGTCGGCTCTCCCGCGTACATGGCACCGGAGCAGCTCGAGATCGGCCCCCGTCGGATCGGCCCCGCGGCGGACGTCTACGCCCTCGGGGTCATCCTCTACGAGATCCTCACGCTCTCGCGGCCGTACCAGGCCGAGAACGTCGCGCGGCTGCTCTACCTCGCCGCCAAGGGGCACTTCCCGTCCCCGTCCATGCGGGCGCCGAGCCGGGACATCCCGCCCGAGGTCGAGTCCACCTGCCTGCGGGCCCTCGCGCTGCGACCGGAGGACCGGTACTCGGACGCCGGCGAGCTCACGCGCGCGCTCGAGGCGTACCTCGAGGGTGTCGGACCGCGGCGGGAGGCCGACCGGCTGGTGGCCCAGGGGCGCGAGCTGCACTTCGTCTTCCAGCAGAAGGCGCGACGCGTGGACGAAGAGCGGGTGCGGGTGGCGAGCCTGCGCAAGGAGCTGAACCCCTGGGATCCCATCGACATGAAGCGGTTGGCGTGGGACGCCGAGGCCGAGCTGTCGGACGCGGTGGCGGAGATGGACACCGTCTTCGGAGACTGCGAAGGGGCCTTCGAGTCGGCGCTCTCCCACGTCGCGTCCTACCGCCCGGCCCTCGACGGGCTGGCCGAGCTCTACTGGATCCGCTTCCTCCAGGCCGAGTCGGAGCGGAACGCGCGGGAGCTTCGGCGCTGGCGTCAGCTGATCCTGCGCTACGCCGGGGAGCGCTTCGCCCCGCGCTTGGAGGGCGAAGGCACCCTGTCCGTAGAGGCGCAGGCCGACGACGCGCGCGCGGTCCTCCACCGCCTCGAGGAAGCGGACGGCCGCCTCGTGTCGGGGCGTCCGCGTCCGCTGGGCCGGCTCCCCGCGAAGAGGGTCCCCGTGGGCATGGGCTCGTACATCCTCGAGATCGAGGGGCGGCACCTCGCGCCCTGTCGGCGACCGGTGGTCGTGGAGCGATCGGCGAACGTCGCCCTCACGCCGTGGCTCGCGCAGGCTTCGGGCGTGCGCGGCGGGTTCCTGCACATCCCGGGGGGCTCGGTGGACCTCGGCGGCGATCCGGCGGCCATCAGCGGGCTCCCGCTGCGGTACGCGGAGGTGGGGGACTTCGCGATCGCGCGCTACCCCGTGTCCGTCGCCCAGTACACCGCGTTCTTACGGGACCTCGCCGCCCGGGACCCCGACGAGGCCTTCGAGCACCTCCCGCGCACGCGCGGCGGCCTCGGCGTGCGCCAGGAGCCCCTCTTCGAGCTCGACACGGGGGGCGACCTGTCCCTCCCCTTCCGCGATCGGGACGGGCACCAGTGGCGCGGGGAGCAGCCCGTCGTGTCCATCACGATCCACGACGCGCGGGCCTACGCGGAGTGGGCCTCGGGGCTCAGCGACGGCCCCCCGCTGCGGCTGCCCACCGAGTCGGAGTGGGAGAAGGCGGCCCGGGGCGTGGACCGGCGCACCTTCCCCTGGGGGAACCGGTTCGACGCGGGCTTCTGCGTCATGGCGGAGTCGAGCCCTACCCCGCCGTCGCGCTGCATCATCGGCGAGCAGCCCATGGACGTGTCGCCCTACGGCGTCCGCGACCTCGCGGGCGGGGTCCGTGACTGGGTGGAGTGGGACCCCGACGGGGACCGGCTCGAGGGTCGCTCGGTGCTGCGCGGCGGGAGCTACGGCACGGTGGAGATCTACTGCCACTGCGCGTCGCGCTCGGTGGTGGAGAGCTTCTACGTCGGCTCCCACGTGGGGTTCCGACTCGCCCACGACCTCCGCTAGTACGAGACCTTCACGATCACGAGATCGGCGGCGTCGCCCTTCTTGATGGCCCACACGGTGGTGGCGCCGTTCTTGAGCGAGAGCGTGGTCTTGTGGTTGTCGATCACGACCTCGGTCTTGCTCTTCGACCCGTCGAGGGAGACGAGCGTGACCGTGAGCTTCCGCCCGCCGAGGTCCTTCGACTCGGACTTGCCGAGCGGGACCTTGAGCGAGCCGCCCTCCTGGTAGGCGAACCCCTTGTACTGGGGCGCCTGGTCGAGGATCGACTTGAAGCGGGCGGAGCGCTTGTCGGCGCCGGAGCCCTCCTTGGTGGCTCGGATGACGTCGACCCGCACCGTCGCCTCCGCGGCCTGAGCCTCGGCGATCGAGAGCAGCGGCCCGTCTCCGGGCGCGAGCAGGAACGCGGGCACGAACAGGGACAGCGCGAGCAGCATCTTCATCAGCGTCTTCATGGGGTCTCCTCGGGCGGGCAGGCCCGACTCCTCAGCTTTCCTCGGATTCGGTGATCCAGATGATGCCGGGCACCTCGGCGCTCTCCTGCGTCACCATCACCATCAGGCCGTCGGAGTCGATCTCTTCGATCTCCACGGTGTGGTCCACGTTCGTCGCGATCGCGGGCCCGCTGGGCACCGAGGCGTCCAGGCCGAAGGTCCCGGGGGCGAAGAAGGCCACGAGCACCGCGAGGGCGCCCGCGGTCGCCAGGCCGGGCCCGAACAGCATGCGCCAGAGCGACCGACGAGGCGGCGCCATGGGCACCTCGGTGACCACGACGTCCCCGGCCGCGGCGAAGGCGCGATCGCGCTCCTCCCCGGTCTCGAGGGTGAGCGGGCCCTTCGGCAGGCGCTCGTGGATGTCCGTCCAGTAGGACGAGAAGTCCTCTTCGGCCACCGCGAGGGCGATGTCCGTCTGGATCGCGTCCGACATGGTGCGGAGGTGCGCGAGCAGCTGCCGAGCCTCGGGGTCGGCCTCCAGCAGGGCCTCCGCCTGGCGTCCCTCGTTCCCGAGGGTCTCGCCGTCGTAGTACCGCTGGATCAGCTGGTCGCGCTCTTCAGGCGTCATGATCACAGTCATCGTTCGTCCTTCAGGATGCTCTGCAGCTTCTTGCGTCCGTAGTACAGCCGCGACATGACCGTGCCTTCGGCGCAGCCCATGGTCTCGGCGATCTCTTTGTAGCTCAGGCCTTGGATCTCTCGCAGGACGATCGCGGTGCGCTGGTCCTGCGGCAGGGTGTCGATGGCCTTTCGAATCTTCGTCCCGAGCTGCTTCCTGTCGTAGTTTTGAGAGGGCGTCGCCAAGGGGCGCGGGCCCGTGTGGTGGGCGTCTTCGGGGGTGATGCGGGCCTCGTCCAGGACCGTCTCGCGGCCGCGGTAGGCCTTGCGACGGAAGTCGATCGCGAGGTTGACGGTGATGCGGTAGAGCCAGGTGTAGAAGCTGGAGTCGCGCCGGAACCCGGGGAGGTTGCGGTAGGCCTTGATGAAGGCCTCCTGCGTGACCTCGCGGGCGTCCTCTCGGTTCTGCAGGACGCCGTACGCGACCGCGTAGATCTTGCCCTGGTAGCGCTCCACCAGCAGCCGGTACGCCGACTGGTCGTTCTGGATGACGCGCTCCACGAGGGCCGCATCCTCCGCGCGACGCTGAATGTGCTCCTGCTTCTGGGCAGCTGCACCCATACGCTCTCCCGACTCGTCCCCGTCGCGCTTCGACAGGAAGGTCGAAGCCGGGACCGTGATTCCGCTCGCCGCAGCGAAGCTTGGTTCACGGAAAGAGACGGGGGTGCCCCCCAGGACATTCACGAGACCGTCGAAAAAATCTCGAAGAGCGCGCGCCAGGTGCAGCCCGCCGGGCATCAGGAGACCAGCGCGAAGCTGAGCACGACCTCTCGGTCGTCCGATCCCGGGGCGCCGTGGACGGCCATGCGTCCGCGCTGCTTGCGCACGATCTCCCACGCCGCCATGAGCCGGACGTCGCCCGTGCTCCGCTCCGCGTCGAAGAAGGCGTCCACCACGCCCTTGAAGGACGCCAACTCGTCCGCGGGCGGGTCACCGATCCGCATGCGCAGGACCGCCTTGGGCACGGTGTCGCCGTCCTGGGACCACACGGTGCGGGGCATGTCCTCGGTGCGCACGACCACGGACACCGGCCGCGGGCCGCCCGGGAAGGCGTCGGAGAGCAGCGCGAGCGCGCGCCCGAGGTGCGTCGGATCGGCGCGGGTGATGAGCCCGTCCTCGACGGTGAAGGAGTCCCCGTCTCCCCGGCCCGTCGCGACGCGCCAGGCGGAGAAGCTGCGGGCCACCGCGCCCAGGTCGGAGGGCCCCGCGCCGGGCCCGAAGTTCGCCTGACCCAGCCGCTGCACGGCGCGGGTGATCTCGGCGACGCGGTTCGCCTGCGAGACCATCATCTCCGCCGCGTCCGCGCCCCCCCCGTACTGCAGCTGGTCGGCCCCGAGCAGGAGGTTCGTGAGCTGGTTGTTCAGGTCGTGCGCGATCGCGTTCAGGAGGTAGCCGAGCGCGGCCACGGACTCGAGGTCCCGCGTGGCGGCGGCGAGGTCGGCTCCTTCGGGCGCATCCGACATCAGTGGGCCTCCTGCCAGTTCACTCCGACCCCGACGTCGACCTCGAGGGGTACGACGAGGTCCATCGCCGACTCCATCTCTTCTACCACTCGGCTTCGAACCGGGTCCACAAGGCCGTCCGGGACCTCCAGGACCAGCTCGTCGTGGACCTGAAGCAGCAGCCCGACCGTGGGAAACTCCCGGTTCAGCATCGCGTCCACCCGCAGCATGGCCACGCGGATGATGTCCGCCGCCGAGCCCTGCACCGGGGTGTTGATGGCGACGCGCTTGGCGGCCTCGCGCTGGTTGTAGTTGCTCGACGTGAGGTCCATGATCGGGCGACGTCGCCCCATCAGCGTCTCGACGTAGCGGTGCTCCGAGGCGAAGTCGACGATGCGCTTCATGTACCCGTCGACCTCCGGGTACTGCTTCTTGTACTTGCGGATGTACTTGCTCGCCTCGCGCCGCGGGATGCGCAGCACCTTCGACAGCCCGAAGGCGCCCTGCCCGTAGACCAGACCGAAGTTGATCGCCTTGGCCGCGCTCCGCATCTCCTTGGTGACCAGCTCCTCCGCCACCTCGAACACCTCGGCGGCCGTCGCGCGGTGGATGTCCTTCCCCTCGGCGAAGGCCTTCGAGAAGCCGCCCTCGCCGCCGCACAGGTGCGCGAGGACCCGCAGCTCCACCTGCGAATAGTCCGCCGACATGAGCACGCAGCCGTCCGCGGGCACGAACGCTTCTCGGATGCGGCGGCCCGCGGGGGTGCGGATCGGGATGTTCTGCAGGTTGGGGCTGTCCGAGGACAGGCGGCCCGTCTCCGCGCCCGTGAGCTTGTAGTGGGTGTGCACGCGCCCGGTCTCAGGGTGTACGAGCGGGGGGATGGCGTCGACGTAGGTCGACTTGAGCTTCGCGAGCGACCGCCAGCGGATGATCCCGGCGGGCAGGTCGTGCTGCTCGGCGAGCTCCTCCAGGACCGCGTGATCGGTGGACGGCCCGGTCTTCGTCTTCTTGATGACGGGCAGCGCGAGCTCATCGAAGAGGATCCTGCGGAGCTGCTTGGGCGAGCCGACGTTGAACTCCTCGCCCGCCAGCTCGAACACGGTCTGCTGGGCCGTCTCGATGTCTCGGGCGAGCTCGGCCCCGTACTCCTCGAGGAGGCCGACGTCCACGCGGATGCCGCGCCGCTCCATGCGGGACACGATGGGGATCAGGGGCAGCTCGAGGTCGCGGTACAGCGCCCCGATCTCGTTCTTCTCGACCGTCTCGACCATGCGGGGGTGCAGCAGGTGGACGACGTGGGCGCGCTCCCCGAAGAGCTGGGTCGCCTCGGAGATGGGCAGCGCCTGGGCCCCGTTCGCCTTCTTCAGCATGGCCTCACGGTCCCCCATCTTGTGACCGAGCAAGGACAGCGCGTGATCCTCCAGTTTGTGGGTCCTGCGCGCGGCGTTGAGGAGGAAGCTTGCGATGCGGGTGTCGCCGCCAATCGCCGTGATGTCGAGACTCACGCGCTGCAAAGCACCATGTGCGCTCTTCACGTCGTGCCCCAGCAGAGCGACGTTCGGGTCCGAGAGGAGCTCGGCGAGGATCGGCAAGGCCGTGTCCATGGGGAGCTGGGTGCCGGAGTCGTGTCCCAGCGGCACGTACCAGACCCGGGCGTCGTCCGCGCACAGGGCCACGCCCACCACCCGCGTCGCCCCCGGACCGTCGGCCGCCACCGCCACGTCGAAGGCGGGCCGCTCGGCCGTCCGCATGCGCCGCACGGCGTCTCGAAGGGCCGCCTCGTCCGTGATCGCCCGGTAGCGGCCGCGGTCGAGCGTCTGCATGTCGCCGCCGAGCTCGGCGAGGAAGTTGTTGAACTCGAGCTCCATGAAGACCCGGCGCACGGGGACCTTGTCCGCGGGCGGCCACGCGTACGCGAAGTCCTCGAGGTCCAGGGGCACGGGCGCGTCGAGGGCGATGGTGGCCAGGCGCTTCGAGAGGACGGCGTCGGCGTGCGCTCCTTCGGCCTGGAGCGGCTTGCGGCCGCGGCCCTTCACCTCGTCCACGTGGGCGAAGAGGTTCTCGACGGTCCCCCACTCCTGCACGAGCTGCGCGGCGCCCTTCTTGCCGATGCCCTTCACGCCCGGGATGTTGTCCGAGCTGTCGCCCATCAGCGCGAGGATGTCGACGATGCGCTCGGGCGGGACACCCCACTTGTCGACCACCTGGTCGGGCCCGATGCGCAGGTCCTTCATGGTGTCCAGGAGGGTGACGCGGTCGCCGTCGACCAGCTGCATCATGTCCTTGTCGCCGGTGACGATGGTCACGTCCACGCGGTCCTTGAGCCGGGTGGCCAGCGTGCCGAGGACGTCGTCCGCCTCGTAGCCCGCCAGCACGTAGTGGGTCAGGCCCAGGGCGTCGGCGATGACGGGGAACTGCTCGATCTGACGCCGCAGCTCGTCGGGCATGTCCGGCCGCGTGCCCTTGTAGTCGGCGTACCACTCGTTGCGGAACGTGCCCCCGCGGGGGTCCCAGACGAGGCACAGGTAGTCCGGCTTGTGCTCCTTGAGGAGCTTGAAGAGCATCAGGCAGTAGCCGTAGAGCGCGCCGGTGGGGTCGCCTTGGTTGTTGGTCAGCCCCGGGAGGGCGTAGTGCGCGCGGTAGGCGATGTTGGGCCCGTCCACCATGTACAGCGACGGGCGCTTGGGCGGCGGCTCGGGCGGCTTGCCGTGATCGGGAAACAGAGAGAGGGTCATCAGCCTTCCTGGAGGTGCCGAGCGACCTCGGTGGCGTGGTACGTGAGGATGCCGTCCGCGCCCGCGCGGGCGATGGCGGTGAGGTTCTCGACGGCGACGCGCATGCCGTCGATCCAGCCGTTGGCGGCGGCCGCCTTGACCATCGAATACTCGCCGCTCACGTTGTAGGCGAACAGCGGGAGGTCGGTGGTCTCGCGCACGCGGCGCACGATGTCGAGGTAGGCCAGCGCGGGCTTGACCATGACCATGTCGGCCCCCTCGGCGATGTCGGCGGCGACCTCGCGGAGGGCCTCGCGGCCGTTGGGCGGGTCCATCTGGTACGCCCGGCGGTCGCCGAAGGCCGGGGCCGAGTCCGCGGCGTCGCGGAACGGTCCGTAGTAGCCCGACGTGTACTTCGCGGAGTAGGCGAGGATCGGCAGCTGGTCGAAGCCGGCGCCGTCGAGGGCCGCGCGGATGGCGCCCACCCGGCCGTCCATCATGTCCGAGGGGGCGATGACCTCCGCGCCCGCCCGGGCGTGGGACACGGCCTCGGCCGCCAGAAGCTCGAGGGTGGCGTCGTTGCGGACGGCGCCGTGAGCGTCGAGCACCCCGCAGTGGCCGTGATCGGTGTACTCGCAGAGGCAGACGTCCGTCATCCGCAGCATGTCGGGGACATCCGCGGCGAGGCGTCCCAGGGCCCGCTGGACCATGCCGCCTTCGTTGTCGGCGTGGCTGCCGACGGCGTCCTTGGCCTCCGGGACCCCGAACAGGATCACCGAGCGCACCCCCAGCTCGAACGCCTCGGCGGCGGGCTCCGAGATGCGGTCCACGGACCATCGAAACTGCCCCGGCATGGACGGGATCTCGTCCCTCACGCCCTCGCCCGGGACCACGAACAGGGGCAGGACGAACATGTCGGGTCGCAGGTGCGTCTCGCGGACGAGGGCGCGCAGGGACTCGGTGCGGCGCAGGCGGCGCAGGCGGACGGTGGGGAAGCCGGGCGAGTCGGACATGGCGGGCATCCTAACGGCCGCCCGGCGGGGGTGCTCTACAGGTATCCCAGGCTGCGCAGGAGCTCGATCTTGTCTCGGTCGGCCGCGTCCGACGGCGGGGGACGCCGTCGGGTCCCCTCCCCCTCCCAGGTGGGGATCCGGCGCGGCTCGGAGGCGCCGCGGGCGGCATCCCACACGCGGCCCGGCATGTCCTCGCCCGCCGGGAGGCCGAGCAGGTGCAGGAGCGTCGGGGCGACGTCGAACACGGTGGCGTCGGCCTCGGGGGCGGCCCCCGCGAGGGGTCCTCCGGCGGCGATCAGGATGCCGTCGCGGCGGTGCGTCCCGGTCACCCGGGGACTTCGGTTCTGGACTCGCTCCGCGGGGCCGAAGCCGTGATCGGACAGCACGACGACGACCCGGTCGTCGCTCACCCCCCCGAAGGCCTCCACCAGCCGCCCGACCCAGGCGTCCTGGCGCCGGTAGACGGCGTTCACCACGTCGCCGTCACGCTCGAGCTCCGCTTCGGTGGGCTTCGGGTGCTCGGGGCCCGGTCCGAACCCGGCCGCCCAGTAGTAGTGCGAGGCGATGTCCACCGCCTGGAAGTACACCATCGAGAGATCCGGCCGCCCCGCCACGAGGCCCCGGCCGATCGCGCCGTACGTGTCCATCGCCGCGAGGGCCACGCGCAGCTCGGACGGCGGATCGTGCTCGACCCAGGCGTCCCCCGGCGGCACCAGCGGATCGTCGACCTCGGACGGCGCCACCACGAGGTCGCGGACGACGCCGTACCGGGTGGCGGGGGTCACCTGGCCCACCTCCACCTCGCGCGCGGACGAGGACGCGTTGAGCCGCTGGTAGCTCACGCGATCGGAGACCTGCACGCCGAACACGTCCTCGGCGGGCCACGTGCCCCACCACCCGACGGTGACCACCGACTTTCGCGCCGCCGTGGCCTGGTTCCAGATCGCGGTCACTCGACGGTCGAGGGAAGTGACCGGGAGGTCCTCCAGGCTCGCCCCGGGCACGATCCGGAGGAGCCGATCGAGGCGCGGATGGGGGGCCATCGCCGTCACCGGTCGCAGCGGAGACGAGAAGCGCAGCGTCGACGAGAGGAAGCCGTCGATGCCGTGATCCTCCGGCGCGCGCCCCGTGGCCACGGTGGTCCACACCACGGGCGACGACGTGACCTCCAGGGACCGCAGCGGGAACGACGTCCCGGCGCGCTGCAGGGCGGCGAGGTGAGGGGCCTCGCCCGCGTCGATCAGGGGCTGCAGGACGTCCCAATCCGCCCCGTCGACGGCGATGACCAGGACGCTCAGGCCGTCGTTCGCGACCTCCGGCCCCGGCGCGACGGTGGGTGAAGGCGGAGCGGACGGACCCAGACCGACGAGGAGGACGGCCCCGGCGAGCGAGCCCAGCGCCGGGACCAGCCACCTCCCGAGGCCACGAAGCGCGAACCCGAGCGCGGCGAAGAGGGGCGCAGGGACCAGCGAGGCGTGCGCCGCCAGGGCCGCGAGATCGCCGAGCTCCCAGGCGTGGGGGAGGCCGAGGATGAGGGCCACCCCGATCCCGTAGGCGACGCCCACCAGGGCGCCGAGCGCCGCGCCGCCCCCCCGGGTCACGACGTCAGCGGCGGCGACGGACCGCGAACGGCAGGACCGCCAGCAGCCACCAGCTGGACGCGGCCCGCGGGCTCTCGGTGCAGCCGCAGTCGGGGCCGTCGGTGTCGTCGTCGTCGTCGTCGTCGTCGCCCGGAAGGATGACTCCTTCGTCCAGCACGAGCGACCGGGCCACGGCCCAGGCGGACGCCGCCCCTCGATCGTCGACTGCGCGCGCCGACCAGTACACGGTGCCGGAGCCGTCGAGCTCGGCGAGCCAGGAGGTCTGGTCGGCGGTGCCCTCGGGCCCCTGCCCGGCGGCGACGCCGGTGGTCTGCGCGAGCACCTCCGAGAAGCCGAGGTCGACGCCCACGCGGAGGTCGTAGAGCACCCCGTCGCCCTCGACGTCGGTGGAGTGGGCGATCACGAGCACGGACGCTCCGTCGGACGCGGCGCCGTCGTCGGGAGCGAGCAGGACCGGGACGCTGGGGGCGTCGTTCTCGCCGCGCACGAAGAACTCGATGGTGTCCCAGGCGGAGGCGAGGCCGTCGGCGTCCTCGGCCCGGACGCGGGCGTGCCAGGACGCGTTCTCGGCCAGCTCGATGCCCTCGGCGGCGAGGTCCCAGGTCACGGAGCCGGTGCCCGAGTGGGCGACGTCGGCCTCCTGGAGATCGCCGGAGTCGAACGAGTCCACGGAGTCCACGCCGAACCGATAGGTCACCTCGCTCCCCTCGGGATCGACGGCCTCCGAGGCCTCGAGCGCGGGGGACGCGCTCGTGATGACGTCCGCGTCGAGCGGATCGAGGAACACGACGGCCGTGGGGGGGGCGTTGTCGGTGGTCACGAAGAAGGGCTCGGACGGGAAGTACCCGCTCGCGAGGCCTTCGTCGTCGACCGCCTCGGCCTGCCAGGCGTACCAGGTGTCCTCCACGAGGGGGACGTCGACGGTCCAGGAGACGTCGCGCGCGGCGGCGGGGATCGTCGCGGTGGTGACGACGTCGCCCTCGGCGGTCTTCACGAGGACGTTGTATGCGACGGGATCCCGGTCCGGGTCGACGGAGTCCGACCACGTCAGCTCGGGGGTCAGCGTCCCGACGACCTGCTCGTCGATCGGGGCGAGCGCGGCCGGGACGGACGGGGCCTCGTTGGTCTCGTTGACGAAGAAGGGCTCGAGATCGGACCACGTGCTCGCGATCCAGCCGTCGTCGGCGCGCACCCGCCAGTAGGCGTCGGCGTTCTCGGGGAGGACGACGTCCACGTCCCAGTCGAGATCAGCCGTGCTCGCGCTGGTGAGGAGCGTCGCGAGGGCGGCGTCGGCGTAGACCTCCACGTCGTAGGTGAGGGCGTCGCCGTTGGGGTCGTTGGCGGGATCCCACACCAGGGTGGGCTGCGCGTCCGCCACCTCGGCGCCGTCGATGGGCGAGGTGGGGACGGGCGTGTCGGGCCCGTCGAAGACGTTGGGATCGGTCCCGCCCAGGAACTCGTCCAGGTTGGACACGCCGTCGGCGTCGGGGTCGCCGGTGGCGTCCGTGGGGTCGGTGGGGTCGAGGCCGTTGGCGGCCTCCCAGGTGTCGGACATGCCGTCGCCGTCGTCGTCCACGAAGCTCACGACCAGGGTGAAGGTCTGCGCGTCGGTGCCGCCGTCGCCGTCGTCGACGGTGAGGGTGACGACATGGGGCCCGGCGTCGGCCAGGCCGGGGGTCCACTCGAGGAGGCCGGTGGCGGGATCGACGGTCATGGCCGCGGGCCCGGAGACGCTCCAGGTGAACGTGTCGGCGCCGGGATCGACGGCGGACGGGGCGTACGACCAGAGGACCCCCTCGGTGGCCGTGAGCGTGGGCGAGGAGTCGATCGTGGGCGCGACGTTGGAGATGGCGACGCTCAGGGTCGCGGTGTCGGCGGCGCCCTGGGGGTCGGTGGCCGTGAAGGTGACGGTGTAGGTGCCCTCGTCGGTCCAGGCGTGCTGGGCGGCCGAGCCGGTGCCCGACGTGGTGTCGCCCCAGTCCCAGGTGTAGGCGAGGGCGACGGCGTCCACGGGCGAGGGGTCGGTGGCGGCGCCCGCGAAGGTCAGGAGATCGCCCTCGTTGCCGGTCGCGGGGCCGAGGGTGGAGGTGACGGTGGGGGCGAGGTTGGACACGACCAGCGTGCCGGTGCTCACGGTGGTGTCGTCGCTGTCGTCCACGGTGACGGTGACGGTGAAGGTGCCGTCGTCGGGGTACACGTGAGTGGGGTTCTGGGCGGTGGAGGCGAAGCCGTCGCCGAAGTCCCAGAGGTAGGTGAAGGTGTCGGGGCCGGGATCGGTGGCGGTGACGGAGAAGGAGACGGTGTCGTTCTCATCGGCCGTCGCGGGGATGGTCGCGGTGACGGTGGGGGCGACGTTGGTGACGGTCACGGTCGCCGCGTCGTCGTCCGAGACACCCAAGCAGGTCGTCTGCACGCCGACGCTGGTGGAGGTGGGGCCGTCCAGGGTGCCCGCGGCGAAGGTCGCGGTGACGCCGGTGGCGTCCGTGAAGGGGCCGTTCCCCGTGCCGCTGGTGAGGTCCCAGTCGTAGCCGGTGATGGTGCTGCCGGTGGCGGTCGAGCCGGCGGCGGTGACGGTGGTCGAGCCGCCCTCGGCGACGGTGTAGGGGCCGCCGGCGTCGGCGACGGGGAGGCACAGCTGCACCTCGAGGTCGTCCCAGCCGAGGCTTCCGCCGCCGGTGAGGACGTACCGGACCTCGTCGACGGACCCGCTCGGGAAGCTGAACGTGGTCCCGGTGGCCCCGGTCTGGGGCGCGGTCCACACCACGGCCCCGTTCAGGTAGCCGGTCCACGTGGCGAGGCTGTTGTCGTCCTCGATCAGGTACTCGACCATCACGAACGGCGACCCGTTCATGTCGATGATCCCGCGCTGCGAGCAGCACCCGCTGTGCCCGTAGATGAAGTAGTCCGGCCCCGACCCGCCCCGGTGCCAGTGGCCGTTGGTGCTGAAGTTCGTCGTATAGAACCGGTGACGCACCCCGCTCTCGGTGTACGAGAACCCGGTGCTGCCGGACAGAGCGTCGTAGTTCACGACGACCGCGGACGCGTCCGCCGCCGCGAGAGTGACCACCAACGCCGAGAGGAGAGCTCCGACCAGTCGCATGCTGCCTCCAACCCCCCGGGGAGCCTACCGCGAGGGGGTTCGGATCGGTCACCGACGACGACGGCGCGCGCCCCCCAGGAGGAACATAGGCGCCAAGAACGTCACGATGCGCCCGCCCTCGCAGGTGTAGTGCACCCCGCAGCCCGACGTACCGCACGAGGGGCGGACGACGGACGACCCCCCGGGATCGGGGGTCGGTTCCGGGGAGACCGAGTCGTCGTCGTCCGCAGCGTCGTCGTCGTCCTGAGGCGCGGAGTCGTCGTCGTCGCCCTCGACCTCCGTCCCGTCCGGACACCGGTAACAGGCCCCCTTCACCGGCCTGCAGTCCGGCGTCATGATCCCGTCTTCGTCCGGGTGGACCGGCTGGACCCCGTCGTCCAGGTTGTCGCAGTCGATCAGGTTCGTGAACTGGTCCGCGTCCCCGTTGGTGGACCCCCCGGGCCGCTCGGTGTCCCACGGGTGGTTGTGGACCTCGCAGCGCCAGCCGGAGGCGCCCGGGACCATGCCGCCGGGGTCGAACACAGTCTCCAGGTCCATCTCGCCGGTCCACGGCCAGGGGATCTCGAGGGCGTCCACGAGTTCGTCCGTGGGCACGTACTCCGCGGCGACATCCAACGCGCAGAACCAGTGGTCGCCGACGCAGTCGAAGTCGTACTCGGGGCACATCAACGTGCCCCGCGAGCAGGTCGGCAACGCCCTCACGTCGGCTGCGTTGCGAAACCAGGCGCTCGGGTCGCCGCCGAGGCGGCCCGGGTAGGGACCGACGACTCCCTCGAGCGTGTCGTGAAACGCCTGCGTCGATTCGAACTGCGGGTGGACCTCGTCCATCGTGGCCTCGACCCGCGTCCACGCCGGCCCGAGCACATGAGTCGGGGGCTGAAGGAAGAGGTTCCGAGCGGAGACGAAGCCCGCGTCGGCGCCGCTCCCCCCGCCGTCGATGAGGGCTGCGTTCGGCTCGTCGACGGTGGAGTGGATCCAGGCCACGCGGGCGTCGTCGACCGCCCCGTCCACTCGGAAGAGCGCGCCGTCGCCTGCGAGCTCGTTCTGAACCACCGCGGACTTCAGCAGCGCGACGTACCACCGGGCTCGAAGCTGGGTCGACGTGAGGTGCACAAGGGCGGCGCCGGCCGCGGGCGCCGACGCAGCGGGGAGCGGTCGATCGAAGTAGGGGCGGTCGTCTGCGCCCGAGGGAAGGCAGCCGACGTTGCCCACCGGAGGGCCCCAGGAGGCAGCCGGCGCGACCGTGGCGCCGCCCGACGTGAGGAAGCGGTTTCGGGAGAAGACACACTCGTCGAGCGTGATCCCGACGGTCCGATCGTGCTCCACCGGCGTGGGTCGCAGGAGCGGCGCACCTTCCATGAGGACGTTCCCGGCGACCGTCACGATCTTGAACAGAACGTCGGACTCGGTGGCGATCATCGGCGCGCCACGGGTCACGTTTCCGAAGATCGCAGAGTCCGAGACCTCCAGGCCCGCGCCGAGGCCTTCGACTGCGATCAGCGACGCCGAGCCCGATTCCACGCGGGAGACCTCGGAGCCGTCGAGGAAGAACCGCCCGTTGCCCTGGTAGAGCGGGCCTGCCACGCCCGCGATCCGAGAGTTCCGTACGCGAGTTCGGATCTCGGGCGCGGGCTGCTCGGCCGCGAGGAAGGGCCCGGCGCCTCCCTCGAACCTGGAGTCCACGACCTCGAATGCGCTCGCCTCGATGTCTCCCAGGCGACCCAGGCCGGGACAGAAGGCCGCGTCCACGCGGAGACCGAGCACCGACACGGCGTGATCGAGCTCGGACTGCGCGTCTCCCTCCACGAGGAACATGGGCTCGCCCCCCAAGGGCGCGGGGCAGCCGTTCACGGGCGCCGTGCCGACGTACTTGAACAGCAGGTTGCCGCCGAGGACCCCGTCGCCATTCTCGACGTGGATGCTCTCGGTGTGGGCTCCGGGGGTGGCCACGCAGAACGTGTGGTTCTCCGGGCGCACGTCGGGCACGAAGTCGGGAGTCGCGGCAGCCGCTGCCAAGGCGTCCGCGACCGAAGTGACCGTCCCGTCGCAGACCCACGCCTCGCCGCAGGCCGCCCAATCAGTGACGGTACCGGCAGCGTCGACGCACCAACTGTAGTCGTTTTGAGCTCGGGCCTCCGCAGCCGTCCCGAGCGCGACCGCGAGGATCAGGACCCCCGCTTGTGCAGCCATCGACCTCCCCGACCCGACCATCACTCAGCTGTACCTCAGCGCAACGGGCCTGTCACCCCGCGCGCCGCGTGCTCCGGCCGTCTACTCTTGGCGGTTCATGACCTCCGGCGCAGTCGCTTCCGGCCACCCCGAGACCACCGCCGCCGGCCTGTCCGCGTTGAAGGCAGGCGGGAACGCC
>Ga0114932_10000226_pt1 | contig 67367 bp, 46 predicted proteins | sample 2SBtaG_2_FD_87286 | JGI IMG/M metagenome (GOLD analysis project Ga0114932, IMG submission 87286) | Deep subsurface microbial communities from Kolumbo volcano to uncover new lineages of life (NeLLi) - 2SBTROV12_ACTIVE470 metaG | ecosystem: Environmental > Aquatic > Marine > Volcanic ...
CTCTCCCTGGACCTCCGGGGGGTGCTGCCGAGCGAGACCGAGCTGGACCGGGCCGAAGCCGGTGAGCTGGACGCGCTGCGCAACGCGTGGCTGGCGGATCCTCGCCTCGAGGACCGCCTGGTGGCCGTGCTTGGGGAGAGCTGGCACACCCTGGTCGACGCCTTCGAGGCCGAGGCCTTCGAGTTCGGTCTCGACCCCGACCAGGAGCACGCCTTCGAGCGGGCGGTGGGCGAGGAGCCCCTGCGGCTGATGGCGCGGGCGATCACCGAAGGCGCAGCGCCGGCGACCCTGGTGACGGCGGAGTGGACCGTCGTCGATCCGCTGCTGCTGCCCCTGTGGCCACTGGAGGCACTGGAGCAGGGGGATGGCCCGGTGCGGGCCCGCTACACCGACGGTCGCCCGCCCGTGGGGGTGCTGGCGACCAATGGGCTGTGGTGGCGCCACACCACGACCACCGAGAACGCCAACCGGGGCCGGGCCGCCGCCATCGCCCGGCTGCTGACCTGTGAGGAGCTCACGGGCCCAGTCAGCTTTCGGGTCGGCTCGTCCCTGCTGGAGGAGGACGGAACCTCCACGGCGATCCGCGAGGATCCCGCCTGTCAGAGCTGTCACGACACCCTGGAGCCCCTGGCCGCCACGCTCTTCGGGTTCTGGTGGTTCGAGGCCAACAGCGTCGCCGAGCTGAGTCGCTACCACCCGGAGCGGGAGCTCCTGGGGCCCCAGGAGCTGGGGGTCACGCCGGGCTGGATGGGCACCGAGCTGGCGGGCCTGGTGGAGCTGGGCCAGGTCGTCGCCCGGGACCCGTCGTTCGAGCCCTGCCTGGTCCAGACCCTGGCCCAGGGGTTCTGGCGCCGGCCCGTCGACGCCGGGGACGACGGGACCCTGGCGGCGCTGGGCACCGAGCTGGACCAGCACCAGGACCTGCTGGCGCTGCTGGCGGGCGTGATCCAGGCCCCGGCCTACACCGCCGGTGGCCTGACGACGGCCGCCACCGACGCCGACCGGGATCGGGCCCGCACCGACCGGCTGCTGACGCCCGAGCAGCTGGCCTCTGCGGTCGAGGAGCTGACCGGCTTCCGCTGGTCCATCGTGGGCTTCGACATGTTGCGCACCGACGACCCCGGCGTCCGGGTGCTGGCCGGGGGCGTCGACGGCCGCAGCGTGACCCGGCCCCAGGAGGACCCGGGCTTGACCTGGGCGCTGGTGGTCCAACGCCTGGCCCAGGCGGGGGCGTGGCAGGCGGTGGCCGACGGCCGGCTGGACGCGGGCCTGGCACCAGACGACCCCGGCTTCACCGAGCAGCTCCAGCACTGGCACCGTCGGACCCTGGGCACGGCGGCCGACGACGAGACCGTCGCCGGCCTGACCGCAATGTGGCAGACCGTCGACGACGCCGACGGGCCCGACGCGGCGTGGCGGGCCGTGCTCGAGGCCCTGCTGCGCGACCCCGCTTACGTGAGCCTGTGACGTGAGCTGGACCCGCCGCGACTGGCTCCGCACGACGGCCCTGGCCGCCGGGGGGCTGACCCTGCCCACCGCCCTTCGGGCCCAGGACCCCTCGGACCGCCTGGTCCTGGTGGTGCTGTGCACTGGCGGCTGGGACCCCAGCGTGGCTCTGGATCCCCTCTTCGAGCACCCCCAGGTGGACACGGACCCGGGGAGCGCGGCTGCCCAGGCCGGAGACCTGGCGTTCGTGGATCACCCGGACCGGCCGTCGGTCCGCGGGTTCTTCGAGGCCGCGTGGGACCAGAGCGTGCTGATCCACGGGCTCGAAGTACCGTCGATCACCCACGACAAGTGCCGCCAGCTCCTGCTCACCGGCGTGTCCGGCGACGGGGGCCAGGACTGGGCCACCCGGCTGGCGGTGGCCGGCCACAGCGAGCTCCTGCTGCCCCACCTGGTCGTCTCGGGCCCGGCGTTCACCGGCGACCAGGGGGCCGAGGTCGTGCGGGTCGGCAGCGCGGGCCAGCTCCCCGAGCTGCTGGACGGCACGGCCCTGGCACGCCTCGCGTCGCCGATCCCCCTGCCCTCGGACACCGCCTCGGCCGCCGTCGACGCCTGGCTGGCCGAGCGGGCCAACGCGGCCGTCGCCGGCGCAGCGCCCGGTCGCGCCGCCCGCTTCGCCGACGGCTACCAGACCGCGCTGGCCGACGTGGCGCGGGCCCAGGCCTGGCGCGGCGCACTCCGGGTGACGACCGGCGACGACCTGGGCCAGCAGCTCGCCCTTGCCCTGGACTGCTTCGAGCTGGGGCTGAGCCGGTGCGCGACCGTGGAGTTCGAAGGCCTGTGGGGCCTGAGCTGGGACACCCACGCCGTGAACAGCGTGCAGGGGCTGAATTTCGAGGAGCTCTTCCGCAACCTGTCGGGCCTGCTCGTCGAGCTGGACGCCCGGGGCTTGAGCGAGCGGGTGAGCGTCGCGGTGATCTCCGAGATGGGCCGCCACCCCCACCTGAACGAGCAAGGGGGCAAGCACCACTGGCCCGTCACGTCGGCGCTGCTGTTCGGCGCCGGGATGGCCGGTGGACAGGTCGTCGGGGCCCTGGACGACCAGGCTTTGGGCCAGCCCGTGGACCTGGCGACCGGGGAGCTCGACCCCGACGGCACCCGCCTGGGGCCCGCCCAGCTCGGGGCGACCCTGCTGGCTCTGGGCGACGTGGATCCGGGCGAGGTCGGCGAGCCGCTCACCGCCGTGCTGGCTTGATCACTCCGCGCTGTCGACCACTTCCCAGGTCAGCTCGTCGGGGAGCTCGGGCAGCTGGTCCAGGGCGCCTTCGAGCCCCTGCAGGTGGCCCAGGAAGGCGAGCACCGCCGTGCCCACCGCGTCGGTGAAGACGTCCAGATCCACGTTGTCACTGCCGCAGCCGTCGCCGTTGCCGAAGTCGCAGTAGATCGGCGTGTAGCTGAAGTGGCCGGCGGTCTCGAAGCTGCCCAGGGCCCGCGGCGTCGCCGTGATCGCGCCATGGAGGTCCAGGTACTGGGTGCCGACGGTCTCATCGAGCTCGCCGCCCAGGGTCAGCACCGGGACCTGGAGCGCCTGGGTGCCGTCGGTCAGCGTGTTGTAGGCATTCCACGGGGCCAGGGTCACCACACCGTGCACGGCGGGATCGGCCAGGTCCACCGGTTCGTCGGCGTTGATCAGCGCTCCGCCTGTGACGTACGCCGTGTAGCCGCCGAAGGAGTAGCCACTCACCACGTAGCCCGCTTCCGGGTCCACGCAGCCGTGCAGGGGGCTGTCGGCGTCGGCGCTCTCGCCCACCAGCCAGGTCCAGGTGTCGGCCACGTCGGTCGGGCGTTGGGTCGTGAGGTCCCGGAAGGCACCGCTCTCGTCGTAGAAGGTGTTGCCCGGGTGATCCGACGCCACCACCAGCCAGCCGTGGGACGCCAGGCGCTCCTGGAGCCAGAACATCTCCCAGCTGATGGAGCCATAGCCGTGGCTGTGCACCATCACCGGCCGGGGCTCGTCGCAGGCCGGTGTCGCGTCGACCCAGCTCTCGCCGGTCTTGTTCCACGAGTCCCAGCCGTAGAGGGTGGCCTCGCTGCCCGGGGCCTGGGCCGGCCACCAGGCCACGCCGTACAGCGCCTGCCCGTCGCGGTTGGCGGTCTCGAAGACCGACGCGCCGGCGGCCCAAGCACCCGGGGCCGTGTAGTCCGGGGCTGTCTCCTTGGTGTCAGTCGTGCCCGCGGTGCCGGTGTCGGTCGGCGGGATCGTGGCCGGTGTGCCGGTGTCGGTGCCGACACTCACCGTGCCGCCGGTGCACGCCACGAGCAGGGCCGCAAAGCCACACGCTGGAAGTGCGGGGGAGTCCATGCGCATCGGGTCCTCGCGTCGGGCGAGCAAGTGTGCCCTGTTGCGCCCCGACTTGCCAACGCTCAGCTGGCTTCCAGCGCCTCCCCGAAGAGCAACTCGTCTTGGTCCTCGTCTCCGGCCGACGTCTGACCGGCGAGCAGGGCCCGGGCCTCGGCCAGGAACGCCGCGTGCTCGCGTGGGGGCCCAGGGAGACCGGCCGCACGCTCCAGGTGCTCTACCGCCAGGGCCGCGCGCGCCCGCGGCGAGCGGGCCGGACTGAGGAAGACCGCCCGGGCAAACCAGGTGTGGTGAGCAGCGGAGCGGGGGTTGTCCTCCAGGGCCTCGGTCAGGATGGCGAGGGCCGCCGTGGCGCCGCCCCGGGCCAACAGGCTGCGGCCCTTGTCCAGCCGAGGGTCGGACTCGCTCGCGCCTTCGAGCCAGCGCTTCCGGGCTCTGCCCTGCTCGCCGAGCTGGCGTGCCGCACGGGTGATCGCTGCCCGGAGCTCCCCGAGCAGGGCCACGACCTCGTCGCTGTCGCCGGACCGGGCCGTGTAGCGCTCGCGCAGGCGGTCGGCCGCGGCCTGGACCTGGGCGTCGCTCGCGGTCTTGCGAAGTCCAAAGGACCGCCACGGATCCACCTTGCCGAAGATGCGCAGCTGACGCTGGAGGTCCGCCACGTCGTGCCGCTTGCGCCGCCCTTGTCGGGCGCCGCGCCCGGAGCCGTTGCGACGACGGCGGGAGGCCGAGCGGCTCACAGTCAGGGACGCCGCGTCCTCGCGGGCGGCCTGCTCACGGGCCTTGGCGGCCTCGGCACCGAGCACTGGACGAAGTCTGATCATGTCCAGGGCGAGCAGCCCCCGGAGCTCGGCGGCGATCCGCCCGAGCTGGAGCCCGGCGTCTCGCAAGAGGTGATCGAGGCGCTTGCCGCGGCCGCGTCGGGCCAGGAGCTCGCGCAGGGACGGGTTCAGTGCCAGCCCGTGCACCCGGTCCCAGGTCGGGCCTTCCACGATGCCCAGGTCGAGTCGCTCCAGCCCAGGGAGCACCGGGATCTGGAGGACGGCCTCCCAGATCCGGCGCCCAGCGCCCGGCACCCGGCGGGTTCCTGTGATGGTGGGCACCCGGTTGACCACCACGTACTCGCCGATCAGGGCCCCGTTCAGCATGCGCATGCTCAGCGCATCGATCGCTTCCCCCTTGGCCAGCGCCCCCTTGCCGTACTGCCGCGAAGACAGCTCGGCGTGACCCCGCTGGGCCCAGATGCGACCCAGGTTGAGCACCACGTGCGGCGGTGCGCGACGCGCGCTCGGTGCAACTCCGACAGCCTGACCCATGGTGCCTCTCCCCGTCGACGTGCCCTCAGCAAACCACGCCCACAGGACCAGCTCAAGACCAGATCCTAAAAATCATAAAACTTATGACTCTCCTGGGCCGCCTCGGGGCACGCCAGGGCCCGAGGGACCCCCGCCTGCTACCCTGCCCCGCGCCCAGGACGGCCCCATCTCCGCCACGAACGATCCCCAGGTGCTGCGCCAGTGGCGCCGCAACATCCTGGTCAGCACGTGGCTGGCCTACGCAGGCCTCTACTTCTGTCGCAAGGCCTTCTACGCGGCCAAGGGCACCCTGGGTCGAGACCTGGACCTGACCGCCGCGGACCTGGGCGAGATCGGCGTCGCCTACCTGATCGCCTACACCCTGGGGCAGTTCATCTCGGCCGGTAACGGGATGCGCTTCGGCGCCCGCAAGCTCCTGCTCGTCGGCATGGGGCTGTCCATCGCTTGCAATGTCGTGTTCGCGTTCGCCAACAACTACTGGACATTGCTGGCGTTCATGACCCTGAACGGACTGGCCCAGTCCACGGGCTGGCCGGCCACGGTCGGCACCCTGGGCCGCTGGACCACCCGCGGCGAGCGGGGCACGGTGATGGGCTTCTGGGGCACCTGCTACCAGATCGGCGGGGTCGCGGCGACGGCGTGGGCAGCGTTCTGGCTGGCCCAGATGGGCCTGCGCGGCGCGTTCCTGATGGCGTCCTGTGTGACCCTGGTGTGCTGGGGCGTGGTCTACGCCTGGCAGCGGAACCGGCCAGAAGACGTGGGGCTCGAACCACTGGAGCCAGAGCTCGCGGAACACGACGAGACCGTCGAGGGAGCGCCCTCGGCCTGGACCCGCCAGCTCATCGTGAACCTGGGCCTGCTGGGCGTGTTCTACGCCGGGGTCAAGTTCGTGCGCTACGCCCTGTGGTCGTGGACCCCCTACCTGCTGGAGAGCAACTTCGGGCTCCAGGCCGACCAGGCCGGCTACCTGTCGACGGTCTTCGACCTGGCGGGGTTCGTGGGCGTGATCTTCGCCGGCGTGGTCTCGGACCGCGTCTTCGGCGGCAAGCGCACACCGCCGGCGTTCCTGATGCTCGTGGGCATGATGGCGGCGACCGCGCTGCTGCACTTCGTCGGGGGCACCAGCCTGGTGTTCTTCGCGGTCTGTCTTGGGCTGATCGGCTTCATGCTGTTCGGGCCCGACTCGCTGCTCACGGGCGCCGGAGCCATCGAGGTCGGCAACCCGAGACTCGCGGTCGCCTGCGCCGGCATCATCAACGGCATGGGCTCCATGGGCTCGGTGGTCCAGGAGCTGGTCATCGGGCGCGTGCTGGACGCCTCTCCCGACGCGACGGGCGCGGTCTTCCAGCTGCTCTGGGGCGCGTCGTTGCTGTCGGTGGCCGCTCTGGCGGTGATGCTGGTGCGGGTCCGCCAGGGCAAGGCGGATCTCTGAGTTAGGTCCCGGCCCATGCCGATCCGTGGAACGCCTCCGACCCCCAAGACCCGCGCCGCACGCCTGGCCCGGGCCCGCCAGCACATGCCCATGGGCGTGGCCGAGAACTACCGCTACTGGGGGCCCGACGAGACGGTCTTCATCCAGTCCATGCAGGGCTGCACCCTGACGGACTTCGACGGCCACAGCTGGGTGGACTTCCGGCTGGGCTATGGCCCGATCATCCTGGGCTACCGGGACCCCCGGGTCGACGCCGCGGTGGTCGAGACGATCGAGCAGCAGGGCACCGTCTGCGGCTTCTCGGGCGAGCTCGAGTGCGACGTGGTCGAGACCCTCAAGACCCTGTGTCCCCAGATCGAGAAGCTGCGCTTCGCCAACTCGGGCACCGAGGCCGTGATGGGCGCGGTCCGTGTGGCCAGAGGCTTCACCGGACGGGACCGGATCATCCAGGTCGAAGGCGGCTTCCACGGGCTCTACGACGAGATGATGTGGAAGTCCGACCTGGACGGCTGGGACGAGAGCGGTGGCGGCGAGCCACCGGTGGTGCCCTTTGGCGTAGGCATCCCCGCCGCATCCCGCGCCCTGTCCGAGTTCGTGCCGTTGAACGACGCCGCGGCGCTGGACGCGGCCTTCGTGCGGGGCCAGGGCAACATCGCCGCCGTGGTGCTGGAGCCGATCCAGGGCAACGCCGGCAGCATCGCCAGCACCGACGACTACATCGCGCACCTTCGGGCCACCTGCGACCGCCACGGGGCCCTGTTGATCATGGACGAGGTCAAGACGGGCTTCCGTGTCGCCAAGGGCGGCGTCCAGGAGCTCTACGGGGTGCACGCCGACCTGACGACCTACGCCAAGGCGATGGGCAATGGCTACCCCATCGCCGCGTTTGGGGGCCGGGCCGACGTGATGGACGTGATCTCTGCCACCGGCGGGGTCGTGCACGGCGGCACCTACACCGCGAACCTGATCGGTCTGAGCGCTGCCCGGGCGACCCTGGACGTGCTGGCCACCACCGACGCGCTGGAGACCATCGATCGCGTGGGCGACGCGATCATGGACGTGCTGGGCCACGTCTTCGCCTTCTACGACCTGGAGCACCGCTTCGCTGGGCCCCCGTCGATGTTCGGGGTGCACCTGGGGGACCACGTGCCCCAGAACTACCGGGACTGGAAGAAGACCTGGTCCAAGCTCTACGAGCGCTTCGCCTGGGGGCTCATCCACCGGGGCGTGATGCTCGAGCCGGACTCACGGGAGCCGTGGTTCATCTGCGAGGCCCACCAAGACCTGGACCTGGGCTGGCTGGACCGGGTCGCCCGGCAGTCCCTCGAGGACGCACTCGCCGCCGAAGAGTGAGCGTCACTCCACCGCGGTGATGTCCAGGACGTACTCCCCAGCCCAGGGAAAGGTCACCGCCTTGACCACCACCAGTACGCTCTCGCCTTCGGCCACGCCCTGCTGGACCGCCGCCTCGTCGACGTTCTTGTAGTCGCAGCCCAGCTCGGTGCCGCCACAGGCATCGAACACGCCCACCGCCAGGGTGCCCCCGTCGGGCGAGGTGGCCTGGAACTGCCAGGTGCCGGTGGACGGCGCGGTCCACGACCAGCCCACGTCGCCGGCCGCGTCCTCGAGGGCGCAGCTCAACAGGTGGTCCCCCTGGGCGTCGACGGTCGTGCCGGTGGCCACCCCGGCGCCTGTGGCGCTGCCCAGGTCGCCGTCGGTGCAGATGACACAGGCCGCGTCGTCGACGCAGTCCGGGTCCTCGCAGTCGGTGAGGCCGTCCTTGTCCTCGTCGCCGCCGTCGTCGCAAGTGCGCTCCAGGCCGCTGGTCTCCTGCTGGCCGGCGACCCGGATCTTGTAGTTGCCAGGCAGGTCGTAGTTGATCAGCTCTTCCCAGGCATAGGGCGCGGCGGTGGCGTTGGACCAGTAGTTGGACGCGTCGGCGGTGGTGCTGGCACAGGTCATCACGCAGCCCACACCCTGGGGGGTTCCGGCCAGCTCCACGGCCACGAAGAGCACCTCGCCCTGAGCCACGGTCACCGGTGCGTCCAGGGTGTGGCTGAAGTCTCGACTGGCGCCGGGGCCAAAGGCCGCGCTGGCAGGCACGTCGAGGGTGTCCAACAGTGCCGGCGACGCGTCGGGGGTTCCGTCGGCCTGGGCCCACAGCTCGACCCGGTGGGCGAGCGAGTCGTCGCAGGCCGCGTCGGCCTCGGCGGTCGCCAATACGTAGGACACGGACTCGACCTTGAAGTCCCCGTCGGCCGGCACGAGCTTGGCCGCGCCCAGGTGTCCCCACTCCGAGCGGCCCGGGTAGACCGGGTTGTCGATGAAGCAGTCCTCGAGGTCGTTGCGCAGGCTCCAGGGCTCCCAGCGCTCGGCGACGGCCGTGCCGCCGGAGTCGGTGGTCGTGCCGGAGTCCGACGTGCCGCCGGAGTCGGTCGTGTTCGTCGTGGCGCCGGAGTCGGTTGCGCTGGTCGTGGCGCCGGTGTCGGTGCCGCCGGTGGTCTGAGTCGTGCCGGTGGTCGGCTCGGTGGCACTGTCGCTCGTGCCGGTGTCGTCGCCACAGCCGCTCAGCACCAGGGGGATCCAGAGGGCGAGCATCGGGCGACTCCAGGCGGGTGAGGCCTGGGGACTCTACATGCTGCCTTCGAGCTGGCGCAGGAGCAGGACCTCCATCGCCTTCTTGTCATAGCGGGGGTCGTTCCAGGGCAGCACCCGCTCCTGGGGCTTGGGCAAGCTGAGGGGATCGGCCCAGGCGTCGGCCTGTTCGGGGGTGATGCGGGCGGTCATGCGCAGGTCCTTGGTGCGCACGTATGTGGCCAGCTCCAGGGCCAGCGGGGGGTGCTCGATGAGCACCACGTCCTCGGAGTTCAGGGCCAGGCTGCGGGCGTCCAGGTTGTAGGAGCCCACGATGGCCGCCGTGTCGTCGAACACCGCCACCTTGCTGTGCACGGTGCCCTCGCCGAAGCGCTCGCCGTGCCACTCGTAGAGCTCGACGCCGCCGCCGATAAGCTCGCGGTAGTGCAGCCGGGCGACGGTGGTGATCATCGGGATGTCGTTGGTCTCGGGGCTGTTGGTGATCACCTGGACCCGGACACCCCGCGCCGCCGCGTCGACCAGTGCCCGGCGCAGGTCCGGGGTGGGCACGAAGTAGGCGTTCTCGATCAGCACGCTGTCCTGGGCCTGGGCGATCAGGGCCAGGTAGAGGTCCTGGATGTGGCGCTCGTCTTCGCGGGGGCGGCTGCGCACCAGCTGGACCGGGACGTCCTGGTGGCTCTCGCTGGGGACCGGCGTGCCGTCGCAGACCGCGTCCTCGCTGCCTTCGCCCCCGCGCAGCCAGCGGCGGACCTGGCGCCCGAGCCGCATGGACTTGCGGACCAGCTTCACGGCCGGGTTGGCCTTGTGCCAGAGATCCCAGTAGGCATCGGGGTTCACGAAGCCGGGCTTGGCCTCCTTGACCGCCTTGAACCAGCGGTGGTTGTCCAAGAAGACCTGCTCCACGTCGTTGACCACCGGGCCCTCGAGCAGCACGTCCTGGTCCCGCCAGATCAGCAGCGGATCGTCGGTGCAGCGGGCGTACTCGTCGGCGATGTTCATGCCGCCCACGATGGCCGCCCGGCCGTCCACCACCATGTACTTCTCGTGGTGGCGCTTGTTGGCAGCAAGCCAGTCCTTGAGGTTCACCTCGTTGAGCACCTGGAGGTAGAAGGCCTCAAAACCCTCGACGTCGATGCCGGCGTTCTGCAGGTCGAAGTACATCAGCTGCGCTTCGGTGTCCTGGACGTTGGCATAGGCGTCAACGATCACCCGGATGTCCAGGTCCGGATCGTCGTGCTTGCGCCGCATCAGCGCGTGGGCCAGGGCCCGGCCCGTGCTGTCGGCCTTCCAGATCAGCGCCTGGATGTAGATCGACTCCTGGGCCCCCAGCACCAGGTCCAGCCGCTCCTGGAACGCGGCTTCGCCATTGGTCAGCAGCCGCGCCTGGTTGCCCAGACGGACTGGCGGCGTGCTGAGCCGCTGACTGGCGAGGGAGGCTTCGGGCGGCGCCAGGCCCAGGCCGTCGACGGTGCCGCTGAGGGACGGCAGCTCACAGGAGCAACCGAGCACCAGGAGCAGGCTGAGCAGACCGACCATCAGCCCGATGTAGCTCTTTTCCATCGCCGGCGCCGCGCAAGCCAAGCCGGGATCATGACCACGAGACAGAACGGCCCGAACCCATTGCCCAAGCTCGCGACGCTAATGCTTAACAAAAGGTTCCTGACCCCTGTTCCTACGGACCCCAGCCCACGGTGTCGGTGACGCTGCCGCCCCAGCACTTCAGCTCGTGCTCGGACGTGATGCCACAGGTCGACTCCCAGCCCGCTTCGACGATGAGCCAGGTCTGAGCTTCGTCCAGGGTGGGCGCGTCTTGCTGGCCCGAGCCGTTGTAGCCCCAGCAGTCCACGCCGCCGTCTCGACGGATGGCGCAGCCGTGGTTCACGCCCACCGAGACCCGGGAGTAGTCCGGGCCGGTCGGCGGCTGTGCGGTGGGAGCGAACTCGAAGTCGTCGCCCCAGCAGGTCAGGGTGCCGTCGGTCTTGACCCCGCAGGTCTTGCCGTCGCCGGTGGCGATCTGGCTCAGGTTCTTGAGCGTCTCGGGCGGGCTCACACCCCAGCAGTAGGGGGCACCGCTGTCCAACAGGCAGGTGTCGCGACTGCCCGCCGTCATGTCCCCGACGGGCCCGCCGAGGGGGGTGGCCACGTAGTCCGGACCACCGCTGCCGCCCCAGCACTGGATGTCGCTCACGCTGTCCAGGGCACAGGCGTGGTCCAGGCCCGCCTCGACCCGGGCAAAGCTGCCCGTCGGGGTGTTCGCCGGCACCAGGGACCCGAAGCAGGTGAGCGCCCCGCTGGTGTTCAGGTGACAGGCGAAGCCATCGCCCACGCCCACGTCGGCGTAGGCGCCGCTGAAGCCGGAGCTGTTGAGGTCCCGCCCCCAGCATTCCAAGACCTGGTCGCGGTCGATCCAGCAGGCGTCGGCGTAGCCCAGGGACAAGACGGGAACCTCGCCCAGGCCGGGGTCTCCGGTGTCCCCTGGCGGGTCGGCGTCCTGGGTGTCCTGGGTGTCGGTGGTGGTGCCGGTGACCTGGGTGTCTCCGGCGTCCGTGTCCGTGCCGCTTTCTCCGGTGTCGATGTCCGGGGTGCCGGTGTCCGGGTCTGGCTCACTAGCGCAGACCCCGCCTTCATCGGCCTGGAGATCGCAGTCGTTGTCGACGCCGTCGCAGGTCTCGACGTTGCCCGGCCAGCGCGCCGGATCCGAGTCGTCGCAGTCGGCTTCGGCGTGCACGCCGTCGTCATCCCAGTCGTCCCAGTAGTCGGACACGCAGGCGGCGAGCGCGAGCAGGAGCACGGTGGGCACAGCGGGAGCCTCCTGCCGCCTCCATCGGATCAAGCCCGGCCCGGCTCAATCACCCAGGGGGTCGTGGCTGGCGCATTGGCTCAGAGCACGGAGAGCCCCTGAACGCGGCGTCGACCCGGGCCCGTGCCGCCGGTCAGCTCAGTAGCAAGCCGTCGCGTCGCAGGTGAAGCTGGCGCCGTCCCCGTGGTCCGCCGTGCTCGACGACTGGTACAGGTACAGGTCTTCGGGGCGGTTGGCGCTCGCCCCGTCCCAGTCGGAGTCCACGCTCTCCAGGGTCGCGCCCGACGACAGCCAACCGCCGCCGCCGCTGGACGCCGCGTTGCCCGTGACCGACCCATCGTCGACCGAGACCGCGCCGGCGTAGACAAAGAATCCGCCGCCCTGGGACGCGGCGGTGTTGTCGTCGACCGCGCACTCGCCCAGCGTCGCGTCCGCGGCCCAGAGCATCAGACCGCCGCCCGAGTCGCCGGCGTTGTTGTCCGCAATGCTGCCGCCCTGAACCGACAGGTCCCCCGCGTAGAGGTAGACCCCGCCGCCATGGGACCCGGCGCTGTTGTGCTCGACGACCAGCCCGGTGCCCGTGGCCGCCACGCTGCTCGAGAGCATCAGGCCGCCGCCGCTGCCCCCGGCGTCGTTGCCGTGCACGGTCAGGTCGCTGAAGTCCAGATCACCCGCGTAGAGGTAGAGCCCGCCCCCGTCGGCCGACGCCGAGTTCCCGTGGAGCACCACATCGCTGAGCGTCGCCAGGTGGGTCGCGTAGAACAGCATCCCGCCGCCGGCGGCCGCACTGTTCCGGGCCAGCCGCGCATCGCTCACGCTCACGCTCGTGGTGGCGTAGGCGTAGAGCCCGCCCCCATAGACCGTCGCCGCGTTGTCCAGGAACCGTGCCCCGTCCACCGAGACGACACCCGACGCCCAGAAGAAGGCCCCACCGCCCGACGCCGCGCTGTTGTCCTGGAACAACAGATCGCTGGCCGTCACCACCGACATCCCGGCGTAGAGGCCCCCGCCATAGGTCGAAGCGGCGTTGTCCCGGAACCGGACCCGGCGGGCGTCGAGCGTGCCCGAGCTGAGGAACAGCCCCGCACCCGACGCCGCCGCGTTGTCCTGGAGCGTCACACCCACCAGGGTCAGCTCACCGCCCAGCGGGGCCGAGATGCCACCGCCATAGGTGCTGTCCCCCCCGGAGATCACCAGACGTCGCAGGCTCAGCTCGGTCGCCGCGGCCAGGGTCACCACCGCATCGGCGCCGCCACCGTCGAGCACGACCGGCTCGCCGGCAGCCCCCACGATGCGCAGCGCCGCCGTGTCCACGGTCAGGTTCGTGTACCAGGTGCCTTCGCAGAAGCGCAGAGCCCCGTCGGCGTCGGCGGTGTGCGCCACCGGCGCCGACTCGGTGCCCCCAGAGAACGTCGACGTGACGTCGGTCCACTTGCCCCCATCAGGACGGAAGCCCACGGTGCCCGGGTCGTCCCGGACCCCGTCGCAGTCGTTGTCGAAGCCGTTGCAGATCTCGGTGGCACCGGGGTGCACCGACGCCCGGCTGTCGTCGCAGTCGTCGCCGCCGGCAGCCAGCGCGTCGTGGCCGTCGCCGTCGGCATCGAGGCCCGCCAGGGCCAAGGGCAGCAGGACCAGCCAGGTCATGGTCGCACCGGGCAAGGAAGGCCCAGCCTACCACCCGATGGTGCCCCTCCCAGGCCTCGCCTCAGCCCCCCCGAATCAACTCCGCCGCCCGCTCCCCGATCATGATGCTGGGCGCGTTTGTGTTGCCCCCGGTGACCGTGGGCATGATGCTCGCGTCGGCCACCCGCAGGCCCTCGAGCCCCCGCACGCGCAGGTCCGGTCCGACCACCGCCCGCTCGTCGCTGCCCATCCGGCACGTGCCCACCGGGTGGTACACGGTCGCCACCCGGTTGGGCAGCTCCCGGGCCATGGCCTGGCGGTCCTGGAACTTGGGGCCGGGCTCGAACTCACCGTCGAGCGTGGGCGCGATGCCCTTGGAGCCCATGATCTCCCGGCACAGGTCGATGCCGTCGAGCAGATGGGCCACGTCGTCCGGCTCCTCCAGGAAGTGGGGATCGATGTGGGGCTTGTCGCTCGGGTCGGCCGACCGCAGCAGGACCTCGCCCCGGCTCTTGGGGTAGATCAGCGTGGGCTCGACGGTCAGGGCCCCCCGTAGATCGACCTTGGGGATCTCCTCGTCGTTGTCCCGGTTCGGGGCCGGATACGACCAGGGCAGGGTGTGGATCTGCAGGTTCGGGATGCGCTCGGACGGCGACGTCTTGAGCCACGCCATGGTCTCGAAGACCGTGCGGCTGAACCACGTCGAGCCCGGCTTCCACTTCTCCCGCAGGATCGCCTTGAGGAAGTGCCAACCGGTGCCCGTGTGGCCCGAGTTCGGCGCCAGGAAGACCAGGGGCACGAAGAGGTGGTCGTGCAGGTTCTGGCCGACCGGCAGGTCCTGGACCACGTCGATGCCGTGCTCCCCCAGGTGGGCGGCGGGCCCCACCCCGGAGAGCATCAGGATCTGGGGAGACCCGATGGCCCCGCCGGACAGCACGACCTCGCGGTCCGCCCGCAGGGTGCGGAGCTCGCTGCCCACGGCCACCTCGACGCCCACCGCCCGGGTGCCTTCGAACAGCACCCGCCGGCACTGCGCGCCCGAGAGCACGTCCAGGTTCGCTCGGTCCAGGTGGGGGTGCAGGTAGCCCTCGCTGGTCGAGTAGCGGAGGCCGTCCTTGGCGTTGACCTGGACCCGACCCACGCCCTCCTGCTCGAACCCGTTGTAGTCGTCGGTCCAAGGCACCCCGGTGACCTGCTGACAGGCCTCGCCAAAAGCCACCGACGCCGGGCTGATCTCCACGTCGGTCCGCACCACGTGGATGGGCCCCGAGCCGCCCCGGTGCTCGCTCTCGCCGTCTTCGAAGGACTCCATGCGCTTGAAGGACGGCAGCACGTCGGCGTAGGACCAGCCGGGACATCCATCCGCGGCCCAGTCGTCGAAGTTCTGCCGGTGGCCCCGCACGAACACCATGCCGTTGACCGCGCTCGAGCCACCCAGCACCTTGCCGCGCACGTACGGGATCTTCCGCTCGAGGGTGTGGGCGTTCGGCGTGGTCTTGAAGCCCCAGTCGAGCTTCTTCTTGAGCTGGGGCACCACGTGCAGGATGGACATCATGCCCGGGGTCCGGCACAGCATGGTCCGGTCCGAGCCCCCGGCTTCGACCAGCAGGACCGAGACGTCGGGGTCCTCGCTCAGCCGGCTGGCGATGACGCAGCCGGCCGAGCCGGCACCGACGATGACGTAGTCGTGAGAAGTGCGCACGACAGAAGTAGAACACGTTCTAGTTCTCAGCGCACCCCTACTCCCCCCGCAGCGCCGCCCCCCGAGCCTCGGCCTTTTCCCACATGCGCACATAGCCCTCGGCCGAGCGAAACAGCGGTTCCAGGTCGTCGTCGCTCAGGGCATCGGTCCGGGCGTCCTCGATCAGTTCGGCGAGCAGCCCCACGTGGATCATGCCCTCGGTGTTGTAGTCCACGATCCGCTCGCCGAGGGTGGGCTGGGAGAACGTCACGGCGCCGTCGTAGCTGGTGAAGGGGTAGTCCACGGGGTCGGCCTGGTCGTCTCCACAGCCCTCGTCGCCGAAGCGGGGACCGTGGGCGCCGGCGAAGCCGTTGAAGTCGAAGCCGAAGCCCTCGGCGGGGTAGCCCCCCATCTCTTCGATCAGGGCGATCCGGTCCAGGTAGTCCCGCAGGCTCTGCCCTGGCTGGTCCGGGTCGTGGCAACGACGGAACTTGGTCTTGGACACCCCGCCCAGCGCATAGAGCCGCCCGTCCCAGTGGCGCCCGTGGGACCCGGCTCCCGGGTAGTCGTGCTGCTCCATCAGCGCATAGGCCTGCTCAAAGGCCCGCGCCGGCAGGTGGTCGAGCTCCAGGATCAGGCCCCGGGTCATGAGCTCCCAGACCAGGAACTCGCCCAGCGCCGTGAACCCGTGGTTCTGGCACCAGTCGCCGTCCAGCGAGCCCTGCTCGATGTAGTAGTAGTAGGGCGCGATAGTCAGGAGCGGCTCATAGGGCAGCCCGCTCACGTCGTTCGGGGGAGGCGCCAGGTAGTCGTCCCGGGCCTGGAGCAGCCCTCCGAAGTCCAGGTCACCGCCATCCCCGGCCGGGGTGTCGGGACAGTCCTCGGTCATGTTCGTCCAGTGGCCGCTGTTCAGGAAGTTCCCGAGCTCGATGAAGCCGCCCGCGCCGTCGCCCGGCGCAAAGGCGTTGTCGTACTTGTGCACCGGAAAGATCGCCCGCACCCCCCGGGCCTGGTAGGCGTCGAGCTCGGCGAGCACGGTCTCCTGGGTGCAGCCGGTCTTGCCGACTCGGGGCAGCAGGCGGCAGTCGAAGAGGTCGGACACCTCGATGCCCAGCACCACCGCGAGCTTGCCGTCGGCGATGACCGCGCGGGCCTCGGCCGGGGTCTGCACGACCCGGAACCAGCCGAGCCCTGGGCCGCCGGATCGGGCGTCGATGTAGTCCTGCAGCGCCCAGGTCTCGTCGACGATGCGGTCGATGGCGGTCATGTCCTCGCAGTCGTAGCGGGCGGGCTGGTACCCCTCGCCCACCGTGACGTGGCAGATGACCGAGTTGCTGGTGGCGTGCTGGACCACCAGCCGCAGTCCGGCCAGCCAGGCCCGCTCGAGCCAGCGGAAGTACTGGGCCTGGTGGGTCGAGCGCTTGCGGGCGTCGGGCCAGTCGGTGAAGGTCGGGTAGCCGTCGGTCGCGTGGTTGTCTTCGCTGAGCTCGCCGGCGATCAGGTCCGGGAGCATGTCGCCGATGTCCGAGCTGTCGTTGCCAGAGGCGTCAAAGGCGAAGCCGAAGAAGTCCTGGCGCCCGTTGACCCCGTGGTAGGTCTCGCAGTCGCCCAGCGCGTGCTCGACGCCGAGCCGGTGCCAGGCCCCGCCGTGGAACAGCCCGCCCCCGAAGCCGAAATTCGAGAGCAGGTGGCTGTGGGTGTCCACGATGCCGTACAGGTCGCCGTCGTCCCAGGTGGTGCGGCCCACGCTGCCTGCCGCATCCAGGCTCAGCTCCGGGTGCTCGAGGCAGTGGGTCGCGGGCTCCAGGGCCACCGCCACAGCGTCGCGGGGTCCGTCGACCAGCCCGCCAGGACCGAGCAACTGGCCGTGTCGGCGACTCCTCAGCTGGTAGACCGCCCCGTCCCGCTCCGACGTCTCCAGGACCCACTCCGCGCCCGAGATGTAGCTGTCGTCGACCCGGCTGACGTCGGAGTCGAGCCCCGTCTCCCGGGTGAGCGGGCCGTGCTCTGCGACCAGGTAGCCGCCCTGGGTGTCGTAGAGCAGGTAGGTGCCCAGGTCGGATGGCTGGAAGAAGAACCGAGCGGCCGCGCCGGCGTGGGTCGCCGAGAAGTCGAACCCGTCGCCCCCGGATGTGGCAGCCAACCAGCGCTCTCCGACCCTGACGCTGTAGCACCCCAGGGCCTGGGACGTGACGTCCAGAGGGGCCGGCGACCCTCGCTCACAGGCCCCGAGCGCGCCAAGCAGGACCAGCAGGCCTGGGGTCACCGTCGCTCCACCAGCCACTCGTCGTAGGGACAGGTGCCGGCACAGCCGTGCTCGCCGATGTCCCGGAGACCCACGCGCAGCGCGTCCTCCAGGGCCGCCCACCAGTGGTCGTCCTCGCGCTGGGCGAACAGGTTCTCCGAGCCCAGGGCGTCGGCGATACCGGTCCTCTGCAGGAACCCCACCGAACCCGCGCTCAGGCCCACGAGCACCAGGCGACCGCCCCTGGACCGCATGGTGGCGGCGATGTTCACCAGCTCGCGGACCGAAGTGACGTCCAGGTTGCGTACCCGCTTGAGCCGCAGGATCAGCACCTGGATGTGTTCGGACCGCAAGATGTCCTGGACGGCGAGCTGGAGCTCCCCGGCCGCCGCGAAGAACAGGCTGCCCTCGACGTTGAGCACGTGCACGCTCTGGCAATAGCGCACGCCATCGGGCAGGGGCGCCGAGACCCCGCGGACCCGGCGAGCCACCTCGCGGATCCGGCCCTGGGCGTCGATCGCCAGGTCCCTGAAGCGGAGCAGGCGGGCCCTTCGCAGGACCAGCACCAAGGAGATCCCGACCCCCAGGTAGATCGCCTGGTCCAGGTGGAGCAGAAAGGTGCCGCCCAGGGTGCCCAGGAACGCCAGCTTGTCGCTGCTGTGGCTGGCCAGGGTGGCGCGGATCTCCCGGACGTGGATGAGCCGGACCGCGATGACGATGAGCAGTCCCGCCAGGGCGGCGATGGGGATGTGGCCCAGGGCCGGCCCCAGGGCCACCGGTGACACCAGCACCAGCAGACCGCCGATCACACCGGCCAGCCGCGTGCGTGCGCCTTCGCGCTCGTTGAGCGCAGACCGGGAGAGGCTTCCAGTGATGGGATAGCCCCCGAAAAACGCGGCCATCAGGTTGCCCAGCCCCTCGCCGGAGAATTCCACGCTCAGGTCGAGCCGCTGACCGGAGCGGGTGGCGATGTCTCGGGCCACAGACGTGCTCTCGACCATGGCCAGGACCATCACGGCGATCGCCAGGGGGATCAGCCCGGGGATCAGGCCCATCGAAGGCGTGGTCAACGGCGGGAGGGTCGAGGCGATCGGGGCCAGGTCGGCCACCGTGCGCAGGGTCGAGCCCCCCAGGACCATGGCGACCGCCGTCGCCATGCCCAGCGCCAGGATCGCCGCCGGGGCCCGGGGCAGGAAGTGCTTCAGCGCCACGATCATCGCCGCCGTGCCCAACGCGATCGCCAGGGACAGCGGATCCGCGGCCCCCAGCCCGCCGAGCCACTCGACGACCCGGAGCGGCATGGCCCCGGACGTCTGCGGGGTCGCCGTGGCATGGGCCAGCTGACCGACGCCGATCAGGATCGCCGCCCCCGTGACGAAGCCCTGGACCACGGCGCCGGAGATGAAGTCGACCAGCGACCCGAGCCGCAGGATGCCCGCGCTCAGCTGCAGCACCCCGACCATCAGCGCCAGGGTCACCGCGACGGCGGCCGGATCCTCGCTCATGCCGGTGGCAAAGGCCGAGCCCACCAGCAGCGAGACCGCATTGGTCGGACCGGCGACCAGGTGCCTGGAGCTCCGAAACAGCGACGCGACCACGGCGGGGATGGCCGCCGCGTAGAGCCCCATGGCCGGCGGGAGCCCGGCGATCAGGGCGTAGGCGATGCCCTGGGGGATGCACAGAAAGGTCACCGCCAGCGCCGCCCCCAGGTCTGCACCCAGGTCGGACCGGCCGTACCCCCTCAGGTCCGTAAAGGGCAGATAGCGTTGCAACAGCTCCACGGCGGGTCTCTACCCGATGCAGGTCCGGGGTGGAAGGCCTCCCGTCCTGGCGACCCCTGGAGACCGGCCGTGACCCCCGGTGACAGCCCCCACGCCTACGTTGGGGGTGGAAGGACGGGCAACACGCTCAGGAGCCCGGGACGCGCACGAAGCAGCGTCCCGGGCTCCACCTCTCTGAGGGTACCCGGGTCTGCTGCCCAGACATCCTGCTGACCTCGCGGGGGTGGCGGCCGGGAACAAAGACATAAATACTCCAAGTGTTCCAGCCTGGACCTGCCTTGCTGACACTTGCTGTCTTGCTCGCCTGCACCCCTCCCCTCCCCGCCACAGGCGACAGCGGCGCCCTGACCGGCACCGGCCTGGTGGACACCCACGACACCGTGAGACCCGACTCCGGTGACAGCGGACCGACCTGCACCCTCTTCCGAGACGAAGACGGCGACGGCTGGGGCGACGAGACCCAGACCACCACCGCCTGCGACGCCTCCGGCTACACAGACCAGGCCGGCGACTGCCACGACCAGGACGCAGCGATCCACCCCGACGCGCCCGAGGTGTGCAACACCCTTGACGACGACTGCGACCTGGCCGTCGACGAAGGCGAGGTGGCCCCGGCGACCTGGTTCCAGGACCTGGACCTGGACGGCTATGGCACGGCCACCGCCACGGTCGCGTCGTGCGAACAGCCCGAGGGCTTCGCCAAGTCCGACGACGACTGCGACGACGGCGACGACGGCGTGCACCCCTATGCCGACGAGACCTGCGACGACGTGGACCAGGACTGCGACGCGGTGGTCGACGAGAGTGCGGTGGACGCGAGCACCTGGCACCCGGACCTGGACGGGGACGGCTACGGCGACGCCGCGGCCCCCACCCTGGCGTGCCAGGCCCCCAGCCTGCATGTGCTCGATGACACGGACTGTGACGACACTTCGGCTGCCGTGCACCCGGGCGCCGCCGAGACCTGCGACGACCTGGACCAGGACTGCGACGCCACGATCGACGAGGACCCGACGGATCCGACCCCTTGGTACGACGACGGCGACGGCGATGGTCACGGCGATCCTGGCGCTGTCACCGACGCCTGTGACGCACCATCGGGCACGGTCGAAGACGCGGGGGACTGCGACGACGGCGATGGATCGGTGCACCCGGGCGCCGCAGAGACCTGTGACGACGTGGACCAGGACTGCGACGGCACGGTCGACGAGGACGCGTCGGACGCGGCGGTCTTCTACGCCGACACCGACGGCGATGGCCACGGCGATCCTGGGGCCACCACCGCCGCGTGCGAAGCACCCGAAGGAACCGTGGAGGCCGACGACGACTGCGACGACGGCGACGGCGACGTGCACCCGGGCGCCGCCGAGACCTGTGACGACGTGGACCAGGACTGCGACGGCTCCGTCGACGAGGACCCGACCGATCCGACCCCGTGGCACGCAGACGCCGACGGCGACGGTCACGGGGACCCGAGCACCGGCACCGACGCCTGCGAAGCGCCCAGCGGCCACGTGGCCGATGACACGGACTGCGACGACACCCTGGCCGGGGTCAGTCCGTCGGCCAGCGAGACCTGCGACGACGTGGACCAGGACTGCGACGGCACGGTCGACGAAGACGCATCGGACCGCACCCGCTTCTACGCCGACACCGACGGCGACGGCTTCGGCGACGCCAGCTCGGCGGTCCTGGCGTGCGAAGCCCCCACGGCCCACGTGGCTGACGACACGGACTGCGACGACGGCGCGGCGGACACCTGGCCCGGCGCCCCGGAGTCCTGCGACAGCACCGACCAGGACTGCGACGGCACGGTCGACGAAGACGCCACGGACGCCACGACCTGGTACGTCGACGCCGACGCCGACGGCTACGGGGATCCGGACAACACCCTGGAGAGCTGCAACCTGCGCGCCGGCCATGCGGCCAGCAGCACCGACTGCGACGACGGCGACGCCGCGGTGAACCCCGGGGCCAGCGAGACCTGCGACGACGTGGACCAGGACTGCGACGGGACCATCGACGAAGACGCCACCGATCGAACCCGGTACTACCTGGACGACGACGGCGACGGCCACGGGGACAAGGCCACCAACACCCTGGCCTGCGAAGCGCCCACGTCCTACGTCGACAGCGACGACGACTGCGACGACACCGACCCGACGATCAGCCCGTCCGCCGCCGAGGTGTGCGACAGCACGGACCAGGACTGCGACGGCCACGTGGACGAAGGCACCGAGACCGACTGGTTCGAAGACGACGACGGCGACGGCTACGGCGACCCGGCCACCGGGACCTCGGCGTGCTCCGCGCCATCGTCGCTCTACGTCTCCAACGACGACGACTGCTACGACGGCAACAGCGACGCCAGCCCGGACCAGACCGACTGGTTCGACACGGACCGCGGCGACGGCAGCTTCGACTACGACTGCGACGGCCACGAGACCCAGGAAGAGACGGACTTCGGGTCCTGTGACTACGACAGCTCGGGCAACTGCGCCGGCACGGCGGGCTGGTACGCGTACTACGGCTGGGCGGACATCCCGGACTGCGGCGACGGCTGGTACTGGGAGGAAGACTGCGAAGAGGACGAGTACTGGGGCTACTACTACTGCGAGATGACCGAGTACGACTGGCGGGACCAGGCCTGCCGCTGAGCGGGTCGTGACCGATGACGACCGGGGACCGGCCGTGACCCCAGGTGACAGGCCCGGCGCCTACCTTGTGCTTGGAAGGACGGGGCGAGAGCCCTTTGAACCCGCGCCACTCACGGACGAGCAGGCGCGGGTTCTGCCCTTCGGGGTCGGAATCGCGAGCCGATAGACTGCGGCTGTGCCCGTTCGCGCCCTGCTCCCCGCCGACCTGGATGAGTCCTGGTCCCTGCTGACGGCGCCGACGCCCCTGGCCCGGGTGAGCGGCTGGGACTCGCCGATGGCAGGGGTGCGCGGGGGGTTCCGACAGCCCGTGATCGAGGAACGCGTGGACCGGGAGCGGCTGGTGATCCGCTGGCCGACGTCGATCGGCGCGGTGGTGGACACGGTCGAGGTGGCAGAGCACGACCAGGGGACAGCGCTCACCTGGAGCCTGGCTGGGGATCCGCCGGCCCGGGACTACGACCTGGACGACGTGGCCTACGTCCGGGCCTGGCGCCTGCACGACATCCTGGCCCAGCGACCCTGGACCGACCCCCAGGACTACGCCGCTCCGGTGCGGCGACGGATCACCCGCTCGCTCCACATCCAGGCCCCCCCGGAGCGGGTCTGGCAGGTGCTGACCCAGCCCGAGTCCGTGGCCACCTGGCTCAGCGGGGCCGTGGGCAAGCTGGAGCTCCACGAAGGGGGAACCTTCGACACCGGCTGGCGCTCGCCGGATGGGCTGCAGACCGGACCGGGCCGGGTGTTGAAGCTCCAGGAGCATCGGCTCCTGGAGACCACCTGGTGCCTGTGGGGCAGCGATCCCACCGACTCGGTGCTGTCGCTGCTCCTGGACGGTCGCGGTGGCGGCACGCGGCTCACGCTCCACCACGGCCCGTGGCCCGACGACTGGGACGCTTGCGGCTACGCCCTGGGCTGGCTGTGCTGCCTGCTCACCATCCGAAGCCTGGCCGAAGACAACCCGGCGGTGCAGCCGTGAAGGAACCCAAGGCCGTCGTCGAAGCACGCGCTGCACTCCAGGCCAAGCTCCACCGCCTGTTGCCCATCATCGGCGTGATGATGGTCGGGTGGCTGCCGGTGGTCCCCCTGGAACAAGCCGGCACCGGGGCCGAGGCCTTCATGAGACAGCGCCAGACCGAGGGCTGATCACAGACAAGCCATCTGGACCTCCAGCGCCCGGGCCTCGTCGTCCCGGTCCAGCTGGCGCAGCACGATCGCCGCCAGGTGCCACAGGCGCCGGACACGATCCGGGCGGCCGATGGCTTGGGCCGCCTGGGCTGCCGCGAGCAACAGGTCGACGTAGTCGGACTCCGATGCATTGCCCGCTCTCACGGCCTCGGTCAGTTCCCGCAGCGGCTGCCGGAGAGGCTCATCTGGGTCATCGCCTGCTCGGTAGCGCAGGACCAGCGCCGCCGCCGGGGCCATGATCCCGGTCAGCCCGAGCCGACCGACCGTCAGCCACAGGCTCTCCGCCCGGGCCCGGGCCCGCTGGTGCTGGCCCCGGGCGATGAGCACCAGGACCTGGTTCAGCCGAGGCAGCCAGGCGACTGCGGCCCCGGTCTGGGCGAGCAGCTCCACCGCGCGGTCATAGGCGTCCTCTGCCCCGGCCAGGTCGCCTCGCAGCCGATGCACCTCGCCGAGCGCCACCCAGGCCTCGCCTGCGAACCTTGGGCTGCACCGGGCGTAGGGCAGCGCCAGGATCTCCTGGTTGAGGGCGACGCACTCGGCGTAGTCCGCCAGGTGGAGGGCCAGGCGAGCGCGGGTACGCAGCAGGTAGACCCGGGCCCACTCGGAGCCCCCGGCCGCCACCTGGGCCGACGCTTCGTCCAGCAAGGAGCCCACTTCGCTCAGCCGGCCGTCGATGCTCTGACGCTCGAATTGCCCCGCCGCGGACTCGACCAGGGCCTCGGTGTCGCCGGACTGCCTCGCGAGCGCCCAGGCCTCCACCGCGTGGCGCTCTCCGGCCGCCGGGTCACGGTCCCCGTGCTCCAGCCGCCCGAGCAGAGCCAGGGTGCGTGCACGCAACACCGGGTGGGACGCCGCTGGCAGCCGCTGGAGCAGGCCGCGACCCTGGACCAGGCCGGGCTGGAAGTCGCCCGCCTCGAGGTGGCGGCGGACCTCGACGATCTCGAGGGCCAGCTGGTGGCGATCGCCGGCCCCCAGTCCGGCCTCGCCGATGGCTCGGCGGGCCAGGACCAGGGCCTGGGCCCCGGCGACCAGATCCACCGCCTGCACCGCCGCACGGGCGCTCTCGACCAGCAGGGGCACCGCCTCGAGGGGGCGCCCTGCCGCCAGCAGGTGGCGGGCGCGGCGGTCGTCCAGGGCCGGCTCTCCGTCCAGCGCCTCGGCCCAGGCCTGGTGGTGGGCCCGAAGCCGGCCGCCGGAACGGGCCCGCGCTCGCAGGAGCTCACGGGTCGCCAGGGGCAGGATCAGGTGCTCGTCCTGCTGGCGGGCGAGTCCCCGGCGAACCAGCAGCCCGGCCGCCGGACCCAGCCGGCCTCCCTGGAGCCGAGCCAGGGGAACCAGACCATCCCAGCACGCCAGCCGCTCCAGGGCTTGCCAGGTCGATTCATCGATGGCGCCGAGCAGGCGACGGACCGTCGCCGCCCAGACGTCGCTGGTCGACGCCGGGGCCCCCGCCTCGAGCTCGCCGGCCAGGTTGTACCCGTCCGGGCCCGGCACGAGCCCGCCCGCAGCCACGTGGTGGCGCACCAGGGCGACCGCCCGCCCAGGGTTGCCGGCTGACGCCTGCAGCACGCGGCCGACCAGGTCGCGACTCAGCGGGGCCAGGGCCCTGATGGCCTGGGCCAGGCTCCGGTCATCGAGGGGGTCCAACACGATGCGGTCGGCCTGGCACAGCGACAACAGCTCGCTGGCGTGGGGGTCTTCCGGTCCATCCAGCGCGGTCGTGACCAACGCCAGGGGCCGACCCAGCAGGCCGGGGAGCCACCGCCCCAGCACGCCCGCCAGGCCCGGATCCCGGTGCAGGTCATCGACCACCAGCAGGACAGGACCCCGATCCAACTGGGCCCCGAGGGCCGCGGCGCCGGCCGTCCAGGACCACGCCAGGCCACCCCGGAGCTGCAGGCCCTGACCTGCACGGACCAGTGCAGCGTGCAGACAGTCGGCGCGGCCCTGTCCGTCGGCCCGGACCAGGACCGCCGTGGCGACCCCGAGCTCGCGGACCCGGCGCACCAGTCCTTCGACCAGCGCCGTGCGGCCGATGCCCGGCGGGCCTGTCACGTGCGCCGCTGCGCAGTGGCCCGTCCTCCGCGCGCTTCGCACGGCGCGCCAGAGGGCGTCACAGGCATCGGCGCGGCCCTGCAGAGCAGGCACCCGGTGGTCGACCAGGCCCAGGCCCGCACCCATGGGCACCGGCGCAGGCTCGCCCCGTGGCCGCCGCCAGTCGGGGGTGCCGTCCGTCGCGGGCTGGCCATCGAGCGCCCGGAGGGCCGCCAGGGCCTGGGCCGCGGACCCCGGCCGAGCCGTCGGGTCCTTGGCCAGCAGCCACCGTCGCCAGGCATCGAAGCCCGGAGGCCATGGACCGCCATCGGGGAGCGGCGCCGGCTCCTGGTGCAGGTGGGCATGGAACAGCTGCTCCGTGGAGCGACCGGCATAGACGGGCCGACCCGTGGCCAGCACGGTGGCCAGCCCGCCCACGGCGTACAGATCCGTCGCCGGACTCAGCGGGGCCGACCCGGGCCGGACCTGCTCCGGGGCCATGAAGTCCGGGGTGCCGCTCACCGCGCGCCGGTCCTGGGACCCCAAGGCGTGGGTCAGCCCGAAGTCGGTGATGAGGACCCGCCCGGCACTGTCCACCAACAGGTTCTCGGGCTTCACGTCCAGGTGCAGCACGCCCAAGGCGTGGGCATGGGCCAGGGCATCGAGCACCTGGTCCAACCGGTCCCGCAGCACGGTCCAGTCCCCGGCCCCGTCTCGGGGGTCCAGGCTCGACTCGGCCAGGGACATGACCACATAGGGCGAAGCTGGACGGAGCCCGTCCAGGCTGGTCCACGACGCCACGTCATCCACCACCCCGGTGTCCAGCACTTGGACGACCCCAGGGTGGTCCAGCCGGGCCATGGCCCGGCCCTCGGTCTCCAGCGCGGCCACGATGGCCCGGCGCTGGGCTCCGCTGCCCGTCAGGACCTTGATGGCAACGACCTGGTCGTCCTGGACGTGCACCGCTCGCCAGACGACCCCCATCGCCCCGGCCCCGAGCCGGTGCTGGAGCTGGAAGGGGCCCAAGAGCGGCGCGGCGCCCTGGGCCCCCAGCCGGGTCACCGCCCTCTGGACGGCGCCTTGGATCGCGCTGTCTCCGAGCCCCACCGCCTGAGCGTGCACCAGTCTCCAGCACCGCAGGGCGAGGGTCGGCCAGCTGGACTCCTCGCAGCGCTCGGCGGCCACCTGGAGCGCGGTGAGCAGGTCCACGTCCGCCAGCGGCTGGGCCACCAGCAGCGACTCCGCTCGAAACAGGTGCTGGCCGGTCTCCCGATCCTTGCCACGGGCCGCGGCCAGGGCCAGCTGGACCAGCACGGGGAAGGCTTCGCGCCAAGGCACTGGGTCTCGGCCGGGATCGGCCAGGTCCCACTGGCCCCGCTGCAGGTGGAGCAGGGCCCGATTGTGCTTCACGATGACGGCGCGGCCGGGGGCGTGTCGGGCCGCGGTCTCCAGGGCTTCGTCATAGGCCGCCAGGGCCAGGTCCCAGTGTCCGGCCCGGCGCCTCACGTCCCCCAGGGTGTTGAGCACCCAGACCAGGTCGTCGCCGTTGCCTCGCTGGCGGATCAGTGCCACGGCCCGGTCCAGGGCCTCGAATGCCTGCTCGGTCTGGCCCAGCCTGGCCCGCACGTCGCCCAGGTGCGCCAGGACCTGGGCCTCGACCTCGCTTGCCCCGTCGCGCACCACCGGACCGGCCCAAGCGGACTCGAGCAGCGCGAGGGCCTGGGTGTGGTGTCCCCGGTGCACCCCGCTCAGGCTGCGCTGGCAGAGCAGCCGGGCCAGCGATGCCGGGTCGCCGCCCTGCTCCCATGCGGCCTGAGCGCTGGCCCAGGCCACGTCGGCCTCGCGGAACCTGCCCAGCCGCTCCAGAGCCCGGGCCTGCTCCAGCCAGGCGGTGCCGATCGCCTGGTGGTCGTCGTCCGGCAGCTCCCGCACGGCCCGGCCCAGCAGGGCTGCGGCGTCGTGGTGGTGCATTGCGAGCGCCAGGAGCCGGGCCAACAGGACCGCAGCCGGGCCCACGCCCTGTTCCTGTTGCTCTGCGGACTCCAGGCCCTCGCGGGCCAGCGCAATAGCCTGGGCCAGCTGTCCCTCGCGGAACAGGTCCCAGCAGCGGTCGGCCACGCCGCTCACCCCGCCAACCCCAGCATGTCGACGAAGGCCTGGCGGATGTCCGCCAGATCCGGCCCGATCGTGTGGGTCTTGTCGTAGGTGCGGAAGTCCAGGGGCAGGCCCGCGGCCTTGAGCGTCTGCACCTGAGCCACGGTGTCCGCATAGGGCAGGACCTCGTCCTGGCGCCCATGGGTGACCAGCCATGGCCGGGCCTTGGCGGCGTCGGACAGCTCGCCGGCGACCGTCGCGGCGTCCGGGCAGTACCCGGAGATCCCGATGCAGCCGGCGAGCGTGCGCGCGGTGCGCCCACCCCACTCCAGGGTCAACAGGCACCCCTGGCTGAACCCGAACAGCACGATCTGCTCCGGCGGGAAGCCCTGGCCAGCCAGCTCGTCGAACAGGTGGTCGAGCAGCAGCCGGCTGCGCGCGACGCCGGGTCCGTGCTCGGGCGGCAGCCCGTACCAGCTGTAGCCGCCGTACCAGGGGTCCGGCGCGTTGGCGAGGAGCCAGGTGACTCCGGGGAGGGCGACCGTGCCGGGCATCCAGTGGAAGCCTGCCGAGCTGTCCCCGCGTCCGTGCAGGACCACCACCAGCTTGCCGCTGGGCTCTTCGGGGGCGGCGAGCTCGCAGCGGAGGGAGTCGATGCGCATGGTTTGGAGCTAACGCCGTGCCTCGTTTAGAACCGATGGAGACCCGCATCGACTTCAGAATAGAAGTACTTTCAATTTGAAGTCCTGATCAACGACGGCTACCTCGTGCGTACCGAAGGCCGTGTCCGGTTCCGCTCCGCCCTTGCTCAGGGACTGGTGGAGGGCGCACCATGGGAATTGAGCCCCTCCGCCAGGTCGTCCACCAACCGCCCCAGCTGCTCCCGGGTGACCTCGAAGGCCTCGCGCTCGCGCCCGCCCTGGGGCTTGGCCTTCCAGCGCTCCAGGGTGGCGCCCTCTCCGTCCAGGCCGACCTCGAAGTACCGCTTGCCGCGCATGTCGCCGGGATCCGAACGCAAGACGCCGCCGCCCAGGCGATCATCGACCTCGACCGGGACCAGCCGCTCACCGAGCCCGCGCACCCGCTCACAGATTCCGGTGGCCTGCTGCTCCAGCGGCCCCGGATTCCGCGACTCCACCCGCACCCGATGCACCTTGGCGCCGATGGGGCCCTTGGCCGACAGGTCCACCTCGACCGTGCCGGCCTCGCCGTCGACCATCACCCGACCACCGCCCACACCGGGCAGCTCCAGCTTGTCGCGCAGGGCATCGGAGAGTCGAGAGCTCACTTGGCGGCCTTCCGGGTCTCCTTGGAGAATTCCTCTCCATCATGGTGCAGGACGATGGCCTTGCCGTCGACCGTGGTCTCCAGGTGCACCGGGCGCCCCCACAGGAGCGCCAGGTTGCTCAGGGTGCGCTGAGCCCAGTCCAGCTGGATGTCGACGCCCTCCCAGATGTGCTCGACGCAGAGCTCGCCCCGGTTTCCGTGGTTGCCGTCGATGACCTGGATCCGCGGCTGGCCCCGGTTTGTGAGCATGAAGAGCAGCTTCTGCTTCACGGCCCTGAAGTCGGTGCTGGAGATCACGTACTCGTTGCGGCGCTTGTCGAAGTCCCAGGTGAAGATGCCATGCTGACGCACGAAGTCCTCGGTCAGGAACTCGTCGATGAAGGTGACGTCGTTGTGGGTGCGGCGGACCTCGAAGATTTTCTTGCGACCCAGCATGACGCCGGTGTCCCAATTCTTGCGACGGGTGTGGTCCGTGCACTCCAGCCACTCCTTGCCGAACTGGCCGCGGTTCCAGCGCTGCTCGACGTCTCGCCAGAGCTCGACCCCGATCTTGTAGGGATTGAACTGCCCAGGCCGGGTGGCGACCGTGCCCGAGTGGTGATCGGCGTACTCGATGACCTCGGCGCTGGTCAGGATGTCGTGGGTCATCATGTGGGTGTGCCAATAGGTGGCCCACCCCTCATTCATGACCTTGGTCTGGCCCTGGGGCGCGAAGTAGTACGATTCTTCACGAATAATGTTCAGCACATCGGCCTGCCAGGCCTTCATGCGACCGTGTTCCAACAGGAAGTACAGGACGTCCTTCTGGGGGTCCTCGGGGAACTTGGCCTGCTTCTCCTGTTCCTCGGCGTGCTTGCGGCGTTGCTCGGCCAGGAACTCCGGCGGGTTGATGTACTTGTCCATGTACCCGCGGGCCGGCAGCTTGTGCACGCCGTCCGGGTGATCCAGGGGCACGTCGGGCCGCTTGCGCTCCCTCACGATGTGGGGACGGTGGGGGTCGATCAGGTTGTCGACGGAGAGACAGATGTCGATCCAGGACTCGACCTCGTCGTGGCCCACCCGGTCGATGTAGCGACGGATCCGCGAGCCGTGGTTGGCCATCTGGTCGAGCATCTTGCGGTTCGTCGGCGCGAACCACAGGTTGTTCTTGAAGAAGTCCACGTGGCCCAGCACGTGGGCCATGACCAATTTCTGATCCACAAATGTGTTGTTGTCGAGCAGGTAGGCGTACGAGGGGTCTGTGTTGATGACCATCTCGTAGATCTTCTGGAGTCCCCACTCGTACCCCTTGGACATCTCCAGGTACTCCATGCCGAACTTCCAGTGGGGGTAGCGCACCGGGAAGCCGCCGTAGCTGGCGAGCATGTTGATCTCGTCGTAGCGACACATCACGAACACGGTCTCGAAGAAGTCCAGCCCATAGGACTCGCCCAGGCCGACGATCATCGAACGGGCCTCTTCCAGCTCCGCCGGCAGCTTGCGGCGGTCGCCCTTCATGAAGTCGGTGCCAGCGCCCATCGGTGCCTCAGTTGCCCGCGGCCAGGAACCCCTTGATGGAGTCCATGATCGCGTCGCGGTCTGGGATGCGTGTCAGGACGACCGAGTCCTGGTCCTTGAAGTGTTCCTCGAGGTCCTTGATGAACTGTCCGGAGCCATATTCCGACTCCACCTGGCCATAGGAGAACTGGTTTGCGACCGGCAGCATCCGGGTCTTGAGCAGCTCCATGCAGGCCCGGGTGTCGGCGGCGGACCAGTTGTCGCCGTCGGAGAAGTGGAAGGGGTAGATGTTCCACTCCTGGACCGGGTAGTCCTCGTCGAGCATGCGCATGGCCAGGTTGTAGGCGCTCGAGATCAAGGTGCCCCCGGACTCCCGGGTGCGAAAAAATGTGTCACGGTCGACTTCGCGGGCCACGGCATCGTGGATGATGAAGCGGGTGACGACGTTCTTGTACTGGTGGCGCAGCCAGGTGTCGATCCAGAACGTCTCCAGCCGCACGATCTCCTTTTGCTCCTGGCCCATGGATCCAGACACGTCCATCATGTAGAGGACGACTGCGGCGCTCTGGGGGTTGGTCTGGGCCTTCCAGGTCCGGTAGCGGCGGTCTTCCTTGTAGGGGATCACGATGGGGTTCCCACCGTCGTAGGTGCCGCTTGCGATCTGTCGCTTCAAAGCCGTCTTGTAGGTGCGCCGGCCGTGCCGCAGGGCCTCGGGCCCCTGCTTGGAGATGCCGATGTAGCGGTCCTTGGCGCTGGTGATCTCTTTCTGTCCCCGGGGCTCGATGTTCGGCAGCTCGAGCTCTTCGCCCAGGATCTCGGCCAGCTCCTCCAGCGAGATGTCCACCTCGAGCAGGTGTTCGCCGGCCTGGTCGCCCGCTTCGCCCTGGCCGGATCCCTCGCCTTCGCCTTCGCCCTGGCCGACCCCGCCCATGTTCTTGCCGTAACGGAAGCGCGGGATCTGGATCTGGGGCAGCGGGATCGAGACGACCTTGTCGCCCTGCTTGCCCAACAGCTCACCGCTGCCCATGTAGCGGCGCAGGTCCTTGCGCATCCGGCCCTTCACGATGGACCGGAAGCGGTGCAGGTCGTTCTCGATGGGCAGCGGCATGGGTGTGCTAGTCCGAGTCCTTGGCGTCGCCGCGGGCGAAGATGCTGGCCACGTAGTTGAGCACGTCGGTGGCGCTGTGCTCGTCGTAGCCGTAGCGGTCGATCAGCCGCTGCTTGACCACGTCGATCTTGGCCTGGGTGTCCTTGTCGACGACCTGGGAGACCAGGCTCGTGAGCTTGATGCTGTCCTTTTGATCCTCGAACAGCTTGAGCTCCAGGGCCTTGTACAGCCGCTCGTTGGTCTTGTAGTCGAACGTCTTCCCGTCGACGGCCAGAGCGCCGATGAAGTTCATGATCTCCCGGCGGAAGTCGTCCTTGCGGGAGTCGGCGATCTCGATCTTCTCCTCGATCGAACGCATCAGACGCTCGTCCGGGTCCTCGTAGGCGCCGGTGAAGGGGTTCTTGACCTTTTCCTTCTGGGTGTAGGCCTTGACGTTGTCGATGTAGTTCGAGCACAGCCGGGCGATGGCACCCTCGTCGGCGGTGATGGCCTTCTGGACCTCGTTCTTGACGATCGCGTCGTATTCCTGCTTCACGATGGTCAGCAGGTCCTTGTAGCGCTTGCGGGTCTCGTCGTCGGAGATGAGCGAGTGGTGGTTCAGGCCGCTCTCGAGCTCGTTGAGCACCATGAACGCGTTGATGCTTGGCACGTCGACCTCGCGCACCAGGGCGTTGGAGAGCTTGTCCTGGACGAACCGAGGGGAGATGCCCTCGAGGCCCTCCCGGCGAGCGGTCTTGCGCAGCTCCTTGACGTTGTCTTCGGTGAAGCCGGGCAGCATCTTGCCGTCGTAGAGCTTGGCCTTCTGGGCGATGGACAAGTTGTGTTTCTTGGGCTCCTCGAGCCGGGTGAGCACGGCCCACATGGCGGCCATCTCCAGGGTGTGTGGCGCCACGTGCTTGTGCACGCGCTCACTGCTGAAGTCCCGGGCGTAGATCCGGGCTTCCTCGTGCCACTTGGTGATGTAGGGCACGTCGATCTTGATGGTCCGATCCCGCAGGGCCTCCATGAATTCGTTGCTGGTGAGCTTGCGGTACTCGGGCTCGTTGGTGTGCCCGATGATCACCTCGTCGATGGTGGTCTGGGCGAACTTCTTGGGCTTGATGACGTGCTCCTGGGAGGCACCGAGCAAGTCGTACAGGAACGCCACGTCGAGCTTGAGCACCTCGACGAACTCGATGAGACCCCGGTTGGCCACGCAGAATTCGCCGTCGAAGTTGAAGGCCCGCGGGTCAGAGTCCGAGCCGAATTCGGCGAGCTTGCGGTAGTTCACGTCGCCGGTGAGCTCGGTGGAGTCCTGGTTCTTCTCGTCCTTGGGCTGGAAGGTGCCGATGCCGACCCGGTCCTTCTCGCTCAGGATGAGCCGCCGGACCTTGATGCGGCTGATGAGCTGCATCCAGTCGCCGTCGACCTCCTTCATGGTCTGCTTGAACAGGAAGCGGCTGACCGGGTCCAGGTCGCCCTCGAGCTTGATCTCGTAGCGGCTGCTCACCTCGCTGTTCAGCGCCCGCAGGAAGTCGTCGCGCATGTCCAGAGGGACCAGCTTGAGCGGTCGTTCGTTCAGGGGGCTGCGGACCTCGGTGCCGTCGGGCTCGGTCCAGGCAAAGGTGTAGAGGGCGCCCTCGGGCTGGCGGCTGTACCACTCCAGGCCCTTCTTGAGCAGGCGCACGATGGTGCTCTTGGCGGAGCCGACCGGGCCGTGCAGCAGGATGACGCGCTTCTCCGACCCGTAGCCGAGGGCGGCGCTCTTCAGCACGTGCACCAGCTTCATGAGCTGGACGTCGATGCCGTAGACCGCGTCCTTGCCCCCGTCGAAGGGGTCGTCGAAGAACTTGTAGCGAACGATGCGTTTCTTGTACTCAGTGTACTCGGTGGTCCCGAAGTGGCAGATCAGATCGTAGAGCCGCTGGTAGGCGTTGCGGCACACGTCGGGGTTGCCGCGGACCAGGTTCAGGTAGTCGGCGAAGCTGCCTTCCCAGTTCTCGGCGCGGAACTGCTCGACGTCCTGGAGCTCGGCGATCATGCCGAGCAGGCGATCCTGCGATGCGGGCTGGGTGGTGCTCATGGGGTCTCCTGCGGACGGGTGCTCGCCGCGCCGTGGGGCGGCGGGGTGGGCTTCCGACCTGGGCGGTCGATGGGGGGTGCCCTCACGAGGGGGTGGAGGGCGCCGCGATGCGAGAACTTACGGGTCGAGGTGGTCAGCGTCTCGAGGGTGGCGCTCGGGCCGCCCTGTCTCCACTCTGCATGAGGAACGCGGTGGGTGCAGCTCATCTTCCGGGTCCCCAGGTCGGCCGCGCAACCCAAGTCTTGAGGAAGACTGCCTTTTTTCGGCGATGTCACGGAATGTCGCCAAGGGGACCTCCAGGCCGGCGTAATTCCCTTCGGCGCGCGGCTCCGGACCCTGTTGGATCGGGGCCCGTGCCCGCTCGACAGCGGCGACTTGGGGCACACTGGGGCTGTGCTGCTCACGACCCTGCTGCTGGCGTGTTCTTCGCCCGCGACGACCCGCATGCTGGCCCTCGACGCTGGGCTGAGCACCCACTCCTGTGGGCTGGACGGCCGGGGTGAGGTCGTGTGCTGGGGACACACGGGCGATCCCGCCCAGATCCCGGCGGGCCCCTTCGTGGCGATCAGTGCGGGTCAGAGCCACAGCTGCGCCCTGCGGGCCGACGGCCAGGCCGTCTGCTGGGGCGACGCCAGCGACGTGACCGGCACCCCGCCAAGCGTGGCCTTCGCCCAGCTGGACGCCGGCTACAAGTTCACCTGTGGTGTGGGGGTCGATCAGCGCCTGCGCTGCTGGGGCTACAACGACAAGGGGCAGCGCAGGGCGCCCAAGGGCCCCTTCACCCAGGTCTCGACCGGCACCACCCATGCCTGTGCCCTGGCCACCGACGGGGCCGTGACCTGTTGGGGCCAGGCCGACGACGGCCGCACCGGTGCCCTGGACCAAGGGCCCCCGTGGCCCGAGCGACCGATCTCCCGGCGGGGCCCCTACACGGCCGTGAGCGCAGGCTTCAAGCACTCCTGCGCCCTGAGACCCGATGGCACCCTGGACTGCTGGGGCAGCGACACCGCAGGCCGCGCCACGTCACCGGGCGGCACCTTTCTGCAGGTCGCCACCGGCTACCAGTTCAACTGCGGGCTGCGCGACGACCGGTCCCTCACGTGCTGGGGCGGGGGCAGCAAGGGTCAGCTGGACGCGCCGCCCGGGGCCTTCAGCTCGGTGAGCGCGGGGGACTACCACGCCTGCGCGCTGCGGCTCGACGGCGTGCCCTTCTGCTGGGGGTGGGACCTGGCGGGACAGGCGTCGCCGCCGTGAGTCAGCTCCGCGCGGCGTGGTAGCGCTGGATGCTGACCGACAGGCTGCGCATGTTGCCCACCAGCTTGTCGCTGATGACCTTTTCCGCCTGGGGTCGGATGCGCTTGGCCACGAAGCGCGGCACGCCGGGCACGTTCTCCGGGTAGATGACCAGGTCGATGGCCATGGCCAGCCGGGCCCCGTCGCCATCGGGCGTCAGGGTCGTCGTGCCCGAGCACTCGAACAGCCGGGTGCCTCGGAGAGGCTGCAGCCGCCAGGTGCAGGAGCGCGTGCTCGCGGTCCAGGTCGCGTGGTCGTCCCAGGTGAGCAGCTCCTTGGTCGCGAATTTCTGTACCGGGCCGGGCACCCGCGACATGTCGGCGACCCAGCGATTGACCAGGCTCACGCGCTCGTCGCCGCCGGTGGCGGTGCGCTCGGTCACGGTGATCGACTCGCAGTCGTCCAGGAACGGCACCAGCGACGGCATGTCGTCCCGGAGCAGCAGGAAGGCCTCGTCGACGCTGAGGGGGATCGGGTCGGACAGATCGATGCGCATGAGTCATGGTCTCACGGCGTGGGACCTGGCCCCGGCGGTCTTCACCGTCCAGAGCCAGGCCCCGAGGGCCATCAGACGCGCTGGTAGATGCTCCGGCTCCGGGTCATCAGACCCTCGGCCACCAGCTCCCGCCGTAGGGTCGCCGAGTCCCAGTGGCGCGCCAGGAGCACCTGGTTCACCTGGAGCTCGGTGTAGGTGCGCTCGCGCTCGAAGTCCTCAACCAGCCAGTCCAGCACCACCCGGCGCTTCTTGCGGCTGCTGGGGATCTGGCGGAGCTGGTCTCCGTCTCGGAACGCGCTCAGCACCTTGTCCTGCCACGCGGTTGGCGCGACGTCCTGGGTCGCACGCCCCAGCGTTCCCGGCGCCAGGAGCTCCTTGGACAGGGACTCCAACCGCTCGGGCACCAGGCGGTAGTGGCGGGTGGTGCCCTCGGCCCGCACCGCCACCAGCCCGACCTTGCGCAGGCGGCCCAGGTGGTGGGAGACCGTCGGGGCCTTGAGGTCCAACAACGTCGCCAGCTCGTCGACCGAGCGCTCGCGCTCGGCCAGCAGACCGACCAGCCGCAGACGGGACGGCTCCGCCAGCGCCTTGAAGAACTGAAGCAGGGTCTCGATCTCTTCGGGTGGCATGATTCGACCTCCATCTAATTTGATGTTCGTCGAATCTTTAGGCCCACCTCCGCTCGCTGTCAAGGTCAGGTGTCGTGAGGGCGCCCCCGACCGTCGTGGTCTGGGGCGCCCCGGCCACTACAGGAGCTGACAAGGGGTCAGGGGAGTCGGCTCCCGAGCGGCGCCGGCCGGCGACCCACGTCTCCAATGGGTGCGGCCACGCAACAGGTGTGCAGTGCCTGGGTCGCTGTTCACCCCGGAGATGTCACGTTCCGTCACGGTGCCAGCGCAGATGCGGTGCAGGCCCCGATCCGCTACTCCGTGTCCAGGACACAGGAGGTGTCATGGGACTGCTCGTCGAGGGCGTCTGGCACGATCGCTGGTACGAGACCCGCAGCACCGGCGGCCGCTTCGTTCGCTCGGACGCCCAATTTCGCGAGTCCGTCAGCGCTGGTGACGACACGGCCTTTGCCCCGGCGCCTGGGCGGTACCACCTCTACGCGGCCTGGGCCTGTCCCTGGGCCCACCGCACGCTGATCTTCCGCGCCCTCAAGGGCCTCCAGGACGTCGTGTCGGTCTCCATCGTCTCGCCGCTGATGCTGGACAAGGGCTGGTCCTTCGACGCGGACCACCCGGACACGCTGCTGGGCCACGACCAGCTCTCCCAGGTCTACGTCGCCGCCCAGGCCGACTACAGCGGCCGCGTGACCGTTCCCGTGCTCTGGGACACCCACACCCAGAGCATCGTGAACAACGAGTCCAGCGAGATCATCCGGATGTTCAACCGGGCCTTCGATGCCTGGGCCCAGCCGTGTCCGGACCTGTGCCCGGCCGAGCTCCTGCACGCCATCGACGCGATCAACGAGCGCGTGTACCACCGGGTCAACAACGGGGTCTACCGGGCGGGCTTCGCCACCACCCAGCAGGCCTACGACGAGGCCGTGACCGCTCTGTTCGACGAGCTGGATCACCTGGACGCCCTGCTGGGTCAGCAACCCTGGCTCTGCGGCGACCGCATCACCGAAGCCGACTGGCGGCTCTTCCCCACGCTGCTCCGCTTCGACCCCGTCTACCACCACCACTTCAAGTGCAGCCGACGCCGCCTACGGGACTACCCCAACCTGTGGAGCCACACCCGGGCGCTCTACCAGGTCCCAGGCATCCGGGAGACCGTGAACCTGCCCGAGACGCGGCTGCACTACTTCGCCAGCCACGAGAGCATCAATCCGCACCGCATCGTGCCCATTGCGCCGGAGCTGGACCTGGAGGGGGCCCACGATCGACCGCGGTGGGATGCGGGGCTGACCGACCGCTAATGGAAGCACGACGACTCGCCGGCGCCCTGGGGGCCGAGATCACCGGCGTCGACCTGACCGTTCCCCTCGACGGAGACCGCCGCCGTCGGCTGCAGGCGCTCCTGCTCGAACACCAGGTCATCTTCTTCCGGGACCAGGACCTGGGCCCGGCCGCCCTGCGAGACCTGGCCCGCACCTTCGGCCCGCTGCAGACCCACCCGGCCTACGGCACCGTCGAAGGCATGCCCGAGGTGATGGTGCTGGAGAGCACCGCCGACAGACCCAGCAAGATCGAGGTCTGGCACTCGGACATGACCTTCCGTCAGCACCCGCCGACAGCCACCGTGCTCCGCTCCGTCGTGGTGCCTCCGGTCGGCGGCGACACGCTCTTCGCCAGCATGACCGCGGCATTCCGGGGGCTCTCCTCGGGCATGCAGCGCTACCTGGAAGACCTGGTCGCGGTGCACGACTTCCGACAGGGCTTCCGGGAGAGCCTGGCCGAGCCCGGGGGCGCCGAGCGGCTGGCCGACGCCCTGCGGGACTACCCGCCGGTGCGTCACCCGGTGGTCCAGCGCCACCCGGAGACCGACGAGCCCGTGCTCTTCGTGAACGGACTCTTCACCACACACATCGAGGACCTGCCTCCCCTGGAGAGCGACGCGGTGCTCCGGTTCCTGGTCCGCCACGCGGTGTCCCCGGAGTACACCTGCCGCTTCCACTGGCGGCCCCACAGCGTGGCGATCTGGGACAACCGCAGCACCCAGCACAAGCCGGTGAACGACTTCTTCCCAGCAACCCGCCGACTGCACCGGGTGGTGAGCGAGGGGGACCGGCCCTACTGACTTGACTGGGGAGGGGTTAGCCGGACCCCGATGCGTCCCGACCCCACCCTGGCTCGGCCCCGACAGGCCGCCCAGTGACCTTCATCCAGGTCGAATTCCTGGTCCTGATGGCCGTCGTCTTCGGGGCCTACTGGACGGTCCGGAATCGGGTGGCGCAGAACCTCATCCTGGTCGCCACGAGCACCCTGTTCTACGGCTGGGTGCACCCCTGGTTCCTGTGGCTGCTCTACGGCTCCGCGACCCTCGACTACTTCTGCGGCCGGGCGATGCGCCGCTGGCCAGAGCGCAAGAAGCGCTTCTTGATGCTCAGCCTGACCGGCAACCTGGGCCTGCTCGGCACGTTCAAGTACTGCGACTTCTTCATCGAGAACATCATCGCGGCGCTGGACGTGCTCGGCCTGCAGACCAACCTCCACACCCTGGGCATCTTCCTGCCCGTCGGCATCTCGTTCTACACGTTCCAGACCATGAGCTACACGATCGACGTGTACCGGGGCCAGGTCGAACCCCGGAAGAATTTCCTGGACTACGTCGTGTTCGTGAGCTTCTTCCCGCAGCTCGTGGCCGGCCCAGTCGAGCGCGCCAAGAACCTGCTCAAGCAGGTCGAGCAGGCGCGGGTCTTCGAGCTCCAGGCCGTGCGCTCGGGCTTCGCCCTGGCGCTCTGGGGGGCCACCAAAAAGGTCTGCATCGCCGACACCGTGGCGCCCTACGTCGACAAGATCTTCACCCTGACCGACCCGTCGGGTCCTCTGATCTGGGCTGCGACCCTGGGCTTCGCCATCCAGATCCTGGCCGACTTCTCCGGGTACACGGACATCGCCCGGGGCATCGCGCGCATGCTCGGATTCGAGCTGGTGGAGAACTTCAAGCACCCCTACATGGCCCGGAACCCGTCCGAGTTCTGGCGCCGCTGGCACGTGTCCTTCTCGACCTGGATCCGGGACTACCTGTACATCCCCCTGGGGGGCTCACGCGGCGGCTTCGCCAACATGACCCGCGCCACCTTTGCCGCGATGCTGATCTCAGGCCTGTGGCACGGCGCCGCGTGGACCTTCGTGCTCTGGGGCGCCTTCCACGCGGCTCTGCTCACCGGCTATCGGCTGGTCGTGCCCCGCATTCCCCAGGCCTGGAAGGCCTTGCCGGGGTCCCGGGCGGTGGCGATCGGCATCATGTTCGGCTTCACCAACGTGGGCTGGCTGATCTTCCGAGAGACGGACATCGATCGCCTGCTGCACTACTTCACCCTGAGTCCCTTCGCGGCGACCCCGGCCGAGTGGTCCGCCACCGGCGTCATGCTGGCGATCTGCGCTGCCACCGGGGCACCGCTGGTCCTGGCGCTCGTGCTCCAGAAGCGCGTCCTCCCGAACCTGCAACAGAGCCGCTGGTACCTGCCCGTGCAGACCACCCTCTGGGCCGCGTTCGCGATGGCGATCCTGACCTTTGTCCGCACCACGTCCAATGACTTCATCTACTTCCAGTTCTAGCCCCCTGAGCTGGGTCCTGGCGGTGCTGGGACCGGTGGTCCTGGTCGGGGTCACCCTGGGTCTGCTGGCCCAGGACATGACGCCCAGGATCCAGGCCAGTGGCAGTGGCGCCCTGGCCATGGACCAGCTCATGCGCGACAACGACCCCCAGGTCGTCGTGATCGGCAATTCACTCACGATGCAGGGCATCCACCGAGGGGTGCTCAAGAAACAGCTCGGCCTGAAGGGCAACGTGGTCACCCTGGCCGTCCAGGGCTCCGCGGCGCCCACCTGGTACGCCCTGCTCGCCAATCGGGTCTACGCCGAAGGCTATCGGCCAGAGCTGGTGATCATCGCCAACCCCCTGTCTCGGGTGCTGACCCTCGATCTGCCGGGGGAACGGGACCGGGAACGGCTCGAGGAGCACATGTCCGCCCACGAGCCCGTGCTCTGGCGCAAGGTCTTCGGTCGCGAGGACGCCGGCGGTGCCCTGGGCCGGATCCGCGTGAACCGCCTGCGGGTGCGGGACCGGATCCTGGAGTGGGTGAAGTACGGACTGGCCCCCGACCGGGACCAGGCCACGGCGGACATGGAGGAGGTCTTCGGCAAGGACGGCGCCAACACCGACCTGGCGCTCTACAAGCGCGTGATCCCCGTGGTGGAGAACGAGCAGCTCGAGGTGGCCCAGGCGCGCACCACCGACCTGGCGAACACCCTGGTGCCCGATCTGTTGGCGCTGGCCGCCGCCCACGACAGCCGCATCGCCTTCGCCAGGCTGCCCGTGTCGACGTCGGTCCGGCTGTCCTGGCCCGTGCCGCCCCAGGACGTGCAGAGGCCCTTCGTGGCCGCCCTGAACAGCGCCGGCGCTGGCTACATCGACCTGTCCCAGACCCCGACCATCCAGGACAGCGACTTCCGGGACGGCCTGCACCTGTCGGCTCCTGGCGCACGCCGCCTCACCCAGGAGCTCGCCAGTGCGCTGCTCGAGCAGGGTGCGCTGTCGGACGAGGGCTTTGCGCCCGCGCCCCTGCCCCTCCCTGCTCCTGTCGTGACCCGTCACGGCGCAGGCCCCGACCTGCCCTCGCTCGGTCGGCCCCGGGCGACCCGGTACGACTGTCGCGTCCGACTCGGACTGCGGGGTCTCGACGAGATCTCCGACGAGTGGCTGTCTGCCATCGGCGCGGGCCAGGCCTCGCCGCTCGAGGTCCGGGTCGACGACCGCGCCCTGGCGGGGCACGTCAGCGCGCGGTTCATGGGCGAGGGCTGCACGGGCCAGTTCTTCCACGCGAGGGCCAAGGTCCTGGTCTCGCTGCCCGAAGGATCGACTGACGAGACCGCCACCTTTGCCGTCGGGCTCTCAGAACAGCTCCCCCTGCCTGTCGTCGACCGAAGCTCGGTGAGAGGCTCAGAGGCGCAACGTTCCACGGACGCCTGGTGGGTCTACCCGGACACCGAGCTCCGGCTGCAGTTCAGCGGGCTCGACCCCGGACCGCTGGCCGTCGACCTGAGCGCCTATGCGCTGGTGGCGCCCGCCGACCGGATCAGCGTCGACGTCTCGGGGGAAACCGCCAACGTCCAGGCCCACGGGGGCCTGGTCTTCGCGACCCACGAGCTCGAGCAGGAGGGCCGCACAGCCGAGTTCGTCGTCCGCTCTCCTGCAGACGGGCCCTACCTGCTCCTGCGATCGGTCAGCCTGACGATGGACGGCCGCGCGACCACCGTGCTGGGGACCCACGGCGGCACCGTCGAGTCCTGGCGATTCCTGGGCGTCCAGGGAAGTCCCCTGAGCCACGAGCTGGTCGCCTCGGCGGACGGCTCGCTGGCTCTGGGGCCGCCGGTGCAAGAGGCCGACGGCCTCCAGGTCCTCCCCCTGGTCGACTCGGCGCTGGCCCCGGCGCTGGCCGCAGCCAGTGTCACCCACCGACCCAAGGCGGCCCGCCGGCGCGGGTGCACGGTGGTGTCCTTGGTGGGCGACGGACAGCCCCTCGACCGACCGGCTCACACGATCTCCTCCGTGCGCACCGGACCCGGGCCGGCCTGGGTGCACTTCGCCGACGGGCTGCTGGTCCGCGCCCAGGGCACACCCCGCTACACCGCCCAGCTCGAGCCCGACCGTCGGTGCGCGTCGTCGTGGTGGGTCTACCCGGGGGACCACCTGGCTCTGAGCCCCAAGACGGCGGCGCCACTGATCGCCGGCGGCAGTGTGCTGGCCCTCGACGCCAAGGTCGTCGGCGACGCCGCCGCGGACCAGAGCGTGCGGGTCCGCCTGACCGCCGACGACACCGTGCGCGTGGACACCGCGGTGGCCCTGACAGCGCTCTCCAGCGGCACCGTGCGGCTGCCCCTGGAGCCCGCCCTGGCCCCGTCGCCTGGGTCCCTGATGCTCGAGATCCAGTCGGCACCCGGCCTGCCCTTCGTGCTGCTCACCTCGGCCGCTGTCGAGCTGGATCGGACCGCCGAGCCCTAGCTAGCCGGTGTCCGCCGCTACTCCGGGCACTTCCAGTGCTGTCGCAAGAACGCGAAGTGCCGAGGGTAGAGCTGCGCGTCGTCCCAGTTGATGCGCATCAGCGAGTTCTCCTCGCCGATGAGCCGGTCGGGGTCGTCCTCGTCTTCGTACTCGTCGTTCAGCCCCAGGTGGTGGCCGATCTCGTGGGCGATGACCAGGTCTTCCTCGGCCGTGAAGAACGTGCCCGAGTCACTGTGGCCCTCGCCGTCCACGACGGTGACGTGGGTGTGGCCGTCCTCGGACACGAAGTCCAGGTCCAGGGCGATCTTCTCGTCCTCGCTGGTCCAGGTCTCCTCGACGAACTTCTCCCAGCGCCCCTCCATCTCCGGGTCCCGGTGGCCTTCGATCTGGACCTTGAGGTGGATGTTCAGGGTGCCATCCGGGTCCATGCGCATGTCGAAGGCGACGTCTTGCCAGTACACGCCGTCGCTGCTCTCATAGGCCACGCTCGCGGTCTTGGCGCCGCCGTCGAAGGCCTCGTCCTCGTTGTCCCCGATCCCGTCGCAGTCGGAGTCCCGGGTCTCGTCGGGGTCGTCTGGGAAGGCGTCGAGCTGGTCGCCGACCCCATCGCCGTCGGTGTCGTCCCAGGTGCGCTCGTCGTTGGGGAAGGCGTCGTCGCTGTTCACGTAGCCGTCGCCGTCGTTGTCGCCGTCGGGATCGTCGAAGGCATCGCCGTCGATCTGGTCCTGGGCATCGCCCCGGGGTGGCGCCGGCTTGGCCAGCGCATTGCCCAGCTCGGGCACGACGCCGGCCGCCCCGGGCACGCAGCCGTTGGGGCTGTGGGCCTGGGCCGGCGAGAGCGCGAGTGCGAGCAGGGCGAAGAGCACGGTCGCCCGGGCCCCACAGCAAGGACCGGGCCAGCGACCGGCCGCAGACCCAGGCCGCTCCGCCGGGGCTGCGACCCGACATGTGGGGGATCGATCCCACAGGTGCGACCGCAGCGTCGCGGGCCGGTTGCTCGGGATACACGCCCGCCGTGTCCCGCACCGACAAGATCCTGGCCGTGCTCGCGGTGCTCTGTGCTGGCCTCATCATGGTCGCGCTGCCGCAGCTGTGGCCGCTTCCGGACATGGATCTGGACGTCGACCGCGACACGCTCATCGCCGACGGCCGGGCCTTCTTGACCGAGCGCGGCTTCGACGTGGCCCAGGCCCAGGCCGTCGCCAAGTTGCGCGTGGACCCGATCGACCTGGACTACGTCGAGGAGAATTTCTCGCGGGAAGAGGTCCAGGGGCTGATCCGCGAGGGCGCCAAGCTGTACTGGTACGAGGTCCTGTTCAAGCAGCAGGGCACCAAGGTGAGCTGGCGGGTCGACGTACAGCCCAACATCGGCGTGGTCGCGTGGCGCAAGGCGGTCCAGGACGACCAGCGGGGCGCAAAGCTCACCCTGGACGAGGCCCGTGAGGTGGCCAAGGCGGCCGTGCGTGAGGGCATGAACGTCGATCCCGACGACTTCCGCGAGGTCTCGGCGTCCAGCACCAACCGGGGCTCCCGCAAGGACCACGTCATCACCTGGCGACGGCGGGTCTCCAAGTCCCCCAGGCTCGACGAGCGGCTCAGCGTCAGCGTGCGCGGCGACGAGGTGAGCTTCGCCGGCCGAGAATTCGAGATCCCCGCCCAGGCCCGCCGGGACATGAAGGCCGCACAAGCCCCCCGCAAGCTGTTGGAGGCCGTGGGCTTCACCATGCTGGCGCTCGGGGCTGTCACGGCGTTCCTGGTGTTCCTGGGTCGCCTCCAGGAGGGCAAGGTCAAGCTGACCGGCGCCCTGCGCTGGACGGCGGTGGTTGCGGTCTGCCTGTTCGCGACCAGCGTGCTGCGCCAGGCGTGGCTGTTCAGCATGTGGGAGACCCTGTGGCCCCGCTGGGTCTCGGACACCGTCGAGCTGCTCCAGTACCACGTGCACATGGCCTGGGTCTTCATCGTGATCCTGGCGGTGATCGCGGCGGGCGACGCCGTGGATCGCGAAGCCGGTCACAACCGCGGGGAGTCCCTGTGGCTCCTGTCGGCGGGCCGGCTGAACCACCCCAAGGTCGCGGCCGCGTCGGCCCGTGGATTCGCGGTGGGCCTGATCTGCGGACTGGTCCTGGCGGTGGTGATCGGGCTCGAGGTCTGGGCCACCGACGGTCGCATCGATCTGCAGCCGCGCTTCTACTTCATGACCGTGCTCAACGCGGCGTCGCCGGCGCTGATGAGCTTGCTGATCTTCCTGCCCATCGCCATGGGCGAGGAGATCGGCTACCGGCTGTTCCTGGGCACCTACCTGGAGTCCCGGACCGGCCGTCGCTGGCTGGCGATCCTGGTCCCGGCGTTGATCTACGGCATCGTGCACACCAACTTCAGCTTCCTGCCGCCAGAGCACCCCTGGTGGGGCCGCGCCGTCGCCATGACCGCCATCGGCGTGGTCTGGGGCTGGGCCTTCTTCCGCTTCGACGCCTTGACCGTGGTGCTGTCCCACTGGACCGCCGACCTGTTCATCTACAACTGGCCCCGGCTGGCGTCCGACAACCCGGTCACCGTGGCCGTGACGGTGGCGACGCTGCTCGTCCCCTTGCTGCCCGTGGCCGCCTGGGCGGTCTCGCGGCGCGTGGCCCGGCCCGTGGCCACCGGATAGCGAACCGCCATGGATCCGACCATCGACGGCGTGCTGGTCAAGCCCCTGCTCTGGCACAACGACCAGCGGGGCTCCCTGGCAGAGCTGGTCCGGGCGGACGATCCCGACCTGATCGGCGACTACGCAGGCTTCGGCCAGGTCTACGTGACCACCCTGTACCCCGGCGTGGTCAAGGGCTGGCACCAGCATGCGGTCCAGTGGGACCGGATGATCTGCCTGCGAGGCCGGGTGCTGCTGGGCCTGGTCGACGCGCGACCGGACTCGCCCACCCACGGCGTGGAGATGCGGGTGGTGCTGGGGGATCGCAATTTCTGCGTCGTGCGGGTTCCCGCCGGCGTCTGGCACGGCCTGAAGAACATCGGCACCGACGAGGCCATGGTCTGCAACGTGGTCTCCGAGCCCTACGACCAGGCCGATCCCGACGAGATCCGCATCGCTCCTCACGGGGTGCTCGACTTCGACTGGAGCCGGATCGACTCGTGAGAGTGCTCCTGACCGGCGGGGCGGGCTTCATCGGCTCCGAGGTGGCGCGACAGCTGGTCGCCGCCGACCACCAGGTGGTGGTGCTCGACAAGCTGACCTATGCCGGGGAGCGGACCCACCTGGACGGGCTCGACGTAGAGCTGGTCGTGGGCGACGTGTGCGACCAGGACCTGGTCCGGGAGCTGGTCCAGGGGGCCGGTGCCGTGATCCACGCGGCGGCCGAGTCCCACGTCACCCGCTCGCTGGACGACGCCCGGGTGTTCATCCAGACCAACGTCGAAGGCACCCGGATCGTGCTCGAGGCCGCCGCGGCCGCCCAGGTGCCCCACACCATCCACGTCTCCACGGACGAAGTCTTCGGCACCTGCCCAGACGGGCACCCCCCCTTCGAGCCCCACGACCGCCTGGCGCCCGGCAACCCTTACGCCGCCACCAAGGCCGCGGCCGAGGCCTTCGTGCACGCGACGCGCCACACCTTTGGCTACAGCGCGACCATCGTGCGGAGCACGAACAACTACGGCCCTCGCCAGCACCGCGAAAAGGCCATCCCCTACTGGATCGGCGCCGCCCTGGGCGATGGGCCGCTGGAGATCCACGGCGACGGCTCTCCGGTGCGGGACTGGGTCCACGTGTCGGACTTCGCCGCCGGGCTGCTGGCCGTGCTGGCCCGCGGTACCCCCGGCAGCATCTACCACTTCTCGGGCGGAAACCCGCGCCAGAACCGCCAGGTCGCCGAGCGCATCCTGGACCTGTGCGACCGTCCGCGGGCGGCGCTGCAGCCGGGCCCCGACCGCCCGGGCCAGGACATGCGCTACGCCCTGGACGACAGCGCCACGCGGAGTGAGCTGTCCTGGCAGCCCCGGACTGGCTTCGACGACGGTCTCGCCGCCACGATCGCCTGGTACCGCGAGGGACGAGAGCCGAGCGGGTAGGCTGGGTCCGGATGGAGCTCTCCAGCCTGGACCCGTCGGCCCGTCAGCAGCTCGAGGCCGCACTGCGGTCCGGAGAGCGCGTCCGACTAACCCTGGCAGATCTGCCCCAGGACCGACACGCGGACGAGCTGCTGCCCCTGGTGGACGAGCTGGTCTGCTCGGACCGATCGCTGGACCATGCCCTTCGGCCCCACCTTCCTCCCCCAGCACGGCCTGGCCGCGGTCACCGGGTCACCGCCATCATCCCCACCAACCGGGGCACACCTCTGGGCCTGACGGCGCTGCGGGCCCAGGACTGCGAAGTCGAGGTCCTGGTGCTGACCAACGGGGGGGCCACGGCCGACGGCGACCGGGTCCTGGAGGTGCCATGGGCAGGGCACGGGCCCACCCGCCAGGAAGGGGTCACCCAGGCGACCGGCGACTACGTGCTGTTCACGGTGGACGATGCGCTGCCGCGAGGGCTCGGGGTGGTCTCGACCCTGGTCGAGGCCCTCGAAGCCGGCGGCTTCGATGCCGTCTTCGGCCGACAGCTCCCGTGGCCCGGCGCGGACCCGGTGACCCGCGACCGCCTGCGGACCTGGACGCCCCCTGGCCACGAGCCACGCCGAGTGGACCGCCACGACCACGTGTTCGCCCTGGCCCGGCGGGACTTGCTGCTGCGGGATCCGCTCCCGGAGGTGCCGATCGCCGAAGACCTGCACTGGGGGCGCACCCACCGCATCGGCTACGTGCCCGGCGCACCCGTCGTGCACAGCCATCGCCGCAGCCCGGGATCGCTCTACCGCCGCACCCGCGACATGCACCGCCAGCACAAGGCCCTGGGAGAGCCCGCCCGGGTGCCCAGTCTGGCGGCCTTGGTCCGGGCCCTGCCCGGCGTCGTGCCACCGGTGCTCCAGGCCGGTCCCCAGGAGCTGCCGAACCAGCTCGCTGAGCTCCTGGGTCAGTGGCGGGGAGGCCGCTGAGCGGTCCGCGGGCGAGCGGTCAGGCGGCCAAGGCGCCTGCGACTTCGTCCAGGGAGTAGCGCGTGTCCCGGGTCGTGCTCTGGAGCTTGAGCCCCACCCGGGTGCCCTCCAAGCTCGACGTCACGTGCCGCACGTCCATGGCCACCTTGACCAGCTCGTCCCCCTCGAAGACCAGGGAGCCCGTGAGCCGATCGCCCTGGGCAGGCACGGCGTCCCTGCCCACGATCAGCAGGGAGACCCCGGTCGCGGACACGTCGAGCACCATGAAGGTGTGCTCCCGCCCCTCGGGCAGAAAGGTCAGCCCCAGCTGTTGTCGGCCTTCGACCAGGCTCCGGCGCTCGGCGCCTCGACAGTCGAACTGCTCCAGCGAAGTCGGGATGGAGAGGGTCGCAGTGCCCCCGCCCACCTGCTCCACGGTGGTCAAGAAGCGGACCTGGGATCCGTGGCCGCGAAAGAAGACCTGGACCGTGCCCACCAGCGGCGCCCCGTGGGTCACTCGGAACATCAACACCTGACCGTCGAAGCGCATCAGGCCGTCGCTCACCTCGTCGCCTCGCCTGGCGCTGGCCGTCACCGGCACGTCCAGCAGCTTGGCCAGGTGGCCGGCCACGTCGAGTCGGTTCCGGCGCCGCCCGCTCATGTCGGCCTCGTGAGTGACCCACCGCAGCATGTTGGCCCGGCTGGCCAGCGCCTCGAGGGGAGACCCACGGACCAAGGCGACCCGGGCCGCGGGAGCTGGTCTGGGTGGCCCAGCTGCCACGGCCTGCCGGGTGCCGGCCTCCTTGGCGAGCTGGGTGAGGCTGGACGCCGGGACCGTGTGGCTGGCGCGGCGCTTGTGGCGCAGCCAGAGGATGGCGCCCACCAGACCCGCCGACGCCACGAGTCTCAGGATCACAGACACGGTCATGGCGCCGCTCCTCGGGTCACTCCCTCTCCTTCGGACCACCGGGACCCGGACTCAAGACCCCGCCGACCGTTAGGGAGCCCGTCTCGGAGTCCCTCCCGCGAATGCCCCAGTCCCGCAGCACCCCTGCCCTGCCCGTGCTCTGGTGCCTGGGGTCCGCCGCGCTCTTCGGGGCGTCGACCCCCGCCTCCAAGGCGCTGCTGGACGGGGCCGTCGGTCCGCTGACCCTGGCTGGCCTGCTCTACCTGGGCGCTGCGCTCGCCACCCTGCCCAGTGCACTGGCTGGCGGGAGCGGCGCTCGCCAGCGGGATCCGGCCAACCTTCGGCGGCTGGGGGGAGCGATCCTGTTCGGCGGGGTGCTGGGGCCCGCGGCGCTGCTGTGGGGCCTCCAGTCCGCACCCTCGGCCAGCGTGTCCCTGTGGCTCAACCTGGAGACCACGGCGACCGCGCTGCTGGCGTGGGCCTTCTTCCGCGAGCACATGGATGCCCGCACCTGGGCCGCCAACGGCCTGGTGCTTGTCGCGGGCGTGCTCCTGGCTGCGCCGAACGGCTTCGCGGTGGCTCCAGCCGCGCTCCTGGTGGGTCTCGCCTGCGTGTGCTGGGGCCTGGACAACAACCTCACGGCGGTGATCGACGGGTTCACACCCGCCCAGACGACCTGCGCCAAGGGCCTGGTCGCCGGAGCCTTCAACCTGGCGGTCGGCCTGAGCTTCGAGGGCCACTGGCCCAGCGGCGGGGCCATCGCCGGGGCGCTCGGGGTGGGTGCGCTGGCCTATGGCGCATCGATCGTGCTGTACATCAAGGGGGCCCAGCAGCTCGGCGCCACCCGCTCACAGATGCTGTTCGCCACGGCGCCCTTTGTGGGCATGGCGCTGGCGTGGATGGCCCTGGGCGAGCCCGTGCTCACGGTCCAGCTCATCGCCGGCGCCACGATGGCCGTCGCGCTCGGGCTCCTGTTGAGCAGCTCCCATGGACACGCCCATGACCACGGGACCGTGACCCACACCCACCCCCACCGTCACGACGACGACCACCACAACCACACCCACCTGGGGCTACCGCCCCAGGCCTGGCACACCCACGAGCACGCCCACGAGCCGCTGGAGCACACCCATCCGCACCAGCCCGATCTCCACCACCGCCACGAGCACTAGGCTTTCAGGGGGTGAGAACAGAAAGAACAGGAACAGGGGGGAACAGGGGTCAGGAACCTCTGGTTAAGCATTAGCCTTCCCGGCTTGAGCGCCTGTTTTTTAGCTGTTCTGGATCCAGGGCATGACTCTGAATTGGGCTGCCCTGGGTAAGTCTTCAGCGCTTGAGCCCGCAGGCCTCTGCGACGGCGTCCCGGTAGGCGAGCCAGGCGACCAGGCAGGCCTCGACCGCGGCCACGACGCTCTGGCGCTTGGGGTCCGGCGCGTGGTCGAGCACCGATCGCCAGGCGGCGCTGCGGTGGTCGCCTTCCACCGCGCGGTGGGCCTTGGTGAGGGCCAGGTGCTCCAGGGGCAGCCCGTAGTGCTTCACCAGCGGGTGCTCGGTCAGAGGGGGCTCTGGGCGGGGTGGCGCCACAGGGTCCAGCACGCTGCGGTCGTGGGCGGTGCCCTCGATGAAGAGGGTTGCGACCGCCGCGGCGCTGGCCCATCCGTCGTCGATGGTGTGGCGGTCGAGCACGTCCCGGTAGGCCCTCGCTGCGGGAAGCAGCGTCACGCTTTCGAAGCGCCCCAGGTCCATGCCCAGGCCCCGCGGATACTCCAGGAAGAGCTCCGGATGGGGACGGCCGGCGACCAGCCCGCCGGTCTCCTCCTCGTAGAGGTTCTCGGCCAGCTCCCTGCGGACCTCGGCGATGGGGCACTGGACATAGGCCCGCCCGACCAGGACTGGAAAGTCCCGCACGTAGGTCTCGTACTCCTGCTCGAAGTGCACGTGAAGCCGCTCCAGGGGAACCTCCCCCGATGTGAAGCTCGGCCAGGCCCAGTGGACCTTGCGCTCCAGCACGCCCAACAGGGCCTCGGTGAAGGCAGCGCGGTCCAAGGGGTCAGAGAGGCCGGGCGAGCAGTCCCTGGAGCAGGCCCCGCAGGTGGTGGATGTCCACCGGCTTCTTGAGCACCAGGTTGGTCGTGTGGTCCAGGAAGGTGCGAGCGTCGTCGCCCACAGCCCCCCCGGTCATCCAGATCAGCCGGTCGACCAGCTCGGGGCGGTGCACCTCGAGCCACGCATGGAGGCCCATGCCGCTCAGCCCCGGCATGACCAGATCGCAGATCACGGCGTCGAACACGCCGGGCTCGTTCATGCGGGCCAGGGCCTCTTCGCCGTTGACGGCGGTGACCACCTCGTAGTGCTTCTCCAGGAGCAAGGCATAGGCCTCGACCAGGGGACGCTCGTCGTCGACCAAGAGGATGCGCCGACGCTCGGGCTTCACATCGGGCACCGGGATCGGCGTCTCCTCGAGCGCGTCGGTCACGTCGTCGAGGGCAAAGGGCAGGATCAGCTCGAACGTCGTGCCGCGACCCTGCTCGCTGCGCACCTCGACTTCGCCGCCGTATCCGACCAGGATCTCCCGGCTGATGGACAGGCCCAGGCCTGTTCCCCGGCCCGGCTCCTTGGTCGTGTAGAAGGGCTCGAACACCCGCTCCACCACGTCGGCCGACATTCCGGGACCGTCGTCGATCACCTGGATGCGCACGGCGTCCGCGTCGGGCCGGGCTCGGATCTGGATCAGCTCCGCGCCCGCCTGGGCCGCGTTGACGACCAGGTTCAGGAACACCTGGGACAGCCGACCCTCTTCGCCGTAGACCGTGGGCACGTCCTGGATGTCGACGTCGACCGCCACGCCGTGCTTGAGCTGGTGGCGACACATGTTCAGGGCGATCTCCACCGCCCGGCTCAGATCCACAGGCCCGGGTGCGCCGCCGTCGACCCGGGCGTAGGTGTCCAGGTCCTGGACGATGTCGCGCACGCGTGTCGCGCCCTCGACGGCGTCCCGGGTGCGGTTGATCAGCCGCGCCACGCCACCGTCCAGGTCGTCGAGACCGGCCTGGCGGAACCACTGGTTGGCCCGCTGGGCGCCGACGTCCTTGACGATCAGGCCCATCAGCCGCCGCACATGATCGACCAGCTCCGGCAGGTCCTCTTCCAGGCCCTGGAGGTTGGCGGTGATGAAGGTGAGCGGGTTGTTGATCTCGTGGGCCACGCCGGCCGCGAGGGTGCCCAGGCTGGCCATGCGGTTGGAGCGGTCCAGGCGAAGCTGTAGTTCCTTCTTCTCGGTCACGTCGCGGAGCAGCACGCACAGCGCTGGCAAGCCCTCGTAGTCGAGACCCAGAGCCGCGAGCTCGACCTCGAGCTGGACCCTGTCGGCTCGCTCCAGTCGAACGGTCAGCGTGGCGTTGGACTCGGCCTTGATCGCGGCCCGCAGGCCCTCGGCCACCTCGCGGCGGTCCTCGGGCAGGATCCACTCCAAGAGCGGCGTGCCCTCGTAGGCGTCGGTGCCCAGCAGCGCGGCGAGGCGCGGGTTGCCATAGGTCAGGCGCCCCTCGCGGAGCACGACCACCGCGTCGGGGCACCCCTCGACCAGGGTCCGGAACCGGGCCTCGGCCTGGCGGAGCGCTTGCTCCATCTCAAGACGCGGGGAGACGTCCTCATGGATGCCATGCACCGTGATGACGGTGCCGTCCTCTGAACGCATCGTGGTTCCCTTTGTTCGGATCCAGCGTGTCGTCCCCCCCGGGATTTGGACTCTGTAGGTGCACTCAAAGGTCGAGCTGAGGCCGGCGAAGATCGTGGCCAGCTCCCCTTCGAGTCGGTGTCGATCCCGCGCGTGCACCCGGTCGGTCCACTTTGCCAGGGCCTGGTCGGCTTCGGTCAGGCCAAGGATCGCCAGGCTGCGACCCGAGAGCGTCAGACACTCCCGGTCCCGCTGCCACACCCACGTGCCCAACCCCAAGGCCGCCAGGGGAACCTGGTGGCGCTCATCCTGGCTGTGCCAGGGAGCAGACTCGGGCACTTCTTCGTACATCTAAGGATGATCTTGCCGCGTCAAGAGAAACCGCGCAACCCCTGATCGACACTCAGGTTTCAGGTTTCTACAATTGGGATCTTTCGATCGAACCGAATCCGGATGCGGGAAAAGCCCCTCAGCCCAGGATCGTGCGCACGCAGCCGAGCCCGTAGACCACGGAGCGGCCCAGGCTGATCGACTGCACCGTGGGGTCGTAGGTGACCCGACAGGGGCGCTCGACCACCCGCAGGCCGGCCCGGACCGCGCCCACCAGGAGCTGCTGATCGAAGAGGTAGTCGGGGGAGAAGTCGTCCAAGGGCAGGGCGCGCAGGGCGTCGGCGCGAAAGGCCCGGGCCCCGGTGTGGAGGTCTGTGAAGCCCGTGCCCAGGGTGCGGTTGAACAGCGTGGTGAGGCCGCGGTTGCCCCAGCGACGCCAGCTGGGAATGGTCCGGCCGCGGTCTTGGAGGAAGCGAGAGCCCAGGGCCACGTCGGCGTCGTCGAGTGCCTCCAGGAGTGCCAGCACGTCGTCGACCCGGTACTGGTCGTCCCCGTGCACCAGCGCGACCCGCTCGGCGCCTGCCGCCAGAGCGGCCTGGTAGCCGGACCGCTGGGCGGCCCCGTAGCCGCGATTCTCCGGGTGCACGACCAGCTCGACGTGCGGCGGGACCAGGTCAGCGGTGCCGTCGGTGCTGCCGTCGTCGACCACCACGACCTTGAGCCCGTCCGGCAGCTGCGCCAGCACCCCGGCCAGGGTGTCCGCCACGTCGAGCCCCACCACGACCGCGGCGTTCATGGGCGCAACAGGTCCCGCAGCCTGACCCGGTGCTGAAGCAGGTGGCGCCACATCTCGCGCTCGTCGACCGCCCACGCGCTTGCGTCCATGCTCCGCTTGGCCAGGGCGTCGGGCACGTGGGCCAGGCCCGAGACCATGCCCGCCAGGGCCGCGGGGCCCGCGCTGCGCTCGACCCGAGCGCCCCAGCCCCGCCCGCTCAGGGCCGCGGCGCCGAGCCCTGCGACCCGGAGCCCGGTCCACGCCGGCATGGTCAGCAGCGCCGTCCAGGGCAGGGAGCGCACCGCCGCACGGACCCGATTCCGCTCGACCAGGTAGCACTTGCGAGCGCCATAGCGGCCATAGGTCGCCCCCAGCAGGTGAGCGATGCGGGCGTCGGGCACGTAGCGCAAGGGAAAGCCCTGGCGACGGGCCCGCAGAGACAGGTCCACGTCCTCGCCGTAGGACTCCAGGTCCTCGTCGAACGCGCCCACGAGGTCATAGACCCGCCGGTGCAGGCCCAGCGCGGCCCCGCTGCACGCGCCGACCTGGCGCGGCGCGTCGTAGTCGGGCCCGTCGTGGTCCTCGCGCCCGATGGCCCAGTTGAACCCGTCGGGGAACAGGCCGTGGCCGGTGTTGTCCAGCCGTCCCGAGCCATCGTCGAGCAGGATGCGAGGCTGGTAGAGCCCCGGCTCCCGGGCCGCCAGGCGGAGTGCGGGTACAAAGCCAGGCAGCGCCCGTGTGTCGTCGTTCAGCACGAGCAAGGCGTCGCCCCGTGCCTGGGCAAGACCGGCGTTTGCCGCCCGCGCATAGCCGGGGTTCTCCCCCAGCTCGAGCACCCGGGCCCGGCCCTGAGCCGGGCTCAGATCCGCCTGGCCAGACCGGGCCGAGACCACCACCAGCAGCTCGTCGCGGGCATGGAGCTGGGGCGCCAGCGCGTCCAGACAGGCCCCGAGCAAGTCGCCACCGCGATGGGTGACGATCACCGCAGAGACGGGCGGAGCAGGAGGGTTCGCGGTCATCGGCCACCCCCAGGGTAGCGCGACCTACCAGATGATGACCTCGCCCACCTTGCCGCGCTTGCCAGCCTTGCAGTTGATGTTGCGAGTGGCCTGGACCGTACGCATCCGGAAGCCGCGCCCGTAGAGCCGGTGGATCAGCTCGGTGTCCGAGTTGGACAGCAGCACGTTCACCCCCCGCCGCTTCAGCTCCAGCGCGGTCTCCCGCAGGCGGATCTGATCCCCCATGTTGAAGCCCTTGGAGGTGTACGACGTGAACGACGCCGTGGGGCTGGCCGGCACATAGGGCGGATCGAAGTACACGAAGTCGCCGCGCTCCGCGTCGTCGAGGACCCGGTCGAAGTCGCCCTGGCACAGGTGGGTTCCGCCGAGCAGGTCCGAGCACGCCCTCAGGTTTGGCTCGTCGCAGATGCGCGGGTTGGTGTAGCGGCCAAAGGGCACGTTGAAGCCACCCCGCTTGTTGACCCGGTACAGCCCGTTGAAGCCCGCCTTGTTGAGGTAGATCATCCAGGCGGCGATCTCGTTGGCGGGCTTGTCGTCGATGGGCCGAGCCCGGCACTTCAGGTAGAAGTCCTTGTCGTAGGGCCACTGGCTCAGGGTGTCGACGACCGTGTCCACGTCGTCCCGCACACCGGTGTAGGTGGCGATCAAGCGGCTGTTGTCGTCGGACAGGGCCGCCCGCTCGGGCTGGAGCGCGAAGTAGAGCGCACCCCCGCCCAGGAAGGGCTCGTGGTAGCGCCCCAGGCGCTTGGGCACGTGTTGGAGCAGCTCGCGCAGGAGCTGACGCTTGCCACCGGCCCACTTCAGGAAGGGACGCGGCAGCGAGGCCCGCCCGGGGATCCGGGGGGCGACCAGAGGTTGTACAGACACAGCACTCAGCGGGTGAGGATCAGCAGAAACAGCAGCAGCTTCAACAACCTGGCAGCCCAGGTTGGAGGTTCACCCTATCACAAGTCTTGTCATGTCAATAGCCAGGGCCCAGGAGCCCACCGGGGAGAGGGCCGCGCCCCGGCTCACTCCCCCGACGCGTAGATCCGGCCCGTCGTCCCGTCGAGGGTGACCTGCTGCCCGTCTCGCAGCACCTGGGTGGCGCCCGGCACGTTCACCACCGCGGGGAGCCGGTATTCCCTGGCCACCACCGCGCCGTGGCTCAACATGGAGCCAAGCTCCAGCACGACCCCGCCGGCCACGAGGAAGAGCGGTGTCCAACCGGGGTCGGTCGCCGTCGCGACCAGGATGTCCCCACGCCCCAGCTTCCAGGCCTCGTCGGGGCTCGACAGGACGCGGACGGTGCCCGTGACTCTGCCCGGCGAGATGCCCAGTCCTCGGAGCCGGTCCCCGCCCACGGGGATCTCCAGGGCCTGGTCCCCCACCAGGAACGTCGGCGGCCGACCTTCCTCGGCATAGGCGGCCCACCGCTTCTCCCGGCTGCCGATCCGCTCCAGTGCCTCGTCCCGCGAGAAGCTGTCCGCGGCGAGTCCCTGGAGCTCCGACCACTCCAGCCAGCGCACCCGTTCCCGATCCGCCAGGTGCTCCGCCCCCAGGTCCAGCAGGGCACCCTTGAGCACGAAGAGCAGCCGGTCGAACTGGTACCTCTGGTCCTCGCGCAGCTGCAGGTAGCGCCGGGTGAGCTCCACCAGCCGCACCAACGCTGCGCCCCGAGCGCCGCCCACCTGGGACTTCAGCGCTCGGATCGCCACCAGGGCGGCCTCCTCCTGGGCCGTGGCCACCTGGGCTGGATCGGCCAGGACCCCGTCGGCGTAGGGCGCCACCAGCCGCTCCACCCGGTGGGGTTCTTCGGCCCACCGCGGGCTGAAGATCTCCCACGACGACGACGCCCCCCGAAACCCGAAGGCGTCCAGGAATTCCTGCAGATCCCCGCCACCGCTCAGGCCGTGCAGCGCTCGGTTGGTCCGCTGGGTCCAGTTCTCGGCCGGACAGCGGAGCAGGTCGTCTCGCAGCGCTGGCGGCACCAGGTTCTCGGCCAGCTGGAAGGTCAGGTTGGCGAAGAGCAGCGAGCAGATGTGCACCCGGATGTAGTCCCGTGCCAGCTCGATGCCGGCACGCACCCGCGCCACCGGCGGCTCCTCGGAGCGGGCGAGGGCCGGGATGTCCCGATCCAGGCGGCGCTCCAGGACGTCCCAGCTGGCCGGGTTGGTGAACGGATTGGCCCGGAAGCGCCGCCAGCGCTTCTCCTGAAAGGTGGTCCGGAAGATCGAGCCGTAGACCTTGAGGTCCGCTGGCGCGGCGAAGCGCCGCATCCACTGCTCGGACTCCTCGGGGGGCAGGAACTCGAGCATGAAGCGCGGCGGAGGGCGGCCGGGGGGCTTGAAGGCCAGGTGCCGGAACACGGTGACGTTGAAGTAGGGCCAGCCCTTGTGGAGCCGGGTCGGGGGCGCGCCCCCCAGGAAGCGCCGCGCGGTCTCGGGGTAGGCGATGAACCACTCGAGCAGCGGCCCCACGACGCTCCAGCCGCAGGGGCTCGCCGGCTCGGTCCAGCGCTCGCCGACGAAGCGGCGGGTCCACAGGATCTGCCCGCCTCGCTGGGGCTCGCCCGCTGCGGTGACCGCTCGGGCCTGGAGCACGCGCACCCGACCATCCCGCCCCAGGGCCCACTCCACGTCCTGGGCGGTCCCGGTCAGGTCCTCGGCCTTGAGCCCCAGGCGGCCGACCTCGAGCACCTGGGCCGGGGTCAGGGCCCGGGCACCTTGGGGCGCCGGCTGCCACGAGAGCTCGCCCGCCGGATCCGGCAGCAGCTGGCGAGCCTGTTCCGCCGGCTCCCAGCCCAGCTCGCTCAGGCCCCACAGGCCGAGCCGCCGCCGCACCCGCCCAGGGCTTCGCCGGGGGCGCTGGATCCGGTAGCGCTCTGGCACGACCTGGCCACTCACCAGGGCCTCGCCCTGGCCCCAGGCCGCCTCCAGGGTCATCTCTCGCCAGCTGCCGCTCACCGGGTTCACCGTGAACAGTACCCCAGAGACCCGGGCGTCGACCAGGGCCTGGACCACCACCGCCATGCCCACCAGCGGCGGCCTGCGCAGGCCCTTGCGGCGGTAGACCAGCGCGCGCTCGCCGTACCAGGACGCCCAGCAGCGCCGGATCGCGCCGTGGAGCCCAGCGCCCGGCGCCACGTTGAGCACGGTCTCGTACTGCCCGGCAAAGGAGCGCTCCCGGCCGTCCTCGTCGACCGCCGACGACCGGACCGCGAAGGGGCCACCGACCCGCCGCGCAGCCCTGTCCAGGGCCTTGGCCAGCCGAGGGGGCAGCTCGGCCCCCAGGATCCCGTCCCGCAGCTCTCCTGCCCGCTGGGGCGTGGGATCCCGACGCAGCTGGCGCGCCAGCTCGGTCAGCCCGTTGTGATCCAGGGTCGCGCGGACCGCGTCCACAGGCAGCACGAACGCCGCGGGCACCGGCAGCCCCCGGTCCACCAGCCGGGCCAGCGCCGCGGCCTTGCCACCGACCGACCGCACGTCGTCGGGATCGATCTCGGCGAGGGACAGGGTCCAGGACACACCAGCTCCCTACCCTGGTTAGGTCCGGCCTTCCCAGCACTGCGAGGACTGCATGGCCGGCGTCGATGGCATCTTCACCCCGCCCGTTCCCTCCAACGAGCCCGTCAAGCCCTATACGCCGGGCAGCCCAGAGGTCCGGTCCCTCAAGCAGGTGCTCTCCGGCATGGAGGGGGTGATCACCGAGATCGCCAACGTGGTCGACGGCGACGTGATCGAGACCGGGCACACCTGGGACGTGACCATGCCCTGCGACCACGGCCACGTGCTGGGCCGCGTGCACATGGCAGGTCCCGAGCTGGTCGAGCAGGCCGTGGACAGCGCGCTCGAGGCCAAGGCCGACTGGGCCGCGATGGCGTGGCAGGACCGCGCGGCCGTGTTCCTCAAGGCCGCGGACCTGCTGAAGGGGCCCTGGCGCGACGTCATCAACGCCAGCACCATGCTCGGCCAGGCAAAGACCGTGCACCAGGCCGAGATCGACGCCGCCTGTGAGCTGATCGACTTCTGGAAGTTCAACGTGGACTTCGCCCGCCAGATCATGACCCAGCAGCCCCCGGTGTCCGGGCCCGGGGTCTGGAACCGCAGCGACCAACGGCCGCTGGACGGCTTCGTGCTGGCCGTCACCCCCTTCAACTTCACCAGCATCGCGGCCAATCTGCCCACAGCGCCGGCCCTGATGGGCAACACGGTGGTCTGGAAGCCCGCCCGCACCCAGGCCCACAGCGCCTGGTTCCTGATGGACCTGCTGCGCGAGGCCGGCCTGCCCGACGGCGTGATCAACATGGTGCACGGCGCCGGCCCCGACGTGGGCGAAGTGGTGCTGCCCCACCCCGACCTGGGCGGCATCCACTTCACCGGCTCCACCGCCACCTTCCAGACCATGTGGCGCACGGTCGGCGAGAACATCACCGGCTACCGGCAGTACCCGCGGATCGTCGGAGAGACCGGCGGCAAGGACTTCATCCTGGCCCATCCGTCCGCCGACGTGCGGCCCCTGGCGGTGGCGATGCTGCGCGGGGCCTTCGAGTACCAGGGCCAGAAGTGCTCGGCCGCGAGCCGCGCCTACATCCCCAGCAACCTGTGGCCGGCGGTGCGGGAGCAACTCCGCGGCATGATGGCCGAGATCACCCAAGGCGACGTCCGGGACTTCTCCAACTACGTCGCCGCAGTCATCGATCGCCGGGCCTTCACCAAGCACTGCGGCTACCTGGACCTGGCTGAAACCACGGCCAAGGTCGTGGCCGGCGGCCAGGCCAACGGCGACACCGGGTGGTTCGTCGAGCCCACTGCAGTCCAGGTCGACGACCCCGGTCACCGGCTCATGGTCGAGGAGATCTTCGGGCCGGTCCTGACGATCTTCGTCTACCCCGAGGGCGAGTGGACCGAGACCCTGGACGTGGTGGACCGGACCGGCACCTACGCCCTGACCGGGGCGGTGTTCAGCCAGGACCGCCAGGCCATCGTCCAGGCCACCCAGGCCCTGCGCCACGCCGCGGGCAACTTCTACATCAACGACAAGCCGACCGGCGCCGTCGTGGGCCAGCAGCCGTTCGGCGGATCCCGTGCGAGCGGCACCAACGACAAGGCCGGCTCCCCCTTGAACCTGATGCGCTGGGTCAGCCAGCGCTCGATCAAGGAGAACTTCGTGCCCCCTCGCGACTGGCGGTACCCCTTCCTGGGGTGACAACCCGCTGACAACGGGCGCTTGACAGCCGGTGCCAGGCTGCTACATTGGTGCGTGGACAAGGGGCTGGATCCCCGCGTCCCGCTTGCCTGGGCAGATCGCCCGACCACAGCACGGCTTCCCGCCCGTTGTCTGTGAGAAACCCAATGCCGTCCCCGAGGCGGCAGCGCTGAGGTCCCCCGCCGCGGCCCCGCCACGTATCCCTTCTGGGCGCCGCGCAAGACCGTCATGAACGCACGATGAGCCATGCAAGTCAGGCCTGAGAACCCGGTCATCGTCCAGGGCGACGGAAAGGTCCTGGTCGAGACCAAACACCCTCGGTACGAGGCCGCCCGAGACCTGCTCGGGCGCTTCGCTGAACTCGAAGCCTCTCCCGAGCACCTGCACACCTACCGCATCACGCCGCTGTCGCTGTGGAACGCCGCGTCGTCGGGCATGACCCGCAGCGACATCGTCGACGAGCTGCGCGACTTCACCAAGTTCGACATCCCCCAGAACGTCCTGGACTCGGTCGGCGACACGATCCAGCGCTACGGGCTGGTCAAGCTGATGCCGCACCCGGAAGACCCGGCCAGCCTGATCCGGCTCGAGTTCGCCACGGCCTACATCGCCAAGGTCGTGAGCAACCTGCCCGAGATCCGAGAGCTCCTGGTCGAGGACGGCCGCCGCCACTGGGCCATCGACGCCGGTCACCGGGGCATCTTCAAGCAGAAGGCGCTGCTCGCCGGCTGGCCCATCGAGGACCTGGCCGGCTTCCTGCCCGGGGCCCACCTGGACATCCGGCTGCGGGACAAGATGAAGGGCAATGGCAAGCCCTTCGGTGTCCGCCCCTACCAGGTCGAGGCCGCGAGCCGCTGGTACCTGGACGGCAAGCCCTCGGGCGGCCACGGCGTGGTCGTGCTGCCCTGCGGCGCGGGCAAGACCATCGTGGCCATGCAGTCCATGAACCTGCTCAACACCCACACGTTGATCCTGGCCACCAACGCCGCCGCCGTGCAGCAGTGGGTCCGGGAGATCATCGACAAGACCCACCTGACCGAGCGCCAGGTCGGCGCCTACATGGGCACGACCAAGCAGATTCGCCCGGTCACCGTGGCGACCTACCAGATCATGACCTGGCGCCGCTCCAAGACCGCGGCCTTCGAGCACCTCCACCTGTTCACCGACCAGGACTGGGGCCTGTTGATCTACGACGAGGTCCACCTGCTGCCCGCCCCGGTCTTTGGTGCCACCGCAAACCTCCAGGCCCGCCGGCGCCTGGGCCTGACCGCCACCCTGGTGCGCGAAGACGGCCGCGAAGGCGACGTGTTCAGCCTGGTCGGACCCAAGCGCTACGACCTGCCCTGGCAGATGCTCGAGGACGGCGGCTTCATCGCCGAGGCGCGCTGCCACGAGGTCCGCGTCGCCTTCAACAACGGCGACGCCCAGAAATACGAAAAGACCGACGAGAACCGCAAGTTCAAGATGGCGTCGGTCAACCCGCTCAAGCTCGGCGCCATTCGCGAGCTCATCAAGCGCCACAAGGGCGACAACATCCTGGTGATCGGGACCTATGTCGACCAGCTGGAGCGGGTCTCCAAGATGCTCGGGGCACCGCTCATCACCGGCAAGACCCCCCACAAGAAGCGCGAACAGCTCTTCGGGGACTTCCGCCGGGGCCGGATCAAGGTCCTGGTCGTCAGCAAGGTCGCGAACTTCTCGATCGACCTCCCCGACGCCAACGTCGCCATCCAGATCTCGGGCACTTTCGGCTCCCGCCAAGAAGAAGCCCAGCGCCTGGGCCGCATCTTGCGCCCCAAGAAAGATGGCGGCGAGGCGCACTTCTACACAGTCATCACCCGCGACACCAAGGAACAGGACTTCGCGCTCAAGCGCCAGCTGTTCCTGACCGAGCAGGGCTACCGCTACACCATCGAGGAGCGTGCAGCGAGCTGACCGCGCACCCTGCGCCGGGCTCGCCGAACGCGATTCCCTGGAGAGAGAGATGGACCAGGTCCAGGACGCACCCAAGGGCAAGGGCGGCGACGGCGCCAAGAAGGAAGGCGGCGGTGGCCGTCGGAACCGCAGAGGCCGGCGCGGCCGCGGCGGCAACAAGGGCGGGGACAACAACCCCGGCGTGAAGGCACCGGGCAGCGGCCGCAACGTGCGGCGGCGCCGCAGCCGGCGGCGTCGCTCCGCAGCCGTCACCGGGCTCACCCGGCGCCGGCGTCTGTCACGCAGCGAGCTCGAGGGCCTGACCGACTACGTCTCCAAGCTGCCCGAGAACCTGCTCCACGCACTGTACCGGGGCCTGGGTGGCCAGCCCAAGCGGGTCACCGACCGGGATCGCCTGGTCCAGCTGAGCGTGCGTGCGGTGGCCCAGGGCAACCGCATGGGCAACCTGCTCAAGTCCATGCACGAGCGGGAGCGCACGGCGCTGGCCACCCTGCTCCAGTGCGGCGGCCTGGCCCACGCCGACGAGTTCCACCGGGAGCTCGGACTGTCCCTGGGCGGGCACGAGCGCGAGTGGCAGAAGGTCATGATCGCCCTGGCCGACAAGGGCCTGTTGGCCGCCACCGACGCCCAGGACGGCCACTTCTTCTACCTGGTCCCCGATCCGCTCGTGGACCACATGACCGAGCACCTCAAGAACGAGCTCGGCGTGCCCGTGTTTGCCCACGAAGAGGTCCAGGTCCAGGACCACCGCCCGTTCTGCCCGCCGCTGGACTTCTCCATCGCGACGCTGTGCACCTACATCGACCAGCGACCGCCGCGCTTGACCCAGCAACAGGACATCTACAAGGCCCACCAGGAGGAGATGGACACCTTCTTCGCCCAGCTGTGGGAGAGCAACTCCGAGCTCTTCCACTTCCACGTGGACTTCCTGATCCTGCACGGCCTGGTCGAGCTGCGCGGGGACCACGTGAGCGTGAACCGCGAGGTGGTCGAGGAGTGGCTCAACCTGGACCCCCAGGACCAGCGGGACCTGATCTTCCGGGCCCTGGACCGGCGGTTCTCCTATGCCGAGTGGATCCTGTGGGCCGTGCACAGCGGCAAGGGTGAGTGGGTGCCCGAGCGCCCGCTGTCGAACCTGTACCGGCGCTGGAAGCGCGGCGAGGACTGGCGTGAGCGCTACCACAAGAGCGAGTACGCCCCGACCCGCACCAACGAGCGGGAGTCCTTCTCGTTCGCCCCGCTGGTCAACTGCGGCATGATCGAGCTCGGCGAGTGGGGCCAGGAGAAGTTCTACCGGCTCACGCCGCGGGCCCGGGCCCTGCTCGAGCCGCCCGAGGACGACGGCTTCACCGCGTTCTACCTGACCCCCAGCTTCGAGATCATGGCGCCGGCGGGCCTGGCACCGCTCCTGCTCTTCCGAGTCGGAGAGCTCTGCGAGCTCACAGGCTGTGACCGCGCCAACACCTATCGGGTGACCGAGATCTCCATCGAGCGGGCCCTGGAAAAGGACTGGCGCCGGGACGACGTGCTGGACTTCCTGCGGGACAACTGCCAGACCGGTCTGCCCGAGAACGTCGAGCAGACCTTGAAGGGCTGGATGGGCCACCACGGCGACGTGGAGTTCCACGATGCCGTGCTGTTGACCGTGCACCGCAGCCGGATCCGTAAGCTCGAGAGCATGCGCGAACTCAAGCCCTTCCTGCTGCACCGCTTCACGCCCGGGCTCTACGCGGTCGACCGCGCCAAACTCGACGAGATCCGAGCCGTGCTCAGCGACTCCGGCTTCTCGCCCGCGCTGCAGACCAAGTGCTACCCGGGCTCGCCAGACCAGGTGAGCGCCAGGGAGCGCTTGCTCAAGCTGGTGGTCGAGGCCCGCGAGATCTCCGAGGATCCCCAGGCCCGCGCCCACGCGGCCGACACCCGCCCGGCCGAGCTCCAGCCGGTGCCCGGCTCCAGCGTGGGCCAGGCCCGCAAGAAGAAAAAGAAGGAACAGGCCCCTCGGGTCTCCCCCCGCGAGGCCCGCTTGGTGGTCGAGCGTGCCCTCAATGGCGGCCAGAACCTCGAGGTCCTTTACCTGGCCCGGGACGGCAAGCGCGTCACGTGCAAGGTGGCGCCCGAACGCCTGGCGATCACGCCCGCCGGCGACGAGGTCATGGTGGCCCTGGACATCAGCAAGAAGGCCCGTCGGACCTACCGGCTGACCAGCATCGAGCGGATGCGGGCGCTCAAGCCGCGAAAGTAGCCCACCAAGACGGGTTGTCAGCCCCACGTCAAGAGGACGTCGGCACCCCGTCAACTATACAGTCAGACTTGACTGTTACTAGGTCGACCCCCTAAGACTGGCGCCCCAACTCGGAGGTCGTTCATGTCCCGCATCCCCCCCGTCGTCCTGGCCATTGCCGCAGGCTGGGGCATCTCCGGCTGCGCCCCCGAGAGCGACACCGCCCCGGCAGGCGACGAGCCCGGTGCAACCGACCCCACGACCGAGACCCCCGCCACCGAGACCGAAGCCCAGGAGCTGGACTGCGAGGACGGCTTCGACGACGACGACGACGGCCAGATCGACTGCGACGACAGCGACTGCGACGGGGTGTTCGTCTGTACCTGGCCGGCCAGCGTCGAGATCTTCAGCATCGTCGAGTACGACGCCAACTCGACCGCCGAGACCTTTGGCGTGACCGACTGCGCCCTGGACCTGGGCGGCTGGCTGGACGAGGGCGGCTCGGTGTCGATGTGCGACGGCTGCGACCTGCTGTACACCGGCGCGGTCACCTATGACATGGGGAACTGCCCCAGCGACTACATCACCACACCGAACCCCCTGGTCTACGGGTTCGTGTTCATCGACGAGCACACCCGCCAGGTGTCGACCCACGAGGACGGCGCCTGGGAGCTGCTGGGCGAGTCCACTCGCGGTGGTGACGGCACCTGGGAGCTCACCACCACCGAGACCGTGCTCTACGACGTGCCGCTCTTGGGCGAGGTCGACGTCGGCACGTTCACGATCCGTCGGACCTTCACCGACGGTTGAGCAGAGCCCAGGGCGTCAGCCGACTCCCTCCTGGGATATCTCGCGGCCGTGATCCTCCGCGCCCAGGACATCGAAGTCGCCTTTGCGGACAACCTGGTCCTCCGGGGCGCCGATCTGGCGGTGGCCGCTGGGGAGTGCGTGGGCCTGGTCGGGGCCAATGGCTCCGGCAAGTCGACCCTGTTGAAGGTGCTCGCCGGTGAGCTCAGCCCCGACGACGGCCAGGTCTACCGGGACGCGCCCGCCGGCCTGCTGCGCCAGGTGCCGGACCTGCCCGGCGCGACGGTCCAGGACGCCCTGGACGACGCCGTGGCCTGGCACCACGCCCTGGTCGGCGAGTACGAGGCCGCCATCGATCGGGAGGACATGGACGCCGCCGGACAGCTCCAGGACCGCCTGGACGAGGTCGGCTGGGCCATGGACCACAAGGTCGACGCGGTCTGCGAGCGCCTCAAGGCACCCACCCGGGACGCGACCATCTCGACCCTGTCCGGCGGAGAAGCCCGCCGGGTGGCCCTGGCCCGCGCGCTGCTGCGGACACCGGACCTGCTGCTGCTCGACGAGCCCACGAACCACCTGGACGCCGACACCATCGAGTGGCTCCAGGCCTTCCTGGACGGCTACCGGGGCGCGGTCGTGATGGTCACCCACGACCGCTACCTGCTCGAGGCCTGCGCGGATCGCATCGTCGAGGTCGAGGACGGCCTGACGGTCTCCTACGACGGCAGCTACGGGGACTACCTGGTGGCCCGGGCCGAGCGACGGTCCCGGCAGGAGCAGATCGAAGCCAGCCGGCTCAACACCCTGGCACGCGAGGCCGCCTGGGCGGCGCGGAGTCCGGCCGCGCGGAGCACCAAGCAGCGGGCCCGGCTCAAGCGCCTGGAAGACCTGCGAGACGCCCGTCCGCTCATGCGGGAGCAGACCTTCAGCCTGGACCTGCGCACGGGCTTCCGGGCGGGCAGCACGCTGTTGGAGCTCGAAGGCGTGGCCGGCGGCTACGACGGTGTGCCGCTCTTCGAGGACGTGGAGCTGTCGGTCCAGGCCGGGGATCGGATCGGCATCCTGGGGCCCAACGGCATCGGCAAGTCCACCCTCTTCGGCTTGATCCGGCGGGACCTGCAGCCCCTGGCCGGGCGCATCCACCTGGCCCCGCGGGTCCGGGTCGCCACCATCGACCAGGCCCGCAGCGGCCTGGACCCCACCGACACCCTGTTCGACGCCGCGGGCCACGGGAACAGCCATGTCACGGTGGGCGATCGCCCAGTGCACGTGGCGAGCTTCCTGCGGCGCTTCATGTTTCGCCAGGAACAGCTGGACCAGCCGGTGGCCAGCCTGTCCGGCGGGGAGCGGATGCGCCTGTTGTTGGCCCGGCTGATGCTCGAGGGCGGCAATCTGCTCCTGCTCGACGAGCCCACCAACGATCTGGACCTGATGACTCTGCGGGTGCTCGAGGACGCCCTGTGTGCCTTCGACGGCGTCAGCCTGGTCATCAGCCACGATCGGGCGCTGTTGGACCGGGTCTGCACCACGGTGCTGAGCTTCGAGGGCGGCGGGGTGGTCACGTCCTATGCATCGCGGACCCAGGCGCTGCGGGCCCTCGCAACAGCGCGGACCCAGGCGGCGAGCCCCAAGGCCCCCAAGCCCAGCGCGACCCCCCGCACCAAGGGCCAGCTGCCGAAGTCCCGGGGCCTGTCCTTCAAGGAGCGCAACGAGCTCGCGGGGCTGCCCGCCCGGCTGGAGGCCCTCGAAGCCGCCCACGAGGCCCTGGGTGAGACCCTGGGGGCGCCGGAGACCTACCAGCGGGACGCGGCGGCGATCGCCGAGCTCACGCGCACCTACGACGCGCAGCAGGTGGAGATCGAAGGGGCCTATGCGCGCTGGGAGGCCCTCGAGGCCCGCGCTGAGAACGCCTCGGGCTAAAGACTCTCGAGAAACGCCACCAGGTCCTGCAGGTCCGCCTCGTCCAGGTCCGCGGTCTCCCCCATCCAGCCGGCGACCGCCAGGTCCAGCACGTCCCGCAGCGTGGCCGCGGACCCATCGTGGAGGTAGGGCCCCGACGCCCCGATGCCCAGCAGCGACGGGGTGTTCATGGCGCCGTTCCCCAACAGGTCGTAGCTCCAGGGGTCGGTGTAGAGCGGCGGCACGTGGCAGCCGGCGCAGCCCACGTCCTGGCTCAGGAACAGCGTGCGGCCTCGCGCGATGGCGTCGGGGTCGCCGGCCGGTCGCGCGGGCAGGCGGTCCAGGTTGATCCAGCGGGCCATGGCGGCGGCCTGGCTGGGGCTGGGGCCGTCTCCGCCCAGGCGGGTCGTCGCGGTCAGGGTGGCTTCGGTGGCCACGCTGTCGACCTCGTCGGCCCACGTGACCGGCGCGGTCGCGTCCACGTCGCCGGCCAAAGACGGGGTCTGTCGGGGGCCGTGCTCCTGGAACCACTCCAGGCCATCGGTGCGGCCTTCGTAGTGACAGGTCGCGCAGGAAGCGCCGGTGCCATCCTGGACGATCTCGGGGGCCACGGCCGATGTGAACAGGCGGCGGCCTTCATCGAGCTCGGGGTCCGTCGCCGGGCGCACGGGCAGGCCGGCGAAGCCGAGCATGGTCGCGGCTTCGGCGCCCCGCTGGTTGTCCTCGTCCAGGAGCCAGTCCACGGCCGCCCCGACATCCAAGGCCCCGGCGGTGCCCGCCACCTGGAAGTCGCCGACCAGGGTGGCTTCGTCGGCCCAGGCCACGGCCCGGGGGCCCAGGGGCGCATCGATCAGCACGATCGGGTGCTCCAGGACGCCTCGGATCGGGTCCGTCACCGCGCTGTAGGTCAGCCTCACCAGCGCCACCAGGTCCGAGCCCTCCATCGTCGTGGCCAGGGTCTGACCATCTGGGGAGAAGGTCACCTGGGTCAGGTAGCTGCGACCGAACTGCGTGCTCTCGTCGCTGCGTTCGACCTCGCCCTTGATGTCCAGGAACTCGCTCTCGTCGGGCACAGGCTCGCCCCACGCCAGGGGCACCTTGACGATGTTGGGGTTGAAGCGGGCCATGCCCGGCGGCGGGTTGTTGGTGCTCCCGCCCCCGTAGTAGGTCACGGTCGTGGAGCCCTCCAGAGTCGCGTCCGACGAGGCGTCATTGTTGACCTGGAGACTGGGCAGCACGAGCCACTCCCCGTCTGGGGACACGTCCGGGTCCCCGGTGAAGCGTCCGACCAGATCCACCTCGCCCTGGAGCGTGGTCAGGTCCTGGACGCCTTGCACGACCGGCAGCGCCTGGGCCAGCACGCTTCCCGTCACCAGGTCGACCGTGTAGAGATCCCGGTCATAGGCGGACAGCACGTAGAGGTGCTGGTCGTCCGGGTGCAGCACGAGCCAGCGCGGATCGCCGGTCACCGGGAAGCGGCGCAGCTCGGTCAAGGTGTCGGCGTCCAGCTCGACCACCGCGTCCTCCTGGGACAGGGCCACGTACAACCGCTGTCCGTCGGCTCGCACCGCGATGCCATAGGGCTCGGCACCGACCTGGGCCTGGGTCAGCAGCGTCGGGGTGCCTTCGACCAGGTCGAGCTCGGCCACGGCCCCGGAGCCTCGCAGGGTCACGAAGATCCGATCGCCAGCGCAGTCCAGCCGGGTGGGACCTTCGTCGAGTGACAGCTGGTCCAGGCGCAGGGCCTGGGGGTCCAGCCACCCCAGGATGTCCTCGTGGGTGGCCAGCACGCCGAGCTGTTGCCGGTCTTCGGAGAGCAGCACGGTGCGGTCGCACACCAGGGTGGGCGGGACCGGATCCCCCAGCGCCAGGTCGTCGTCACTGGACTCGGGCACCGCCTGGGGCAGCCCCGGTGTCCAGTCGGCCGCGGGGGATGGCAGGA
>Ga0114932_10000228_pt1 | contig 66583 bp, 68 predicted proteins | sample 2SBtaG_2_FD_87286 | JGI IMG/M metagenome (GOLD analysis project Ga0114932, IMG submission 87286) | Deep subsurface microbial communities from Kolumbo volcano to uncover new lineages of life (NeLLi) - 2SBTROV12_ACTIVE470 metaG | ecosystem: Environmental > Aquatic > Marine > Volcanic ...
GCCAGCGGGAGGAAGGTGAGCAGGCCGGTGGTCGCGATGAACATCATCCGGTTCTCCTCGGTGGACGAGAAGCAGACCGGGCAGGCGAGCGCGACATGGGCGAGCAGGAGGACCACGAGGCTTACAGGTATACCAGCCAGTAGAGCAGGGGCCACAGGCCGACCACGAAGTACCAGAAGACCTGCAGCGCCCAGAAGCGCTCCTGCTCCAGCGTGCCCGCGCGGGCCGCGACCGTCTGCTGGACCAGGAAGGCGAGGGCGGCCAGGACGTGCAGGCCGTGGGAACCGACGATCAGGTAGAAGAACGCGCCGTGCTGGGAGCCCGTGAAGCTCAGGCCTTCGCTCAAGAGCCCGATCCACTCCACGCCCTGGAAGGCCACGAAGAAGGCGGCCAGTGCAGAGGCCGCGGCCAGGGGCTTGAAGGCGTGCTCCGGGCCGCGCTCGAAGGCGCGCTGGGCGAAGAACACCATGGCACCGCTGGCGAGCAGGGCCGCGGTGTTGAAGGCGGTCTCGGCGGCTGGCAGCACCGGCAGGTACGGCGGCGGCCACACGCCACCGGGCACCCCCGCCTTCACGATGAGGAAGGCGCTGATCATGCCCGAGAACATCATGGCCTCGGTGAGCACGAAGACGAGCATGCCCAGGACCGGCGTGGGCACCAGCGGCTCCTCACGAACCGGGCCGTTCGGCGGCTGCACGAGGCGAAGGGTGGTGTCCATGGGCTCGCGGGGCTCGCTCAGTGGTGGGCGCCGCCGCTCGACGTGCCCTTGTCGTGGCCGGTGTGCTCGCCCTCGTGCTTCGCCATCTCGCTGGCGATGAACTCCTTGGCCGCGTCGTTGCGCCAGTTCGTGCCCTCGTGGCGCATGACGTCGGGCGCGACCGCGAAGAAGAAGAGGAACATGAACGCGAGCGCGGTCGTGATGAAGTAGTGCACGTACTTCGGCTCGTCGCCGGCGTGCATGAAGTAGTACACGACCATGCCGGCCTTCACGACGGCGATGCCGAAGGCGGTGAAGAGCGTGATCGCCTGGTTCCCGAGCTCGGGACCGAGGATGGAGATCACGAGCAGCACCAGGAGGATCGCCCAGATCTTCACGTAGTGCTTGGTGTGGTCGTGGTGCTCGCCGTGAGCGTGCGCAGCAGCGTCAGCCATCAGGTGGTCCTACTTGGCGATGTAGAGCAGCGGGAAGAGGAAGATCCAGACCAGGTCGACGAAGTGCCAGTAGATGCCGATCAGCTCGACCCTCTGCAGCTCGACGTTGCGCTTGGCCATGCCAGCGACCCAGATCATGATCAGCGCGCCGACGATGACGTGCATCGCGTGGATGCCGGCGGCCGTGTAGTAGAAGGCCCAGAAGGTGGACGCCGTGATCGTGTAGCCGTGGCTGATCTCGTAGGTCCACTCGAAGCTCTTGATGATGAGGAACATCACCGCCCCACCGACCGTGAGGTAGAGGAACTTCGCGGCCTTCTTGCCGTCGCCCATCTCCGCGGCGTTGTGCGCGAGCACGGCGAAGAGGCTGGAGGTGAGCAGCACGAAGGTGTTCGTGGCGCCCGCCATGGTGTTGGTGTGGACCGCCTGGTACGCCCAGTCGGGGTGCCCGAGGCGGTGCATGATGTACCCCGCGAGCACGCCACCGAAGATGACGATCTCGGAGGCGATGAGCCACCACACGGCGAGCTTGCCGGTGGACATCCCGGCAGCGCTGCGAGTGGTTGCGATCGGCTTGGCCATGGCCATGGTCGTGTCTCTCCCTTACGCCGGCTGGTCTTGCGGCCAGAAGTCGTCGTCGCAGTCGGGGTGGCTGTATTCGTAGGGGCCCCGGTACACCGAGGGCATCTCGTCGGGCGGCCAGTTGCCGTGACCCGGAGGCGACGGGGTGGTCCACTCCAGCGTGGAGGCGCGCCAGGGGTTCTTCGGGGCCTTCTCGCCCTTGAACATGCTCCAGAAGAAGTTCCAGAGGAAGATGACCTGGAAGGTGAGCATCGTGACCAGCGCCAGGGTGGCGATGACCCGCAGCTGCTGCAGGTCCGGCGTGGCCAGGTCGGGGAAGTGCTCGTAGCTGTAGATGCGGCGGTGCTGTCCCGCTGCGCCGAGCACGAAGAGCGGGATGAAGATCAGGTTGAACGGAATGACCGTTCCCCAGAAGTGGATCTTGCCCAGCCGCTCGCTCATCATCCGCCCGAACATCTTCGGGAACCAGTGGGTGATGCCCGCGTACACCCCGATGATGGCGATCGGGAAGAAGGTGTAGTGGAAGTGGGCGAGCACGAAGTACGTGTCGTGGAAGTAGATGTCGGCGCCGCTCGCGCCGAGGAAGATGCCGGTGACCCCGCCGATGAGGAACTCGACGATGAACGCGAGGCCCCAGAGCATGGGCGTGGTGAGCCGGATCTGGCCGCCGTAGAGGGTGGCGATGTAGACGAACAACATCTCGGCGATCGGGATGCTGATGAGCAGCGTGGTGATCGTGAAGAGGTTGGCCATCCGCGGGTCGATGCCCGAGATGAACTGGTGGTGGGCCCAGACGAAGAAGCTCAAGATGCCGGTGCCGAAGGCCGTGTAGAGCACGGTCTTGTAGCCGAAGAGCTTCTTGCGCGAGAACACCGTGATGATCTCGGCCACGATGCCCAACGCCGGCAGCAGGACGACGTAGACCTCGGGGTGCCCGAAGAACCAGAACAGGTGCTGCCAGAGCACCGGGTCGCCGCCCTGGTTGGGATCGAAGAAGTTGGTGCCGATGGCCTGGTCGAAGGCCAGCATCACCGCGCCGGCGATGAGCGGTCCGACCGACGCCATGAAGAGGATGCTCGCGATGACGATCATCCACACGACCACGGGGATGTCGAACCACTTCATGCCGGGGGCACGGCTGTTCATCGTGGTGGTGATGAAGTTGATGCCGCCCATCAGGAAGGCCGCGAACTCGAGCGCGACCGCCACGACCCAGAGCGTGGCCCCCATGGGTGTGAGGCTGTACTCCGGGGTGGACGAGAGCGGTGGGTACGCTGTCCACGCGCCGCCGAAGCCGCCGCCCTGCACGAAGAAGCTCGCGATGAGCACCAACGCGGACACGAAGAAGATCTGCACCGAGAGCCGGTTCAGCCTCGGGAACACCATGTCGTCGGCGCCGATCATCAGCGGGATGAGGAAGTTCCCCATCGCCGCGATGAGCACGGGCATCGCGACCCAGAAGATCATGATGGTGCCGTGGTTGGTGACGAGCGCGTTGTACTCGTTCGGCCCGACCACGCCGAAGCCCGGGACGTGCATGCCGGGGAAGGCCAGCTGCATGCGGAAGGCGTAGGCGAAGTACCCACCGATCGCAGCCATGGCCATGCCGATGAACATGTACTGCATGCCGATCATCTTGTGATCGGTGGACTGGAACAACCACTTCTCGGCAAAGGTGGGGCCGTGGTGGTGGTCGTCGTGGTGCTCGTGCGCGTGAGCGGCGTCAGCCATCGGTGCCTCGCTCAGTTCGCGGTGGGGGAGAGGGAGGCCACGCCGCCGTGCTCAGCCAGCCAGACCTTGTAGTCCTCGGGGCTGTGCACGTAGGTGCGGGCGACCATGAGGCCGTGTCCGACGCCGCACATCTCGGCGCACTGGAAGTCGTACTCGCCGACCCGGTTGGGCGTGAACCACCCGGTGATGGTGCGGCCGGGGACCGCGTCCTGCTTCAACCGGAAGGCCGGGATGCTGAAGCTGTGCAGCACGTCGCGGGACTGCAGCTGGTAGTGGTAGGTCACGCCGTCTTCGAGGTGCAGCTCGTCGTTGAGCTCGATGTCGTCGGGGGTGTCGAGCTCGCCGTCGGGTCCGGGGTGCACGAAGGTCCAGGCCCACTGCTGCCCGATGACCCGCACGGTGCGGTCGGCTTCGGGCAGCTGCTGCTTCACGTCGTACCAGACACCCACGGCGAAGTAGATGATCAGCACGTCGAAGGCCAGGATGAGGAAGTGCGGCCAGGTGACCCACTTGGTCTCGTGCGCCTTCTCACCGGTGATGTACTGCGCCTTGCCGCCTTCCTTGTGGCGGAACTTCGCCACGAACCAGAAGATGCAGAACTCGGAGAGCAGGAAGAAGGGCAGCACCAGCCAGAAGATGAGATCGATGACGAAGTCGATGTCGCCGGCGAAGGTGCTGGCCTGGGGGATGAAGGCGTGGATCACGTCTCGTTCCTCAGAGCACGAAGAGGATGACGGAGCCGATGAAGAGCACGGCGCTGATCATCGTGCCGTAGAACCACTTCTGCGTGAGCGGCAGCCAGTGGTCGTCGGAGGAGGGGGTACCCATGGGACGCTCCTAGAGGCTCTGGATGTAGGCGGCGACATCCTTCATCGCCTGCTCGTCGGGCAGCGTCATCGCCATCGGACGCATCTGGGCGCCCTGGGCATCGCGCGGGTCCGCGCCGCGGGCACCGGACCGGAACTTCTCGAGCTGCTCCACCACGTACCAGTCTTCGCTGCCGGCGATGGCCGGAGCCTTGAGGGCTTCGTTGCCGGAGCCGTCGGCACCGTGGCAGGCCAGGCAGACCGCGTAGTAGGTCTGGCCCTTGGTCGGGTCGCCACCGAGCGTGGCCACGCCGGCCGGGGCGGCGGGGAGGCTGCTCACGTACTCGGCCACCGCCTGGAGCTGCGTGTCGTTCTGCAGGCTCATGGCCATGGGGCGCATGCGCATGCCGGCGAGATCTTCGGGGTGGGTGCCGCGCACGCCGTCGCGGAAGTTGTGCAGCTGCGCTTCGACGTACCACTGCGGCAGCCCGGCGATGGCGGGCGTGGTGATGGTGTCGTTGCCGTGGCCGTCGGCCATGTGGCACTGGGCGCAGGTCTCGTAGAGCTCCTCGCCGTACGCGAGACCCTCGGTTGGACCCTGACAACCGACCAGCAGGCCGGTGAGCAGGGCGAGGGCCAGTGCCGGCGGAGCCTGGCGGTGGGGCATGCGGCCGTCCTGTGGGCGCGAGTTGGGTCCGCCGTTCTACCGTCTGCGTCCCCTGGAGGCAACCCGACGGGGCCGACCCCGGGCAGCTCTTCCCGATCAGCCCCGGAAACGGTCGCGCAGGACAGCCAGCAGGGCCTGCATGGCCTTGCGCGTGCCGGCATCGACGCTGGAGAAGCGGAGGCCTGCGCGCCACATCCCGGGCTCGGTGGCGAGCGGCCGGGTGTGGCGGACGACGGCGGTGAGCGGGCCGAAGGTGCGGCCATCGAGCTCGAGCCAGCCGCGCACCCACTGGCTCTGGCCGAGCAGGAGCTTCGCGAGGTTGTAGTCGACCGCGAACCCCGTGCGGCTGAGGTCGTAGAGGCGGACCTCCTGCCGATCGTCGGACTCCGCTCGCGCGAGCTCCAGGCGCCCGTCAGCGACCGAGAGCCGGGGCGCGTTGCGGGACTCGAGCACCTGGACCAGTTGCGGAGGGTCGAGCAGCCAGCGGCCGCCGTCGAGGGCGTGCGCGGCCGTGTAGAAGCAGAAGGCAGCGCCCATGCCGCGGTACTGCACGCGCACCGGACCGCCGGGAGGCGGCTGCTGCTCGTCGGGCGTGAAGTGCAAGAGCGCGTCCCGGGTGGGCTCGATGGCGCCTTCGACCTCCAGGGCGCCCGCGAACACGGCCACGCGTGCGCCTCGGGCGACGATCTCGCGCAGGTGGCGATCGATCGACGTGGGGTCGGTCAGATCACGCAGGCGTTGCTGGAAGGGACGGGTAGCGGGATCGGGCACGAGGACGAGCCTATCAGCGAGGGGGCAGTGCTGTCAGGAGGCTGGACGACCCCGATCCCTAGTCGCAGCCTACCTCGGATCGCGTGCCGCTCCCGCAGGACTCGCCTTCGCAGTACTGGTTCACGACCCCGTCCACGAGGAAGTCGTGGATCTGCTGGTGGGCGGCGTTCTCCCGCCGCGGGCACTCGTGGGTGTCGGCCTCCTCGTCGGGGGGGACGGCCTCGAGCGGCTCCTCGGCGCCATCCGGGTAGAGCCACTCGACCAACGCGCTGCCGGAGTAGCCGGGCTCACGCTCCTCGATCCCCCAGACCTCGCGGGTCTGCGGGGCGACGGTGGTGGCCCCGTAGGCGCGGGCCATGATCTGGGCGCCGAGGGTGGTGACCTGGGCGTCGCCGATCGCGGCGTGCAGGAGCACATCCTTGGCGGGGGTGCCGTTCGGCGCGGCGTTCATGTTGTGCATCCAGCCTGCGCCCTCGCCCGGATCCCAGACGGTCTGGAAGGCGGCGATGAGCAGCATGATGTCGCGGTCGTCGGGGAACTTCTCCTTGAAGAGCAGGAAGAAGGGGTCGAAGTCCGCGGACCGGGTGAGGAGCAGCGCGTAGGGTCCGCCGGGAACGCCCAGCACGCCGCGCTCGAGCTGGTCGGACAGGCCCAGGTAGGCGGCGCCGAGGATGCCACCCTGGGAGTTGCCGTAGTAGCCGAACTGCTCGGTGTCGATGAGGTGCACGCCGTCGACGATGAGCTCCGGGTCGTTCACCAGGGTGCTGCGCACGAAGTCCAGGAAGCCGATCTGCTCGGCGAAGCCCTGGTGGCTGCGCTCGGGGATCATCGCGAAGTCGCTGGGGTCGTTGACCACCATCAGCGTGATGGGGCCTTCGTCCTCGTCCTTCATGCCGGTCCAGGACACCGCGCCGCCCACGAAGCCCACGTTGTCGAGGAACTCCCGGCTCCAGCCGTAGCCGACCTCGTCGTGCTTCCCGAGCAGGCCGTGTCCGTACTGCAGGAAGTAGCTGGGCTTCGGGTCGTCGAGCAGCTGGCAGCCGAGCTGGATCTTGAACTCCACCTCGGTGGTGCCGTTCCGGTACGGCATGCCGTCTTCGTCGCGGGTGAGGAAGGTGGGTGCGTCGTCGTAGTCGGTGTAGAGCGGTGCGGTGAAGGTGCCTTCGATGGCCCGACCGTTGGTCTCGCCTTCGACGGTGCAGTCACCGCCCTCGACCGAGTCGATGGTGTAGGTCCAGCCGTTCTCTTCGCCCCAGTCGTGCACGTCGTCCCGGATCCACTCCATGCGGGAGAGGCTGGAGGTGCGGCTGACCGTGACGAAGTCCCAGGCGAGCAGCACCTCGTCGCGCTCCCAGCCGGCGCTGCCGAGCACCGGGAAGACCAGGTCGTCGTAGTGCGCCTGCCGGGGGCCGGTGGGCGTGTCGACCGACGAGGCGCCGTCGATGAGATCCTGCATGGCCGCGGAGGGGGCCAGCGCGCTCCCCGACGTGGTGGTGAGGCCACGGAGGGCGACCACGTGGCGGGCGGCGTGGTCCATGGGGATGGCCGGGCGGATGACCAGGAGCTGCTCGCCGACCTCGCCCGTGTCGTCGAGCTCGACCCAGTGCGGCACGCGCTCGCCGGTGTCGACGTTGATCAGCACGGAGAGGCTGTCGTCGAGCAGGCTGTCGCCGATGTCGGTGGAGCGCACCACGCCATCGAGGCTGACGTCCTCGAAGTACGCCAGCATGGGCGTCATCGTGGAGAAGCCGTCCTTCTCGTTGAACCAGGTGGGCTTGATCTGCACGCCGTCCCGGTTCTCCGGCAGGCTGGTCTCCTGCAAGGCGACCTGGAAGCCCGACTCGGTGTCGGCGGCGGCGAGGTAGAAGCTCGACGGGAAGGGCAGGGCGCACAGGCTCTCGTCGAGCGTGTCGCAGGTCGGGTCGGTCTCTGACGACGCCGTGTCGGTGGTGCCGCCGTCCTTGCAGGACAGGGCCAGGATGAAGAGCATGCTCGCCTCCGGAAGGAGGCTGTATAGCTCGGGGGAGTAGGGTGTCGGGATGCAGCTCCTCCTGGTGATCCTCGCGTGCACGGGCCCGGGCCCGGACACCGCTCCGGTGGACACGGCAGCGTCGGACAGCGGGGGCGGCGATGGCGGTGATGGCGGGGACGGGGGCGAAGCCGAGGCGGACTGCGACGCGGACGGCTCGGCGCGGCTGTCGGGAAGCGTGGACGTGGCCGACGCGTGGGCGCAGATCCGGGGAGCGGAGGACGGCGGCCGAGCGGGCCAGGACGTGGACGTGGCCGACCTCGACGGGGACGGCGTGGACGAGGTGCTCGTGGGAGCCCGGAAGGTCGATGCGCAGCGCGGGGCCGCCTACGTGATCTCCGTTGTGGCGGGTGAGCAGTCGGTCGAGGCCTCCTTGCTGACGCTGGTCGGCCCGGACCCCAAGGCGGAGCTGGGCTCCTCGCTGGGCGGCGGTGACCTGGACGGCGACGGGGTCGCGGAGCTGGTGTCGGGTGCTTCGGGCACCGAGGGCGGCGGCGGCGGCGCCGTGTTGTTCGTGTCGATGGACGCGCCGGACGAGGTGGGCGAGGTGGTGGGGAGTGCGCAGAGCGCGCTGGGCGAGGTGCTGGCCGTGCTGGACCTCGACGGCGACGGGCGGCACGCCCTGTATGTGGGGGACCGCGCCACGCTGGGCGGCGCCGCGGTGGTGGAGATGACGGGTGCGGGCTCGACCGCGGACGCGGCCGTGGTGTGGGGATCGGGCACGTCCGTGATCTCGGCGGTGAGCTCGGCGGGGGACACCAACGGCGACGGCTTCGAGGAGCTGCTGGTGGCTTCCGACGACTTCGGGGGCCTGGGGCGGGTCTGGGTGGCCGACGCCAGCGGCGGGGACCTGAGCGACGCGATCGCCATCGAGAGCGACGGGAACGTGGGAGGGGTGGGCACGACCATCGCCGCGCTGGGCGACACCGATGGTGACGGTCACGCCGAGCTGGGGGTGGGGAGCACCAGCGACTGCTTCGTGATGGCTGGACCGGTGACCGCCAGCGTGTCGGTGCTCGACGCGCTGGGGCGGATCAAGGGCGGCGCTGCGGCCCATGGCGGCTCGGGCCTGGCGGGCGGCGACCTGGACGTGGATGGCCGCGCCGACGTGGTCTGTGGTGCCTTCAACGGCGATGGCGACCACCAGGGCGAGGCCTACGTGTTCTACGGCGGCGTGGAGGGCGTGGTCGAAGCGGGCGACGCCGACGCGGTGATCGGGGGTGGCGGCAGCGTGGAGCTGGTGGGCTACCCCCTGGTGGTGAGCGCCGATGCCTCGGGGGACGGGTGTCCGGACGTGGTGCTCGGGGCGTATGGGTGGAGCGACTACGCAGGGGCGGCGTACGTGGTGAGGGGCGGGTTGGAGTAGGGGGCGGCCCGCTCCGGAGCCGCCTGCGCCTACCATGTGCGCATGCACCTCTTCCTCCTGTTGTTCGCGTGCTCCGGCACCTCGTCTGACACCGCGCCCGTCGACACCGACACGCCGGCCACCAGCGACGGTGGCGACAGTGGGGTGGGCGACGGTGACGGCGATGACGGCGGTGACGGCGGTGATGGCGGCGCCGGCGGCGACGGCGGCGACGGCGGCGACAGCGGGAAGGGCGGCGACAGCGGGGACAGCGGTGGTGAGCAGGGGGTGCTGTGCGACGACGAGGGCGACCCGCGGCTGATGGGGCTGTTGGAGGTCGGCGACTCCTGGGCCCGCATCCGCGGCGTGGAGCCCGAGGGTCGCGCCGGTCGGGAGGTCGACGCTGCGGACCTCGACGGCGACGGGGTGGACGAGGTGTTGATCGGCGCGGCCCGCGTGAACGCCGAGGCTGGCGTGGCGTACGTCCTGTCGGCGGTCGAGGGCGAGAGCACCGTGGAGGACGCGGTGCTCGTGCTCGCGGGCGGCGAGCCGATGCTCGAGGTGGGCAGCGCGCTGGCCGGCGGGGACCTCGACGGCGACGGGATCGGTGAGCTGGTCGCTGGCGCGCCAGGCGCGCTGGGCGGTGGCGCCATCCTGCTGGTGTCGTTCGACGCTCCGGACGCGGTGTCGGAGATCGTCGGAGGCGAGCGCAGCTCCCTGGGTGAGGTGCTGATGGTGGCCGACCTCGACGCGGACGGGACCTCGGAGCTCTACGCGGCCGACGGGGAGGCGGGAGCGAGCCCCGGTGTGGCTCTGCACACGGGCGCCGGCTCCACCGAGGACGCGGCCGCGGTCTGGGTGACCGGCAGCGAGGTGGTGACCGCCATCTCGCCGGCGGGCGACAGCAACGGTGACGGCCTGGCCGAGCTGCTGATCGCCGCGGAGGGCTTCGAGGGCGTGGGCCGGGTCTGGTTCGGAGAACAGGGCGGCGGTCGCCTCGAGGACGCGGTCTCGATCCAGGGCGACAGCGGGGTGAGCTCGCTGGGCGGTACGTTGGCTGCGCTCGGGGACACCGACGAAGACGGCTACGACGACGTGGCGGTGGGCACGAGCACGGGGTGCTTCCTGCTGTCGGGGCCCTTCACCGAGGACCGGATGGTGTTCCAGTCGACCGCGTGGGTGCGCGGGGGCGCGGCCACCCACATCGGGTCGTCGATGGGCGGCGGAGACCTGAACAACGACGGGGTGGGCGACCTGGTGTGCGGCGCGTTCAACGGGGACGGGGACCACGGCGGCGAGGCCTACGTGTTCTACGGGCCGGTGTCGGGCACGGTGTCTTCCACCGACGCGCAGGCCACGATCGGTGGCGGAGGCAGCATCGAGCTCTTGGGCTACCCGCTGGTGGTGAGCCCCGACGCGAGCGGCGACGGCTGCCCCGACGTGGTGCTCGGAGCCTACGGCTGGGACGGCTACCTGGGCGCCGCGTACGTGATGCAGGGTGGCCTGGAGTAGTTTATTGGGGCGCCCCCCGACAAGGAGGGCCCCATGAAGGTCGGCATCTGCGGCTACCCCGGCTCCGGCAAGTCCACGGTGTTCTCGGCGCTGGCGCCAGGCGCCACGCCGAAGGAGGGCGTGACCTACGGCAGCATCAAGGTGCCCGACGGGCGCGTGGACCGCCTGGCGGCGATCTTCTCGCCGAAGAAGACCACCTTCGCCGAGATCACCTTCCTGGACGTGGGGGGGAGCTTCTCGGGCCACAACAGCGGGGCCTTCCCGCCCGACGTGGTGCAGCACATGCGCAACGCCGACGTGCTGGTGCACGTGGTGCGTGTGTTCGAGAACCCCATGCTCCCCGAGTCGGCCGACCCCGAGAGCCACGTGCAGCTGTTCGACGACGAGCTGGTGCTGCTCGACCTCGAGATCCTGGACAAGCGCAAGGAGCGCTGGCGGAAGGAGAACCGCAAGGGCCGCGAGGTGGAGGTCAACGACCGCTGCTGCGAGCACCTCGAGAACGGCGAGCCGCTGCGCACGCTGGGGCTCGACGAGGAGCACGCGGCGAGCCTGCGTGACGTGCAGTTGCTGTCGAGGAAGCCTCTGATCGTGCTCTACAACCTCGGCGAGGAGGAGTGGGAGTCGCAGGCGGCGCTGCGCGAGGTGCGCCACGAGGAGGGCCGGCTGTCGCTGGGCATCTGCGGCGCGACCGAGGCCGAGATCGCCGAGCTCGACGCCGAGGAGCAGGGCGAGTTCCTGGAGGTGCTGGGCCTCGAGGAGCCCCGCCGCGTGGCCTTCGTGCAGGGCGCGTACGCCTTCCTCGGGCTCATCTCCTTCCTGACCGCGGGCCCGGACGAGTGCCGTGCGTGGCCGATCCGAGAGGGCACCGTGGCCAAGAAGGCGGCCGGCAAGGTGCACTCCGACATCGAGCGCGGCTTCATCCGCGCGGAGGTCTACCGGCTCGACGACCTCGAGCGGCTCGGCAGCGAGGCGGCGCTCAAGAAGGAGGGGCTCGTTCGGGTCGAGGGGAAGGAGTACGTGGTCGTGGATGGGGACGTGGTGAACTACCGGTTCAACGTGTAGTTCGGTGTCCCCGAACGGCCTCGAAGGGCACGACACGGCTGTCTTCGACCGGGATCTTCGGGCGGGTGGCGGCGGTCCCCGCATCGTTCGTGGCAGCGTTGCCACCCTGCTGCCACGGAAGCGTGGTAGCTCATCGCATGTCCGTCCTGGTCCTGTTGGTGGAAGACGAGATCGATCTGGCCACCGCGCTCGCCTACAGCCTCCGCGCGGAGGGCTTCGAGACCACGACCGCGCCCGATGGGCGCTCGGCCCTCGCGCGGGTGCGTGTCGACCCGCGGCCCGACGTCGTGCTGCTGGACCTCATGCTTCCGGACATCTCGGGCACCGAGGTCTGCCGCCGGTTGAAGGCGGACCCGCAGACCGCCGGGTTGCCGGTGGTGATGGTCACAGCGAGGGACGAGGAGATCGACCGCGTGATCGGCTTCGAGGTCGGCGCCGACGACTACGTCGCGAAGCCGTTCTCGACCCGTGAGCTCGTGCTGCGCCTCCGCGCGGTGCTCCGTCGCGTGTACGCGCCGCCGCCCGCCGCGAGGGAGGCCTTCGGGGTGTTGAGGATCGACGAAGCCGGCCACCGGGTCTGGGTCGGTGGCGCGGAGGTCGCGCTCACCGCGCTCGAGTTCCGCCTGCTCTGCCACCTCGTGGAGCGTCGTGGCCGGGTCCAGACCCGCGACCAGCTGATCGACCACGTGTGGGGAGACGAGGCCGCCGTGGAAGCCCGCACGGTCGACGGGCAGGTCAAGCGGCTCCGCCAGAAGCTCGGCGCGGCCGGCGCCTACATCGAGACCCGGCGGGGGGCGGGCTACTGCTTCCACGCCGGGGGCACGGCCTGAGGCGACCCTTGCAGCTGGGCTTCCGAGCACGCCTCTTCCTGTTGTCGACGGCGCTCCTGGCGGTGATGGGGCTGGTCAGTGGTCTCAGCCTGGACGTCCGCTTGAAGGCGGCGTTCGAGGCGCAGGTGCAGGCTGACCTCGAGGCGCGCGCGCGGCTCGTGGTCGCCCACGTCGAGACACTGCCTGGGCTGACGCCCGAGCAGGCGGACCCGGTGGCCGACCGGCTGGGCGAGGCCGCGGGCGTCCGTGTCTCGATCATCCGCGCCGACGGTCGGGTGCTCGGTGACTCCGAGATCGCACTCGATCGCCTGCCCGAGCTCGACGACCACTCGCGCAGGCCCGAGGTCCTCGCGGCCCGGAGGGACGGCGTCGGCCTCGCCCGCCGCTTCAGCCGCAGCACCGGTGAGGTGCTCCTCTACGTCGCGGTGCCGTTCGGTGACGTCGACGGCGGGACGGTGCGCGTTGCCCGCCGACTCCTGGCGCACGAGCGAGACCAGGCCGAGCTCCAGGCGCTGATCCCCATCAGCATCGCGCTCGGGCTCGGCGTGTCGGGCGTCTTGACGCTCATCTTCGGGACCCTGGCGAGCCGCCGGCTGGCCGGGGTGCTCGAGCGGGCGCGCGCGGCTGGCGCCGTCGCGGGAACCAGCCTGGGCGTGGGCGGTCTCGCCACGGCCTTCGACAAGCTCGCGCTGGCCGTCGAGGAGTCCATGGCGGAGCTCGCGCACGAGCGAGACCGGACCCGGGCGGTGCTCGAGTCGATGGCGGAGGGCGTGCTCGCGGTGGAACCCAGCGGGCGGATCGTGCTGATGAACCGTGCCGCTCGCCGCGTGCTCGGGATCGGTGGGGCCAGGCCCCAGCTCCTGGTGGAGGCCACACGGGCCCCTGCGCTCGACCAGCTGGTCCGGGAAGCCCTGGCCGGCGACGGCGGGCAGGTCGAGCTGGTGCTGCTGCCCGACCCGGGCCTCGACGGTCCGGGCGGTCCGGGCTTGACCGCGCTCGTCACCGCCACCCCGCTCGGACGGAGTGGGTGCGTGCTGGTCCTGCGCGACGTGACCGAGCTGCGCAGGCTGGAGCGGGTCCGGCGCGACTTCGTGGCCAACGTCAGCCACGAGCTCCGCACCCCGGTGGCTGCCGTGCAGGCCAGCGTCGACGCGCTGGACGCCGGCGCGATGGGCGACCCCGAGCACGCCTCCCAGTTCCTCGACGCGATCCGGCGCAACAACGCTCGCCTCGGGTCGCTGATCGCCGACCTGCTCAGCCTGTCCCAGATCGAGGCGGGCAAGCTGGAGCTGCGCCTCGTCGACCTCCAGCTCGACACCGTGCTGGACGAGGTGCGGGACGCCCTCTCGGCCCGCCTCGCAGAGCGGCCGGAGCTGGCTCTCGACCTCCAGGGCTTGTCGCTGCGGGCGGACCACGCTGCGCTCCGGCAGATCCTGCAGAACTACCTGGCCAACGCTCTGACCTACACGCCGCCCGGGACCCCCCTGGCAGTCCGCTCCCGCCAAGACGGCGATCGGGTCCGTGTGGAGGTGGTCGACGAAGGCCCAGGGATCACCAGCGAGCAGCGGGAGCGCGTGTTCGAGCGCTTCTACAGGGTCGACGCTGGACGTTCGCGGGCCGCCGGCGGCACCGGGCTGGGCCTGGCGATCGTGCGGCACCTCGCGGAGCTGATGCACGGGACGGTCGGCGTCGATGCCAACGTGCCTCGGGGCTGCGTGTTCTGGGTCGACCTGCCGGCCGGGCTGCCACGTCACGGGATCGACACGTCCCCGCCCGCCTCCGGCCCAGCGAGGGGGTGACAGGGGACTCGTGGCCTCCCCGGCCGCTGCCCTGCTCGAGAGGAGCTCACGTGTCGATCCTGTTCTTGACCCTGGCCTGTGGCGGCCAGGACACCGCCCCGGCACCCTCCACCGGCCCCGAACCGGAGGCGCTGGCGCTCTCCGGCTCCATCGCCATCGACGGCTCCAGCACCGTGTACCCCATCACCGAGGCCGTGGCGGAGGAGTGGGGAGCGCAGCACCGCGGGGTGCGGGTGACCATCGGTGTCAGCGGCACCGGCGGCGGCATGAAGAAGTTCTGCAACGGCGAGGTCGCGATCACCGGAGCGAGCCGCCACATCAAGGCGAGCGAGGTCGAGCTCTGCGCCGCGGGGGCGGTCGACTACCTCGAGCTCCCGGTGGCCTTCGACGGCATCGCGGTGGTGGTGAACACGGCCGCGGACTGGGTCGACTCCCTCACCGTGGCCGAGCTCGACCACGTGTGGCGTCCCGAGGCCCAGAACCAGCTCGACACCTGGAGCCAGGTCCGCGATGGCTTCCCCGACCAGGCCCTCCGGCTGTACGGCCCCGGTGTCGACTCCGGCACCTACGACTACTTCACGAAGGTGATCGTGGGGACCGAGCACAAGAGCCGTGGGGACTACACCTCCAGCGAGGACGACAACGTCATCGTCACGGGGGTCAGCGGGGACGTGGGCGGACTCGGCTTCTTCGGCCTGGCCTACTACCAGGAGAACAGGGACCGCCTGAAGGCTCTTGGCATCGGCGAGGCTGGCACGGCGGTCAAGCCCTCGCAGCAGACGGTCGGTGACGGGAGCTACAGCCCCCTGTCCCGGCCGATCTTCGTGTACGTGAACGTGGCCGAGCTGGAGCGCCCCGAGGTCGCGGCGTTCCTCACCTACTACCTGGAGGAGGGCAGGCCGCTCGTCGAGGACGTCGGCTACGTGGCGCTCCCGGACGCCCAGCGTGAGGCGGCCTTGGCGTCGCTGCCCCGCACGGGCTCGGCGTCGGGCGGAGCCCAGTAGGTGCAGGGGCGGGCGATGGCGGGTCACCAGGAGCGCCTGATCGAGGGCGTGCTGTTCGCCTGCGCCGCGCTCTCGGTGGTGACCACCGCGGGCATCGTCCTCGTGCTCGGCTTCGAGGCGAGCACCTTCTTCCGGGAGGTGTCGCTCTGGGAGTTCCTCACCGACACCCAGTGGACACCGCTCTTCGCCGACGCCCACTTCGGCGTGCTGCCGATCGTCAGCGGCACCCTGCTCACCAGCGGCGTCGCGGTCGCGGTGGCGCTCCCCCTCGGCCTGATGGCCGCCGTGTACCTGAGCGAGCTGGCGACCCCGAAGGTGCGGCGCGTGCTCAAGCCCCTGCTCGAGCTGTTGGCCGGGGTCCCGACGGTCGTGTACGGGTACTTCGCGCTGATCCTGATCACCCCCTCGCTCAAGCACGTGGTGCCCGACCTGGCGGGCTTCAACGCGCTCGGCCCCGGCATCGTCATGGGGATCATGATCCTGCCGATGGTCAGCTCGCTCTCGGAGGACGCGATCTTCGCGGTACCGCGCGACCTCAGGGAGGGCGCGTGGGCGCTGGGCGCCGGCAAGCTGCCGACCCTGTTCCGGGTGACCTTGCCGGCGGCGCGAAGCGGGCTCTTGGCCGCCTTCACCCTGGCCATGTCCCGCGCGATCGGCGAGACGATGATCGTGGCCATCGCTGCGGGCCAGCAGCCGACGCTGACCCTCGACCCGCGGGTGCCCGTGCAGACGATGACCGCCTTCATGGTCCAGGTCAGCATGGGCGACACCCCGACCGGCACGCTGGAGTACCGGACCCTGTTCGCCGTCGGCGCCGCGCTGTTCGTGCTCACCTTCGCGCTCAACGCGCTCTCGCAGCGCTTCGTGAAGGGGGCGGCGTGACCGCCGGGCCGCACCCCATGCCCGGAACCGGGGAGGCGGCGGGGCTCTCGCCCGCGCTTCGCCGCCGCTCGGTGCTCTACGAGCGCCTGTTCGCCTGGGCCTGTCTCGCGGCGGTCGTCCTGCCCTTGTTGCTGCTGGCGGTGTTGGTCGCGAGTGTGTTCATCGCCGGCTTGGAGCGGCTGGAGTGGTCGTTCTTGACGGGCTTCCCGTCGCGCAAGTGGGAGAAGGCCGGCATCCTGCCGGCGCTCGTCGGCAGCGGGGGCCTGGTGGTGCTCACGGCGTGCATGGCGCTGCCCGTGGGTGTCGCCGCGGCGGTCTACCTCGAGGAGTACAGCAGGCCGGGCCGGGTCTCGCGGCTCATCGAGCTGAACATCGCGAACCTGGCGGGTGTGCCGAGCGTGATCTATGGCCTGCTGGGGCTGGAGGTCTTCGTGCGGGTGGTGGGCATGGGCCGCAGCATCCTGGCGGGTGCCTGCACGCTCGCGTTGCTGGTCCTGCCCATCGTGATCATGGCGAGCCGCGAGGCCCTCCGCACCGTGCCCGACACCCTGCGAGAGGCTGCGACCGGGCTCGGGGCGACCCGCTGGCAGACCGTGCGCGGGGTGGTGCTGCCGATGGCCTTGCCGGGCGTGCTCACCGGCTCGATCCTGGCGGTGTCGCGCGCCATGGGCGAGACGGCGCCGCTCATCGTCGTCGGAGCGCTCACCTACGTGACCTTCCTGCCCGACGGCCTGGACTCGCCGTTCACGGCGCTCCCCATCCAGATCTTCACCTGGGTCAGTCGGCCTCAGAGGGGCTTCCTGATCGACGCCGCGGCGGGCATCACGGTCTTGCTCGGGCTCTTGTTGGTCATCAACCTCACCGCGATCCTGCTTCGCGATCGTCTGCAGCGGAGGAACTCGTGAGCACCGAGGTGGCGTTCAGCGTGAGGGGCCTCGACGCCGGCTTCGGCGACAACGAGGTCCTGCACGGGATCGATCTCGACATCTTCGAGCGCGGCGTCACCGCGGTGATCGGGCCGTCCGGCTGCGGGAAGTCGACCTTCATCCGGTGCCTCAACCGGATGCACGAGCAGATCCCCATCGCCTGGAGCCGGGGCGACGTGCGGCTCGACGGGGCCGACGTGCACGGTCCCGACGTCGATCCGGTCCTCCTGCGGCGGCGGGTGGGGATGGTCTTCCAGAAGCCGAACCCCTTTCCGACGATGTCGATCCGCGGCAACGTGCTGGCGGGGCTGACGCTCACGGGCCGGCTCGACCGGTCGCGAGCCGACGAGACCGTGGAGCGCTCGCTGATGCAGGCGGCTCTGTGGGACGAGGTCAAGGACCGGCTGGACGAGCCTGGAGGGAGCCTCTCCGGGGGGCAGCAGCAGCGGCTCTGCATCGCCAGGTCGTTGGCGGTGGAGCCGGACGTCTTGTTGATGGACGAGCCGTGTTCCGCCCTGGACCCGATCGCCACCGCCAGGATCGAGGACCTGATGTACGCGCTGCGCGAGTCCTATACGCTGGTGATCGTGACCCACAGCATGCAACAGGCCGCGCGCGTCAGCGATCGCACGGCGTTCTTCTTGATGGGCGACCTCGTCGAGGTCGACGAGACCTCTTCCATCTTCACGGCCCCGAGTGACCAGCGCACCGAGGACTACGTGACCGGGAAGTTCGGATGACCAACGGCGTGCGCACCGATCGGGGCTACGAGGCGGAGCTTCAGGCGCTCCGAAGCCACCTGTTGTTGATGGTGGGTCGGGTCGAGGAGATGATCGCGCAGTCGGTCCGGTCGCTCCTCGAGCAGGACCGGGAGCTGGCGCGGAGGGTGGTGGACGCCGACGACCGGGTCAACCGGGACGAGCTCGAGATCGACGAGCGCTGCCTGCGCCTGTTGGCCTTGCGCCAGCCGATGGCGAGCGACCTCCGCTTCATCACCTTCGCGCTGAAGATGGTGACCGACATCGAGCGCATCGGCGACCACGCCGCGGGCATCGCCGAGCGAGCCTGCAAGATCCGCGACCTCACCGCGGAGGAGGCCGACGCGGTCCAGGTCCTGACCGGGCGAGTGCGCGCCAACCTCGCGTTGGCCATCGCGGCGTTCCGTGACCGCGACGTGGACAAGGCCCGCGCCGTGCTCGACGCCGACGACGAGATCGACGAGCTGTACCACAGGCTGCGCAGGGCCGAGTACGCCCGAGCCGAGGGAGGCGCCTACCTCAAGGACCGGATCCGGCTCCAGCGCGTGGCCCGGCTCCTGGAGCGCATCGGGGATCACACGACCAACCTGGCCGAGCAGGTGATCTTCATGGTCCGCGGGAAGGATCTCCGGCACGCCGGGAGCGTCAAGCCGGACGGGAGCTGACCCGCTTCCGGCCTTGCGAGACGGTCGCGCAGCTCCCGCTACTCACTCGACGCCGTCAACCAGGCACTGCCCTCGGTCCAGACCGGCCCGATCCCGTCCACGTACCAGCTCGTCGTCCCCCCAGGTCCCGTGCCGCTCACGACCTCCCAGGCACTGTAGGTCCCTGCAGGAACGGTGACCGAGCCGCTCCCGACGACCTCGTACTGCACACTCAGGTCCTGCGGTCCGCTGTTGCCCATCGTGTCGGCGTAGAACGCGGTGCTTCCTTATGTTCACGCGGCGCCCACCGAGAAGCTCGACGGGAACATCAGCGCGGGCTCGTCGTACACGAGGCTGTAGGTGTAGCCATAGTCCTGGCCGTTCGCGAGCACGATGTCCTGCACCCCTTCGGTGGCCAGCATCTTCACGCCGTCCGTCTCGCAGACGTGCCAGCTCGACGCGGTGTAGCTGTAGTTCTGGTAGGCCGGCACGTCGTAGGTCCCGCTGATGTCGATGCGCCAGGCCGTGGTGCCGTTGTAGTCCTCCTGCCCCACCACCTCGCCGCTGTAGCCGCCGCTGTACCCGTTCTGGGCGACGAAGGCCGTGTCGGCCTCCCAGCTGAAGCTCCACCCCGCCGTGGTGAACGCGTCGCAGTCGCCACCGCCGCCGCCTCCATCGCCGCCGCCGCCTCCATCGCCGCCGTCGCCGCCATCGCCGCCATCGCCGCCGTCGCCGCCGTCGCCGCCGTCGCCCCCGTCGCCCCCGTTACCCGGTCCCGTGTCCACGGCGGTGTCGGTGGTCTTGCCGTCGCAGGCGACCACGAGCGACAGGGACAGGACGGCGAGCAGGAGGGCGCGGTGCATGGAACCTCGAGGGTCTGGGCTGACACGTGGGCAGACAGCTTGTATACTGGCGTACACAGGAAGTCTCACCAGGATCGGCAAGTCTATGGGTGATGTCATGAGTCCGGGTCGCCAGGCGACCCGCGCCCGCATTCTCGAAGGCGCGAGCGCCGCGCTCGTGGAGCGTGGCCTCAAGGGCACGAGCGTGCGCCACGTGCTGGAGACTGCGAGCGTGTCCCGCCGCACCTTCTACCAGTACTTCGACAACATGGAAGCGCTGCTCGACACGCTCTACGAGCGCAACGGTCGGCTGCTCTCCGAGCGCATGGCCAAGGGCATCGCCAGCGGAGAGACCCCGAGGGCGCGGCTCTCGGGCGGCCTCCGCGCCTTCGTGATGCACCAGACCTCCGGTGGGCGCCTGATGCGCCTGCTGCAGGCCGAAGCCCAGAGCCCCGACTCGCTCCTGCGCCCCCGGCGGGAAGCCGCGCTGCAGGAGCTGGTGGACCTGCTCGACGGCGCGGTGTTCGACACCCTCGGCGTGCACCTCGACCCCTGGATCTTCCGCGCCTTCATGACCGGCATCGAGAACCTGCTGGTCACGGTCGCCCTGGAAGACGGCGAGCTGCCGCCCGAGAACGCCCAGCGCATCGAGGAGGTGACCGGCGCCATGCTGCTCACCCTGCTCGTGGGCCGCGACCACCTGCCGAAGGCGTCCAGCTAGAACGCGTTACAGTCCCTGCATGCTGCCAAGAAGGCTGTTCCCCAACCGCGCGCGGGTGTTCGACCCGGCCTCGGTGACGGCCCGGGCGGATGAGACCCCGCCGGCTGACCTGGGGCTGGCCCAGGCCGACGTGGACGCCATCTGGGACGCGGTCGTGGCCTACTACAGGACGGGTCTTCAGCCCGGCATGCAGATCTGCGTGCGCTACCGCGGCCACGTGCTGATCGACCGCGCCATCGGGCACCTGCGCGGCAACGGACCAGGCGAGCGCGACCCCTCCGCCCTCGTGCCAGCGCGGCCCGACCACCTGTTCAGCATGTTCTCGGCCAGCAAGTGCGTGCTCGCGATGCTGGTCCACCAGGCCGACGACCGGGGCCTCCTGCACCTCGACGACCCGATCGAGGAGTACATCGACGGCTTCGGCGCCCACGGCAAGGAACACATCACGGTCCGCCACGTGCTCACCCACAAGGCCGGCATTCCGGCGCTGAGCGCCGACGCCGTGGACTTCGAGGTGCTGCTGGACAACGAGGCCGTGGTGGAGCGCCTCTGCGGCCTGCCCCTCCAGAGCCACCCCGGTCGCGAGCTGGCGTACCACGCGGTCACCGGCGGCTTCGTGCTCGCCGAGGTGCTCCGCCGCGTGACCGGGGTGGGGCTCAACGAGCTGCTCGATCGGGAGGTGCGCCAGCCGCTCGGGCTGCAGACCTTCCGGTGGGGTGTGGCCGAGGAGCAGCTCGACTCGGTGGCCAGGGAGTCCTTCACCGGGCCGCGCCCGCCGAAGAGCGTGGACAGGCTGCTCCGCAGCTCGCTCGGTGTGGGCGTGGAGGAGGCGGTCGAGCTCTCGAACGACTCGCGGTACCTGACCGGCGTGGTGCCCTCCGCCAACCTCATCGGCACGGCGAACGAGGTGTGCCGGTTCTTCGACCTGTTGCGCAGCGGCGGCGAGCTGGACGGCGAGCGCGTGTTCGAGCGCCGGACCGTGCGGCGGGCGGTGGCCGAGTCCAGCTACCACGAGCTGGACGACATCATCAAGCTGCCCATCCGCTACTCGATGGGCTTCATGCTCGGGTCACGGCAGCTCAGCTTCTACGGCGGCGGCACCGAGTTGGCGTTCGGCCACCTCGGCTTCACCAACGTGCTGTGCTGGGCGGACCCCTCACGGGAGCTGTCGGTCGCCTTCCTGAACAACGGCAAGCCCATCCTCGACCCCACGGTGGTGCTGTGGCTGCGCATCCCCCGCGTGCTGTCGTCGACGATCCCACTGAGCGCCGATGGGGCGCGTGGCCTCCGGCCGCCCGAGGCCCGCTGAGCGCCAGGGGACGCACCGCTCTGCGCGCCCGCCGTCGCTCGGTCCTTCGCGCCTTCGGCGGGCGAGTCCACCTCTGGGAGTGGTCTTGCGCGGGCGCTCCGACCCCGCTCGGAAGGCGGGTCAACCCACGTTCCGCGGCTGGGAAGGCCAGGGAAGCCACGTTTCCCTTGCTCGAGACGCCGTCGACGGCGGATCCGGGGCCTGGATCGCGCCGATAGGGCCTCGGGAGGGCCCGAGACGTGGTTTCCGGACCGCTCCGGGCTTGCCAGCGTGGCTTGCGGGGCGCTCCGCGCACGCAAGGTGCCCCCGGCCAGGCCTCGCGCCTGCTCGGGAGCCGATCTCGTCCTCGACAGTCGCCCGCTGCTACACCGCACGGGCTCCTACAAGCAGGCGTCCTCGTCCCAGCTCGCGTCGTTGTCGCTCTCGTCGCACTCGTAGACCGAGCCGCTCGGGTCGACCTCGAGCTCGAGGTCTTCGGCGTGGCCGTCGCTGATCTCGAAGCGCACCGCCGCAGAGGTCATGCCCGCCGGGACCTCGGCGATGACCGTGCTGTCGAGCTCGGCACCGCGACCGAAGAGGGCGAGCTCCACCCCCGAGGCGTCGGCCGCGCCTTCGTTGCGCACGCGCGCCCAGACGACCACGCGGCCCTCGTCGCACGCCTCGCAGAGTCCCAGGAACTCCGGCAGGAGGTTGGGCGCGGCGCTGCCTTGGCCCGCGTGCAGATCCCCGCTGCGGAAGTTGTTGTACGCGTCCCAGTTCGTGTCGGCTTCGCGGGGAATGGAGCCGTCCTCGTTCACGTTGGTGATGTGGTACGCGTGCTGGTTCCACAGATCCCGGGTGCCGGTCCACGAGCTGTCGGCGTCGCCGAACACGGTCAGGCCGTAGAAGGTCTTGCCCCCCTGGTAGGGGTTGTGGCCCACCACGATCTCGGCCTGCCCGTCGCCGTCGACGTCGGCGATGACCGGGTACTCGAGCCAGGTGTTGGACGCGTGCTCCGTGCTGTCGAGCTTCACCGCGCCATCGGGGCCGGAGAAGACCCACAGGGTGGTCTCGTCGGCGTAGACGATCTCGGCCACCCCGTCGCCCTCGAAGTCGAACACGCTCGAGCCGGTGACGCCGCTGGTTGCGTCCTGGGTGCTCCGGGTCCAGAGCACGGAGCCGTCGGTGTCGAGCACGGTGTACACGCTCACCCCGGCGACGCCGATCTCGGCCTCGCCGTCGCCGTCGAAGTCGGCGACGGTGGGGGGGCCTCCCCAGCTCGACCCGAGCGCCACGGGGCCCCACAGCCTGGTGAAGTCGTGGTGGTAGACGGTGACCGAGCCGTCGCGGACCACCACCAGCTCGCCTTCGGGGTCCCCGTCGAAGTCGGCCACCGCCACGTACCCGTCGCCGTCGTTGCCGAGGTTCTTCAGGCTGCCGTCCCGACCGTAGAAGGCGTTGCCCGTGACGACCTCCATCGTGCCGTCGAGGTCGATGTCGACCGGGAACGAGGTGGTGCCGACCTGCCCGTCGGGAGCGCCGATGCCCTGGGTGCCGACGCCGAGGGTGTTGCCGTTCCGGCCGTCTACGATGACCGCGCCGGCCACGACCTCGGGCCAGCCGTCGCCGTCCATGTCGGCCACCGCGGGGGTGCTGCAGTAGGTGTTCAGCGCGCCACCGTCGCTGAACCAGCCGCCGTCGGCGAAGCTCTCGGACTTCCAGATGCGGCTGCCGGTGTGGTCGTAGGCCACGAGCTCGAGGTTCGTGGTGGTGGCCACGATCTCCAGGTCGCCGTCGGCGTCGAGGTCGGCGATGGCCACGCCGCCCTGGCCCTGCAGGCCGTCGGTGGACCCGGCGGTCCAGAGGTGCTCGCCGGTGCCCGAGATCAGCCGGAGCAGGCCCGGGTCGTAGGTGATGACCGCGATGTCGGGGGTGCCGTCGGCGTCCACGTCGGCCACGGCGGGGGTGGCCATGATGTTCTTGCTGCCCGGGGTGTCGACGAAGTCCTCGAGGTGCCACTCGATGATCGGGAAGAAGCTCCCGGTCTGTTCCTCGAGCTCGCAGCTCCCGTCGCTGTCGATGGGCTGAGGCTCGAGCCCGTCGTCGGCGCAGGGATCGATGTCGGCGCCCCGGCCGCCGCCCTCGTCGTTGTCGCGGTTCAGGTCGTACTCGGAGCACGACAGCAGGAGCAGGGCGATCACGGGGCCTCCGTCGGAGTCACGGTGTAGCCGATCGCAGGAGCCGGCCGCGATGATGGCGTGGTAGCAGAGCCCGTGAGCGAGCCTTCGACATGCGGCGCGTGCGGTCACGGAGACCTGCCCGTGGCCTACTCCGTGCGGGATCTCGTGCTGACGCGGGCGGGTCGCTGGGACGTAGCGGTCTGCGCGGCCTGCGGGCACGTGCAGCTGGCTCCAGCCCCTGACGACGCCGAGCTGCGCGACCTCTACGAGACGCTCTACACCCCCGAGAACCTGGAGATCATGCGCAAGGTCGACCGGAGCGGGTTCGATCGCAGGCTGCGCGAGCGGCGCGTGGCGCTCCTCGCCGCGCACGCCGACGCGCCCGCCCGGCTGCTCGATCTCGGGTGCGGCCTGGGCGCCTTCCTGAGCGAGCTCTCCGACCGCTTCCCCGAGGCCGAGGCCATCGGCATCGAGCTCGCGGAGCCCGCCGCCCGCGATGCGGAGCGCCGTGGGCTGACGGTGTTGCGCGAACGGGTGCAGGACGTGCACCTCGAACCGGTCGACGTGCTGTCGATGAACCACCTGCTGGAGCACGTGGGCGACCCCGTGGGACTCCTGCGGGACGCGGCCGAGCACCTCCGCCCCGGTGGGCTGCTGCTGGTCGAGGTGCCCAAGGGCGACAGCTGGGGCCGGGCCCTGTTCGGGCGCTGGTGGTGGCCGCACCTCCCGCCGCAGCACCTCCACCTGTTCACCGCGCCGGGGCTGCGCAAGGCGGTGGAGTCGGCCGGCTTCGAGGTGCTCGAGGAGCGCTTCGACAGCTACCCGGGCACCTTCACCGCGTCGTTGATCTTCTGCTGGCGCTTCCTGTTCGGCAGCGAGAGCCGCTTCCGCGCCAACTGGTTCGTGCGCGGGCCGATGACCCTGTTGGGGCTCTTCCTGATGATCGACACCGTGCTGTTGGACCTGGTCGTGGGCACCTTGCTCGCCCGGTCGCGCTGGGGCGACATCGTGACCCTGGTCGCCCGGAAGCGCTGACCGTCGTTCATGCAACAGCCGGTCGCGACGCTGCCGCGACCACGCCATGGAGCGTCCCTGACCTGGAGGTCCCATGCTCGCCCTCGCTCTCGCCTGCGCTCCATCCACCGCTGACGGGCCGCGGGCGCCACGCCCCGAGCCGGCCACCGAGGACGCCCCGGGCGTCGACACCGCGGCTCCCTCGGAGGAGGTCGAGCCGTTCGTGGGCGACGCCAGCTTCCACGGGGCCAGCGATGCCCAGCTGCGCGCCGCGCTCTCGGCCGCGACCGGGCTCGCGACCACCTACCTCGGGCTCGGCGTGATCAACGCGGAGCTGGACTACTTGACGAGCGGCACCTCGGTGTGCCCGACGGGGGTCTTCGGGGCCGACTGGATGCGCTACACGGGTGGCTGCACGGCCCCGTCTGGCTGGTCGTACGAGGGCGAGGTCGAGGCCCGGAACGCCGGCGGCGCCCTGGTGACCTACGACGCCTCCGCCGACACCGAGATCACCGCGACGGACTTCCTGGTGGACTCGGGCTACGCGCGCTGGGCTCTGGAGGGCACCACGACCTACACGCCCGTGGTCGACGGCGCGTGGGACGAGCACGAGGCGCTCGACGTGGACCTCGACGGGGTGGCCTTCGCGGTCGACGCGACGACCACCTGCAGCGACTCCGGGGTGGAGACCTGCGGCTTTGCGGCCGGCTCGTGGGGGGAGGTCCCAGGGCTCGGGAGCTTTGGCCTGGCCGGTGAGCGGGTGCTCGACGACGAGGCGATGTCGGGCTGGCTGGAGCTGACCGGAGCCGACACGATCCGCTTCGACTTGGACGACCGCGACGACGGCTGCACGCCGTGGACCATCGGGGGCACGGCCGGCGAGCTCTGCGTCTGAGGGCGTGTGGGCGTGTCGCGCTTCGTCACGACGGGCGCAGGATCCGAATGGTGGCCGCGCCGCCGCGTCTGCCCCCCGAGCACGCGTCCCTGGCATCCCATCAACGTGTGGACCAGGCCCCGCCAGGGACGTGTGCTCACCTCACCCGGAGCCAGTGGCGGCGACCGACCCGGACGAGCGCCCCCGACGACGGGACGAGGTCCAGCCGGCGCTCCACCACGTCGTCCACGCGCACGCCGCCTCCCGCGACCAGCCGCCGTGCATGGCTCTTCGAGCAGTCGAGCGCCAGGACGACGAGCTCGAGGAGGGGGAGGGGAGCGACGAGCGCTTCGTCGTCCGACGCGCCGCCGCCGACCACGCGGCGCCACCATCGGATGGCATCGTCCGCGGCGTGAGCGCCGTGCAGGTCGCTCGCGATGGCCTGCAACGTGGCCAGCTTCCGGACCATCGCCGGACCCCTGTCGGGCAGCTCGGTGAGCAGCTCGCGCCACGCCTCGACCACCTCGTCGCTGGCCTGCATGCCTGCGGCGACCAGCTCCCGGGCGGGCTGATCGATCCACACGCAGTTTCCGAGGCTCTTGGACATCTTCCGGCCGTCGGTTCCGGGCAACAAGGGCACCATGAGCACCTTCTGCGGTGCCTGCCCCTCGGCTCGCTGGAGCTTTCGCGCGACCTGGAAGTTGAAGAGCTGGTCGTTCCCGCCCAGCTCGACGTCGGCCTGCAGCCTCACGGAGTCCCAGCCCTGGAGCAAGGGCACGATCAGCTCGTGCAGCGCGACCGATCCTCCCTTGGCCCGGCGCTCCCGGAAGCCGTTGCGTGCGAGCACCTCGTCGACCGTGAAGCGCTGGGCCAGTCGGGTCAGCAGGAACGGCACGTCCATCGCGTCGACGAAGGTGTGGTTCCGGTGCACCCGGAAGCCGGGTCTCAGGACCCGCCGAAGCAGCAGCTCCATGCGGTCCGCGTTCGCCGACACGGCCGCGTGGTCCAGCACCGGTCGGGTGCGGTCCACCCCTGCGGGGTCGCCCAGACGCGCGGTCATGGTGCCGAGCACGAGGTCGAGCCGGTGGCCGCGGTCCTGGAAGGTCCGGGCCAGCCGTAGCGGGACGAAGTGCCCGAGGTGGATGCGGTCCAGGTTGGGGTCGATGCCGAACTTGACCTTCAGCGGCTCGACGGCGTCCAGGACGGTGTGGGCGGCCTGGTCAAGGCAGGTAAAGCAAGCTCCGGTTCATCGTGCACCTCCTCGGGTCATCGTTCGACGAACCCTCCAGGGATGCCCCGTTTCGAGCCGATGCGCAAGGGATCGTGTGCTCGCACGCGATAGGGCGTGGGCATGACCGTCGCTGTCACTGGCGCGACCGGCTTCGTCGGTGGCGTGCTCGTTCGTCGCCTGCTCGATCAGGGCCACAGCGTGCGGTGCCTGGTCCGCGGTGACGCCGCACGGCTCGACGGGCTCCCAGTCGATCTCGTGACGGGCGACGTGCTCGAACCCGACGGCCTCACCGGGCTGATGATGGGCGCTCAGCGCAGCTTCCACTGCGCGGCGGTCATCTCGATCGACGGCGACCACGGAGGGCTGGTCGAGCGGGTCAACGTGGAGGGTGCCAGGAACGTGGCGCGGGCGGCCGCTGTGGCCGGCGTGTCGCGCCACGTGCACGTGAGCTCCTGCCATGCCTACGACCTGATGGAGCCCGGGGAGGTCGACGAGTCCACCCGTCGTCCGGGTCCGAAGCACCCGAGCTACGACCGCTCCAAGGCGGCGGGCGAGGCGGCCGTGCGGGAGGTCGTGGCCGAGGGGCTCCACGCGAGCATCGTCAACCCCTGCGGGATCGTCGGGCCCTTCGACCACACCCCGAGCCGGATCGGCAAGATCCTGGTGGACCTGGCCAACCGGAGGCTGCCGGCGCTCACACCCGGCGGCTTCACCTGGGTCGACGTGCGCGACGTGGTGGACGGGATGCTGCTCGCGGCCGAGCACGGGGGTTCCGGGGAGGGCTACCTGCTGGGCGGTCGCTGGGCGAGCCTGAGCGAGTTCGCCGACATCGCCTGCAGCGCCGCCGGTGTGAAGCCGCCGTGGTTCACGTCGCCCATGTGGCTGGCACGTGCCACCGCGCCCGCGGCCACCCTGTTCGCTCGGGCCACGGGCACCGAGCCGCTCTACACCAGCGAAGCGCTGCACGCGGTCCGTGCCCCGTCGCGCATCAGCTCCGCCAAGGCATCCCGCGAGCTGGGCTTCTCGCCCCGCCCGCTCGAGCAGACGATCCAGGAGAGCCTGGCCTGGTTCCGCGAAGCCGGCCAGATCCAGTGAGCGCCGAGACCCACCAGCTGCTGGTCTACGGCGTGCTGGCCGCCGCTCCGCTCACGCTGCTCGTCCTGCTGTTCCTGTCGGCCCCCTACGGCCGGCACATGCGCGACGGGTGGGGCCCGACCCTGCCGAACCGTTGGGGCTGGATCCTGATGGAGAGCCCGGCGGTGCTGGTGTTCTCGTGGGTCTGGGTGCAGGGCGACCACGCCTGGGAGCCCGCGCCGCTGCTCCTGCTGGCTGCGTGGCAGCTCCACTACGTGCACCGCACCTTCGTCTTCCCGTTCCGGCTCAAGACCACCGGAAAGCGCATGGCGCTCTTGATCCCGACCATCGCGCTGGTGTTCAACTCGGTCAACGCCGTGGTGAACGCCCGGCAGGCCAGCCACCTGGGCGACTACGGCCTCTCGCAGCCCACGCTCTGGATCGGCCTGGGGGTCTTCGCGGTGGGCATGGCGATCAACCTGCACGCCGACACGGTGCTCTTGAACCTCCGGAAGCCGGGGGAGACGGGCTACAAGGTGCCGATGGGCGGGCTCTACCGCTTTGTCACGTGCCCGAACTACCTGGGTGAGATGTTGGAGTGGTTGGGCTGGGCCGTCGCCACCTGGTCGCTCGGCGGGCTGGCGTTCTTCTTGTACACGTCGGCCAACCTGCTGCCGCGCGCTCTGCAGAACCACCGCTGGTACCGGGAGACCTTCTCCGACTACCCCAGTGAGCGCCGGGCCCTGGTCCCGTACGTGCTGTGAGCTTCGACGCGCTGGGGCTCTGCGGGCCGCTCCAGAAGGCGGTCGAGCGCGCCGGGTGGATCACCCCCACCTCGGTCCAGCAGCAGGCGATCCCGCCCCTGCTCGCGGGCTCGGACGTGATGGCGTCGGCCCGCACCGGGACCGGCAAGACGGGGGCCTTCCTGCTCCCCGCGCTCCAGAGGCTCCACCTCGAGCCGCGGTCGGCCCCGGAGCAGGGCTGCCGTGTGCTCGTGCTCACGCCCACCCGCGAGCTCGCCGAGCAGATCGACGCGGAGACCGAGGTGTTGGCGAGCCGGCTGGCCTTGTCGCACGGTGCCGTGTTCGGAGGGGTGAACCACCGCTGGCAGGTGCGCATGCTGGGCCGCGGGCTGCAGGTGCTCACCGCCACGCCGGGGCGGTTGTTCGATCTGGTGGATCACCGCCGTGCGCGCCTGGACGCCGTGGACCTGGTGGTGCTGGACGAGGCCGATCGCATGCTCGACCTGGGCTTCCTCGGCGATGCCGACCGTGTGCTGCGCTCGGTGCCGTCCACCTGCCAGCGGGCGCTCTTCTCCGCCACCCTGCCGGCCGAGGTGCGCGCCCTCGCCCAGCGCATCCTGCGCGACCCGGTGGTCATCGACGACAACCCGGACGCCGACACGGCGGAGCGCCTCGAGCAGGTCGTGTACCACGTGCTCTCACGGGACAAGCAGGCGCTCCTGGAAGCGATCCTGGAGGCCCGCCGGCCGGCCCGCACCCTGGTGTTCGCCGCCACCCGGGAGCGGGTCGAGCGCTACGCCCACGGCTTGCGTGAGCACGGCTTCGCGGCCGCGCCCCTCCATGGCAAGCGCACCCAGGCCAAGCGTGCGTCGGTGTTGGAAGCCTTCAAGTCCGGTTCGCTGAAGGTGCTGGTGGCCACCGATCTGGCGGGCCGCGGGCTCGACGTGCCGCGGGTCGATCTGGTGGTGAACCTCGACATGCCGCGCACGGCCGAGGACTACGTGCACCGGGTGGGCCGCACCGCACGTGCGGGCGAGGCCGGCGTGGCCATGAGCTTCTGCGACCCGAGGGAGCAGCCCCGCAAGCGCGCCATCGAGAAGCACCTCGCCCAGCGGCTCGCGGTCGACAAGGACCACCGCTGGCACCTCGAGGCCCGCACGCCGCCCAAGAAGGACAGCAAGGCCGGAGGGCAGCGCAAGGTGCGGAAGCGCTGACGGCTACTGCCGGAACATGTCCACCGGCGTGCCTGCGGCCGGGTCGCCCTGGACCGTGCCGTTGTAGAGCACTTCGGCTGCACGCATGTCGTCGCAGTCCTTGCCGCTCTGGCTGGTGAAGAGCGCGCCGTAGGGGTAGCCGGAGCAGCCGTCCGAGCCGAAGTAGTCCTGCTGCACGGCGTCCCAGGTGTGGGGGTGGTTCGAGCAGCTGTCCACGCCCCAGCCACCGGACCACCCGTCGCCGAAGTAGCAGGGTTCTGCTGCCGAACCGAGGCTGTACCGGTCGGTGTTGATCTGGCTGCACCGGAACGCGTAGGCGCTGTCGAACCCGGTGATGACCTCGTTGCTCCCGCATCCGCTCCCCCGGCTGATCGGCAGGGCATCGACCAGGATGTCGTCTGCGGGCAGCGGGCAGCAGATGAAGTTGGGTCCGTCGCCGTCGTCCATCATGTAGGTCGCGTAGTCGAGCGGGCAGTCCTGGGGGCCGGTCCCGGCCATGTGGACCATGGTGAGCACCGAGCAGGTCTCGGGCTCGTGCTCGGGTGGAGCCGTGTCTTCGGGGGGCGCGCCCGAGTCGACCGGTGGACCCGTGTCTTCGGGGGTGCTGTAGGTGGTACCCGGGTCGCCGGTGTCGCTGGGACGCGCGGCGCCGGTGTCGTCACCCCGGACGTCCGTGACGGTCGTGAAGCCGCTCTCGGAACAGGCGGCAAGGAGCCATGCGCTGAGCATGTTCACCCGTCGGAGCCACCCCCTTCATCGCAGGTCGGTGACCTCGGGGCGATGACAGGGCGGCTACTGGCCCACGTAGCCGAGCGCCTCGAGGGCGGAGAGGTCGTCCATCTGCACCGCGTCGCTCGCGGCGGGCGCCTCGATCGCCTCGACCGCCTCGATCAGCGGATCGCCGATCGGCGCGCTGCCGGGTCGGTGCTCGTCAGGGTCGTGGTCGAGGTGGAAGTAGCGTGCGTCGCCGGTGGCCTCGGTCACGATGAGGCGCGCGTCGGAGGTGCGGGCGCTGCGCTCCAGGTGGTCGTGGAGGTTGCCCCAGGCGGTCACCACCCGGTCCGGTGGCTGCGGCTGGCGCAGGTCGACGCCCCGGGCGTCCAGACCGGCGGCGGCCCGGAAGGTGCTGGGGATGTCGGCGATGGAGGCGGCCTCGTCACGCACCCCCGGCTGCAGGCCCGGGGCCACCAGCACCAGCGGGACGTCGGTGACGACCCCGTGATGGGAGTGGGCGTGGCCGATGTGGTCGTGCTCCCACAGCTCCTCGCCATGGTCACTCGTGAGGGCGACGAGGCCTTCGTCCAGCACACCCTTGGCCTCGAGGGCGTCCAACAGGGGCGCCAGGTTGGCATCGGTCAGCGCCGTCATCTCGCGGTACGCGGTCATGGTGGCCGCGCGGCGCTCGGCGTCGACAAAGGCACCCGTCTTCAGGTCGCCCGTGGTCACGCTCTGGAAGCGGGGATCGCTGGAGCGGTCGTAGGGCATGTGGGGGTCGATCACATGGATCCAGAGGTACCAGCCCGTGGCGGGCGCCGACTCCACCCACGACACCGCGCGTTCCACCAGGGCGTCGGAGTACGTGGGCAGCGTGGGCCGACGAGGGACGCCCATCACGAGCAGCTTGTGCGAGAAGTTGTCCAGGGAGTGCACGAAGCGATCGAAGCCGCGGTCGAAGCCCATCTGGCGACTGACCCAGGGGTTCGCGGCGATCGCGGCCGTGGCGTAGCCCGCGGCCTTCAGCTCCTCCGCGAGGGTGGGGATCTCGGGGTCGATGCCCTGGTAGTGGCCGGACGGGTGGTAGCCCGCGCCGTGGGTCCCCGGGAGGGCCCCGGTCGCGAGCGAGGCGGTGGCCGGCAGGGTCCATGACGATGTGCTCATCGCTGCTGGCCACGCCGCCCCCCGCGCTGCGAGGCGTCGGTAGGTGGTCATCTCCTGCCCGACGTCCTGACGAAGCGTGTCGATGCTGATGAGGACCAGCGGCGGCCCGCTGCTCGAGGACGCCGGGAGGCTTCGGTGACCGGGCTGCTTCAGCTCGACGAGGAGGCGCTCCCGGGTGGCCGCGTGCGCCTGCCCACGAAGGGCTTCGATCTGGTAGCCGGTGAGCTCGAAGAGCACGGCGTAGCGCATGCCGACGCCGGCCACGAGCGCCAGCGCGCAGCCGACCAGCACGCCGGGCCCGAACATCCGGTCCAGCACCCGCACCAGCCAGGCGAGCACGCCGATCGAGCCGACCGCGTAGACCGCCACCGCCAGGCTGCCCGCGGGCTTCAGGGTCATGAGCGCCATGAGCAGGCCGGCGGCCGCCGGCAGGAGCGGCGAGCGCCAGACCCCTCGACCCAGCACGATCTGGCAGGTGCCGAGGAGCAGGAGCGCCGCCCACTCGAGCACGAGCTCCAAGGTGCTGTGGGGGACGAGTGACCGGTGGGTGAAGTAGGTCTCGACGCCGCCGAGGGCCAGCCAGGGAAGGACGAGGGCGCGGTGGGAGCGTGACGACACGGCGGGCATCCTATCGGAGGCCTTCGGGTGCGAGGCGTTCCCGGGTGCCGACGGCGGACCAGCCCTGGAGGAGGTCTTCGGCCTCGTCGAAGCTGGCGCCCACCTCGCCGTCGCGCCCGGCGGGGAACCAGGCCTGGTCGATGGCGAGGAGCGCGGCCGCAGCCTGGACCTGCTCGGGGCTGTGGCACGGGGCGAGCAGCACGGCCGGCTGGTCGCAGGCGAAGGCCACGAAGAAGGGGTCGCTCGCGAAGACGGCGCCCTCGGCCTCGGGGCACACCCAGTCGCGCTCCGGTGCGCTGCGGGTGTAGAGCACCCCCATCGTGACCGAGGTGCCCGCGACCGCCAGTCCCAGGGCGGCTGCGACTCCCGGATGCAGGGCGCGTGCCCGGATCCAGGCGGCGATGCCCACGGCGGCGAGCGCGCAGGCCAGCGGGGCGACGGCCGACAGGGAGCGGAAGACGGTGCCGCTCCCGCCGACGGCCGGCGCGAGCGCGATGACGATGGGCGGGAAGAGCAGCGTGTAGGCCGCGCCGCGCCGCACCACGGGCTGGGTGCGCAGGGTCCAGGCACCCACGAGCGCCAGCAGGGGGACCAGCCCAGCGCCGGCGATCAGCGGCACGACCAACACGTCGAGCAGCTCTCCGCCGACGGTGTGCAGCCGCTCGCCCAGGCCGCTGGCGGGGGCTGCGCAGGTGGCGCCCTCGGGGAACAGGGCCTGCGCCGTGCTCCCGCGCAGGGCGAGGAAGCGTTCCCCGCCCAACCAGAGGCCTCGGGCTTGCCAACCAGCGAAGGCGAGCAGGCCTGCGGCGCCCGCGAGCAGGCGGTGGCCGCGGCCGGACCAGGCCAAGCCGAGCAGGAAGCCGTCGCCCCGGGTCAGCGCCGCCGCCGCCGCCACCAGCGGTAGCGACCGGTGTTGTGTGGCCACGGCGAGGAACCCGAGCCCGCCCAGCACGCCGTAGAGGGCGATGCTGTCGGGGGTGGACAGGAAGCGGGCGTAGCCCAGGCCGGTGGCGGCGAGCAGCCCCGCCAGCACGGCGGTGCGCCCCGGTGCACCGACGGCACGGGCCAGAGCCCACGCCAGAGGAGCCCAGAGAGCGCCGAGCAGCACCGTGGTCACCTGGCCCCACCCGCCCAGCCAGGCCTCGAGCACGAGCACCCGAGACGGCAACGGCATCCAGTGCAGGTCCGCAGGCTGCGGGAGGCTGGCCGGCAGCGCGGCGTGCAGCCAGGCCGCGTTGGTCACGGCGCCGTGACCAGCCGCAATGTGGCGCGCGACCTCGCTGTAGTAGGCGGGATCCCAGTCGCTGGGTCCGGGCACTGCCAGTGCCCAGAGCGCGTGCACCAGCAGGCCGGCGGCCCAGAGCAGTGCGGGGGTGCGCATCAGGCTCCGGGCAGCGGCACGAGTCGGGTAGGGGTGCCGCTGACCAGGACACTCCAGGCGCCGTCGCTCCAGAGGGGCACCGCCCAGCCGCTCTCGTCCACGGTGCTGACCACGGTGTCGCTCCAGCCCAGCGGGTCGCGCTCGAGCAGGTGGATCTGGCGGGTGCCCACCGCCAGGATGCGCTCCCCGACCAGGTCGATGGCGCGTACGCTGTAGTCGTCGTCGAAGCCGGCCAGGGTGCGGCCCTCCTGCCAGTCCGGCCCGACCAGCATGCGGACCCGGGCGACGGCGTGCTCGCCGTAGGCGTAGTGCCAGCCGTCGCCCACCAACAGCTCGGGGTGGCCGTCGGCGTTCAGGTCGGCCAGCGCCAGGCTCTGCAAGCCGCGGCGGGTGGGCAGGACCCGGGGCTTGGACGACTTGGTCATCAGGCGCAGGTCGCCGTCGGACTTCGGCTTGTCGCCGTAGATGCGCCCGACCAGCACCTCGGTGTCCGACAGCGGGACCTGCACGGTGGCGAGGCCCTCCACGAGCTCGGGGGTGTACGTGCCGTCGGCGGTGAGCCAGCCTCCCTGCACCTTCGAGCGGTCCTGGAACGCGGCCATCCACAGCTTGCTGCCCAGGACCCGCAGCTGCGGGACCTGGCTGCGCCCGGTTCGGCGTTCCCAGACGAGCTCCGCCCCCTGGTGGTCCAGTCGCCACACCCGCTGGCTCGCCTCGCGAGCCACGCGCCCGGCCCCGGTGGCGACCCACAACACCTCGCGGTCGCCGGCGATCATGCGGGCGCTCGCCTGGAGCTGGCCACCGAGCTCGACGCTGTGATCGAGCCAGGTGGCGGTGCCCGCGAGCAAGAGCACCGGGTCGTCGTTGCCGTCCCCATCGAAGTCCGCAGCAGCCACTCCGTCGCTCGGGCCGAGTTCGGTGACGGACCGGGGGACCTGGGTTGGTGCGGAGGTCGAGCAGGCGATCGCGAGGAGGAAGCTGAGCATGGGACGAAACCGCTATCCACCCCCGGTGCGCCTGTGTATGTTGCGCCCCAGAACGGGCAGGCAATGGACTGGGACGAGGACGACGTAGACCGTACGCCAGGGGTGCGCCCGTTGGTGTTTTCCGCCCACGACGAGGGTCGGGACTGCCGGTCGTTGTTCCTCGCGCCCGCGGATCTTCCGGCTCTGCTCGGAGCCCTCCAGCCCTTCGCGGCGGGTGGCACGCTGGCGGTGCTGTCCCCGCTTCCTGCACCGATTGGCTGCTGGCCCCTCGATGGTGGCGGCTGGCTCGGGCCCGCCGAAGCGCTCTACGGGCTGCACGCACCGGTCGAAGCGCTGGTGGTGCGCCACGACGTCACACCGCGCGAGGTCGAGCGCCATGTGCCTGCGAGCCTGCTGGCGTGCCCGGACCACGCCCTCCCGGTGGAACTCGGCGCCCGCTTTGCCTTGATCCTCACGCCGGAAGGCCACGCGATCGTGCTCGCCCGCGATCAGCGTCCGCTGCGCGCCGTGCTCGCGGGCCAGCTCGAGGGCGCGGCGCACCCGGTGCTCGGCCATGGCACGCCCGCCTTGGACGAGGAGAGCCTCGACCAGCTCATCGAGCCGATCCACATGGCGGATTGGCGTCGGGCAGCGTTCGAGCGGAGGCAGCGCTACCGCGTGCTGCGGGTGGACACTTGCGGTGAGCAGGGGTGCGAGCGCACCCGGAAGTGGGTCGGTCCGCTGGGTGAGGGTGGCTGGCGCGCCGACTGGTCCTGGTAGACGTGCTAACCCGAGGGCTGTGACCCTCCTGAACGCTCCCGAGGCCCTGGCCTCCGCACTCGATGGCCTGGTCGGCACCGTGGCCGTGGACACCGAGTTCCACCCCGAGTTCCGGCGCGTGCCGCGTCTCCTGCTGATCCAGCTGCGCGGAGAGGGTGGCGAGGTCCACCTGATCGATCCGCTGGCGTTCGACGACCTGGGTGCGATCGGCGCCGCGCTCCGAGGCCGCACGCTCCTCTTCCACGCGGCCGCCCAGGACGTGCGCCTGTTGCGGCGTCGCTGCGGCCTCGAGCAGGTCCGGGTGCTGGACGTGCAGGTGATGGCGGGGCTCGCGGGCCTGGACTACCCACTCTCGCTGGACGCGCTCAGCCGCGAGCTGCTCGGGCGCGCGCCCGTCCCGGGGGCGGGTCTGTCCGACTGGAGCCGCCGGCCGCTGTCCCAGGCGCAGATGGCCTACGCCGCAGGCGATGTGCGCGACCTCCACGCGCTCGCAGACCGCTTGAGCGATCGCCTCGGCGAGCTGCGGTCCCTGGCCGGTCCCGCGAGCGAAGAGCGCCTGGCGCGTGCGCTTGCGCCGGACGTGCCGTCGGATCGCCTCCGGGGCTTCGCGGCGGCGCGCGTGCTCGACGCTCTCGGTCGCGAGATCCTGCTCCGCTTGTTCGGGTGGCGGGAGCGCGTGTCGCGGGAGAGCAACAAGCCGCTGCACCAGGTGCTGGGTGACGGGGTGATCCTGGATGTGGCGCGACGGGCCCCGTCGACCGTCGAGGAGCTGGCGTCGAACCGTCGCTTCCCGAAGGGGGTGTTGAAGAACCACGGCGCGACGCTCCTGCAGGTGGTGGCCGAGGCCCGGGCGGTGCCCGAAGCGCAGCGGCCGCCGCCCGTGCCGCGGGCGGATCCGCGGCTTCGGGGGCGGGAGGCGCTTCTGCGGGCCTGGGCCGAGGCGGTGGCGCACCGGGACGGGGTGAGCCCGCGCCTGATGCTGCCGCCGGACGTCCTGGACGCGCTCCTGCAGGGTGAGCCGCCCCCCACGTCCCTGGGCTGGCGTGCCGATCGCTGGGGGCAGGAGCTCCGGGCGGTGTTGGCGGGCCGGATCGCCCTCGTCGGGTCGCCTGACGGTGTGGCGATCCTGCCTGAAAAACAGCTTGCGAACGGGGAAACCTGAGGTAACGTCGCGCGACCCTGGGTCCGAAGGGTCAAGGTGGATTGGGTCATGACGAACAGAGCTTCCAGCCGGCGCGGGGCCACAGCCATCGAGTACGCGCTCATCGCGGTGATTCTCGCGCTCGCCATCGTGACGGGAGTCAAGAGCATCGGCACGAACCTCGACTCCGTGCTGTTTGCCGCGTCAGACAGCGTGCAGGACGCCAACGACGCGTTCTAGCTCAGGTCTCCCGCGGGCGATCCGAAGCGGGCACTCGAGCGATCAATCCCGTCCTTTCTTCCGGGCGAGGGTTGATCTCTGTTTCGACCCTAGGTAGCGTTCCGCCGCACCCCCGGGCTCCACCCGGTACAGGGTGGAACAATTCCCTCAGGAGTCCCTCCATGATCCGTGCCTTCCTTCAAGACGAGTCTGGCGCCACCGCAATCGAGTACGGCCTGATCGCCGGTCTCGTCGCCGTCGCCATCATCGCGGCCCTCGGCGCCCTCGGCGGTGGCCTCGACACCCTGTTCTCGGGTGTTGCGGACGAGGTCTCGAGCGCAGCCAGCAGCCTCTAGCGAGCACAGCTTCTGCGAGGGGTGCTCGGCGCTGCCGGGCACCCCTCTCGTGCGTCTGGAGGGCGCGCATGAGATACTGGGCGCCAGGAGAGAGGGTCGATGCAGCCGAGAGCACAGACGGGTGGGCGCGCCAAGGCCTACCTGTTCCTGGGAGTGTCGATGGTGGCGGCTGCGATGGCGGCTGCTGTGGTCTTCCAGCTGATCCGTCGCTACGACCAGGAGCTGCAGGAGGCGCGTGCTCCCAAGGAGACCGTGGCCGTGGTGGTGGCCAAGCGGACCCTGCACATGGGCGTGCCCATCACCGAAGACGACATCGCGCCGCGGCTCCTGCCCCCCGAGATGGTGCCGCTCGGCGAAGACCTCACCTTCCCCTCGGCGGACCTGGTCATCGGCCGCACGCCGCGCGAGCGCGTGCTGGTCAACGAGATCGTGCGCACGGAGCGGCTGGCGCGTCGGGACGCCGGTGTGGGCCTCAACGCGGTCATCACGCCGGGCATGCGCGCCATGGCGGTGCAGACCGCCAACGACGAGGCGGTGGGCGGCTTCGTTCGGCCCGGCAACTACGTCGACATCATCGTGACCATCAAGCCGGGCGACAGCGAGGTCGATCGGCAGGTGCGATCCAAGGTGCTCCTGCAGGGCATCAAGGTGCTCGCCGTGGGCGACTCCCTCGAGGGCAGCAACGCCGCCACCGAGGAGAAGAAGAAGAAGAAGAGCACGCGACGCTCCAAGCCGATGGTCACCATCGAGCTCACGCTCGAGGAAGCCGAGGAGCTCGCGCTCGCCACGGCGAAGGGCGACATCCACCTGGTGTTGCGCGCCGACATCGACATCACCAAGGAAGAGACCAACGGCGCCACGGCCACGGCGCTGTTGGGTCTGTCGCCGGGCGAGCCGGAAGAGGCGCCCGTGGTGGCGTCCAGCGCGCCGCTCGTCGAGAGTGGGCCCAAGGCCGAGGTGATCAGCGGTTCCGACCGCGTGGGCGTCACCTTCCAGGATGGCGTGGCCAAGGAAGACAAGAAGCGGCGCTAGCGCGCGTTTGGAGCGGATGATGCGGTGGTGGTGGACGAACTTCGTGGCCGCGCTCGCGGTGGTCGCGGCGCTGCTGGTGGCGGTGCCGGCCGATGCCCAGGACGTGACGCGGCGGCAGTGGCTGGACGTCGAACGAGGCCAGTCCCACATCGAGGACGTGGGGCGCACCTACAACCGGATCCTGATCTCCGATCCCGACGTGGCCGAGGTCAAGGCGCTCACGGAGCGCCAGTTCCAGCTGCGTGGCCTGGAGGTCGGGGTGACCGACCTCTGGATCTGGTACGCCGACAAGCCCAACGACCCCGTCGTCTACCAGATCGCGATCCACCAGGATCTGAGCGACCTGCTGCGCCGCGTGGCCGACATCGTGGACGACGGCCTCCCACCCCGCGTCTACGCGATGAAGGATCGGCTCGTCGTCGATGGATCGGTGGCCGACCTCGAGACCCTCGAGCGCATCGCCATGGTGGCGCGGGTGTACGACCCCGAGTTCGTCAACCTGATGTCCGTGCGAGGCGATGCTCAGGTGCAGCTTCAGGTCACCTTCGCCGAGGTGAGCCGCTCGGCCTTGCGCGAGATGGGCCTGAACGCCCTCTGGGGCGACGGGGACCTCGGCTTCGGCGTGGTCGGCCCCAACTCCGGCACGGCCGGGGTGGTGGCCCGGCAGCAGCTGTCCAACTACATCTACGGGGGCGTGGCGCCGTCGGCGTCGTCCAGCGGAACCTTCAACATGCTCGGCGTGGTCGGCGACCCGATCGATCTCGCCTTCACCATGTCGGTGCTGGAGCAGAACTCGATCACGAAGGTCCTGGCGGAACCCACGCTGGTGGCCCTCTCCGGTCAGCAGGCCGAGTTCCTGGCCGGTGGCGAGATCCCCATCCCCGTCGCGCAGAACGCGGGCCAGATCACGATCGACTTCAAGGAGTACGGGGTCAAGCTGGTCTTCGTGCCCACCGTGCTCGCGGGTGAGGTCATCGACGTGCGCGTGTACATCGAGGTCTCCGAGGTCGACAGCAGCACAGGAACCCGGATCGTCGGCATCGAGATCCCCGGCTTCAAGGCGCGCAAGTCCGAGTCCCACCTCCGGGTGCAGGACGGGCACACCTTCGCCATGGCCGGCATGCTCTCCGAGAGCACCCGCTACGCCAAGGCGGCGGTGCCGGTGCTCGGCGAGCTGCCGCTCATCGGCGCGCTCTTCCGGTACGTCTCCCACGACCGCGAGGAGACCGAGTTGATGATCTTCGTCACGCCGAAGCTGGTCCGGCCGATGGCCCCTGGCGAGGTGCCCGACCTGCCCGGCTCGATGGAGGACAACAACCCGAACGACTTCGAGTTCTACCTGCTCGGTCGCGACCACCGCACCGGCTCCCAGGACTACAGCCCGGCGGGCTCGGCCGGACTGCAGAGGTAGCGCCGATGGCAACCGCTGGCGGCGTGGCCACCATCCTGGTGGTCGGCTTGGACGAACGAGGTCTACGCGAGCTCCGAGAGCACCTCGGCAGCGAGGCGCTGTTGCCCGCGTCGTCCATTCGGTACGACGAGGCACCGGAGGCGGTGCGTCGGACGCGGCCCACGGTCGTCGTGGTGGGCTTCGATCTCGACGGCGACGCGGCCGTGGAGACCGGCGCGCGCCTCGCCCAGACCTTCGAGTCCGTGCAGATGGTCGCGATGTGCAGCCGGAGCGACCCCATGCTCATCCGGGCTGCGATGCGGGCGGGGTACCGCGAGTTCGTGGTGCTCCCAGAAGACGCGCCGCAGCTTCGCCAGGCGGTGGTCGATGCCACCCTGGGCGCGGCGGAGGATCCGGACCGCGGTCAGCTGATCGCCTTCTGCGGCAGCAAGGGCGGCGTGGGCACCACGGCCATCGCCATCAACCTCGCCGCCGAGCTGTCGCCGGTCTACCGCACCCTGGTCGCGGATCTCGACTTCTCGATGGGCGATGTCGCGGCCTTCCTCGACCTCCAGGCACCGAGCGACGTGGGCCGGGTGCTCCAGAGCCTGGATCGGCTCGACGAGCGCATGCTGTCGGGGTCGGTGGCGGTGCACCCCACCGGTGTGCACGTGCTCGCCCAGCCGCGCGAGCTCGACGACCACACGGGCCTGCGCGGCGACGCCATCCTGCGGCTGTTGACCGTGTGCTCGCGCAGCTACCAGTACGTGCTCCTGGACTGTGGCGGCCACATCGACGAGGCCACCCTGACCGCCATGAGCTCGGCCGATCTGCTGTTCCTGGTCTGCACCCCCGATGTGCCGGCGGTCAAGAACGCCTGGCGTCGCCTGCAGCTCCTGGACCGGGTGGGCATCGACCGGGCCCGCGTGCGACTCATCGTGAACCAGTACGACCGCAAGTCGGTGCTCCGGGTGAAGGACATCGAAGCCAACCTCGGCATCCGGGTGGCGTCCACGGTCGCCCTGGACGAGAAGACCCTGTCCACCGCGGTGAACGACGGTCGGCTGGTGCGTGAGGTCAACAGCCGCTCCCAGGCCGCCAGGGAGATCGCCGACCTCATCAACCTCGTCGCCGACGACGACGAGGTGGTCGAGCACGCTCCTCAGAAGGGCGGCATCATGAAGTGGTTCTCATGAGGAGCGACGGGTGAGTTCACGCTTGATCGACCGGGTGCGCGGCGCTCAGTCCCGCTACCAGTCCGGCACCAGCAAGACCGACGAGAAGGAGTTCGAGCGGATCAAGCGCGGGCTCCACAACGAGCTCATCGAGTCGCTGGACTTCGACCAGGTCACCAAGACCCCCCGTGAGCAGCTCGCGGCTCGGCTCCGCAACACCCTCACCGAGCAGGTGGAGATCCGTCAGCTGCCGCTCAACCGCATGGAGCGCGAGCGGCTCGTTGACGAGATCCTCGACGACATCCTCGGCCTCGGACCGCTCGAGCAGCTCCTGCGCGACCCCGAGATCTCCGACATCCTGATCAACGGCTACAAGCAGGTCTACATCGAGAAGAAGGGCGTGCTGCAGCGGCACCCGATGACCTTCCACGACGAGCGCCACCTCGCCCAGATCATCGACCGCATCGTGTCGGCCGTCGGGCGGCGCATCGACGAGACCACGCCCATGGTGGACGCGCGGCTGGCCGATGGCTCCCGCTTCAACGCCATCATCCCGCCCATCGCGCTCGATGGCGCGTGCGTCTCGATCCGGCGCTTCGGCACCGTGCCGATCACGGCCGACGATCTGGTGGCCTTCGGCAGCTGCCCGCGCCCCGTGATGGAGGTGTTGAAGGGCTGTGTCCAGTCCAAGCTCAACCTGCTCATCTCGGGGGGCACCGGCACCGGGAAGACCACGCTCTTGAACGTGATGTCCAGCTTCATTCCGGACAAGGAGCGCATCGTCACCATCGAGGACTCCGCGGAGCTGCAGCTGCAGCAGTCCCACGTGGTCCGCCTCGAGACCCGGCCGCCCAACCTCGAGGGCAAGGGCGAGGTCGACCAGCGCGACCTGGTGAAGAACTCGCTCCGCATGCGTCCCGACCGCGTGATCCTCGGCGAGATCCGGTCCGAGGAAGCCATCGACATGCTCCAGGCCATGAACACCGGGCACGAGGGTTCGATGGCCACGATCCATGCCAACACGCCGCGCGATGCCCTGGCTCGCGTGGAGACCATGGTGGGCCTGGGCATGTCCAACGTGTCCGATCGCGCCATCCGCGAGATGATCAGCCGCGCCCTCGACGTGGTCGTGCAGCTCGGGCGCGCGCCCGACGGCTCGCGGCGCATCGTCGCCGTGAGCGAGGTGGTGGGCATGGAAGGCGACGTCATCACCAGCCAGGACATCTTCCGCTTCAAGCAGACCGGCGTGGACGACGCCGGCAAGGTGCACGGCGAGTTCCTCGCCACCGGCACCCGCCCTCGCTTCGCCGGGCGGCTCGCCTCCTACGGCATCGACATCACCCCGGACACGTTCCGCTTCCGGATGAAGGTGTAGGTCGTGTTCGGTGCCGACCGCCTGCTGGTCATCGGCCTGGTCGTGGTGGTGTTCACCGCGGTGATGATGGCGTTCCAGGGAATCTACTGGGCCACCCAGACCAAGAAGCAGGAGAAGGAAGCCGAGCTCAGCCGGCGGCTGGGCACCGTGGTCACCAAGACCGCCGACGCCTTCACCATCCGCCGCGCGCGGGATGGCTTCGTCGGCGAGCTCGAGAGCCTGCTCGCGCAGGCCGACGTGGGCTACGACCTCGGAGGGCTGTTCGTGCGCGTCGGCTTCGTGGGCCTCGTCGGGCTGGTGTGCACGGGCTTCGCCGTGGGCGGGCCGCTGAGCCTGTCGGGCGCGGCCTTCGGCTACTACCCCATCGCTCGGCTCCGAGGCCTGGCGGAGGACCGCAACCGCAAGGTCACCGAGCAGCTGCCGGAGGCGCTCGATCTGCTGGGCCGGTCGCTGCAGGCCGGGCACGGCATCTCGGAGGCCATGCGTGTGGTGGCGGAAGAGCTGCCCCAGCCGGTGGCGGGCGAGTTCGGCCGGGTCTACGAGGAGCACAACCTGGGCGTGGACTTCCGCGAGGGCATGTCGCACATGGTCGCGCGGAACCCCTCGAACTTCGACGTGAAGATCTTCGCCAGCTCGGTGCTGTTGCAGCGCGACACGGGCGGCAACCTGATCGAGATCCTCGAGAACCTCTCCAACACCGTGCGCCAGCGCTTCATCTTCCAGGGCAAGGTCAAGAGCCTCACCGCCGAAGCGCGCTTCTCGGCCTTCATCCTGGCCGGGCTGCCGTTCTTCGTGACCTTCGCGCTGATGTACCTGCGGCCGAACTACCTGTTGCCGCTCGTGCACGACCCGCTGGGCCGGATGTTCCTCGGCTACGTCATCCTGAGCTTCCTGATGGGCGTGTTCGTGATGCGCGAGCTGTCGCAGGTGGATGTCTGATGAACGTCACCGTGATCGCCATCGTGTTCTTCGCCGCGCTGACCGTGCTGGCGTTGGCCTATGGGCTCTGGCTCGCCATCAACCCGGAGCGCTCGGCGCGCGACCGCCTGAGCGAGCTGACCGCCGGCACGGCCCCGGCGGGTCCCAACCTCGTGTCCACCCCGGTGGACCCGCGCCTGCAGGCGGTCACCAAGCTCGCGCGGCCGGCCGATGTCGACGAGGCGGATGCGCTGCGTCAGCGGCTCATCCAGGCGGGCTACCGCGGTCGCCAGAACGTGGAGCTGTATTCGCTGACCCGGATGGGGCTCGCGCTCACGCTGCCCATGTCGTGGGCGCTGATCCCGTCGGACGCCAACACCGCCACGTCGCTGTTCATCGTGCTCCTGCTGGCCACCCTCGGCTACTACCTGCCGGCCATCCTGGTGCAGAACTCGCTGCAGAAGCGGCAGGAAGCCATCGTCCGCACCTTCCCCGACTCGCTCGACCTGATGGTGGCCTCGGTGGAGGCCGGCCTGGGTGTGGACGCGGCCTTCCAGCGCGTGGCCACCGAGATGGTGGAGGCCGCCCCCATCCTCTGCGCCGAGTTCCAGCTGGTGAACAACGAGGTGAGCGCCGGCATCGCGCGGGTCGACGCCATGAAGCGGCTCTACAAGCGCACCGGTGTCGACGACATCAACGCGCTCGTGAACGTGCTCACCCAGTCCGAGCGCTTCGGCACGCCGGTGGCCCGGTCGCTGCGGCTGCACGCGCGCATGGTGCGGACCAAGCGCATGCAGCGGGCCGAAGCCGCGGCCGCCGAGATCTCGCCGAAGCTCACGGTCGCGATGATCGTGTTCATCCTGCCGTGCCTGATCCTGATCCTGCTCGGCCCCGCCATCGTGGGCATGCGCGACAACCTGATCCCCGCCCTCGAAGCGGCCCAGGGCATCAAGTGAGCTGGCTCCTGTGGCTGGGCTGCGCCGGTCGCCTCGACCCTGCGGCGGTGTCGGAGACCTGGTCGGTGGACGACAAGGACCTGGTGCGCATCGAGCTGGTGGAGGCGCTCGTCGAGGCGGAGTCCTACGACCGGGCCCTGCATGCGCTCGGCGTGTTGAGGCAGGAAGGGCTCGACGACGCGCGGCTCGATCTCGCCCAGGCGCGGGCCTTGATCGGGCAGGGCCTGCCGTCCGAGGCCGTGGCGCTCCTCGAGGACATCCGCCGAAGCCCAGCCCAGCAGGCCGTGCTGGGGCTTGCCCGCTTCGACGCCGGCGACCCCGCGGGAGCGGCCGAGGCCTTCGACCACGCGGTGCGCAAGGGCGACGCGGGCGTTCCACGGTCGGAGCTCTACAACAACCTGGGCTTCTCGCTGGCGGCAGCCGGTGAGCACGCGGAAGCGCTCGAAGCCTACCGGCAGGCCTTGCTGCTCGACGCATCGATGGTGCGCGCCCGCAACAACCAGGGCTTCTCGTTGGCCGCGCTGGAGCGCGACGACGAAGCGCTGGCGGCCTTCCGACTCGCAGCGTCCGGTCATCCCCTCGGTGAGGCCGGTGAACAAGCCGACGCGCAGTACAATCTCGGTCTGGCCCGGCTCGCCCGCGGCGACGCTGCGGGTGCGCGTGTGGCCTTCACCGCCGCGCTGGCCTTCCATCCCGATCACGAGCGAGCGGTCGCCGCCCTCGCGCAGCTGGAGTCTCCATGACCCGCACCCTCCCGATCGCCCTGGTGCTCGCGTCGCTGACCGCGTGCGCCCACCCGGCCACCCTGCAGTACGACTACGCGCGCTCCTACCAGGAGACGATGGAGCTGCAGGCCGACCGTGACCGCGCCAGCGTCGCGGAGATGAGCTACGAGCTCACCGGGGTCGAGGCCCTCGACATCCGGATGCGCACCACCGAGGCGAGCACGGATCAGGAGAGCGGCGAGGCCGAGGCCGTGCAGAAGATCGCGGTCGAGTGATCCACCTGCTCGGCGGAATGCGCGGGTGAGCGCCCTGCCCATCGCCTGGCGGGTCGCCTTCGTGGCGGCCCTGGTGGCGGCGGCCGCCGTGCTGGTGGCGCTCGGACCGACCGTCTGGGACGCGGCGCGGCACCACGAGCGCGAGCAGGCGGCGGTGATGCAGGTGGCCCGCGCAGCCGCCGGCGCCGACCTGGCACAGCTGGCGGAGCGCGGCGTGGCAGCCCGCTTCGACGCCGAGGGCGCGCCACTCGAGGTCGTTCCGGAGTCCTTCCAGCAGGTGGCCGCGGAGCTGGCCGCTGGGTGCCTCGCGCGGAGCGGGACGTCGAGCGCGCGCGTCGCCCCCTTCGTCGAGGGCTGGGCGGGTGCGTGCGCCGCCGATGGCGAGGGGTGGGTGGTGGTGGGCTGGCCCGCCGAAGGTGGCGCCGTGTCCAGCCGGTTGTGGGCGCTCACGCTCACCTTGTCCATGCTCGCGGCGGGGCTCGTGGCCACGGCCGTGCGGCGCGGCCTGGCGCCCCTGGACGCGCTCACGTCGGCAGCGGGCCGGCTGGCTCGCGGGCAGCCCATGAAGCTGGAGCTGCCGGAAGAGCCGGAGCTGCGGCCGGTCGCGTCGGCTCTGGTCTCGCTCGCGGCGGCCCAGCAGGAGCGCGACGATGCGGTCGCCGCGCGGCTGGAGCTGAGCCAGCAGCTCGCGGGCATCGTCGCCCACGAGGTGCGGAACCCCCTGCAGAGCCTAGCGATGCTCACCGACCTGGCGTGCCACGAGGTCGATGCGGAGCGCCGCCGGGACCACCTCACCGCCATCACCCGCGAGCTGCAGCTGGTGGAGGAGGTCGTCCAGCGGCTCGTGGCGGGCGGCGAGCACCTCCACCTGGTCGTGCGCACGACCGACGTGCGGCTGCTGGCCCAGCGGTGCCTGGACCTCGTCGGCGTCGAGGGTGGCACCGACCTGGAGCTGAGAGGGGACGGCCACCTGGAGGTCGACGCGGCGCTCGTGCGCCGGGCCCTGGAGAACCTGGTCCGGAACGCTGCGCGCGAGGCCGCGCGGGTCAGGGTGTCGATCATCGACGGCGGATTGACGGTGGACGACGACGGTCCCGGCGTGGCTGCAGACCAGCGCCACACGGTGTTCCAGGCGGGGGTCTCCGGCCACGGCGGCACCGGGCTCGGGCTCGCACTCGCGCGCCGGGTAGCCGAAGCCCACGGTGGTAGCCTGCGGTGCGAGGCCTCGGATCTGGGCGGTGCCCGCTTCGTCCTACGTCTGGTGCCGGGAGACGCGTGAGCACGGTCCTGGTCGTCGACGACAACCGCACGGCAGCAGACGCCCTGGCGGCCGTGCTGACCCGCGAGGGCCACGCCGCGGAGGCGCTGTATGGCGGGGCGTCCGCGTGCGAGCGCCTCGATCGTGGCGGGGTCGACGTGGTGCTGACCGACCTCCGCATGGACGGCGTGGATGGGCTGGGCGTGCTGGAGCATGCGCGCGCGCTGGAGCGACCGCCCGAGGTGCTGGTCCTCACGGGCTACGGCGGTGTCGGCGAGGCGGTCCGCGCCATGCGGCTCGGCGCCCGCGACTTCCTCACGAAGCCCGTAGCGCCCTCCACGCTCCTGGAGAAGCTCTCGTCGCTCGGCGTGCCGGACGTGGCCGTGGACCTCGGCTCGTCGGCGCCGGCCGTGGCGCTGCGCGAGCGCCTGTCGGCGGTGGCGGCGGTGCGCAGCACGGTGCTGCTGGTCGGTGAACCGGGATCCGGGCGGCGACGGGCTGTGCGGTCGCTGGTCAGCGGCTCGCTGTCGGTGGTCACGAGCCCGTCGTCGGTGGGGGAGGCGGGCGACGCCGACACGGTGTTCGTGCCCGACGTGGACCGGCTGGGCGCGCTGGACCAGCAGGCCCTCGGCCGGCTGCTGGACCGGGTCGACGGACCCCGCGTGATCGCGTCGGCGTCGCCCGCCTGGCGCGGCTCGGAGCTCTACTACCGGCTGGCCGTCCTGGTGGTGCCCGTGCCGTCGCTCCGCGAGCGGGTGAGCGACCTGCCCGAGCTGGTCGAGGCCATCGTCAGCGAGCGCGAGCAGGCTCTGGGCCGGACCGCGCCCCGGCCCACGGAGGAGCAGCTCGCTGCGCTGGCCCGGCACCCGTGGCCCGGCAACCTGAGGGAGCTCGAGGCCGTGGTCGAGCGGGCGGTGGTCTTCGGGCGCTGGTCGCTGGACGCCGAGCCCGTCGAGCCCTCCGTGGTGGAGCTTCGCGAGGGCTTCTCGCTGCCCCAGCACCTCGAGAGCGTGGAGCGAGGCGTGTTGGTGCGGGCCATGGAACAGGCTGGCGGCGACCGCGCCGAGGTGGGGCGTCTGCTGGGGCTGGAGCGCAACACCCTGCGCTACAAGCTCAAGAAGTACGGCCTGCTTTGACGGCGGACGAGCTCGACCTCGGCCGCGCGGTACGCGGCGCGCTGCTCACGGCCCTGCTCGCCCTCGTCGCTGTCGGTGCCGGGGCCGTGGTCGTGTTCCGCAGCAGCTTCTCGGTCGACGACCTGCAGGGCGCGCTCGCCGGTGCCGATCCTGGCCTGGTGGTGGGCTCGATCTTCGCGATGAGCTCCGGCATGGTCTTCTTCGCGCTGCGCTGGCGGGCGCTCATGGCCGATGGCGGGGCCATCCCGGTCACGCCGCTCACGGGCGTGGTCTGTTCGGCGCTGCTCCTGAACTACGCCGCCCCAGGTCCGGTGGGCGAGCTGGCGGCGGCAGGAATCGTGCAGCGGCGCTGGGGCATTCCGGCGGCGGTGGCCTTGGCTTCGGACCTGCACGCGCGCTTTCTCGGGTTGGGACTGGCGGGGGTGCTGGCGGGTGGGGTGTGGCTGTTCGGCGACCTGCCCGTGCCGGCGGAACACGACGCGCTGATGGGGGCGGCCGCGGCGGCGATCTCGCTGGGCGCGGTGGGCCTGGCGGCCCTGTCGTCGCGCCCTCAGATCCTGCGTGGGCTGTCGTCGGCGACCGTGGGCCGGCTGGCGGGCGAAGGCGTGCTGGGACGGGCGGCGGGCTGGCTCGACCAGGCGGTCCAGCACCTGGCCGACGCGTTTCGCGGCGTGATCGCGTTGCCGGCGCGGGCCTGGGCGAGCGCGGCGATGTGGGCGCTCGGTTCCCATGGCGCCGTGACCACGGGCATCTGGCTGGGGGCCCTCGCGCTGGGCTTCGACGCGCCCCTGGGCGGGTGCCTCTTCACCTACGCGGCGTCGACGGCGGGGGTGGTCGCGCTCTTTGCCCTCCCCGGTGGAGGCCAGGTCGGCTGGGACGCCCTGTTCCTGGCCTTCTTCGTCACGACCACCGGAGCTTCGGCCGAGGTCGGACTCGCGGTCACCTTGCTGGTGAGGACCCAGCAGACACTCCTGCTCCTGGCCGGTGTGGGGGCCCTGGTGTGGACCGGGCGAGGCACGGGACCTCAGGTGGCGTCCGGGTCCTCGAAGAGCGAGAGGCCCACGTAGACGCCGGGCACGCCGTCGAAGCGCCCGGTTGCTGCGAGCTGGAGGAAGGTCTGCGGGCGCCAGGCCACGCCCGCATCCACCGCGGCGCCACCGTTCAGGCCCGCCGCCCACGCGGCCCGCGCGACGGGAACCAGCGCCTGGTCCGGCAGGATCTCCACCTGCGCGGAGAGGTCGGTGGTGAGGGCGGAGGGGGCTCCGAGCAGCCACACCGCGCCTGTGAGCCTCGCGGCCTCTCCGAGGGGCACTCCGGCCTCGGCGGTGCCCTGCAGGTAGTCGTTGCCGGGCCAGACGCTCAGAGCAGCCTTGGCGTGCACCGCTTCGCCGACCGCGAGCGAGCCGCCCACGAGCGGCAGGTCGCTCACGCCGACCGCGTGGTGGGCGTAGACACCGCCGTGCACCCCCGCCGTGATCTTCCCGAGCGGGCCTTCCGCCCAGCCGCCGATCACCTGGTTCTGGCCCCCGGCGCGGACAAACCCGAGGCTGTAGGGCACCAGGGGATTGCGCCAACCATCGACCTCCTCACCGGGCACGTGCAGCGGGCGTGTGCCCCCCGAGAGGGTCCAGCCGCCGGACAGCGCCACGGCGAGGTGCGCCTGTTCCGGGAACACGCTCGGCTCGGCGTGGAGACCGTCGGGAAAGCCTGGAGGCGGTGCCAGGAGGTCGAGGTCCACCCGTGCCGTCACGCTCCCGACCCCGAGCGTTCCCCCGACCTCCCCCTGGCGGGCCGCGAGGCCGGCGGCCTGCGTGCTGGCGTGGGCGACGCCCTCGACCCCGGCCGAGACGTCGAAGGAAGCAGCCTCGGCGAGCGCGGCGAGAAGGATGGACATGTCAACAGAATACCGCGGCCGCGGGCGTGTTAGGTCCGGGACCTGTCGAGGTGATGCATGGTGATGATGTCCCTGTTCGTCGTGGGCTGCGGTGAGAAGAAGGCTCCCGAGCCCGCCGTGGAGGCAGCGATCGAGGCCGCACCGATCGTGGAAGCCGCGCCGGAGCCGGAGCCGGAGCCCGAGCCCGAGCCCGAGCCGCCGGCACCCCCCGCCGACAACGCCGACCTCGACGTGTCGGTCAGCTTCGTGAGCGGCGAGACCCGGTCGGGCCACGTGAAGCGCATCGAGCGCTCCACCGACTGGTGGGGCGAGGCCGACTACACGGCCGACGAAGGCGACCTGCTGCTCACCCTCGAGGGCGAGGGCACCGAGGTGGAGTCGCCCTGGTCCGGCATCAAGAAGATCACCATCGTGCCCAAGGACGTGAGCTCCGGGGCCGACTGCACCTACTCCAGCGAGGTCAACCCCTGGATCTACACCTGCGAGCTGCAGACCCCCACCACCGCGGTGACCGTGGAGGGCAAGAGCTACACGGTGCAGAACCGCCAGCAGTGGCGCTTCGTGTTCGACGACGACAGCGAGCTCACCTTCTGGCTGAAGAAGTGGCCGGCGCGCCAGCAGGACGAGACCATCACCGACATGGGTGGCGGTGAGAACTACGACATGTACGCCGGCCTGCAGCAGCGTCTGCGCGACGAGCGCGGCTCGATGGTGACGTCCATCGCCATCAGCCACTAGCCCACCGGGTGTCCGACAGTCAGAACCTGGTCGTCCGCTTCCGGCGGTGGTTCGTCTGGGCCCTGGCCTTCGGCGTGCTGCTCTACGTCGGCGCCACTGTGTGGGTGGGCTTCGACGACATGGGCGAGCAGCTGGCGGGCTTCGCCTGGTGGATCTACCTGCCGGTGCTGCTTCTGACCCTGGTCAACTATGGCCTGCGCTTCGTGAAGTGGCACTACCTGGCCAACCAGATCGGCGCGAAGCTCGGCTGGATGGAGGATGCCCGGATCTTCCTGGCGGGCCTCGCCATGGTCATCTCGCCCGGCAAGGCGGGTGAGCTGCTCAAGCCCTACCTCGCGTCGCGCCGCACCGGCGTGGAGATGGCACGCACCATCCCCGCGCTCATCGCCGAGCGGCTCACCGACGGCATCGCCATGCTCATCCTGGCCGCCCTGTCGGTGTCGACCTACGCGGGCGATCGGGCCCACTACATCTGGATCCCCGCGGCCATCACCGCGGCGGGGCTGTTGGTGCTGGCCTCCGAGCGGCTCTCGATGGGCATCCTGCACGGCTTGCGGCGCATCGGTCCCATCGAGTCCATCGCCGCCAAGCTGGAGGTGATGTACGTCGCGATGCGCTCGTGCCTGGCGCCCGTGCCCTTCCTCGCCACCGTCGGGCTGAGCCTGGTCGCGTGGTGGGCGGAGTGTCTGGGGTTCTGGCTGGTCTTCAAGGGCCTCGGCATCACCACCTCACTCGAGGCCTGCACCTTCCTCTACGCCTTTGCCACGGTTGCCGGCGGCGCGATGCCGGGTGGGCTCGGCGTGGCGGACGGAGCTCTGCTCGGCGGAGCCGTCACGATCCTCGGGGTCTCGACCGGGGCCGCTGCCGCTGCCGCGTTGCTCGTGCGTGTGGCCACGCTCTGGTTCGGCGTTGGCCTGGGAGCCTTCGCGCTCCTGGGCTTCGAGTCGATGCTGCAGGGCGGCATTGAGCGCGACTACGAAGCAGCGCCGCCCGCGGGGGCCGGTCTCTAACGAGCCGCGTGGGCGGCGATGGTGTCGAGGATCTCGGCCCACGTGGCGTCGCCGTAGCCCTTCTCCACCGACAGCACGGTCATGTCGGGCGCCACGATGGCGAAGGTCGGGTAGCCGAAGTCGTCGTCCCAGTACGGCTGGAACACGGCGTAGCCCCACCCTCGGTCCTTGAGCACCGGCTCGCCGTCGCCGTAGGCTCCGAGCCAGCCCGAGAAGGTGCTGTCGTCGGGCTCCAGGTAGGGGGTGGCGAGACCGCCACCGAGCACGGTGAGCGCGTTCGCGGCGTACCCCGCGTCGGCGATCGCCTGCAGACCAGCAGGGGCGGCGGCCGACATGCTCTTGCACGGGCCGCAGTCCGGCTGCGCGATGTCCACGACCAGGTAGCGGCCGTGGAAGTCCCAGAGGTCGACGAGCTCGCCGCACGCGTCTTCCAGCCGGGCGTTCGGCACCACGGCTCCGTAGGACAGGCTGTAGTCGGTGGCCAGGGTGCCGGGGTTGTTGGTGGGCCACCCGCAGGCGTAGGGATCCTGCCGGGGCGTGTCGTAGTCGACGAGCAGCACGTCGGACGCGCTCTCGGTGCCGGTGCCCGTGGCCGCCAGCACCATGGTGCCGCCGTCGCTCAGCTCGTTCTCCGAGCTCCAGGACATCTCGAAGCTCTCGTCGAGCGCGACGGGTTGGACCTCTCCGAGCTCGCCGAGCGCCCAGTTCTCCAGCCCGCTCCGGTGCACCAGGCCAGCGCCGCCGTCGTCGTTCCAGGTGAAGCCCCAGTTCTCGGTGCGCTCCGCTCCACTCGACGAGATCTGCGCGTAGCAGTCGTCGTAGCCTTCGGTCATCACCGCCGTGCCGTCGTAGGTCACCGTGCAGGCCGGGCACAACCAGGGGCGATCCACGAACTGCTGGCCCTCGTAGGAGCGGCTGTAGCTGCAGTCCTCGAAGCCGTTGGCTTCGGCGTCGTCGTCGAAGTCCAGGGTCCAGGTCATCTCGGTCGACAGCGTCGTGGAGCCGAGGGTGGGTTCCGGGTCCTGCCCGGTGGGAAAGCCCGTGTCCGAGGTGGCGTCGGGGGAGGAGCCGGAGGTCGTGCAGGCGAGGAGCAGGAGAAGCATCGGCCGCAGCATAGACGGCTCGCGAGCCGCTGCCCGAACGAGCTTCGGAGGTTAGCTCGCCGCCAGGAGCCCACCATGGCCACTGCCCGCCTCGCCCAGCCGCGCTTTCGCAAGATGAACTGGGCGCTGTTCAACTACTTCATCGTGATGTGGCTGCCGATCGCGATCAGCACCACGCTGCTCGGGATCTACGGCTGGGCGAGCGGCACCGACGTGCACCTCGTGCGCTTCGTGGTCTTCCTGCTGGTGCTGCGCCAGTTCAACATCTTCACGCTCTCCACGCTCTTCCACCGAAGCTACAGCCACCGGCAGTTCGACTACCACCCGGTGCTCGAGCACCCGATGCGCGTGTGGAACTGGGTCTGGGCCGGCACCGGGGGGCGCGCCTGGTCGATCCTGCACCGCTGGCACCACGCGGCCGCCGACACCGAGGAGGATCCCCACAGCCCGACCAAGGTCGGTGGGAGCCTGAAGAACATCACCGCCCAGACCTTCAAGAGCTACCAGGTCTGCCTGCACGACCCGGAGCGCTTCCGGCGCTTCGAGTACAAGCTGCCCGACGATCGCTTCGAGCACTTTGTTCGGTGGCTGGAGGCCAAGGGCATCTGGGGCCTGGTGGTGGTGCGCATTCCGCTCATCCTGCTCATCATGGTGCCCATCATCGGTTGGCCCGGGGCGGTCGCCGGCCTCCCCGCCATCATGGGCTCGGTGTGGTTCTCGACGGTGATCATCGTCAACGGTCTCTGCCACACCATGGGCTACCAGGTGATGGACTCCGGCGACACGTCCACCAACCTCTTCCCGGTCGACCTGTTCGGCTGGGGGGAAGCCCTGCACCACAACCACCACCACAAGCAGGGCCGCGCGAACTACGCCATCGCACGGTACGAGTGGGACCCCGGCTACTGGACGCTGTGGTGCCTGAGCAAGGTCGGGCTGGTGAGGAACCTCAAGCCCTGACCGGGACGAGGCGGACTACCTGCAGGCCTGGTTCGCCGTGCTCGTGGCCGTGTAGGTGCAGTAGTCCCCGAAGTCGAGCTCGAACTCGCAGCCCGAGTACCAGGTGCCGCTCGAGCCGCACGAGGGCCCGCCGCTCGACGACCAGCCCGGGGTGTGGTTGCAGCTGATCACGTCGTAGTTGCACGTGAAGGCCTGCTCGGTCTCCTTGCTCTCGGAGCCGTCGCAGTTGTAGTCGTAGCTGTAGTCGCCGCGGTGGGACTCGAAGTACGCGGTCTGCGCGGGGTTGGCCGAGCTGTTGTCGTCGTAGCAGTCGTCGTCGTTGGTCGAGGTGTAGACGTCGGTCGGGTCGCAGTAGCAGCGTGCGGCGCGGGTCTCGTCGCCGTAGCCGTCGTTGTCTTCGTCGGCCCAGTAGTCGTCGCAGCCGGTGGCGCCTTCTTCGTCCGTCTGGCCGTTGCAGTTGTTGTCGATGCTGTCGCAGTACTCGGTGGCGTCGGGTCCGAGCTGCGAGCTGTCGTCGTCGCAGTCGCCCTCGTTCTCGGAGTAGCCGTCGCCGTCGTCGTCGTAGGCATTGGTGGTCTCGTCGATCGTGTCGTCGCAGTCGTTGTCGGCGCCGTCTTCGAGCTCGGTGCCGCCCGGGTGGCTGTAGAGGTCGGCGTCGTCGCAGTCGCCCTGGTTCTCGGAGAAGCCATCGCCGTCGTCGTCGAGGTCCTCGTAGCCGGTGACCGAGAAGTAGACGGTCGCCGAGCTCGAGAAGCCTTCGGAGTCGGTGCCCGTGAAGGTGAGCAGGTGGGTGCCGGAGGCCGGCAGCGGCTGGTTGCAGCTGGCCTGGTTGTTGGAGTCGGGCACCAGCCCACTGCAGATCACCGTGCCGCTCGCCGGGTTGTCGGTGGTGATGTCGAGCGTGAGGCTCTCGGGGCCATCGTGGGCGTCGACGATGTCGGCCACGAAGGCGTACGCCTCGCCCTCGTCGATGGGATCCTCGCCGTACTGCGGGCGCACGATGGTGACCACGGGCGCGTCGTCCAGCTCGTTGATGGTGAGCTGGATGGTGGCCGAGCCGGCGTTGGCGGCCGAGTCCACGACCTGCAGCGTGATGGTGTGGTTGCCAGGCTCGAGGTTGCCGGTGGAGAAGCTGGTGAAGCCGTCGCCGTCGGCTCCCTGGCCCTCGGCGAGCAGGCCGGCGAGGTCGCTCGACCAGCTGATCGCGAGCTCGTTGTTCTTGTCCTGGGCGTCGTCGACGAGGCCTTCGAAGGCCACCACCGAGCCTTCGTCGTACTCCGCGCCGTCGGACGGCTGCGTGATCGACGCGTTGGGCTCGGTGTCGTACACCGCGAGGGACTCTTCCGAGCCACAGGTGAAGAGGAAGAACAGGGTCATCGGGGGCCCTCGCTGGGAAGCGGCAAGCTCGCAAGATAGCCCGGTTCACCGTGCTCAGGGAGGAACCCCATGGTGTTGGCGGCGTGTGTCCAGCTTCGTTGTACGTCGGATGTCGAGCGCAACATGGGCACCGCGGAGGCCCTCATCCGTCGGGCGGCTCGCTACGGCGCCACGCTGGTGGCCACCCCGGAGGCCACCACCTACCTGGGCCCGCACAAGCGCAAGGTCGAGCTGGCCGAGCCTCCGGAGGGCCCCACGCACCGGCGCCTGGGCGACCTGGCCGCTGAGCTGGGCATCACCCTGGTGGTGGGGAGTGGCGCCGAGCCGGCCGCGGGTGAGACCGAGCGCTGCCACAACACGCAGCTGGTGTTCGGGCCCGACGGCGCCCTGCTCGCCAGCTACCGCAAGATGCACCTGTTCGACGTGAACGTAGAGGGCGGGGTGAACTTCCAGGAGTCGCGCACCTGCGCTCCGGGCGCGGAGATCGTGACCGTGCCCACCCCGGCCGGGGTGCTGGGCCTGTCGATCTGCTACGACCTGCGCTTCCCGGAGCTGTACCGGGCCCACGTGGACCGCGGCGCGCAGGTCCTCACCGTGCCGAGCGCCTTCACGCTGATGACCGGCAAGGACCACTGGCACGCGCTCATCCGGGCCCGCGCCATCGAGACCCAGTGCTACGTGCTGGCGCCGGGCCAGTGGGGCGAGCACGACGACAAGGGCCTGCGGTACAGCTACGGCCACTCGCTGATCGTCGACCCCTGGGGGATCGTGGTCGGCCAGTGCAGCGACGGCGAGGGGCTCTGCCTGGCCGAGCTGGATCTGGAGCGCGTGGCGCGCGTCCGAGCGTCGATGCCGCTCGGTCAGCACCGGAGGGTCTAGCAGGCTCCTACACCGGCGGCCGACGCCCGAGCGCGCTCAGGTACAGGATGGCGGCGTCGCGGGAGCCGCTGGCCTCGAAGATCTTGATGGCCTTCACCAGCACGTCGCGCCGGCTGATCTGGCCGACGAGCTTGCCGTCCCTCACCACGGGCAGGCGGCGCAGGCGCTTCGAGAGCATCAGGTTGGCGATGTGCAGGATGCCCACGTCCTCGGTGACCGTGATGACGTCGCGGGTCATCACGTCCTCCACCGTGCTGGGCGGGTTGTCGTGGTGCACCGCGCTCAGGAAGGCCTGGATGCAGTCGGCCTCGGAGATGACGCCCACGAGCCGGCCGCTTCGATCGAGGACCGGTGCTCCGCTGAAGCGGGACTTCGTGAGCAGCTTGGTGACCTCGAAGACCCGGTCGTCGGGCCGCACGGTCTTGACCTGGGTGACCATGATCTCGCGGGCGGTGACCTTGGTTTCGTGGAGCATCGCTCCTCCTAGCAGAACCCTAGGATGCACCGAGACTATGGGCCGGAGGAAGCTTTCTCCGGGGGGCGTGGGCCACCGCACCTCGGCCGCATCGCTCACTCCTCGGCGAGCCAGGTCGCTTCGAGGCCCATCGTGCCGTCGCAAGGCAGGGTGGTCTGCAGCCATTGCTCCGCGGTGGTGCACAGCGACCCGTCGCAGCTCGCGGTCGCGTCGAGGGCGGCGGTGAGCGTGTAGGCGTCGACCAGCTCCCCGCCGCCGCTCCAGCTGGCCGACAGGGTGGTGTCGTCGATCTGGTACACGTCGAGCGCGCCCTCGCAGACGAAGGTCGCGCCGGTGACCTCGCAGTCGATCGCGAAGCGCTCGCCGTCGTCGAAGGCCATCTCGAAGGTGAAGACCTCGCTACCGTCTTCGCTGAAGAGCTGGAAGGTGTCTCCGGAGCCCTCGTCATCGTCACCGAGGATGCCACCGCACTCGTCCTTCAGCACGGTTCGGGCGTCGACCGACCAGACGCCGGCGGCGGGGACGACCATGTCCACCTCCTCGACGGCGACCGCGGTGTCGGCGGGGAGCTCGGTGGGGGCACAGGCCAGCAGGGCGAGGAGGGCCATGTCGGCTCCTTAGTCAAGATATGACTATTGACAGTCAATACATGACTATGCTGTCGTCGCCACGCGCGCCAGCCCAGGTGTCATCGGCCGCCCCGCCGCGCTAGGAGGTCGTCGTGACCGATCTCGTCGCTGCGCGCACCCAGATGGCGATGTCGCTGGGCTTCCACATCCTGTTCGCCGCGGCCGGGATCGCGATGCCGTTGCTGATGGCGCTGGCCGAGAGCGTCTGGCTGCGAACGCGGGATCCGGTCTACCTGGAGCTGGCGAAGCGCTGGGCCAAGGGCACCGCCATCCTCTTTGCCGTGGGCGCGGTGAGCGGCACCGTCTTGAGCTTCGAGCTGGGGCTCTTGTGGCCCGAGTTCATGCGCTTCGCGGGCCCCATCATCGGCATGCCCTTCTCGCTCGAGGGCGCGGCCTTCTTCCTGGAGGCCATCTTCCTGGGCGTGTACCTCTACGGCTGGGACCGGGTGCGGCCCGCGGTGCACCTGGCGGCTGGCTTCGGGGTGGCCGCCTCGGGCGCCTTGTCGGGCATGTTCGTGGTGACGGCGAACGCGTGGATGAACGCGCCGACGGGCTTCACCGTGGTCGACGGCCGGATCGTGGACGTGGACCCCTGGGCGGCCATGTTCAACGACGCCGCCTTCGCCGAGGCGCTCCACATGACCCTGGCCGCCTACCTCGCCGTGGCGTTTGCCGTGGCGGGTGTGCACGCGAGCGTGTTGTTGAAGAGTCCGGACAGCGTGTTCCACCGAGCTGCGCTGAAGGTCGCCCTGGCCCTGGGCCTCGTGGCCGCCGTGCTGCAGCCGATCTCGGGCCACCACAGCGCGGTGAGCGTGGCGGAGCGGCAGCCCGCCAAGCTCGCGGCGATGGAAGCGCTGTGGGAGACCACGACGGGCCCTGGCCTCATGATCGGCGGCTGGCCCGACGAGGAAGCCGAGGAGACGCGCTACGGCGTGGAGGTGCCCTACCTGCTGTCGATCTTGATCGACGGCTCGACGACCTACGAGGTGGTGGGCCTCGAGGACATCCCGGTGGACGAGCGGCCTCCGGTCGCGGTCGTGCACGTGGCCTACCAGATCATGGTCGCTTGCGGCACAGCACTCGCGGGCCTGGCGCTGCTCGTGGCGTTTCTGTGGGTGAAGCGGCGAGCCGTGCCCACCGATCCCTGGCTGCTGCGCTCGCTGGTGCTCGCATCGCCGCTCGGCTTCATCGCCATCGAAGCGGGCTGGACCGTGACCGAGGTCGGCCGTCAGCCCTGGGTGGTCTACGGGCACCTGAAGACCGCCGATGCCCTCACCGAGGTCACCGGGCTGCAGGCCAGCCTGGCGATCTACACCCTGGTGTTCGTGCTGCTCGCCGTGGTGGTGGTGGCGCTTCTGAGGCGCCAGGTGTTCCTGTCGCCCGACGCGTGGAAGCGGTGGTAGCGCTCGTCGCGGCCGTGCTGGTGCTCGCGATCGCGCTCTATGCGGTGACCGGGGGCGCCGACTTCGGCGGTGGAGTGTGGGATGCGCTGGCCACCGGCCCGCGAGCGGCCGAGCAGCGCCGAGCTATCGAGCGGGCCATCGGCCCCATCTGGGAGGCGAACCACGTCTGGCTCATCCTGGCGCTCGTCGTGCTGTGGGTGGGCTTCCCCGAGGGCTACGCGGTGGTCCTCACGGCGCTGCACCTCCCGCTGTCGCTGATGCTCTTGTGCATCGTGCTGCGCGGGGCCGCGTTCGTCTTCCGGCACTACGACGGGGACGGTTCCTACCGCACCTGGAGCCGGCTCTTCGCGGTGGGCAGCATCGGCGCTCCGGTGATGTTGGGCATCGTGCTCGGAGCGCTCACGGTCGGCTTCCGGCCGGGGCCGGACCTCCTGGCCGCGTGGTGGGCACCCTTCCCGCTGGCCGTCGGCGCGGTGGCGCTCCTGCTCTGCGCCTGGCTGGCCGCGGTCTACCTGCGCGCGGTGACGACGGGCGCTCTGCAGGCCGACTTCGCCGCGAGGGCGCGGGGAGCGGCAGCGGTGGCCGCGCTCGGTCTCCTGGCCGCTCCCTGGCTCGGGCCGGAGCACGTCCGCGCTCTGTGGCTTTCGGGTGTTCCGGTGCTCTTCGGACTGGTGGGGGGCAGCGTTCTCCCGCCGCGTCCTGCGCGCCTGGTCGCGGCCGCCACCGTGCTGGGGGTGGTGGTCGGCTGGGCGGTGCTGCAGCTTCCGTGGCTGGTCCATGGCGAGCTCGAGCTCGCGTTGGTCGCCGCGCCGGAGGCCAGCCTGCGCGCCATGTTGGGGGTCCTGGGCGTGGCGCTCGCCTTGGTGGTGCCTGCAATGGTCTGGTTGTATCGGGTCTTCGAACCGCCTCGTTAGTTAGGGCACCCGACCAGGGGCTGGAGCGCGGACGGTCTCGTGGATGGGCTCGACGACACGGGCTGTGACCACGACGCCGACCTGTTCGTCGTGTTGACCTGCGACGAAGGCGACGACGACTGGTGCGGATAGGGTTGCGACCATGCTCCTGCTGCTCGCCTGCAAGCCCACGCTCCCCGCCGGCGACACCCACGTCGACTCCGGCGAGCAGAGACCCGCCTACAGCAGCCCGGCGGACTGCACCACCACCGTCGAGCCCGGCTCCGTGGAGGGGCTGGACCGCTGGCCCTACCTCCAGTCCGGCAGCACCGACGGCATGACCGTGGTCTGGGGCGGCAGCACCGACGTGGGAGCGGCCGAGCTCCGCTTCTCCCGCGACGGCGAGGAGACCGTCGTCGCGGCGTCTTCGTGGGACATCGAAGGTCGAGACGGTCCGCTCCGCCTGTTCCAGGCTCGAGCCACCGGGCTGCCAGCGGGCACCGACTACTGCTACGCGGTCACCCTCGACGGTGTGGTCATGGCCGACGGCCTGCGCTTCCGCACCGCGCCGAGCCGCACCGACGCCACGGTGCGCTTCCTGGTCATCGGGGACTTCGGGGCCGGCACCGAGGAGCAGATCCTGGTGCGCGACCGGATGTTCAGCCACAGCGAGGGCGTGGACCTCATCCTCACCACCGGGGACAACGCGTACTCCAGCGGCACCTACGCCGAGTTCGACGAGCACGTGTTCGACGTGTACCGGGACCTGCTCCACGGCGCGGTGCTCTTCCCCACGCCGGGCAACCACGACTACAGCACCGACGACGCCGAGCCCTACCTGCAGAACCACGTGCTGCCGGAGACCGCCTGGCGAAGCGAGGACGCCGAGCGCTACTACGACGTGCCGTGGGGTCCGCTCCACTTCGTGGCGCTCGACAGCGAAGGGCCGATCCTGGAGATCAGCTCCGACGACGACGACGACATGGTCGACTGGTTGCACGAGGTGTTGGCCACCTCCGACCGCCCCTGGCGGGTGCCGGCCTACCACAAGCCCGCCGTGGAAGGGCACGCCACCCGCGGCCCCGACGTGTTCACCCTCGGCCTGTTGGTGCCCGAGTTCGAAGAGCACCAGCTGGAGCTGGTCCTCCAGGGCCACAACCACCACTACGAGCGCTTCGAGCCGCTGGTCGAGAGCGCCACCACCGTGCAGGAGGGCGGCACGACCTACGTCGTGACCGGCGGCGGCGGCCGCAGCCTCTACGACCTCGGGGACGAAGACCGGCGGGCGGTGGGCATCGAAGAGCACCACTTCCTGCTGGGCGAGGTGGACGGCTGCAGCCTGACCATCGAGAGCATCTCCAAGCTGGGCGAGCAGCTCGACCTGTTCACCCTGGAGCGCTGCTGAACCAGCGGGTCAGCGCCGGCGTGCGCGCGCCAGCACCGCCAGGCCGAGCCACCAGACCCCGCCTGCGGGCCCGCCCGCACAGCCGCAACCCTCCGGTTCCTCGGTGCCCTGAGCCGACGGTCCCCGGTCGCGCCCGGTGTCCTCGGCCGCGGTGTCGGTGTCGCTGTCGGTGTCGGTGTCGGTGTCGGTGTCGGTGTCGGTGTCGGTGTCGGTGTCGGTGTCCGTGTCGGCCTCGGGCGCCTCGCCGAGCTCGAGGTAGCCCGCGCCGAAGATCACGTCCCAGCCGGGCTCGCCCAGGTCCTTCACGTTCGCGACCAGCCAGTCTTCGAGCTCCTGCGGCGTCCAGGCGCCGCCCACCGCCTCGAGCACGAGCGCGGCCACGCCGGCCACGTGCGGCGACGCCGCGCTCGTCCCTCCGAACCAGCCCTCGCCCACCTCCACCGTCACGTAGGTGGGGGCGGAGAGGTCGGGCTTGTCGCGACCGTCGTCGGTGGGGCCCCAGCTCGAGTACCAGGCGATCTCCTCGGACTCCCAGAACACGGCCCCGACCGTGGTGGCGCCCTCGGCATCCGCGGGGAGCACCAGGCTCTGGTCGCTGACCAGGTCGCGCGCGTCCACGCCGTACTCGCTGAAGATCCAGGCGGAGAGGTCCGCGTCCACGTCGCCGTAGCGCTGCACCTCGGCCCAGCCGCTGCTGCTGTTGTCGGGGGTGGGGCAGGACACCGACTCGTAGGGGTCGTCGTCGCCATCCTGGGGGTCGACGCTGCTCCCGCAGAGGTTGCCGCTGCCGTCGTAGAGGAACAGGTCGAGGTCGTTGTCGCTCGCGCCGAAGGCGTCGGTCCAGCGCAAGGAGGCCCACAGCCGGCCGCCCTCGCCGTACAGCCGCACGCGGTCCACGCCACCCAGGCCCACCTGGGCGTCGTCGCCCACGTCCACGGTGCCCGACCAGTAGTTCTCGGCTTCGTTGCCTGCGGCGTTGAACCAGGGGATGCCGGCGTCGGTGACCTCCTGCACCGCCACGGTCCACTCGGAGCTGCCGTCGGCGTGCCAGATGTTCTCGAAGCCGATGCTGGCGTTGACCAGGTCGATGTCGCCGCGCGCCAGGATGTCCTCGATGGCGGCGAAGTACTCGACGTCGGTCCAGAAGTAGTACAGCACGAGCTCCGCCGCTGGCGCGACGTCGTGCAGGATCTCCGCCACGGCGGTGCCGTGGTCGGTGTCGTCCCAGCCGGCCGTGAAGAAGGTCTCGACCGACGTCGGAAGCTCCACGCCGAGCAGATCCTCGTAGTCGCGGAAGCCCACGTCGAAGACCGCGATGGTGACCCCTGCGCCCGAGAGACCGTCGGCCTGCCAGCGGTCCGCGCCCATGGCGGCCACGCCTTCGCTGGTCACGGTCATCGGCCGGGCCACGTGCGGCTGGCGCACGCGGTGCACGCCCGGTGCGGCTGCGAGGGAGCCGAGCTGGTCGTAGTCGATGCGGATCTGCGCTCGTCCGCGCGCTTCCACCTCCAGCGCACCGGGGAGGGGGCCGTGACCGGGCTCCACCTCGGCGACCACGAGCACCGCCCGCTCGTCGCAGGCGCGGAGCTGGTGGGCGCAGTGGTGCGCGCGGTCGGCTTCGTCGGCCATCGCCACCTCGGCGAGCTCGGGGGCGAGCGGGGCCGCGAACGCGACGGAGAGCAGGATCATGGCGCATAGCTCCGGAGGAAGAAGAAGACCACCACACCCGTGACGCTCACGTACAGCCAGATCGGTGCGGTCACCCGGGCGAGCTTCTTGTGGAGCGGCCAGCGCCGCGTGAGCGCCGCGCCCACGCTCCCGAGGATCAGCGGCACCACGACCATCGAGAGCAGCACGTGGCTGGCCAGGATCATCAGGTAGAGGGTCCGGATGGCGCCCTCGCCGGCGAAGCGCGTGTCGCCGTGGAACGCGTGGTACACGACGTAGCTCGTCAGGAACAGCGCCGAGGCGCAGAGCGCCGACACCATCAGGCCGGCGTGCAGGCGCCGCCGCCCCCGCCGGATGGCCAGCAAGGCCGCCGTGATCAGAGCCGCCGCGGTGGCGTTCAGCGAAGCGTTCAGGGCCGGGAGGCGCTCCACCCAGGGGCCCACCGCGGTGGGGTCGCCTTCGTGCGCGTAGATGAGCCAGAACAGGAAGGCGAGCACGAGGCCGCTGAGGGCGAGCACGGCGGCGGTCGGTCCGCGGGGGAGGGTGGTGTCCACCGCTCGGTTCTATGGTGACGGTGGCCGACCCACCAGCGGTACCCTTGGCGGGTGACCGTGCTCCTGCTCCTCGTCGCCTACGCTGCCGTGCTCGGTCTGGGCGCGCTGCTCTACCTGCAGCGGCAGCGCTGGTCGCGACGTCCGCTCCAGACCGCCACCACCGTGGCGCTCGCCGGCTACCTGCTCGCCGATCTCGGTGGCGTCGAGGGCTTGCCGATCGGCGTGGTCGCTGTCCTGCCCGCCTGGCTCGGCCTCCTGTTGCTCGGCTGGATCGGGGAGGGTCGCCGCGACGTCCTGCCCGCCATCCTCCGGGTCACCTTGATCGTGGTGGTGCTCGAGGGCGTGGTCGCCCTCACGCTGGGCCTCGGAGCCGATGGGCTCGCGGAGCAGTGGACGGGGGTCGCGGCCGCGCGCAGGGTGGTCACGGTGGGTGCGGCGGCGTGTGCGGGCCTCGTCACCCTGCGGCGCCTGGAGTCCCACCTCATCGCGCGCGTCGGCCTCTCGGGGGCGGTGGGGGCGGCGGCCGGGGTGGGCGGGTGGACCGTGTTCGGCGCGGCGGCGGGCTACGACGAACCGGTGGGCCAGACCGTGCTCGTGACGCTGGCCCTCGGCGGCATCAGCGGTGTAGCCATCGGTGCGATGCTCGCGTGGGACATGCGCCGGCTCGGCGCCGTGTCGCTGATGGAGCTCACACGGGGCCGTGAGTGGGTGCCCTCCGAGGCGCTGCGCGAGCCCTTCGCACGGCTGTTCTGGGAAGCGGCGGGGGCGCACCTCGTGGTGGACACCGAAGCGCACCGTGTGCTCGACGCCAACCTGGAGGCGATGGCGCTGTCGGCCCGAGACCTGCGCGGCGCCAGCCTCGTCGAGGTCTTCCAGGACGCGCTGCCCGTGGCGGGCGGCGAGGTGAAGACCACCCTGATGCGGTCCCTGGAGCCGCTGCCCGTGCAGGTCCGCGTGAGCCGCTTCGCCCTGAGCGGCTCCGACGTGAGGCTGGTGAGCTTCCGCGATCTGCGCGCCGAGCAGCTCGCCACCGAGCGCCAGATCCGTGCGGAACGCCTGGAGGTCGTGGGCCAGCTCGCGGGCGGCATCTCGCACGACTTCAACAACATCCTTCAGGGCATCCTCGGCTACGCTGACCTCCTCCAGCCCGACAGCGAGCCGGCCACCTTGCGCAAGGGCCTGGCCACCATTCGCCGCTACGCCGAGCGGGGTGCGGAGCTCTCGCGCTCGATGACGGAGTTGTCGCGCGACCAGGAGGTGCTGCGGGGGAGCTGCGACGCGCGCGAGGCCATCGAGGGCGTGGCGGTGCTGGTGCGCAAGGGCCTGCTCGAGAACTTCCGCATCGTGGTGCGGCTGGACGACGCGCCGTGCATCGTGCCGATGGCGACCACCCGGCTGGAGGAGATCGTGCTGCAGCTCGTGATCAACGCCCGTGATGCGATGCCCGAAGGCGGGCTGTTGCGGCTGTCGGCCCGCCCCGTACGGATCGACGAGCTCGACGTGGTCCACGGCGAGTCGGTCGCTCCCGGCGAGTACGTGGAGGTGCGCGTGCAGGACGACGGTCCGGGCATGCCGCTGGCGCTCCGCAAGATGGCCTTCGAGCCGTACGTGAGCGGCAAGGGCTCCACCGGCCTGGGGCTCGCACTGGTGCACAGCGCCGTGCGGCAGGTGGAGGGCTCGGTGGTGCTCGAGTCTATGGAAGGGCAGGGCACCGTGGTGCGCATGCTCCTCCCGCGCATCGCCGAGGCGGCCGCAGAGCCCGAGGACCTCTACCAGCCGTCCCGGCTGCCGGAGGACGTGGCGCCCCACGTGCTGGTGGTCGACGACGAAGAAGACCTGCGCGACATGATCGGCATGATCCTGGAGGGCCGCGGCTACCGGGTCACCCAGGCTTCGGGCGGCGCACAGGCCCTCGAGCTGGTCCGCGGCGGTCAGTGCTTCGACGCGATCCTGCTCGACATGGTGATGCCCGACGTCAACGGCGCGCAGGTCGTGCGCAAGCTCCACGCCGAGGGCGTGCGCACGCCCATCGTGCTGGCCACCGGCTACGCGCCGGAGGACCTGGACGCCGACTGCCGGGCGCTGGTGGCCGGGGTGCTGCGCAAGCCCTTCGTCGCGCGGGATCTCGTGGACATCCTGGCCGACGCCACCGGCTGACGCGTCGGGCGCCGCAGGCCCCGGTCCGATATAGGGCGCGCACCTTGCGACATGCGCTGACAGCGGGCCTGCTGGCGGCCCTTTGGCTCCTCTGGAGTGGCCACTGGGACCTGGGCGCGTCCACCGATCGCCTGCTCCTTGGCTACGGCGTGTTCTCGGTCGGCCTGGTCACCTGGATCCGGGCGCGCATGGCGACCGTGGTCGGCGACGAGGACGTGTGGCCCCTCGGCCTGCGCTGGGTGCCCTACGTGCCGTGGCTGCTCGTGGAGATCGTGAAGTCGAACGCCCACGTGGTCGCACGCATCCTGTCGCCGAACCCGGGGCTGCAGCCGCAGCTCGTGCGGGTGAAGGGCGCGCAGAAGACCGACATCGGGCGGGCGGTGTACGCCAACTCCATCACGCTCACCCCGGGCACCATCACCCTCGACATCCGGGAGGGTGAGTTCCTCGTGCACGCGCTCACGGATGCCACGGCCGAAGGGCTGCGCGAAGGCACGATGGACCGCAAGTGCGCCGCCATGGAGCGGCCGTGAGCATGTTCGCTGCGGCCATGGTGGGCGTGTTGGCCACGATGGTGCTCGCGTTGGCGCGCGCGGTTGCGGGCCCCACGGTTCCCGACCGCATCCTGGCGGCGAACATGTTCGGCACCAAGACCGTGCTGCTCATCGCCGTGCTCGGCTTCCTCACCGGGCGTCCGGAGTGGCTCGACCTGGCCCTCGTCTACGCGCTGGTGAACTTCGTGGGCACCATCGCGGTGTGCAAGTACGTGCGCTTCGGTGGCCTCGGCTCCGACGAGCGGAAGGTGGGTTGATGCTCGACCTGCTCTCGTGGGCCGCCCTGATGGCGGGCTGCTTCTTCTGCGTGGTGGGCGGCATCGGCCTGCTGCGCTTTCCCGACTTCTACACCCGCACCCACGCCGCGTCCATCACCGACACGCTCGGTGCGGGCCTGGTGCTCTTCGGCCTCGCCATGCAGTCCGACGGCGACGTGCTCGTCCTCGCGAAGCTGTTCTTCGTCGGCGCCTTCCTCTTCCTCACCAGCCCCACCTCGGGGCATGCGCTGGCGAAGGCCGCGTACGCCGAGGGCGTCAAGCACACGGACCCCGGCGAGGAGGCCTCGTGATCATCGAGATCGCGCTCTTCGCCTTCCTGCTCGTGATCGCGGTCGCGGTCGCCCGGTTGGAGGACCTCTTCGCTGCGGCCATGCTCACCGGCATCTTCAGCCTGGTCAGCGCCGGGCTGTTCACGCTGATGGACGCTGTCGACGTGGCCTTCACCGAGGCCGCGGTCGGCGCGGGACTGTCCAGCGTGTTGTTCCTCAGCGCGCTCGGGCTCACGGATCGCCGGGAGCGCCAGCAGAGGCCCACCCGCATCCTGCCCTTCGTCGTGGTGGTGCTCACCGGCCTCGCCCTGGTCTACGGCACCCTGGACATGCCGGCCTATGGCGATCCCACCGCACCCGTGCACAACGACCTCACCCAGACCTTCCTGCACGGCGCCGAGGCGATGCACATCCCCAACGTCGTCACCGTCGTGCTCGCCAGCTACCGCGGCTACGACACGCTCGGTGAGACGACGGTGGTGTTCACCGCGGCCGTGGGCGTGATGATGCTGCTCGGCCGTCGTCGCGAGCCGGATCCGGTCGAAGAGGAGCCCTCGTGAAGGCTCCCATGCGCATGAAGGACAAGATCATCCTCCGGGTGGTCTCCAAGGCGCTCCTCCCACCCATCCTGCTGTTCGCGCTCTACGTGCAGTTCCACGGGGACTTCGGGCCCGGCGGTGGGTTCCAGGCCGGGGTCATCTTCGCGGCGGGCCTGGTGCTCTTCGGCCTCATCTTCGGCCTCGATGCCCTGAAGCAGGTCTTCCCGGTCGTGTGGGTGGAGGTCGGCGTCTCGCTCGGCGTGCTGCTCTACGCCGGCGTCGGCGTGGTCAGCATGCTCTGCGGCTACGACTTCCTCGACTACGACGCGCTCCACGTGCCGGGTCCGATGCACGGGCAGCACCTCGGCATCTTCCTGGTCGAGCTGGGTGTAGGCATCACGGTCACCTGCGCGATGACCGCCATCTTCTATTTCTTCGCCGGTCGGAGGGCGTCGTGACCGCCCTGTCCATGTACTGGATGGCCATCGTGCTGATGATGGTGGGGCTCTACACCGTCATCGCGCGGGACAACCTCGTGA